>Ga0210394_10000736_pt1 | contig 62226 bp, 56 predicted proteins | sample IncBWC12MmetaG_FD_160121 | JGI IMG/M metagenome (GOLD analysis project Ga0210394, IMG submission 160121) | Forest soil microbial communities from Barre Woods Harvard Forest LTER site, Petersham, Massachusetts, United States - Inc-BW-C-12-M | ecosystem: Environmental > Terrestrial > Soil >...
ATATCCTCTGCTTCCGCCGGGTTACGCACGTAGCGCATGACCAGCTTGACGAGTTTGTGCTGGTACTTGAGCACCAGCGCATCGAATGCCCCCTTGTCCCCGCGTTGCACGCGGCGTACCAGGCTCAGATCACTTGCATCGGCGCTCATGCGCGCCCGCTACTCCCAATCAGAGGGCCGCCGTGCCGTGCGCTGAGTAGACTGTGACTTCACGTGAAAGTTCAGCATGCGTCGGCGGGAGTGCCGGTTGCTGGGGTGAGAATAGCGCCGACCCGCCTTGCATAGCGACATAAGTCCGAATCGCCCCTGCCAGGCGCGCCAAGTGGGGCTCGGGCGGGGTATTTTCACCCAGCAGGTACCCCGCCAGCAGGGGGTCAGGCAGCGCCAGCAGCTCCTCGAGTGCCCCCCGCTCCTGCGGCGAGGCGTGCGCCACAGCGTCGCGCACGAAGCGCTCGAGCATCACATCCAGCTCCTTCATTCCCCGGCGGCAGCGCCACAGCAGGCGCCGTGCCTGCGCATCCGGCGTCGCGGCGGGGGTGGCATTCACGGGGTGGCTCGGGGCGACACGCATCAGCTCTGCCGCTGCACCAGCATCTTCTTGATCTCGGCAATCGCCCGGGCGGGGTTCAGATCCTTCGGGCACACATCGGTGCAGCTCATGATCGTGTGGCAGCGGTACAGCCGGAAGGGGTCTTCGAGCTCATCCAGCCGCTCGCCGGTCGCCTCGTCGCGGCTGTCGATGATCCAGCGGTAAGCGGCGAGCAGTGCCGCAGGACCCAGGAAGCGATCGCTGTTCCACCAGTAGCTCGGGCAGCCGGTCGAGCAGCACGCGCACAGGATACACGCCGCGGGGCGGTCGATCCGCTCCTGCTCCTCTTTTGATTGCAGCTGCTCCCGATCCGGAGGCACCGGCGAGCGCGTCTGCAGCCAGGGCTTCACGGACGCGTACTGCGCGTAGAAGTTGGTGAGGTCCGCAACCAGGTCCTTCACGACCGGCAGATGCGGCAGCGGGTAGATGCGGATCTCGGCAGCCAGGTCGCGCGTGGCCGTGGTGCAGGCGAGCCGGTTGACGCCGTTGATGTTCATGGCGCACGAGCCGCAGATGCCCTCGCGGCACGAGCGGCGGAAGGTGAGCGAGGAATCAATGGCGGCTTTGATCTGGATCAGGGCATCGAGCACCATCGGACCGCAGCTTCTGGCTTCAAGCTCGAAGGTGTCCAGGCGAGGGTTACCGCCTGCGTCCGGATTGAAGCGATAGATGCGCAAGGTGCGCACCGCGCCCGTACCCGGGGGCGCTGAGTGCGTGACGCCCTTCACGACGCGCGAGTTGGCAGGCAGGCGGAATTCGCTCATCACAGTCCTTCAGTAGGTGCGCGCCCTGGGTGGAATCGACTCGACGTCGCCCGTCAGGGTGTTGAGATGGACCGGGCGATAGTCGAAACGGGCGCGCTGCGGCCCCTCGACCCACACCAGCGTGTGCTTGAGCCAGTTGCGGTCGTCGCGCTGCGGGAAATCCTCGCGGGCGTGCGCGCCGCGGCTCTCGGTGCGATTCGCCGCCGAGTGGATGGTGGCCGTGGCCTGCAGCAGCAGGTTCTCGAGCTCGAATGTCTCGATGAGATCGGTGTTCCAGATGAGCGAGCGGTCGCTGATGCGTACCTCGGCGAAGGATGCAAACGTCGCCCCGATCCTTTCGATCCCCTGCGCGAGGCTCTCGCCGCTGCGAAACACCGCGGCATCCAGCTGCATGGTCTTCTGCATCTCCACGCGGATCGCGGCGGTGGCGCGCGCACCGTTGGCGTTGCGCAGGCGATCGAGCCGCGCTATGGCCGGCTGCCCCGCATCCGCGGCCAGGGGCCGGTGGCGGCTGCCGGGTTTGACGGTTTCGGCACAGCGCCGCGCGGCCTCGCGCCCAAAGATCACCAGATCCAGCAGCGAGTTGCTGCCTAAGCGATTGGCGCCGTGCACCGACACGCAGGCCGCCTCCCCTACCGCCATGAGCCCGGGCACGATGGCGTCCGGATCGCCGTCCTTCGGCCGCACCACTTCACCGCGGTAGTTGCAGGGGATGCCTCCCATGTTGTAGTGCACGGTCGGCTGCACCGGAATGGGCTCGCGGGTGACGTCGACGCCGGCGAATATGCGCGCCGTCTCCGCGATTCCCGGCAGGCGTTCGTGAATGACACCGGCGCCCAGGTGCTCAAGGTGCAGAGCAATGTAATCGTGCTCGGGGCCGACGCCGCGCCCCTCGCGGATCTCCACCGTCATGGCCCGGCTCACGACGTCGCGCGAGGCGAGATCCTTGGCGTTGGGCGCATAGCGCTCCATGAAGCGCTCGCCCTTTGAGTTGGTGAGATAACCGCCCTCGCCGCGCGCCCCTTCGGTGATCAGGCATCCCGCGCCGTAGATGCCGGTGGGGTGAAATTGCACGAACTCCATGTCCTGCAGCGGCAGGCCGGCGCGCAGCACCATGGCATTGCCGTCGCCGGTGCAGGAGTGCGCCGAGGTACAGGTGAAGTAAGTGCGCCCGTACCCGCCGGTGGCGAGGATGGTCACGTGCGCGCGGAAGCGGTGCAACGTGCCCTCGGTCAGATCGAGCGCCACCACGCCGCGGCACACGCCATCCTCCATGATCAGATCGATCGCGAAGTACTCAATGAAGAAGGCCGCAGCGTGGCGCAGCGACTGCTGATAGAGCGCGTGCAGCATCGCATGCCCGGTGCGGTCCGCGGCGGCGCAGGTGCGCTGCGCGATGCCCTTGCCGAAGTGCGTCGTCATGCCGCCGAATGGACGCTGGTAGATGCGGCCGGCTTCGGTGCGCGAGAACGGCACGCCGTAATGCTCCAGCTCGATCACCGCCGCGGGCGCCTCCTTGCACATCAGCTCGATCGCGTCCTGGTCGCCGAGCCAATCCGAGCCCTTGACGGTGTCGTACATGTGCCAGCGCCAGTCGTCCTCGCCCATATTGCCCAGGGCCGCGCTGATTCCGCCCTGTGCAGCCACCGTGTGGCTGCGCGTCGGAAAGAGCTTGGTGATGCAGGCGGTCGACAAACCGCTTTCGGCCAGGCCGAGCGTGGCGCGCAGGCCCGCGCCTCCGGCCCCGACGACGATGACGTCGTAGCTGTGATCGATGAAGCCGTAGGGGCTCATTGGGCCGCTCCGAAGGCAACCCGCAGGACGGCAAACACGCCCGCCGCCCCGATCAGCGTATGCGCGAACATCACGCTGACGAGCGTCACGGTCCTGGCGCCGGCGCCGTGCACATAGTCCTCCACCACTACGCGCACACCCAGCTGCGAGTGCCAGGCGCAAGTCAGCACAAAGAGAATGAGGAGCAGCGCCGTCCAGCTCTGACCCATCCAGGCCACCACGGTGGCATGATCGAACGACGGCAGCGACAGCAGCGACACCACGAACCAGATCGACAACGGCACCAGCGCGACCGAGGTGAGGCGCTGCATCCACCAGTGATGCACGCCCTGCTTCGCCGAGCCGGCGCCCAGCACCTTGCCTAACGGACTGCGCAGGCTCATGGGGCGCGCGCTCCGGCGAGCCAGGCGCAATAACCGACCAGCAGCATGAGGGCGACGCTGACCCCGACCACCAGCCACGCGCTCCTTTGCGCCTGCGCGCGCTCCAGCCCCCGGCCGGTGTCCCAGACGAGGTGACGGATGCCGGCGCTGAGGTGGTAGCAGAACGCGATGATGAGAGCCGCATACACCAGCTTCATGACCGGCAGCGACAGCAGCCTCGCGGCGCGCGCCTGAGCGTGTGCCCCACTCGCCACCGCCACGAGCCAGTACACCAGCAGCAGCAGCCCGACCGACAGTCCAACTCCGGTGAAGCGATTCAGGATCGAAGTCGCCAGGGTGTACTTGAACTTGTACACCGACAGGTGAGGCGATAGGGGCCGCGGCGGCATAGACTAAAAATCGATGCAGCGGCCGTTCTTTTCCCAGTCCCCGAAACGTGTGGGCTCAGGTCCTGCGGGGCCTGCAACCTCGCGCGGCCGTGGGGCACTGGCGTCGCGGGCCGCGCTCGCGCTCGGCGCAGCGACTGCAGTGGCAGCCGGAAGATCAGCGGGCGGGATGAAAAAAGGTGTGCCTGGGTTCTTGCGATGCGGCGTCGGCATACCCATTAAGTCTGACAGAATTCGCAGACGGCAGCCATGTAAAAGTTAAGGAAAAACAACGGTCAACTTCATGTCCACCGAATGGAATTCACTATCGCTCGACTCGCTCGGCGTGCTGCGCGCGCGCGGCGCGGACGTGGTGTCGTTCCTGCAGGGACAGCTGTCGAACGATGTTGCGCTGTTGGGGCCCGAGCGCTCGCTGCTTGCCGGTTATCACAACCCGCAGGGCCGCGTGATCGCACTGCTGCGGCTGGTGCAGGCCTCCCCGGGAGAGGTGCTGGCAATTTTGCCGCGCGAACTCGCCGCGGCGGCGGCGAGCCGGCTCGCGAAATTCATCCTGCGCGCGAAGGTGAAGGTGGCGGATGAATCGGCGAGCTGGCAGGTCACAGGTCTGCTGGCGCCCGAGTCGCGCGCGGATCCCGCGCCGCCGTTCACGAGCGCATTGCCGGACACTTTGAACGACACCGTGCGCATGGGCGACTCGATCGCGGTGCGCATCGGCGCGCTGCCCGCGCGCTGGCTGGTGCTCTCGAGCGTCGGCGCACAGTCCGCGAATCCGCCCGTTGCCCTCGCGGGTTGCGCGCCGCTGCAGCTCGACCGGTGGCGCCGCCTCGCGGTGGCGGCCGGCGAACCGGAGATCTGCGCGGCCACCTCCGAGGAGTTCGTGGCGCAGATGCTGAATCTCGACGTGCTGGGCGCGATTGCCTTCGACAAGGGCTGTTACACCGGCCAGGAAGTGATCGCGCGCGCTCACTACCGCGGACGCGTCAAACGCCGCCTGCAACGCTTCGTTACCCATTCCCCGTTGCGGCTGGAACCCGGCGATGCCGGCGAGCTGAGCGACGGTCGGGCCTTCAGGGTCGTGAACGCGGTGCCGCTTGCGGACGGCCGTTGCGAATTTCTCGCCGTGGCGCCGCTCGCCGCGGATGACTCCGCTGCGGGCAGGTCGCAGCACGAGGCCGAGCGCGCGACCGTCATCAACGCGCAGCAGCTCGAGCTACCCTATTCCTTGCCCGCGTAAAAGCTGTTCGGGGCCGGCCGCCCGTGCCGCGCCCGGTCAGTGCCGCGCGCTTGGTCACTGCCGCGCGAACTTGAGGTGAGTCACCCTTGGAGTGGACACCGTCCGCACCCACTCCAGGCCGTGAAGATCCTCGCCCACGCCCTCGAACAGGCGCTCCCCAGCACCCAGCAGCGTCGGGACCAGGTTGATCTCCATCTCGTCGACGAGGCCGGCGACCAGGTACTGCCTCGCAGCGCTCGCGCCGCCGGCCAGCGCCACGTCCTGGCCGTTCGCCGCGCGCTGCGCCTGCTCGAGCGCCGCCTCGATGCCGCCGGTGACGAAGGTGAAGGTGGTCCCGCCCTGAAGTTCGAGCGGCCCGCGCGCGTGATGGGTGAGGACAAAGACGGGGTGGTGAAACGGCGGATTGCTCCCCCACCAGCCGTCCCACGGCCGGCTCGTGTCCCACGGGCCGGGATGGCCACCGAACATGTTCCGTCCCATCAGGGTCGCGCCGATATTGGCAAGCGCCGCTTCAACGACCACGGTGCTCTCGTTGCTCTCTCCGCCCTCAAGTCCATGCGGCGCACGCCACAGCGCGAGCGGGAAGGCCCACTGGTGCAGGCGCGTGCCGCCGATTCCGAGCGGGTTGTCCACGCTCTGGTGAGGGCCGGCCACGAACCCATCGAGCGACATGGAAATCGTAAATCGCAGCTTTGACACCGTGGTACCTCGAGCGGGGCGTGTCACTCCGCCTCGGGCCGCATGTGCGGGAACAGAACGACGTCGCGGATCGAGGGCGAGTCGGTGAAGAACATGACGAGCCGGTCGATGCCGACCCCGAGTCCCGCGGCGGGCGGCATGCCGTACTCGAGCGCGCGTATGTAGTCGGCGTCGTAGAACATCGCTTCCTCATCGCCCTTGTCCTTGCGGGCGGCCTGGGCGCGAAAGCGCGCCGCCTGCTCCTCGGGATCGTTGAGCTCGGAGAAGCCGTTGGCGATCTCGCGCCCGGCGAGGAAGAACTCGAAGCGATCGGCGATGAATGCATCGGCATCGTTCGGCCGCGACAGCGGTGACACCTCCGCCGGGTAGGCGTATACGAAGGTCGGATCGAGCAGCGCGCTTTCGGCGGTTTTCTCGAACAGTGCCATCTGCAGCTTGCCGGCGCCGTCTTCGCGCTCGACCTTGACGCCGAGCTGCTCGCAACGCTTGCGCAGGTAGGTGGGGTCGCGCAGCGACAGCGGATCGATCCCGGGGCTGTGGTCGATGAGGGCCTGCTCGAGGGTCAAGCGCTTGAAGGCCTTACGGAGATCGTAGGCGCGCCCCTGGTAGGTGATCTGCTGCGAGCCGTGCAGCGCCTCGGCCAGTCCGCGGGTCGCCTTCTCGATCCAGTCCATCAGGTCACGGTAGTCGGCGTACGCGAGGTACAGCTCGAGCATCGTGAATTCCGGGTTGTGCTGCGTCGACAGCCCCTCATTGCGGAAGTTGCGGTTGATCTCGTACACGCGCTCGAGCCCGCCGACAATCAGGCGCTTCAGGTACAACTCCGGGGCGACGCGCAGGTACATGTCGAGATTGAGCGCGTTGTGATGCGTGCGGAAGGGGCGCGCGCTGGCGCCGCCCGGGATCGGCTGCATCATCGGCGTCTCGACCTCGAGAAAATCGAGCGCATCGAGAAAGTCGCGCAGATAGCGCACGATGCGGGCGCGGGTGCGGAACACACTGCGGCTCGCTTCGCTCACGATCAGGTCGACGTAGCGGCGCCGGTAGCGCGTCTCGGTGTCGGCGAGCCCGTGCCACTTGTCCGGCAGCGGTCGCAGCGACTTCACCAGCAGCCGCACGGCTTCCACGCGCACCGACAGCTCGCCGGTCTTGGTGCGGAACAGCACGCCGCTCGCGCCCACGAGGTCGCCGATGTCCCAGCCCTTGAAGTCCTCGTAGGCGGCGCCGAGCGCCTCCTGTTGCAGGTACAGCTGAATCTGCCCGGTGCGGTCGGCGATTTTTCCGAAGCTCGCCTTGCCCATGACGCGCCTGAACATCAGCCGTCCGCCGACCCTCGCCCGCGTCGGATTGGCATCCAGCCACTCGCCGCTGCGCTCGCCGAAAGAGTCGTGCAGCTGCCCGGCGAGCGCGTCGCGGCGGAAATCGTTCGGAAATGCAGGTCCGTGCTCGCGCAGCGCGGCGAGCTTCGCGCGCCGCTCGGCGATCAGCCTGTTCTCATCAGCGCCGTCATCGCCGCCGCCTCCGGCGGCGCTGTCTTGCCCTTTTTTCATGTCTCTATACGCCCGCCTTGAGCGATGCCTCCATGAACTGATCGAGATCACCGTCCAGCACCGCGGCCGTATTGCCCACTTCCACCCCGGTACGCAGGTCCTTGATGCGCGACTGGTCGAGCACGTACGAGCGGATCTGGTTGCCCCAGCTCACATCCGACTTGGAATCCTCGAGCACCCTGGCCGCGGCGTTGCGCTTGTTGACCTCCAGCTCATAGAGCTTCGCCTTGAGCATCTTCATGGCGGTGGAGCGGTTCTTGTGCTGGCTGCGCTCGTTCTGGCAGGCGGCCACGATGCCGGTGGGCATATGGGTAATGCGGACCGCCGACTCGGTCTTGTTGACGTGCTGGCCGCCGGCTCCGGAGGAGCGGTAGACGTCCACCCTCAGGTCCGCGGGATTGATCTCGATTTCGATGTCGTCATCGATCTCGGGTGAGACGAACACGGAGGCGAACGAGGTGTGGCGGCGGTTACCGGAATCGAATGGCGACTTGCGCACCAGGCGATGCACGCCGGTCTCGGTGCGCAGCCAACCATAGGCGTATTCGCCCCGCACTTCCACGCTGGCGCTTTTGATGCCGGCCGTTTCGCCGGGACTCGAATCGATCACTTCGCAGGTGAAGCCGCGGGCGGCGCCCCAGCGCAGGTACATACGCAGCAGCATCTGCGCCCAGTCCTGCGCCTCCGTGCCGCCGGCGCCCGCCTGGATGTCGAGAAACGCATTGTGCGAGTCCATCTCGCCGCGGAACATGCGTTTCAGCTCCAGGTGCCGCACCTCGGCCTCGAGGCGCTGCGCGTCGCGCTCGATGTCGCGCGCGGCGCTCTCATCGCCCTCGGCCTCGGCCAGTTCGAGGAGCTCGGCAGCCTCGCCAATGCCCTTGGTGGCGCGGTCGATCTCCCCGACGTCGCTCGTCAGGCGGGCGCGTTCACGCCCGAGCTCCTGCGCGCGCGCGGGGTTCGACCAGACGGCGGGATCCTCCAGCTCGCGCGCAACTTCTTCGAGCCGCTCCTGCTTGCGGTCGTACTCAAAGAAACCCCCGTAACGAGCCAATGCGTTCACCCAGATCCTTGAGTTGGCGCTTGAGCTGATTGACTTCCATAGATGTCCCGGAGCGGCCCGCGCGCACCGTGGCGCGGGCGTGCACCAAAGCTCCGCATCCTAACACCGCGGCGCGGATCTTAGGTAGCGGCGGGCAGCACGTGATCGACGAGCAGCTGCAGGCGCCGCTCGCCCTGGTACTCATTCACTTCCAGCCGGTACACCAGCTGTGCCAGGCCCGACGGCGGCACGAACTGGGCACCCTCCTCGAGGTGGTTGAAGGCAATCGCATCGAAGGCTCGTCCGCTGCGCGGCACCTCCACCCACATCTTCACGTGCCGCTCGCCAATGAGGCGCGCGCTGCGGATGCTGAACAGGCCATCGAAACACGGTTCGGGAAATGCCTGGCCCCACGGACCGCCGGCTCGCAGGGCCTGGGCGGTATCGAGCGCAATCTCCGCCGGCGCGAGCTCGCCGTCGGTTTCGATCGTGTCGGCGGCGGGAGCGCCCGCCGTCCAGCGGGCAACTTCCTCGTCGAACGCGCGCGCAAAACGATCGAGCTTCGCACGCTCGAGGGTCAGTCCCGCGGCCATGGCGTGACCGCCGAAGCGCTCGATGAGATCGGGGTGACGCGTGGCGATCGAGTCGAGCACGTCGCGGATGTGGATCCCCGCGACCGAGCGGGCCGAGCCGCGCAGGCTGGTCTCATCGGCGATCGCGAAGGCGATCACCGGGCGCCGCACGCGATCCTTCACCCGGCTCGCGACCAACCCGACCACGCCCTGGTGCCAGCTCTCATCGAACAGGCACACGCCGCTGCGCTGCAGCGCCCCGGGGCCGGGATCGGCCAGGCAGCGCACCGCGCCGAGTGCCACCTGCTGCATGCGCGCCTCGATCGAGCGCCGCTCCTGGTTGAGCTCATCGAGACGCGCCGCGAGACGCTCGGCGGTGGCGAGGTCATCGGCGAGCAGACACTGGATGCCGATGGTCATGTCGTCGAGACGGCCGGCGGCGTTCAGGCGCGGCGCCACACCAAAGGCGAGATCGGCGGCGGTGAGATCGTGCGCCGGGCGGCCGGCGATGCTCAGCAGCGCACGGATGCCGGCCACACAGCGTCCGGCGCGAATGCGCTTCAGCCCCTGCGCGACCAGTACGCGGTTATTGGCATCAAGCGGCACCACGTCGGCGACCGTGCCGAGCGCCACCAGGTCCAGCAGCTCTGCCGCGCCGGGGGTCGCGGGGCCTGCAAGCCCAGCCAAATCGAGCCGGCGTCTGACCGCCGCCATCACGTAGAACGCTACCCCGACCCCGGCCAGCGAGCGGCTGCCGAAGCGGCTGCCCCCGAGGTTGGGGTTGACGATCACGTTGGCGTCGGGCAGCAGTGCGCCCGGCAGATGATGATCGGTGATCAGCACCTCGATCCCGAGCGAGCGCGCGGCGGCGACACCGGCGTTGCTCGAAATGCCGTTGTCGACCGTGACGATGAGCGTCGGCGCGCGCGCCGCGGCCAGCGACACGATCCCGGGCGTGAGGCCATAGCCGAACTGAAATCGGTTCGGCACCAGAAAGTCCACCGCCGCGAACCCGAAGCTCCTCAGGGCGCGCACCATCAGTGCGCTGCTGGTCGCGCCGTCGGCATCGAAATCCCCGATGATCAGCACACGCCCGGCCGTGCGGTGTTGCAGCAGCAGCTCCACCGCCGCCGGGATGCCTTCGAGCGTGCCGACCGGCAGCAGCCGCCCGAGCGAGTTGTCCAGATCCGCCGCCGAACGTACCCCACGCGCCGCGTACACGCGGTCGAGCACCGGATGCAGATCCCCGCCCAGCGGCGCGCCTTGCGCGGCCAGCGCGCGGCGCACGACCCGCAGCCTCACCCGAAGCTCCGCAAGCCCGCGCGCGGGCGCCGCCAGAGCCGCAGATGGCTGCGGCGGCGCAGCGTGACACGCGTGTCGTTGGCGATCAGCGTCACACTCGAGACCTCGCCGCGGCGCAGCGCCTTGAGCGCCGGCGACACGAAGCGCTCATCGAGGCGCGCCAGCGCCTGGACGAGCGTGTAGTGGCTGTCCGTCTGCAACTCCTGTCCCACCTCCAGCACCAGCACCACCCCGCGGGCGTGCTCATCGGCGAGAACCTCGTCCAGCCGCCGCGGAAGAGCGCGGCACACGTCCGCCTGAAGATGCCACAGACCGCTCAAGTAAGGGTCGGCGCCAAAGGCGCGCAGCGTTGCCCGCCCCGCGCGGCGCTCGGGCTGTACCGCCCGCCCCTCGGCACCCCACGGCCACAGCGTCGTGACCGGCGGCTCGCCGCGGCGCACGCGCGCCTCGTTCAGCGGCTGGCCGTGCAGCCACATTTCAATCTCAGCCACAAGGCGCCGCAGTGGCGCGGCGGCCGCGCCCCGAGGCAAGGCCTCGGCGACGTCGTTTCCCGCGCAGCGGGCGGGCTCGATGGTGGCGACGGGAGCCATGCCGGCGGTCCTGAGGAGAAAATCACCGGACGACAAGGGCGTGAGTGAGCAGCCGGAGACGGCAAAGGTGTCCTGAAAGGCGGCAGCGAGCGCTGCGAGTTCCGCGCGCGGCAGGCGCAGGACGCCGCGATGATCCAGGTACAGGCGCGCAGCGCCCGCGGTCAGCTGCAGCGGGGTGGCAATCCACAGCGTGCCGCCCGCGTCCACGGGCGGCACGCCCGGCGCCACGGCGGCGGCGGCGATGGAGGCGGGGGCTGCGCCCGCCAGATCCTCGCGGCCGAGCGCGCGCGCGAGCCACTCGCGCCAGCCGTGCTGCAGCGCCGCGCGCTCACCGAAACGGCCCGCGCTCTCGATTCCTGGAACGGCCCCCGCCGCGGCACCGCCTGTGACCGGCGTGCCCTGTGCGCCGTCCGTCAGGTACAGGTCGGCGATCACAATGACGATCTCGCGCACCGGCGCTATCGTACAGCCGAATGAAGTTCACGCTCGAACCGGGCACCCGCGCCAACCTGATCCGGGGCTACTCGGCTACCGAAATCCGCATCGGCGAACATCATGTGCAGCGCAGCTGCATCGTCACGGCGGACCGCCTGATCACCGATTGGGAGCCCGAGCGCTTTGCCGACCTCACCGCCGCTCACCTCGAAGCGATTCTCGCGCTCACACCGGAGGTGGTGCTGCTCGGCACCGGCGCGACGCAGCGCTTTGCGCCGCCTGCGGTGCGCGCGGCGCTGGCGCAGCGCGGCGTGGGGCTCGAGGCCATGCAGCTGGGTGCGGCATGCCGCACATTCAACGTTCTGGTTCAGGAGGAGCGGCGGGTCGCCGCGGCGCTGTTTCTGCGCTAGCGCCCGGAAGCGCGAGGATGATCGGCAGAAGACACAGGGGGAGGTCAACCAACCAAACAATCATTCGAAGCTGACAGACTCGAACAATTGCACTGTTCTTCTTGTTTCGGACTTTATTGCTCTTGTTGCGACTCCCTCCTCCCTGTGTCTTCTGCCGGTTACCCTCCGCTTTGGCTGTCGTCGTTAAGAGACAGGGGACGCATGTTAAACATGTCGCAGAAGCCCGTGCAAGCCCTTTGAGGGATAAAGATTTTTCGTGCCAGCTCGGTGCCCGCCGCTGCGTCGCAAGGCAGCGCGGAGCCCTTGTTTTGCCGGGCTTTTCTGCTGCGCCGGTTGCAAATCAAGCCAGAAAATCAGGATCGTTTTCTATTGCCAATCACAATGTTACTACACATATATCATGTGAATACTAGTCAACCGACGGACCCGAGGACCTTAATGCAGCGCGGCGGCCTCAAACGGTGCCGCCGAGTAACGGCACGAAGGCCACGGCTCCGAGTGACTCGCGCTGCATGCCCTGCTCGCGGCGCGTGAACCGCACCAGTTCCTGCTCTCCTTCGGGACCGATGGGAACCAGGAGCCGCCCGCCGACGCGCAGCTGCCTGACGAGTGCCTCGGGGACGGTGAGCGGGGCGGCCGCCACCAGGATGCCATCGAAGGGCGCGTGCGCTTTCCAGCCGAGCGTGCCGTCACCGTGACGAAAGCGCACGTTTCTGATCCCGAGTTCCTTCAGGCGCTGGCGCGCGCGCGCCAGCAGCGGTTCGATGCGCTCGATGGTGTACAGGCGCCCCACGAGCGGCGCGAGCACCGCAGTCTGGTAACCGCACCCCGTGCCCACCTCGAGGATGTTCTCGGCCGCGCCCGCCTCGAGCAGCGCTTCGGTCATGCGCGCCACGATATAGGGCTGTGAGATGGTCTGGCCGTAGCTGATCGGCAGCGCTGTGTCTTCGTAGGCGCGGCTGCCGAGGGCCTCATCGACGAAAATATGACGCGGCACATTGCGAATGCGTTCGAGCACGGCGAGATTCGCAATGCCCTGTTCGCGCAAACGCTGCACCAGCCGATCGCGGGTGCGCGCGGAGGTCATTCCGATACCCGACAGGCGCAGATCAGTCATTGATGCCTTCCAGCCAGGTCCCGACTGCGGACAGTGCCGCGTGACGGGTGAGGTCGACCTGCAAGGGAGTCACCGAGACATATCCCTGGGCAACGGTATCGAAGTCGGTACCCGGACCGGCGTCCTGCTCCGCCCCGGCGGGACCGATCCAGTACACCGGACGCCCGCGCGGGTCCTGGGCGCGCATGACCGGCTCGGAGCGGTGGCGATAACCGAGCCGGCTGGCGCGGAACCCTCGCAGCTGTGCGAACGGCACGTCGGGCACGTTGACGTTGAGAATGAGCGCGGACTGCAGCGGTCTCTTCAGCAGCTGCGCCACCAGCCGACGCGCGACCTCGGCGCCGGTTTCGAAGTGGGCACCTCCGCCGGTGCCGGCGCACAGCGAAACCGCAATGGTCGGCAGCCCGAGGAAGCGGCCCTCGACCGCCGCCGCCACCGTGCCCGAGTACAGCACGTCGTCGCCCAGGTTCGGGCCGTCGTTCACCCCTGAGACCACCATGTCGTATTCGAAGTCGAACAGGCCGGAGATCGCCAGGTGCACGCAGTCGGTGGGCGTACCGGGAACGAAGTACACCCCCGGTTCGGACTCGAACACGCGCAGTGGCACGTCGAGAGTGAGTGAGTTGCTCGCGCCGCTCTTGTTGCGGTCAGGCGCGACCACCGTCACCTCGGCGAGCGTCGCGAGGGCCTCACGCAGACGGCGGATGCCCTCGGCGCGAAAGCCGTCGTCGTTACTGACCAGGATCTTCATGCGACCGGACTTAACCATACGCGCGCAAAGCGCGTGACTATACTGCTTGATTGCTCAGCGCATAATATCGGCCGCCGTACGCACTGCGCGCAACGCCTCAAATCGAGCAGCCGCTCCCGTCCCCGAGACCTCCGACATGACTGCCCTGCCAGGCGATGAGAACCCGGACGACGACGAGTCGGACGAGGCGCGTCTGTTCCGGGAGGCCGTGCGCGGTGTCCGGCCGCTTGGGTCTCGTGCTCCGGCGCCAGGTCCGCCGAAGGTCCGGCCGCGCGCGCGCTTCACGCGCGCCGACCGCGCCGCCGTGCTGCAGGAGAGCCTCGTTGGGGAAAGCGCCGACCCGGCGCTGGCAGGCGGTGAGGAGCTCATCTTTCATCGCCCGCAGGTGCAGATCGGGGTGCTGCGCAGGCTGCGCCGCGGCGAGTATCGCGTGCAGCGCGAGATCGACCTGCACGGCCTCACGGTTGCCGAAGCGAAGCACGCGTTGCGGCAGTTCCTCATCGACGCGCTCGAGCATGAGGTGCGGTGCGTGCGCATCATCCACGGCAAAGGACTGCGCTCCGGTCACCGCGGGCCGGTGCTCAAGGCCACCGTCAATGCAGTTCTGCGTCGCACCGGTGCGGTGCTCGCCTATGTTTCCGCCCGGCCCGTGGACGGCGGAACCGGCGCGGTATACGTGCTGTTGTCCTAGTCCGGCGGCCCGTCTGGCGGCGGCGCCTCGATCAGTTCGCGCAGCACCGCGGTCGCAAAGCCCCCGCGCACCAGGCGAAACTTAAGCACCGCCGCCTGCGCTTCCGGCTCGCACGCCAGCTCGCGCACCACGAGCCGCAGGCTGCGCCGCTCCTGGGCCATGCCGGCGGCCACGCACAGTCCAGTCTCCTGCGGAAACCGGGCGGCGAGGCGCAACTCGAGCTGCAGCACCCGCGCGAGCGTGGCGGGCGTCCCCGCTCCCCACAAAGGCCCGGTGGGGTGAATCTCCAGCCGCTGGCAGCGGCCGCCGAGCGTGTCATCGGCGTCGCCGACCGGGAAGTAGCTGCCGCGACCGTCGAGATTGGCGAGGTCGCCTGCCTCGAGATGCTCCCAGCTGCCATCGGCCACGCGTGCCGCGAGCACGGCATTGAACAGCGCGCTGCGCGCGGCCGAAAGAACAAAACTCCGCTCCTGCGGCGCGAGGCGGCGCAGGTCCTCGCCGGCGCGGGACAGATTCGCGCCATCGCGACCGAAGCGCTGCGGGCCGAAGTAATTCGGTACGCCGCGCCGGGCGATGTCCGCAAGGCGCAGGGCGAGGCCGTCGGCGAGCCGCGCGCCGTCACCGTGCGTGGCGCCGAGGCGCACCACGAAGCGATTGCCGGCCAGTGCGCCGCGCGGGAGCTTGCGCGTGTGCGGATGCGCTTCGAGCACCTGGAAATCGGCAGTGCGCACCGCGGGCCAGGCGATGAGGGCACGCGGTTGCGGCACCGAAAACCACTGGATGGCAATGGCGCGGCGATCCTTCAGTCCGGCGTAACCGATCTCGCCCGGCCGGCAACCCGCCATCCTCGCCAGCTCGCGCGCCACCCACTGGGTGTTGGCATTGCGCTTGCGCACCCGCAGCAGCAGGTGCTGACCGGAGCCGGCGGGCGCAAAGCCCAGATCCTCCTCGACCACGAAGTCCTCAGGCGTGGCGCGCAGCAAGGCCACCGCCAGCGGCGCGCCGTGTGCGCGCGGCGGGGTGAGCGCGGCCTCGCGCGCGGTGAGTTCGCGGCCCTGCACGCGCGAGAGTGTGCCGCGTTGCCGGCTTGCTTCCAACCTACCCCGGGGCTAGGCTGCGCCGCGCTCGAAGTGATGTCTCACAACAGCATTCAACAGGGGGAGATTCCGATGCGTAAACCTTTCTGCCTGCTTGTCTTAGCCGGCGCGGCCTGTGTGTGTTCGGCCGGCGCCGTCGCGCAAACGAAAGTCACCGGGACCCATGCCTGTAGCAAGCCCGATCCTCAGCACACGCTGCCCGCAGGCGACCGCCCCGATCACAGCTTTGTCGTGGAGCAGTTGAAGTGCAACCACACCAAAGCGATGGAGATCGGGGGAGATAAATCCAAGGACGGCGTGGCGACCGATATGGTTGAGGTCAGCGGTGGCAAGTCGCACTTTCACGGCGTGTACGTCATGACCATGCAGAGCGGCGACAAGGCCTTCCTGCCGTACCAGGGTACCGGGGTCGCCAGCAAGGACGGTAAGGAGGTTGCATCGAAGGGCACCTTCAGCTTTGCGAGCGGCACCGGCAAGCTCAAGGGAATCAAGGGCAAGGGCACCTTCACCTGCAAGTCAGCCGGCGACGGCGTGAGCTGTGACACTGTGGGTGAATACGAGCTCGCGAAATAGCGGTTCGAATCACAGCAAGTCGCCGCTCAGCAGCACGACGGCCTGCGCGGCGATGCCCTCCGCGCGTCCGAGGAACCCCAGGCCCTCGGTGGTGGTCGCCTTGATGTTGACGCGCTCCACGCCGACTTCCAGCAGCTGTGCGATCTGCCGTCGCATGGCCTCGCGATAGGGGGCGATCTTCGGCGCCTGCGCGAGCACCGTCAGGTCCACGTTAGCCACGGCGAGGCGTCGTGCGCGTAACAGCGCGAGCACGCTCGCAACGAAGCGGGCGCTGTCGGCGCCTTGCCATTGCGGATCGGAGTCACTGAAATGATGCCCGATGTCGCCCAGGCCCGCTGCGCCCAGCAGCGCATCGCACAGCGCGTGCAGGACCACGTCCCCGTCCGAATGCGCCACCACGCCGCGCGAGTGCGGGATGCGCACTCCGCCGAGCATGATGAAATCACCGGGCCCGAAGGCATGCACATCGATTCCGGAGCCGATTCTCACGAGCTGGCCCCGCGCGCCTGGCTGCGCCGCGCCACCAGCACCGCCGCGGCCAGCGCCAGATCCTCGCCGGTGGTGATCTTGAGATTCGTCGCCGCCCCTTCGATGAGCGCCGGGTGCTCGCCCGTCCATTCGAGCGCCTGCGCTTCGTCGCTGGGAAAGCGCCCGGCCGCGTGCGCCTGATCGAGCGCCGCGCACAATCGCCCGTAGCGGAACATCTGCGGGGTCAGCGCCCGCCATAGACCGGACCGGTCCACCGTCTCGCCGCCCTGGGCGCGCTTCAGAGTATCCGCCACTGGAATCGCGAGCAGCCCTCCGACCGGGTGCGCGCCGAGCCGCCCGAGCAGGCGCTCGAGGTCGTGCGCATCGAGGCACGGCCGCGCGGCGTCATGCACCAGCACCCAGTCATCAGGCGCGGCCCGCCCGTCGAGCGCCGCGAGCGCCAGGCGCACCGACTGGCTGCGCTGCGCACCGCCGCCGACCGCGGTGAGGGTGCTGGTGCCCGCGGCGTGCAGGCGCGCGGCTATCGGCACCCAACCCGCATCGTCCCGCGCCAGCGCCACGACAATATGCGCACAGCGCGGATCGGCGAGAAATGGCGCGAGCGCCCATTCGATCACGGTGCGTCCCTCGAGCGGCGCGTATTGCTTCGGTCCATCCGTGCCGAAGCGGCTACCTGAGCCCGCGGCCGGCATGACGAGCCAGTAACGCATCGGCAGGATACGACCCTTCGGACTTCAGCGAACCGCTGCAGTGCGGGTCGGGGAGTGATTCGTGTCGGCAGGTCGGGCGGGAACCACCTGGTAGAAGGTCTCATTGCGGGCGATCATGCCCAGATCGCTGCGGGCGCGTTCTTCGAGCGCATCCATGCCGGTCTTGAGGTCACGCACCTCGGCCGCGAGTTGCCGGTTGCGTTCGCCGAGCTGTTCGTTGTCCGCCCGCTGCGTCGCAACCGCGCGCTTCAGACGCTCGACCTCGCGAACGCCGTCCGCGGAAAACCACACCCGGTATTGCAGCAGGAGAACGGCGATAGCGAGCGCAGCGGCGAGCCACTTCATGGGCCCGACAGCGTATCAGACCGCGTGCTGTGCGCGAAGCGTTCAGTTGAGCGCAGCGCTGGCGCGTTGCGCGCCGGCGAGCCGTTCGGGCCACACAGCGTCGAAGCGCCGGCGCACCGCGGCCACGATCTGCGCCCGCGCGGCCTCCGGGCGGCCCGAGTCAAACGGCGGATCGGGTGCGTACTCGATGGCCAGCTGCACCGCTTCCGCCACGTCCCGGCCCGCAATCTCGGCTACGACCGTCAGCGCCATGTCGATTCCTGCGGTCACTCCGCCGCCCGTGAAGAGGTTACCGTCGCGCACCACGCGCCCGGAGTCCGCGACGGCGCCGAACAGCGGCAGCAGCTCGCGAAACGCCCAGTGACAGGCCGCCCGCTTACCGAGCAGCAGGCCCGCGGCGCCGAGCAGCAGCGATCCGGTGCACACGGAAGTGATGTAGCGCGCCCGTGACCCGAGGCGGCGCAGCGCCTCCAGGTACAGCGGATCCTCCATGGCGACGGCCGTGCCGAAACCGCCCGGGACGCACAGCAACGCGCACTCCTGCACCTCGGCCAGCGGCCGCACGTTGGCGAAGGTGATACCGCTGTCCACCGCGAGCTCACCGCCACGGACGGCCGCCAGAACGATCGCGGCCCCCGGCAGCCGCGCGAGGACCTCGAGGGGACCGGTGAAATCCAGCTGGGTGACGCGCGGATAGAGTGCGAACACGATGGGAAACTCCCCGGCCATGTCTGCTCCTGAGCTTGTCGCGAGGGTGGGGGCTGTCAGGGCGCATCATCCTCAGGTACCCTGATGTCCGAAATGACGTTTTTGCCTCCTTTACCGCCAAACCCATGCCGCGCCGCGTTGCCTTCCTGATCTTCCCCCGCTTCCAGCTGCTGGACGCCGCAGGCCCGATCTCCGCGTTCGAGATCGCCGGCCGGATTCGCCCGGGAACCTACGAGCTGCGGGTGATCGCCGCAGTGCCCGGAGCGGTGGCGAGCTCCTCGGGCGCGATACTGCAGGCGAGCGCCTTAGGGCCCGCCGGGTCGATCGACACGCTCATCGTCGCCGGCGGTGAGGGCACGCGCAGCGCGCTCGGCTGTCGCAAGACCCGGCAGTTCATTCGGTCCTGCGCCCTGCGGGCGCGCCGTGTCACGAGCGTGTGCTCGGGCTCCTTCCTGCTGGCCGGCGCGGGACTCCTGGATGGACGCACGGCGACCACTCACTGGAGCTGTACCGAGGAGTTCCGGCAGCACTTCCCCCGCGTGCGCCTCGACCCGGACCGCATCTTCGTGCACGAAGGTCATTTGTGGACCTCGGCAGGCATCACCGCCGGCATCGATCTGTCGCTCGCCCTGATCGGCGAGGACCTGGGCGAGGGTGTCGCGCGACGCACCGCGCAACACCTGGTGGTCTATCACCGCCGCCCGGGCGGCCAGTCGCAGTTCTCCGCGCTGCTGGAGATGGAGAGCTCGCAGGGACGCTTCGCGGCGCTGTTCGACCACCTGCGCACGCACCTCGCGGCGCCGCTGACGGTCGAGCGCCTGGCGGCGCGCGCCTGCATGAGTCCGCGGCATTTCGCGCGCGCCTTTCGCGAGGAGACCGGGATCACCCCGGCCAAGGCGGTGGAACGGCTGCGCGCGGACGCCGCGCGCGCGATGCTGGAAAGCGGCGCGCGCTCCGTGCGGGAGGTCGCCGCGCACTGTGGCTTCCACGATCCGGAGCGCATGCGGCGCGCATTCCTGCGGCTGTTCGGCGCCCCGCCCTCGGCCATGAAACGCGCCGCGCGAGCACACGCCGTCAAGCGCGTAGCGCGCGAGCCGCAGGCGGCGGCGCGCGCCGCTGCCGTCTAGAGCAGCTGCAGCGAAAGTCGTCGGCTGGCTCAGATCCTGACCGGAAACGCCTGCCGGCCCGCGTAACGCACCTGGCCGAGCTCGGCTTCGATGCGCAGCAGCTGGTTGTACTTGGCGATGCGATCCGAGCGTGACAGCGAGCCGGTCTTGATCTGCGAGGCAGCGGACGCGACCGCGATGTCGGCGATGGTGCTGTCCTCGGTCTCCCCGGAACGATGCGAGACCACCGAGGCGTAGCGCGCCTTGTCGGCCATGTCGATGGCTGCGAGCGTTTCGGTGAGCGTGCCGATCTGATTCGGCTTGATGAGAATGGCGTTGGCGATGTGCCGCTCGATCGCTTCCTTCAGGATCCTGGTGTTGGTCACGAACACATCATCGCCTACCAGCTGGATCTTCTGCCCCAGCGCGCGTGTCAGCTGCGCCCAGCCGTCCCAGTCGGACTCGCCCATGCCGTCCTCGATGGTGATGATCGGGTACCGGTCCGCGAGGTCCGCCAGGTAGCGGGTGAATTCGGCGGCTGAAAAGCGCCGATGCTCGGACTCGAGCTCATAGCTGCCGTTCTTGAAGAACTCGGAGCTCGCCACGTCGAGCCCCAGGTACATATCCGTCCCCGGCCGGTAGCCTGCCTTCTCGATGGCCTCCAGGACGAGCTTGAGCGCCGCCTCGTTCGACTCGAGATTCGGCGCAAAGCCGCCCTCATCCCCCACGGTGGTCGAGAGTCCCCGTTCGGCGAGCAGCCTCTTGAGGGTGTGGAACACTTCTGCGCCGTAGCGCAGCGCCTCGCGAAAGCTGGGCGCGCCGACCGGCAGGATCATGAACTCCTGGATATCGAGGCTGTTGTTGGCGTGCGCGCCGCCGTTGACGATATTCATCATCGGCACCGGCATGACCGGCTCGCGGGCGCCGCCGATCAGCTGCCCGAGATAGCGGTACAGCGGCAGGCGCGCATCGTTCGCCGCCGCGTGCGCGTTGGCGAGCGACACGCCCAGAATGGCGTTGGCGCCGAGTCGGCTCTTGTTCTCCGTGCCATCGAGCTCGATCATGCGCGCGTCGATCCCGGCCTGGTCGCGCGGATCCTGGCCCACGAGCGCCGCCTTCAGCTGCTTGTTCACGTGCTCCACCGCCTTGAGCACGCCCTTGCCCGCGTAGCGCCGCGGGTCCCCGTCGCGCAGCTCCACCGCCTCGCGCGTGCCGGTGGAGGCGCCGGACGGCACCGCCGCCCTGCCGAGCACGCCCGTGTCCAGGATCACGTCGGCTTCGACGGTGGGGTTGCCGCGGGAGTCGATGATCTCGCGCCCGCGGATATCGGTGATTCGGCTCATCGGCTTGACTTCCTCACAGCAGGGATTCCTCGAAGGGCACTTTCTTCACCGCCCGGTCGAGCTCGCACAGCGTGCCGAGGAGCGGCTCCATGCGCTGCAGCGGCCAGGCGTTCGGACCATCCGACAGCGCCTTCTCCGGAGTCGGGTGCGTCTCCATGAACAGCCCCGCCACCCCTGCGGCGACCGCCGCACGCGCCAGCACCGGAATGAACTCGCGCTGGCCGCCGGAGGCCGAGCCCAGGCCGCCCGGCAGCTGCACCGAGTGGGTGGCGTCGAACACCACCGGGCAGCCGGTCGCGCGCAGGATCGACAGCGAGCGCATGTCGGACACCAGGTTGTTGTAGCCGAACGAGAAGCCACGCTCGCACACCAGGATCGCCTCGTTGCCGGTGGAGCGCGCCTTGTCGACGACGTTCTGCATCTCCCACGGCGAGAGGAACTGCCCTTTCTTGATGTTGACGGGCTTGCCCTGGGAGGCGGCGTTGATGATGAAGTTCGTCTGGCGGCACAGGAACGCCGGGGTCTGCAGCACGTCCACGACCGCGGCCACCTCCGCAAGCGGGGTGTCCTCATGCACATCGGTCAGCACCGGCACGCCGATCACGCGGCGCACGTCGTCGAGAACCTTCAGGCCCGCCTCGAGCCCGAGGCCGCGGAAGCTGGCGCGGGAAGAGCGGTTGGCCTTGTCGTAGGAGGCCTTGAAGATAAAGGGGATGCCGAGCCGGGTGGTGATCTCCTTCAGCCGGCCGGCGATCTCCTGGGTGAGGGCTGCGCCCTCGATGACGCAGGGACCGGCAATCAGGAACAGTGGCCGCCCCGCTCCGACCTCATGTCCCGTCAGCTGCACGGGCTCACGCGCCCGCCGCCTGCGGCAGCTGCGACGCGCGCTGCGCGCGCGCCGCCCGGACGAAACCGGTGAACAACGGGTGCCCGTCGCGTGGGGTGGAGGTGAACTCCGGGTGGAACTGCGTCGCCATGAACCACGGATGGTTGGGCAGCTCGATCACCTCCACCAGCCCGTCGCGCGAGAACCCCGAGAAACGCATGCCCGACTGGCGGTAGCGGTCGAGGTAGTTGTTGTTGAATTCGTAGCGGTGCCGATGGCGCTCCATGATGGCATCGCGCCCGAAGATCTCGCGCGCCCGCGTACCGGCCCCGAGCAGCACCTCCTGGGCTCCCAGGCGCATGGTGCCGCCCTTGGCGGAGGCCTCGTCGCGGGTTTGCGCGCCGTGCATCTGGTCCTGCCACTCCGAGATGAGCGCGATCACCGGGTGCGGGCCGGCACGGTTGAACTCGGTACTGTTGGCATCCGCAAGCCCCAGCTGGTGACGGCCGAATTCCACGATCGCCACCTGCATGCCGAGGCAGATCCCCAGGTACGGTACGCCCTGCTCACGCGCGTAGCGCACCGCCTGGATCTTGCCCTCGATGCCGCGCTCGCCGAAACCCCCGGGCACGAGGATCGCGTCCACGCCCTTGAGCACGTGGGGGCCGCGCTGCTCGATATCGGTGGATTCGACGTAGTGGATATTGACGCGCGTGCGGCTCTTCAGCCCGCCGTGCATCAGCGCCTCGTGCAGCGACAGATAGGAATCGCGGATCTGCACGTACTTGCCGACCATGGCGATGTCCACCTGGCCGTCGGGATTGGACCTGGCGCTCACCACCTGGCGCCACTCGGCCAGATCGGTGGGCGGCACCTGCAGGCGCAACTTGTCGACGACGATGTCATCGAGCGCCTGCTCGTGCAGCAGGATCGGGATCCTGTAGATGTCGTCCGCGTCGACCGCGGAAATCACCGCCCGCTCTTCCACATTGGTGAACAGGGCAATCTTGCGCCGCTGCTCCTCCGGCAGGGGATGCTTGCAGCGGCACAGCAGCACGTCCGGCTGGATGCCGATGCCGCGCAGCTCCTTCACCGAGTGCTGCGTCGGCTTGGTCTTGATCTCACCCGAGCCTCCCACTATCGGCACCAGCGTCAGGTGCATGAACGCGCAGTTGTTGCGGCCGAGCTCGACACCGAGCTGGCGGATGGCCTCGAGGAACGGCAGCGACTCGATGTCACCGACGGTGCCGCCGATCTCGACCATGCAGACATCCGAGCCGTCGGCGCCCAGCTTGATGCTGCGCTTGATCTCGTCGGTGATGTGCGGGATGACCTGCACCGTGGCGCCGAGGTAATCGCCGCGGCGCTCCTTGGCGATGACGCGCTCGTAGATGCGCCCGGTGGTGAAATTGCTGTTGCGCCCGGTCGTGGTGCGAACGAAACGCTCGTAATGGCCGAGGTCGAGGTCGGTCTCGGTGCCGTCCTGAGTGACGAACACCTCGCCGTGCTGAAACGGGCTCATGGTGCCCGGGTCGACGTTGATGTACGGATCGAGCTTGACCATCGCGACCTTGAGGCCGCGGGCCTCCAGTATCGCCCCCAGCGAGGCGGACGCGATGCCCTTGCCCAACGAGGACACGACGCCACCGGTGACGAATACAAAACGCGTCATATGCAGGTCAGGGAGTTCCCGTCGCACGAGGTCGCCGCCACAAAATCGGCGCAACCACGACGGGCGAGCAGGTTAGCACATCTGCCCGCCCTGATGTGGGGCGGGTTCGATCAGCTAAGCCGCGCTCCAGATCAGGCGTGCGCGCCGCCGGCTCGCAGCGCTCGCCTGCACCGACTCATCGAGCCACAGGCCCGCGACCGCGATCAGCGTCTCGGCGGCGAAAATCAGCGGCAGTCGTGCGCGCTCCGCCACCGGCACACGCGCTTCCTGCAGCAGGCTCTTGAGCGCGCGACGCGGCCCGGCGCGCACCGGACGCAGCCGCTCCCCGCCGCGGCGAGCGCGGATGGTCAGCATGGCGGGCAGCGCGTCCAGATCCAGCGGTCCGCGCGCGTCGCGCTTCAGCGTGAGCTTTCCACCGGAGCCCGGCAGCGCGCAGGTCCTGCGCCTGCGCCACGGCCAGCTGAGTTCCTCGAGGCGACCGGTGCTCCCGGGGGCGGCGCGCAGCGACAGCAGGTCCGACTGGCGCTGCAGCAGCGCGCCCTCCCATCTCACGTACGGCTGCGCATCGGCACGCGCCTGCAGCAGCGGACCGGCAATTTCCTCGAGCCGGCTTGCCGGGGGCGCAAGGTGTCCCGCGGCCGTGATCCAGAACCGCAGCGCATTGCGGCGGCGCTCGGGCGGCAGTGTGCGCAGCCGCTGCGCCGACAGCATCGCACCAAAGCTCGCGCGCGCGGCATCCGCGGCACCCACGGCATCGAGCAGCCGCTGCGCTTCCGCGGCATGGCGCGCCGCGCGCGCGACGGTGGCCGCGGCCGCGGGCCAACGCTCCCGGATCAACGGCAGTACACGCGCGCGCAGGTAGTTGCGATCCAGACGCAGCTCGGAGTTGCCCGGGTCCTCGATCCACTCAAGGCCCTGCGAGCGCACCCAGGCGCTGAGTTCGGCGCGCGACCAGGGTAGCAGCGGGCGCACCAGGCGGCCGCGCGCAAACGCTGCCAGCGCCGGCATCGCCGCGATGCCGGCGACACCCGCGCCGCGCAGCAGCTGCAGCAGCACGGTCTCGAGCTGATCGTCCTGGTGGTGCGCCGTCAGCAGCGCTTCGTGCGGCGCGAGCGCCGTGGCGAGCAGCCCGTAGCGCGCGGCGCGCGCGGCGGCTTCGAGCGACTCGCCGCGCGCGCGTGCGACGTTCGCGGTCCGCACTCGCAGCGGCACGCCGAGGGCGCGCGCCACGCGCCGGCAGTGCGCAGCCCAGCTTGAGGAGTGCGGGTGCAGCCGGTGATCGACATGCAGGGCGCGCAGCCGCAGCGGCGGGCGCTTGAGCTGCGCCAGCGCGGCAAGCAGAGCGGTGGAGTCCGCCCCGCCGCTGAAAGCGACGCACACGGCGAGGTCGGGGAAGCCGGGCAGAAGCTCGCCGAGGCGCCGGCCGAGGGAGCGCGGGCCAAACCCGAGGGTCCCGTGGAGCCGCCCGCGTGACACGGCCTCTACGCCGCGGTTTCGGCAAACACGCCGAAGCCGGCGATCTTGGCAGCGCGCGTGGCGCGCAGCTGATCCCGCGGCACCGCGTCGAGCTCGTCCAGATGACGGATCAGTGCGGCCTTGAGACTCGCGGCGGTTGCGGACGGATCGCGATGCGCGCCCCCCAGGGGCTCCTCGATGACCTCGTCCACCAGCCCGAGCTTCAGCAGCCGGTCGGCGGTGAGATTCAGCGCTTCGGCGGCCACTTCCTTCTTGTCCTGGCTCTTCCACAGGATGGAGGCGCACCCTTCGGGCGAGATGACCGAGTAGGTGCTGTACTGGAGCATCATCAGGCGATCGCACACGCCGATGCCGAGCGCGCCGCCTGATCCGCCCTCTCCGGTCACGACGGTCACGATCGGAATCCGCAGCACCGACATCTCGAAGAGGTTGCGGGCAATGGCTTCGCTCTGGCCACGCTCTTCGGCGCCGACGCCCGGATAGGCGCCCTGGGTATCGATGAACGTCACCAGCGGCAGCCCGAAGCGCTCGGCGAGACGCATCAGCCGCAGCGCCTTGCGATAGCCCTCGGGCTTCGGCATGCCGTAGTTGCGGCGCACGCGCTCCTTGGTGTCGCGGCCCTTCTGATGGCCGATGATCATGAGCGCGCGCTCCTCGATGCGCGCCAACCCGCCGACGATCGCCCCGTCGTCCGCGTACATGCGGTCACCGTGCAGTTCGTTGAACTCGCGGCTGATGGCGTTGACGTAGTCGAGCGTGTAGGGGCGGTGCGGGTGGCGCGCCAGCTGCGTGATCTGCCAGGGCGTGAGATTGGCGAAGATGCTCATCGTCAGCTGCCGGCTCTTCGCCTGCAGCCGGCCGATCTCGTCCTGAATGTTGACTTCGGTTTCCGAAGTCACGTGCCTGAGCTCTTCGATCTTCGCTTCGAGCTCGGCAATCGGTTGTTCGAAGTCGAGGAATGAGACGGCCATGCGGTATCCTAACTCAGCGGCCGTCGGCGGAGAATGACGGGCCCGGGCTCGCCGCCGGCGCCCCGTACACGACCTGCAGCGCGCCGCGTCCGAGCAGGCCTTCGAGCTGCTCGAGCAGCTCGCGGCTGGCGCGCACCGTCCACTCGCCACCCAGCGTGAGCGCACCGCTGGCATCACGGCCCGCGGATGCAATGGTGATCGGGCACGGACCCGGACGCCACGGCGTGAGGATCGCGGCGAGGCGCTCGCACACCGCGGCAGCGTCGGCGTGCGTGCAGCGGATCACCAGGCGCTGCGCGCACCGCGACAGCACCTCTTCGAGCTCGCTGATGCGCCGCGCCGACAGCCGCCAGGCGTCGCTGAACTCGTCGAAGCGCAACAGCCCCTCAACCAACACCAGCGCGTCCTTGGCGATCAGATCGCGGTGCTTCTGATAGGTCTCCTCGAACAGCATGGCCTCGATGCGCCCGGTGCGGTCATCGAGTGTCAGGATCACGCGCGGCCCGCGTTTCTTCACCTCATCGATGAGCCCCGCCACGGTCACCGGCTTGCCGGCGCCGAAGCGCCCGCTGTCGAGCCCGGCTACCGGCCGGTCACTGACCAGGTCGCCGATGCGGTGGGACACGAAGCGCGCCAGACTCGACTCGAAGCGCGCGAGCGGATGACCGGTGAGATACAGGCCGAGTGTTTCGCGCTCCCCCGCCAGGCGCACCGCCTCGCTCCACTCCGGCAACGTCGCACCCGCGCCGACCGGTGCGGCGCTGGCGCGCTCCTCGCTCGCGAGCCCGAACAGATCGTTCTGCCCGGCGGCGTGGGCGCGGGTGTTCTGGTCGCCGAGATGCATGGCGCCGGACAGGCGCGCCATGAGCGTCGCGCGGTTGGCGCCCAGGCCATCCAGGCTGCCGGCGCGCAACAGCGCTTCGAGCACGCGCCGGTTGACCTTCTGCAGGTCGAGGCGGCGGCACAAATCCTCCAGTCCCGAGTACGCGCCGCGCGTGGTGCGCTCGGCGATCAGCGCCTCGGCCGCTCCCTGGCCCACGCCGCGCACCGCGCCCAGCCCATAACGGATGCTGCGCTCGCCGCAGGCAGTGAACTCGTAGCGCGAGGCGTTGACATCCGGCGGCAGCACCGCCAGGCCCAGATCGGTGCATTCCTTGATGAGCGTCACCACCTTGTCGGTGTGATCCATGTCGGCCGACAGCACCGCCGCCATAAAAGCCGCCGGGTAGTGCGCCTTCAGGTACGCCGTCTGGTAGGCGAGTAGCGCGTAGGCGGCCGAATGCGACTTGTTGAAACCATAGCCGGCGAACTTCTCCATCAGGTCGAAAATGTGCGCCGCCAGCGGCTCACGCACCCCGCGCGCCACCGCACCGCTGACAAACACCGAACGCTGCTGCGCCATCTCCTCGGGGCTCTTCTTGCCCATCGCGCGCCGCAGCAGGTCGGCGCCGCCGAGCGTATAGCCCGCCAGCACCTGCGCGATCTGCATCACCTGCTCCTGGTAAAGGATCACCCCGTAGGTGGGCTTGAGGATCGGCTCGAGGCTCGGATGCAGGTAATCGATCGCGGCGTCGCTCCTGCCGTGCTTGCGGTTGATGAAATCATCCACCATGCCGGACTGCAGCGGACCGGGCCGGAACAGCGCCACCAGCGCCACGATGTCCTCGAAGCAATCCGGTTGCAGGCGGCGGATGAGATCCTTCATGCCCCGCGACTCGAGCTGGAAAACGGCAGTGGTGCGGCAGGACTTGAGCAGCGTGTAGGTCGGCGCGTCATCCATGGGCAGCGTGCTCACCGTGAGCGCTGGCGCCTGCGCCGGCCGCGCGCCGTTGATGAGTGCCGCGGCGCGCTCGATGATGGTGAGCGTGCGCAGCCCCAGGAAGTCGAACTTCACCAGCCCCGCCGCCTCGACATCGTCCTTGTCGAACTGGGTGACGACGCTGCCGCCGGACGCATCGCGGTACAGCGGCGCGAAGTCGGTCAGCACCGAGGGGGCGATCACGACACCCCCGGCGTGCATGCCGGCGTTGCGGGTCAGGCCTTCGAGCGAACGCGCCAGCTCGATGAGGTTTCTGACCTCGTCCTCGCTCTGGTACAGGCGCTTGAGCTCCGGCTCCTTCTCCAGCGCGCCATCGAGCGTGATGCCGAGCTCGAAGGGAATGAGCTTGGCGATGCGGTCGACGTAGCCGTAGGCCATGCCGAGCACGCGGCCGACGTCGCGCACTACTGCCTTCGCCGCCATGGTGCCGTAGGTGATGATCTGCGACACGCGCTCGCGCCCGTACTTTTCCGCGACGTAATCGATCACCCGGTCGCGGCCGTCCATGCAGAAGTCGATGTCGAAATCGGGCATCGAGACGCGCTCGGGATTCAGGAAGCGCTCGAACAGCAGGTCGTACTTGAGCGGATCGAGGTCGGTAATCCTCAGGCTGTAGGCCACGAGCGAGCCCGCCCCCGAGCCGCGGCCCGGACCGACCGGCACGCCGTGCTCGCGCGCCCAGCGGATGAAGTCGGCGACGATGAGGAAGTAGCCCGCGAAGCCCATCTGGCAGATGACTTCCAGCTCGCGCTCCAGGCGCTCGCGGTGAGCCGGCGGCGCGCTCACCGCCGCCGTAAAGCGTGCGGCGAGTCCGCGCGCGGCTTCAGCGCGCAGGAATTCCTCGGTGCTCACGCCCGCGGGCAGGGGATATTGCGGCAGGCGCACCTCCCCGAGGGTCAGCGTCAGACTGCAACGGCGCGCGATCTCCACGGAGTTGGCCAGCGCCTCCGGCACATCGGCGAACAGCGCCGCCATCTCCTGCGGCGTGCGCAGGTACTGCTGGCGCGAGTAGCGGCGCACGCGGCCGGAGTCCGCGAGCAGCGTGCCGTCGTGAATGCAGACGCGCGCCTCGTGCGATTCGAACTGCTCGGGTTTGAGGAACCGCACGTCGTTGGTCGCCACCACCGGGGCGCCGCGGCGGCCGGCGAGCGCGATCGCGCCGGCAATATAGGCCTCCTCGAAAGGCCGGCCGAGGCGCTGCAGCTCGAGGTAGAAGCGTTCGGGAAACAACCTGAGCCACGCATCGAGTGCCCGCTCGGCGTCGGGCTCGCGGGCATGAATCAGCGCGCGGCCGATGTCGCCCTCGGTTGCGCACGACAGGCCGATCAGGCCCTCGAGATCAGTGGCCGACAGCCAGCCGCGCTCGATGCGCGGCGTGCCGCGCTCCTGCCCCTCGAGGTACGCACGGCTGACCAGCCGCGCCAGGTTGCGGTAGCCGCGCGGCGACTGGCACAGCAGCGTGAGGCGCGTCGGGGGCTGCCGCTCGCCCTCCTCGTGCACCAGCAGGTCCACCCCCACCAGCGGCTTGACGCCCGCCTTGAGCGCCTCGCGATAGAACTTCACCATCGCGAAGAGATTGCCCTGGTCGGTCACCGCGACGGCCGGCATGCCCGCGGCCGCCACTGCCGCGATCAGCTCCGGCACTCGCACCACGCTGTCGCTGAGGGAGTATTCGGTGTGCAGCCGCAGATGAACGAAACCGTGTGACATCGGTGCGCGAATTAAGGCTCGAGCCCGGAATCTGTCAAGGGATCCTCGTCCTGCCGCATTGGACTGAACGAGCGACGGTGCAGCCGCGAGGGCTCGCGCCGCTGCAGGGCGGACAGGTGCGCGGGCGTGCCGTAGCCTTTGTGCGCGGCCAGCTCGAAACCCGGATAGCACGCATCGAGCGCCTCCATCATCCGATCGCGGTACACCTTCGCCAGGATCGAAGCCGCGCTGATGGCCGCCACGCGCGCATCCCCCGCCACGATGGCCTCGAGCGTGCACGAGAGCGGCAGGTCGGCGATGTACGGACAGCGGTTGCCGTCGACCTGCACGTGGGTCGGACCCACCGGCAGCGCGAGCAGGGCGCGCCGCATGGCGAGCAGCGTGGCCTCCAGTATGTTGAGGCAATCGATCTCGTCGCGATCGGCCCAGCCGATTGCCCACGCCAGGGCGCGTGCACGGATGATGGGCGCAAGCCGCGCGCGTTGCTGCGCCGAGAGCACCTTGGAGTCCGCGAGTCCCCGTATGCGCCGCCGCGGATGCAGGATCACCGCCGCCGCCACCACCGGGCCCGCGAGCGGCCCGCGGCCGGCCTCATCGACGCCGGCCACGCGCGCGAGGTCGCGCCATGGGAGCGGGCCCAAGCCCTCAGCCGTCGGCATGATCGCCGTCCACGCCGGGCGCGCGCCCGGCGCACGCGAGAATCGCCTGCGCCGCACGCGCGGCCCCGCCGCGGCGCAGCGTGCGATGCACGGAGGCGAATTCTTCCAGCAGCTCACGCACGTGCCCGCGATCCTCAAGTTCCTGCAGCAGCGCGTCCCCGAGCGCCGCGCCGCTCACCTGCTCCTGAAAGAACTCCGGTACCAGGCGCCGGCCGGCGAGCAGGTTCGGTTGTGAAAAGTATCGCACCTTCACCAGCCCCATGGTCCGCAGCAGGAAGGCGGTGACGGCGCTGACGCGATACGCGACCACCATGGGACGCGCGCTGAGCAGTGTCTCCAGGGTTGCGGTTCCGGAGGCGACGATGGCCGCATCGCAGGCCGCGAGGGCCTGCTGGGCCTGTCCGTCGAGCACACGAATCGCAGGCGGATCGGGTAGTTGCGCGACTTCCTTCTCAAAGACTTCACGCGCCTCGGGGGAAGCCATGGGTGCAACGAAGCGATACTCGGGCCGCCGCGCCACGATGTGGGCGGCGGCCGCGGCGAACGGCGCGGCGAGCCGCGAGACCTCCGTAAGACGGCTGCCGGGCAGCAGCGCCACCAGCGGGGCGTCACCGCGGATGTCGAGCGCGCGCCGCGCGGCATCGCGATCGACGGCGAGCGGAATCTGATCCGCGAGCGGATGCCCCACGAACACCGCCGGCACCCCGTGCTGCGCATAGAACCTGGCCTCGAACGGCAGCAGACACAGCACCAGGTCGCAGGCGGCGCCGATGGTGCGCACCCGCCCCTGCCGCCACGCCCACACCTGAGGACTGACGTACTGCACGGTGCGTATGCCGGCGCTCTTGAGCGAGCGCGCGAGGCGCAGATTGAACTCCGGCGCGTCGATGCCGATGAAGATATCCGGGCGGGCAGCGCGAAAGCGCCGCACCAGAGCGCTGCGCAGGCTCAGCAGGCGCGGCAGGTGCCGCAGCACCTCGGTGAGACCCATGACCGCGAGCTGATCGGCACCCCACCAGGCCTCGCAGCCGGCGGCGATCATCTTCGGTCCCGCGACCCCGAAGCAACTGAGGTTGGGCACGCGCTCGCGCAGCGCCGCGATCAGTGCCGCTCCCAGCTGATCCCCCGAATGCTCGCCCGCGACGATGCCGATACGCAGCGGCTCGGCGGCGGCGGCCGGCGCCCCCGGCGCGCTCATCGCGCCAGGCTGCGCGTGGACGCGTGGATGAAGTCGACGAACGCGCGGATCTCGGGGCGCCCGTCGGCCTGCGGCGCGAGGCGCGCCAGCGCCTCGGCGAGCTTCAGATCCGAGCGGTACACGATGCGGTAGGCGTCGCGGATGTGGCGGATCTGCTCCTCGGTGAAGCCGCGGCGCTTCAGCCCCTCCGAGTTGACCGCGTGCGGCACGGCGGGATTGCCCGCCACCATGACGTACGGTGGCACGTCGCGCGTGACGATGGCGCCGCCGCCGAGAAACGCATGAGCACCGATCTTGGTGAACTGATGCACGGCGGTAAGTCCCCCGAGGATCGCCCAGTCGCCGATCTCGACGTGACCGCCGAGCGCTGCGCAGTTGGCGAACACGGTGTGGCTGCCCACCACGCAGTCGTGCGCGACGTGCGCGTACGCCATGAAGAGGTTATCGCTGCCGACGCGTGTCACGCCCTGGTCGTGGGCCGTGCCGCGGTTCACCGTGCAGCTTTCGCGAAAGACGTTGCGGTCGCCGATCTGGAGCCGGGTCGGCTCACCCTGGTACTTCTTGTCCTGCGGCGCATCGCCGATCGATGCGAACTGGAAGATGCGGTTGTCGGCGCCGATGGTGGTCGGCCCGTTGATCACCACGTGCGGTCCGACCACCGTGCCGGGCCCGATCTGCACCTGCGGACCGATGATGCTGAACGGCCCGACGCTGACGTCGGAGGCGAGCTCGGCCTCGCCGGAGACGATCGCGCGCGCATCGATCACCTGGAGGCCTCCGGTGCCACCATCATCTCGGCGTGCGCCACCTCGTGCTCGCCGACCGATGCTGCGGTCGAGAAGCGCCAGATCCCTCTGAGGGTGCGCTGCAGCTGCGCCGTGAGTATCACCTGATCCCCGGGCACGACCGGCCGGCGAAAGCGCGCCTTGTCGATGCCGACGAAAAAAAAGCGCGTCTTGGCGTCAGGAATCACGTTGGCGGTCACGAAGCACAGAATGCCGGCCGCCTGAGCCATTGCTTCGATGATGATGACGCCCGGCATGACCGGACGCCCGGGAAAGTGGCCGGGGAAGTACGGCTCGTTGTAGGTCACGTTCTTCAGTGCGCGGATGCTCTCGCCCGGGCGGCACTCGAGCACCCGGTCGACGAGCAGAAACGGGTAGCGATGCGGCAGGCGTTCCAGGATGGCCTGCATGTCGAGTTGCAGCGGCTCAGTCATGATCCTCTTCCCTGTCGGACTTCAGGCCCGTGGCACGCTCCAGAGTGCGCACGCGGGTCTCGAGCAACCCGCTGCGCTTGAAGCGCGCAACCAGGCGGCGCCAGGTGTGTGCTTCTTCGAGCGGCAGGGTGCCGGAATATACCCCCGATCTCGCGATCGAGTGGGTAACCGCCGAATAGCCGGTGATGACCACATCGTCGGCGATGGTGAGGTGGCCGGCGAATCCGCAGTGGCCGCCGATCATGCAACGCTTGCCGATCGTGGTGCTGCCGGCGACGCCGACGCAGGCGGCGAGCGCACTATGGGCGCCGATGCGCACGTTGTGGCCGATCTGGATGAGGTTGTCGAGCTTCACACCCTCCTCGATCACGGTGTCGTCGATGGCGCCGCGATCGATGGTGGTGTTGGCGCCGATCTCAACATCCGCTCCGATGCGCACCGTGCCCAATTGCGGCACCTTGAGCCAGGTGCCGCGCTCGGGTGCGAAGCCGAAGCCGTCGCCGCCGATCACCACCCCGGGCTGCAGCACGGCGCGCGTGCCGATCTGCACGGCGCGGCACAGCGTCACGCGTGCCGCCAGCCGCACGTCGGCGGCCAGCTGCACGCCCTCCTCGAGGCAGCAGTGCGGACCGATGAAGGCGCGCGCGCCCACCACGACGTTGGGCCCGACGATCGCGTAGGCACCGACCTGCGCGCTCGGATCGATGCGGGCGCTCGCGGCCACCACGGCGCTCGGGTGCACACCGGGCTCGAGCTGCGGCAAGGGGTGCAGGACGGTGGCGATACGCGCAAAGGTCGCATAGGGGTTGTCGCACAACAGCACCGCCGTGGGACACTGGTCCGCGCTCGCGGCGTTCAGCACCACCGCGCCGGCGCGCGTGGCGGCGAGTTGCGCCCGGTAGCGCGGATTCGCCAGAAACGCGATCGAACGCTGGTCGGCGTTCGCCAGCGGCGCGACCCGCTCGACGTGCGTGTCCGGATCGCCGCGCAGCTCGCAGCCGAATCGCACCGCAAGCTCCCCAAGCGATAACGACATGGCGAGTCTTCGAATACCGCTTGGCCGCGGTCCGTGAAGAGCGCTAGTGCGTCTGCGGCTTGGCGGGGGGAGCCGGCTTGGCCGCCGGAGGCGCCGTCGCGGGCGCCGCCGCATTGCGCGCCTGCAGCGCCGTCAGGATCGCCGGCGTGACGTCGTAGGCGGGCGCCGCGTAGACGACGCCTTCAGTGCTGAGGACGACGTCGAAGCCCTGCGCCTTGGCGTAAGTGCGCACCTCCTCGCCGAGAGTCTTCTGCAACCGCGACATCTCCTCGTTGCGGCGCGCACTGATGTCGTCCTGGAACTCGCTGCGCGCGCGCTCGAAATCGCGGGCGCCGTCGCGCAGTTCCTTCTCGGCGCGCGTGCGCTGTTCATCCGTCATGGTGGCGCCGTCTTTCTGCAGCTTGTCCTGCTTGGCCTTCAGGGCCTGCTGCTGCGCCTGCAGGGTGCGTTCGCGCGGCGCGAACTCCGTGCGCATGGAATCGAGCATGGCCCTGCCCTGCGGCGACTCCTCGAGGAGCCGCTGCGGGTCGACGACACCCATCTTGGGCTCGGCCCAAGCCGGCAACGCGGCCAGCGCGCCGCCTGCTGCAATCAACCAGACCGCCAACTTGCTGCTGATCAGACGCTTCACGGAACTACCTGCCTCGTATGTAATTGTTTGTGATCCGCGCCGGGCCTCAAGCTGCCGCGCGGCCTGATCCCTTAGTATCGCGTAGAATCCGGCCCGGCGGCTCGATTCTTTTAGAAAGCATTGCCGACCGAAAACTGGAAGCCCTCGGTCTCGTCTCCCCACTTCGTCACGCCGTCGCCACGCTTGGCATTGAGCGGCACGCCGAAGCTGAAGCGGAAAAGGCCCAGCGGCGCCAGCCACTGCACCGCCACGCCGAACGAGCGCTTCAGGTCGTGCGCGTTGAAGCGGTAGTCCTGCGGGGTGACTTGGTCAGGACCGAAGAACCTGAGCTTGCTGCCGCTCTGAAACACGTTGCCGATATCAAAGAACGCGCTCACGCGGGCCGTCTGCGCCCATTTCGACGGCATCGGGAAGATGAGCTCGTTCTGGCTGGTGATGCGCAGATTGCCGCCGTAAGGGTTGCCGAACTGGTCCTTGGGACCGAGGCGGCTCTCGCGATAGCCGCGCACCGAGTCGGGGCCGCCGCCGTAGAACTGCCGGTAGGGCGGGATCGCAGTGGTGCTCCCGAGGGGCGCCCCGTAGTCCACGCCGTCGAGGAACGACAGCGCCCAGGTACGCCATAGCGGCACGTACTTCAGGAACTGGTAGTTGCCGGTCCAGTACTTGACGTCGCTCCCGGGCGTGGTGATCGAGAAAGACAGCGACTGGCGCATGCCGCGATCCGCGAACAGGGTGCGGTTGCGCGTATCCCAGTCCCAGCCGGCCACCGCCTCGAGGCTCTTGAAGTTAGTGCCGTAGAAGACGTATTCGTTGTTGGTGGCGTCGTCGTGGGCGATGCGGTTGTAAGGATGACCATTCTGCTGCACCCACTGCTGCGCCTGCAGCGCGCTGCTCAGTGAGTTGGTGAGCAGCTGCGAGTTGTTGAAGGCGGCGCCGGCGCGCACGTACATGGTTTCGGCGATCGGGTACGCCCAGGTGGGTCCGAAGCTCAGGGTGCGCGAGGAGAAGGTTGACGAGGACGATACGAACTGCGTCACATCGCTGTAGGTAACCGAGATGGTGCGCTGCAGATTGTCGATATTGGTGTACGGGTTGGTGTGCGAGACGCTGTAGACCTTTTGGAAGGCGCCACCGTTGAGGTTGACGGCGATGCGCTCTCCGGTGCCGAGGAAGTCGGCGTCCGCGTAGCTGCCGTTCAGCATGAACTTGTAGGTCTCGGAGTAACCGATGCCGCCGGAGAGCTGCGATGCCGGGCCCTCCTCGATCTTGTAGTTCACGTCCACCAGGTCCGGGGATCCCGCCACCGGCGTGGTCTCGAAATCCACGCTCTTCACGTACGGCAGGCGCTGGATGCGCTGCTTGGAACGCTCGAGCGAGGTATTCGACAGCCAGCCGCCCTCGAGCTGGCGCATCTCACGGCGCAGCACCTCGTCGTTGATGCGGTTGGCGCCGCTGAAACTGATGTTGCGCACGTACACGCGGTTGCCCGGATCGACGAAGAAGGTAAGCGCCACGGTGTGATTGGCGTTGTCGGCGGTGGGCACCGGCTCGACCTTGGCGAAGGCATAGCCGTCGCGGCCCATACGGTTCTGCATCAGTTCCTGCGAGGAGGTGATCAGCTTGCGGTTAAAGGTCGCGCCCGGGTGTATCAGCAGCAGCTGCTCGAGTTCCGCCTGCGGCACGACGAACGTGCCCGCCAGCTTGATCTGTGACACCTTGTAGACCTGGCCCTCGTCGATGTTCACGGTGATGAAGATGTCTTCCTTCTCGGGGGCGATCGCCACCTGGGTCGAATCGAGCTGGAAGTTCGCGAAACCGCGATCCATGTAGAAGTTGCGCACCTTCTCCAGGTCACCCTGCAGCGACTCGCGCGAGTAGCGGTCGTCCTGCTTGTACCAGGACAGCCAGTTGGGCGTCTTCAGCTCGAGCGTCTGCAGAATGTCTTTCTGCGCAAACTTCGTCATGCCCACGATGTTGATCTGGCGGATCTTGGCGCGCGCGCCTTCCTTGATCTCGATCTTGATCTTCACGCGGTTGCTCGCTTCCTCCTCCACGTGCGAGTCGATCTTCACGCCGTACTTGCCGCGGGCGAAATACTGGTCGGTGAGGTATTGGGTGACGTCCTCGAGCACCGAGCGGTCGAAGGTCTTGCCGGTCGCCAGCCCGACGTTGCGCAGCGACTTCTGCAAGTCCTCGGTCTTGATGTCCTTGTTGCCGGTGATCTCGAAGCTCTCGATGGACGGGCGCTCCAGCACCACGACCACCAGCGTGCTGCCGTCGCGGCGCAGCTGCACGTCGCGGAAGAAACCGGTGGCGTACAGGGCGCGGATCGCCTCGCGCACGCGCTGCGCGCTCAGGTGATCGCCGATGTTTACCGGCAGGTAGTTGTAGACCGTGCCCTCGGAGACACGCTGCAGACCTTCGACGCGGATGTCGCCGACGGTGAAGTCCGCCGGGGTCGCCGTCGGGTTCGCCGCCGTCTGCGCGAGCGCCAGCGCGCATCGCACAGCCAGCGCAATGGCGGCAAGGGCTGTGCGCGTTTTCATTCTCCAGCCACCGGTATCCCCCCTGACGCGCGCTACGCGGCGCGCCTGAATTTCTTTGCCTTTGCACTATTCGAGGACTGGAGACTCACGCCTGCAGTTTCGAAAACTCCGCACTGCCACAGCGGCAGCTCGCGGCACGGTCAGCCGAACTGGCGCGCAATATCGTTGTAGAGCGCGACACCCATCAGGACGATGAGCAGGGCGATGCCAACCTGCTGTCCCAGAGCCTGAGCCCGCTCCGACAACGGGCTGCCCTTCAGCCACTCCACCAGCTGGAAGACGATCTGTCCGCCATCCAGGATCGGAATCGGCAACAGGTTGAGGAACCCCAGCGACAGGGAAATGAGCACCAGGAAGCCGAGGAACGCCGCCACCCCCGCCTCGGCGGATTCGCCGGCGAATTCGGCGATGGACAGCGGGCCGCTCAGGTTCTTCAGCGACACGCGTCCCAGCACCATGCGCCAGAACAGGCGCGCCTGCAGCACGGTCATGGTCCAGGCTTCGCCGCCGGCGCGCACCAGCGCCACCGCGGCGCCCAGATCGGTGTGCCGCAGCATGCTGTCGGGATAGCTCTTGCCGGGTGGCTGGGTGACGTGGATGCGGCCGACGCGCTTACCCGCGACCTGCTCGCTCTGTATCTGCAGCTGCACGCGGTGCGCGCTGCCGCGGCGGCGATAGTCGATGGTCACGCGCTCCCCAGGGTGCGCGCTGATGAGCGCGACGATCTCGCGGAAGTCGTGCACGGCCACGCCGTCGATCGCGACGATGTTATCGCCCGCCTGGAGACCGGCGCGCGCCGCGGGCCCATCGGGCATCACCTGCCCCAACACCGCCGGCAGCGGCGGCGTCCAGAACTGAAATCCGAGTCCGCGGAACAACTCCGCCGGTTCGGTGAGGCGCCGGCGCTGCGCGGCATCCGGCACGCTGAGTTTCGCGCTGCGCACCTCCCCGCCGCTGCCGCGCACGCTCAAGTCCGCCTCGCCGCGCGAGCTCATGGCGTCCAGCAGGCCGAACACCACATCGCGCTGACCCGCCACCGCGGCGCCGTTGAGCGTGCGAATCTCGTCCCCGGCATGCAGGCCCGCGGCGGCGGCGGCCGAGCCCGCGGTCACCTCGCCGACCACCGGCCTGACCTCGGTCACGCCGTTCACCCACAACATGCCCCACAGCACCAGCACCGCGAACAGGATGTTGAAGGCAGGGCCTGCGAGCAGCACCACGATGCGCTGCCACGGCGGACGGCGCGTGAAGGAGCGCGCCAGCTCGTGCGGCTCCACCGGCCCTTCGCGCTCGTCGAGGAGCTTCACGTAGCCGCCCAGCGGGATGGCGGCCAGGACGTATTCGATGCGATCCGCGCCCGCGACGCGCTTCAGCAGCGGCCGGCCGAAGCCGACCGAGAACCTGAGCACCTTGAAGCCGAGCCGTCGCGCGACCCAGAAATGACCGAATTCATGCACCGTGACCAGCAGGCCCACGGCGATCACGAACCATAGCGCGTACCAGACCAGACTCATGCGTGAGCGCCCCTCACCGCTGCGGTTCTTGTGATGCCGACGATCTGCTCACGTGCGTGCACTCTGCCCTCCGCGTCGGCGGCCAGCACGTCCTCGAGCCCGCCGATCGTCCCCCCGGTGCTCCGCTGCACTACGGCTTCAATGACCGCCGCGATGCCGGGAAAGTTCAATCGGCGCTCGAGGAATGCCTGCACCGCGACCTCGTTGGCCGCGTTGAGCACCACCGGGGCGAGGCCGCCGGCGCGCGCCGCGGCCTGCGCCAGCGCGAGGCACGGGAACTTGTCGGTATCGGGAGCCCGGAAGTCGAGCCGCCCGGCCTTGAGCAAGTCGAGGAATTCTACACCGGAGCTGATTCTCTCGGGCCACGCGAGCGCATGAGCGATCGGCGTGCGCATGTCCGGCGCGGACAGTTGCGCGAGCACCGAGCCGTCGAGGTATTCGACCAGCGAATGCACGATGCTCTGCGGGTGCACGAGGATCTGCACCTGTGCGGGCTCAAGGCCGAACAGCAGGCACGCCTCGATGAGCTCCAGCCCCTTGTTCATGAGCGTGGCGCAGTCCACGGAGATCTTGCGGCCCATGACCCAGTTGGGATGCGCGAGGGCGGCTTCCGGAGTGACGGCGGCGAGCGCCTCGCGCGGGGTGTCGCGGAACGGCCCGCCGGAGGCGGTGAGCAGTACGCGCTTCAGCCCCGCCGGCGCCACCCCCGGGACGACACCGGGCGGCAGACACTGAAAGATGGCATTGTGCTCGCTGTCGATCGGCAACAGCGTGGCGCCGGAGCGCTTCACCGCCGCAATCAGCAGCGGGCCCGCCATCACCAGCGCCTCCTTGTTGGCGAGCAGCAGGCGCTTGCCGGCGCGTGCCGCCGCCAGCGTGGAGCGCAGGCCGGCCGCGCCCACGATCGCGGCCATGACACACTGCACTTCGACGGCCTGCGCGATCTCCTCGAGCGCTGCGCCGCCCGCGAGCACCCGCGTCTGCGGGGCCGCGCGGCCCAACAGCTCGCGCAACTCGCGCGCGGCCCGCTCGTCTGCCAGAGCGGCGTAGGCCGGGTGCCAGGCGAGCACCTGCTGCGCGAGCTTCGCGACGTTGGTGTTGGCCGCGATCGCCACCAGCCGGAAACGATCGCGATGACGCGCCAGCACATCGAGCGTGCTCTCGCCGACCGAGCCGGTGGAGCCGAGGACGGCGACGCCGATCACTCGACGACTCCGAGCAGCGTGAGCCCGAGCAGCAGCACCGGAGCCGCTCCGGTCAGACTGTCGATGCGGTCCATGACTCCGCCATGTCCCGGAAATACGCTGCCGCTGTCCTTCACGCCGGCGAAGCGCTTCAGCAGACTCTCGGTCAGGTCGCCGATAATCGAAAAGCCGACCGCGGCGAGACACAGCGGCAGGAACGCCGCCAGCGGCACCTGGAACCACAGGCTGCCCGCGATCGCGACCAGCGCGCTCACCGCGACTGCTCCCAACACTCCCTCCCAGGTCTTCCCCGGAGACACATTCGGCGCCAGGCGGATGCGCCCGAAGCGCCGGCCGCAGAAGAATGCACCGATGTCCGCGACCCACACCAGCAGCAGTGCGAACAGTACCCATTGTGCCCCGTGCGGCAGCGCGAGCCGCAGTCGCACCAGGGCGAGCCACGCGGGCACCAGCGCCAGCACCCCGGCGGCGCCGGCCGACCAGGGCGCAACGCGCCGCGGCGCGAATGCGATCCATAGCAGCGCGGTCAGCCACCACAGCACCGCCACAGCGAGCACCAGATCGCGTCCCGTGGGGGTGGCGGAACAGCGCCACGCCACCCACAACAGCGCGCCGACGAGCAGCACGTACCCCAGGCGCCACGCCGGTGCGGCGAGCATCAGGAACGCCGACCATTCCCACGCCCCGGCGAGCACCAGCAGGGTGAGCACGGCCACCGTGACCCACTTCGGCAGCCACAACACGATGGCAAGCAGCACCGCGCCCAGCACCACGGCGGTCAGGACTCGTTTGCGCAGTGCGTCCGTCACGATGCCCTTAGGTCCGCGCCGCGGATTGTCGCGCTGCGGTGTGGCCGAAGCGCCGTTCACGGCTGGCGAAGAACGCGACCGCGGCCTCAAGATCCGCCACCGCGAAATCCGGCCACAGCCGCGCGCTGAAATACAGCTCCGCGTAAGCGAGATCCCAGAGCAGGAAGTTGCTGACGCGGTACTCACCGCCGGTGCGGATCAGCAGATCCGCCTGCGGCAGTCCCGCGAGCGCGAGCTGTGCGGCGAAGCGGTCCTCGTTGATGTCTTCCGGCCGTAGCGCGCCACTGGAGCATTCTCTCGCAAGCTTTTGAGTAGCCTGGATAATATCCCAGCGCCCGCCGTAACTCACGGCCACCTGGAGCCTCAAGGCCCCATTGCCGGCGGTGTGCTCCTCCGCGGCCGCGATACGCGCCTGCAGCCGCACCGAGAGATTGCGGCGCTCCCCGACGAAGCGCACCCGTACACCCTTGGCGTGCAGCTCCGCGATCTCGCGGTCGAGCGCCTCGAGGAACAGACCCATGAGACTGCCGACCTCCTCCGCCGGCCGACTCCAGTTCTCGCTCGAGAAAGCGAACAGCGTGAGGGCCTCCACGCCGCGGCGCGCGCACTCCTCGATACACATGCGCACCGGCGTGAGCCCGGCGCGGTGGCCGGCCGAACGCGTGAGCCCGCGCGCAGCCGCCCAGCGGCCGTTGCCGTCCATGGTGATCGCGATGTGCCGCGGCAGCAGCTTGAAGGTGGCGGCGACCATCAGACCTGCATGACCTCCTTCTCCTTGGCGCTGAGCAGCGCCTCGATGTCGGCGACGTGCTTGTCGGTGAGCTTCTGCACTTCGAGCTCGGCGCGCCGCTCATCGTCCTGCGAGACCAGTTTCTCTTTCAACATGTCCTTGATGTCGTTCATGACGTCGCGGCGCACGTTGCGTACCGCGACGCGGGCGTTCTCCGCGTCGTGCCGCAGCACCTTGGTGATCTCGCGGCGCCGCTCCTCGGTGAGCGGTGGCATGGGAATGCGGATCACGGTGCCGGCCGTCATGGGCGTGAGCCCGAGATCGGACTTGAAGATCGCCTTCTCGATCGCCTGCACGACGCTCTTCTCCCACGGGGAGATGACCAGCGTGCGGCCCTCCTCGACCGCGATGCTCGCCACCTGCTGCAACGGCACCTCCGAACCGTAGTAATCCACCTTCAGGTGCTCGATGAGGCTGGGGTGCGCCCGGCCGGTGCGCAGCTTCTTCAGATCCCCCTGGAAGTTCTGTACGCACTTCGCCATGCGCGTAGCAGCGTCTTTCTTGATGTCTTCGAGCATGGGTGTGTCTCCTCGATGCAGCGCGGCTCACTCGACTGTCACGGCCGTGCCTACGTCCTCGCCGCGTACGATGCGGGTGAGATCCCCGGGATTGTTGAGATTGAACACCCGCAAAGGCAAGTGGTTGTCGCGGCACATGACAATGGCGGTCGCATCCATGACGTTGAGCTTGTCGGTGAGCACCTTGTCGAAGGTCAGGCGCGGGTAGCGCACGGCCGCCGGATTGCGCAGCGGATCGTCCGAATACACGCCGTTCACCTTGGTGGCCTTCAGGAGCACGTCGGCGTTGATCTCGATGGCGCGCAGCGCGGCGGCGGTGTCGGTGGTGAAGAACGGGTTGCCGGTGCCGGCGGCGAAGATCGCCACGCGACCCTTTTCCAGGTGCCGCATCGCGCGGCGCCGGATGTAGTCCTCGCAGACCTGGTTGATGCGGATCGCGGACATGACCCGGGCGTGCATCCCTAAGCTCTCGAGCGCGTCCTGCATGGCGAGTGCATTCATCACCGTGGCGAGCATGCCCATGTGATCGGCCGCGACCCGGTCCATACCGGCGCGCGCCAGACCTGCGCCGCGGAAGATGTTGCCGCCGCCGATCACCACCGCGACCTGCACATCCATCTGCGTGATGTCCTGCAGTTCCCCGGCGATGCGCCGGATGACCGCCGGATCGATGCCGTAGTCGCCCTCTCCCATCAGGGCCTCACCCGAGAGCTTCACCACGATTCTCGAGTAGCGCGCCTTGGCTTGCGTCATCTCAACACCTCCGCCGATGGAAAAAACCCCGCGCGCGGCGGGGTTTGTTCCTTGACAGTGCCCGCGCCTTCAGTGCCTGACCGTGGGGCCCGTGCCGTCCGGCTTCTTCTCGATGCCGGCGCCTACCTCGAAGCGCTCGAACGCCACGACCTCCGCCTTGGCACCCTTTAACAACTTCTCGATCGTCACGTCCAGGTCCTTGACGAACGGCTGCCCGGCGAGGGTGATCTCCCCCAGGACCTTGCGCAGCCTCCCTTCGACCATCTTGGCGACGATCTCCGGAGGCTTGCCCTCGCCCTGCGCCTGCTGCGTGAGAATCTCGCGCTCCTTCGCCATGACGTCCGCGGGCACCTGGGCCTGGGTGAGGTAGCGGGGGTTGCTGGCCGCAACGTGCATCGCCAGATCGTAGGCGAGACTCGCCGCGCCACCCCTGAGTGCCACCAGCGCGCCGATGCGCGTGCCGTGCAGGTAGGCGCCCAGGTGCTGCGGCGAGGTGAGCACGGCAAAGCGCCGCACGCTGATGTTCTCGCCGATCTTCGCCACCAGCGCCCGGCGCCGCTCCTCGATGCTCTCGCCGGACGGCAGCTTCGCCTCCCCCAGCCCCGCCAGGCTCGCCGGCTGCGAGGTCAGAGCGCAGTCGGCCACGGCCTGTGCGAAGGCGCGGAAGCCCTGCTCGCGGGCGACGAAGTCGGTCTCGCAGTTGATCTCGACCATGGCGGCGGTGCGCGCATCGGCGGATTTGGCGACTGCCACCACGCCCTCGGTGGCGAGGCGCGCGGCTTTCTTGTCGGCCTTGGCGTGCCCCTGCTTGCGCATGAGCTCGGCCGCGGCGTCCAGGTCACCCTTGGCTTCGACGAGCGCTTTCTTGCACTCCATCATGCCCGCGCCGGTGCGCTCGCGGAGCTGCTTGACTGCGTCTGCTGTGATGTTCATGGACAAGCTAGGGTCCTTGCATTATTCGGCCGAACCGGCGCCCGCGCCGCCCCGGCCCTTGCGCCGGGCCGGCGCGGCGGTCGGCCGGCGCGCCACGGCCTCGGGTGCCGGGACTGTGCCGGCGGCCGCTACGGGCTCCGCCGCCTCCTCCACCTCGAGGTCCTCCTCCTCGGCAGCGAGCGCCTCGACCGCAGCGGCCGGCGCCTTGATGGGGGGGAGCTTGCGGCGTGCCGGGGCCTTCTTGCGCACCGTCGCCTGCGGGCGTTGCTGCCGGCCGCGCGCGGCCTTCTTGCGCGGGTTGCCCGCCTCATCGAGCTCGACGAACTCGTCTTCGCCGACCGCGACCTGGGGCACCGACTGCTTGCCCTCGAGCACCGCATCGGCGATGCCGGCGGCATACAGCTGGATGGCGCGCATGGCATCGTCGTTGCCCGGGATCACGTAGTCGATGCCATCGGGCGAGCAGTTGGTGTCGACGATGGCCACCACCGGAATGCCGAGCTTCTTCGCCTCGTGAAGCGCGATGTTCTCGTGCCCGACGTCGACCACGAACAGCGCATCCGGGAGCGAGTCCATGTGCTTGATGCCGCCGAGACTCCTCTCGAGCTTGTCCATCTCGCGCCGCAGCTGGGTGGCCTCTTTCTTGCCACGCTTCTCCAGCGCACCAGAGGCGGCGAGTTCCGTGATTTCCCCGAGTCGCTTGATGGACTGGCGGATGGTCTTGAAGTTCGTGAGCATGCCGCCCAGCCAGCGCTGGTTCACGAACGGCTGCGCCGCGCGCTCGGCTTCCTTCTGGATCGCCTCGCGCGCCGAGCGCTTGGTGCCGACGAACAGCACCTTGCCGCCGTCGGCAATCACTCCCTTGATGAACTGCGCAGCTTCCGCGTACATCGGCTGCGTCTTCTCAAGGTTGATGATGTGGATCCGGTTTCGCTCGCCGAAGATGAAGGGAGCCATCTTCGGGTTCCAGAAGCGGGTCTGATGTCCGAAATGGACTCCCGCCTCCAGCATCTGTCGCATGGACACGCCGGGCATGAAAGACTCCTGTGTGGGTTGAGCCTCCGCGCATCCCCGTGACCATCCTTAGAACGCCGTGAGGCAGGTCCCAAGGACACCCAGTCACCAAGGTTAACGATGCGCGTGTGGGTTGCGTTGCCAAAAAAGGCCGCGCTTTATACCATGAAGGCCTCATCGGAACAATGTCTTACGCTTGGCTCCGGCATCCCCTTGGCTTAAGGCGCCGCGACCCCACTTCGCATCCCATGCACGTCACGATCAAGACCGCCGAGGAACAGGAAAAAATGCGCATCGCCGGCCGCCTGGCCGCGGAGGTGCTCGACATGATCGCGGAGCACGTGGTGCCGGGGGTGACGACCGAGGAGCTCGACCGCCTCTGCCACGACCATATCGTGAACGTCCAGCGCTCGGTGCCGGCGAACCTCAACTACCGCGGTTTTCCCAAGACCATCTGCACCTCGGTGAACCACGTGGTCTGCCACGGCATCCCGAATGACAAGCGCCTGAAGGCCGGCGACATCGTCAATATCGACGTCACCGTGATCCGCGACGGATTTCACGGCGACACCAGCCGCATGTACCTGGTGGGCAAGGCGCTGGCGCACGCACAGCGCCTCTCCGAGACCTGCTTCGCCGCCATGTGGCGCGGCATCGAGACGGTACGTCCGGGTGCGCACCTGGGCGACGTCGGTCACGCCATCCAGAGCTTCGTCGAGGAAAACGACTACTCGGTGGTGCGCGAGTACTGCGGCCATGGCATCGGGCGTGTGTATCACGAAGATCCGCAGGTGCTGCACTACGGCGAGGCCGGCACCGGGCTCGAGCTCAAGGCGGGTATGACCTTCACCATCGAGCCGATGGTGAACGCGGGCAAGCGCCACGTGCGCCTGCTGCCCGACGGCTGGACCGTCATCACCAAGGACCATTCGCTGTCTGCGCAGTGGGAACACACCGTGCTGGTCACCGACAGCGGGTTCGACGTGCTGACGCTGGGCGCGAACGGGGCGCAGCACTAGTCCGCGCACGATGGGCGCCTCGGACTCAGAGCTGCTCGAGGAAACGCGTCCCGCTACGTACCCCGCAGCCTCCTGGCCGCTGTTGGCGCGACTGCCGGCACAACTCGCCGCCGAGGCCGAGCCGGCCGCCTGGCGTGAGCTGCTGCGCCAGGCGCACGAGGAGCTGAAGGGGCGCTTTGTCGCGGAAGAACCGGTCGAGGAGCTGGTGCACGCGCGCGCGGCGCTCATCGACGCGGCACTGCGCGAGGCCTGGCGCACGCACTGCGCCGCGCAGGCAGGGGCGCTGGTCGCGGTCGGGGGTTACGGACGCGGGGAGCTGCAGCCGTGCTCCGACATCGACATCCTGCTGCTCGTGCCGCAGCCGCCGGACGCCGCGGGCAGCGCCGTCATCGGGACCCTGGTGGCGTTCCTGTGGGACATCGGCCTGGAGGTCGGGCACAGCGTACGCACCGTGGAGCAGTGCGCCGAGGAGAGCGCCGCCGACGTGAGCGTCATGACGACGCTGCTCGAGGCGCGCCTGCTCGCCGGCCGCGCGGAACTGCTCGGCGCCATGCGCACCGCGCTCGCGCCGGAACGCGTCTGGCCCGTGAAGGAGTTCTTCGAGGCGAAAGTGCGCGAGCAGGCCGAGCGGCACCTGAAAGCCAACGACACCGCCTACAACCTCGAACCCAACGTCAAGACCGGCCCCGGAGGCCTGCGCGACATCCAGACCATCGCCTGGGTCGCGAAGCGGCATTTCGGCGGCGCCGACACGCTCGATGCCCTGGTGACGCATGGGTTCCTCACGCTGGCGGAGCTGCGCCGCCTGCAGCAGGCGCAGGCGTTTCTGTGGAAGGTGCGCTTTGGCCTCCACACCCTCACCGCGCGGCGCGAGGACCGCCTGCTGTTCGACTACCAGATCCGCCTCGCCCAGAGCTTCGGTTACGAAGACGCCTCCTACACGCTGGCGGTCGAGCAGTTCATGCAGCGCTACTACCGCACGGTCATGGACGTGAGTCTGCTGAACGAGCTGCTGCTGCAGCTGTTTCGTGAAGCGATCCTCACCGAGAGCGAGCCGCCGCGGCCGCTGAATGCGCGCTTCCAGGTGCGCAACGGCTCGCTGGAGGCGGTCAGCGAGGAGACGTTCCCGCGCACCCCCTCGACGTTGCTGGAGCTGTTCGTTCTGCTGCAGCAGAACGAAGGAATCCGCGGCGTGCGCGCCTCGACCATGCGCGCGGTGGCGCGCAACCTGTGGCTCATCGATGAGGAGTTCCGCCAGAACCCGCGCCATCACCGCCTGTTTCTCGAGATCCTGCGCTCGCCGGTGGGCGTGACGCACGAACTGCGCCGCATGAACACCTACGGCGTGCTCGGGCGCTACATCCCGGCATTCGGGCGCATCGTCGGGCGCATGCAGTACGACCTGTTCCATGCCTACACGGTCGATGCGCATACGCTGTTCGTGGTGAGCAACCTGCGCCGCTTCGCGATCCCGCGTTACGACCATGAACTGCCGGAAGCCTCGCGCGTCATGCAGCAGCTGCCGCGCAGCGAAGTCGCCTACCTCGCCGCGCTGTTCCACGACATCGCCAAGGGCCGCGGCGGCGATCATTCCGAGCTCGGTGCGGTGGACGCGGAGGCATTCTGTCTCGAACAGGGCCTGTCCCAGTACGATGCGCGCCTGGTCGCCTGGCTGGTACGCAATCACCTGCAGTTGTCGATCACCTCGCAGAAGCAGGACATCGGCGACCCGCAGGTCATCAACGCGTTCGCGCGCAAGGTCGGCGACGAGACGCATCTCGATTACCTGTACGTGCTCACCTGTGCGGACGTTCGCGCCACCAATCCGAAGCTGTGGAACTCCTGGAAGGCATCGCTGTTCCGGGACTTCTACCAGCGGGTGAAACGCGCGCTGCGCCGGGGCCTGGAGAGCCCGATCGATCCGGAGCACCTGGTGCGCGAGATCCAGGACGCCGCGCGACGACTGCTGCTCGAGCGCGGCGTCTCCGAGCGCGACATCGCGGGCGCGTGGACGCGGTTCTCGGCCGGCTATTTCCTGCAGCACTCGCCCGAAGAGATCGCATGGCATGCACGGCTCCTTGCCGAGCGTGACGCGGCATCGGATGAGCCGCTGATCGCGCTCGATCCGCGCAGCGTGCGCGGCACCACCGCGGCGCTGATTTTCACGCGCCCGCGGCGGCATGGGTTCGCGCGCACCACCGCGGCGCTCGATCAGCTTGGCCTCAACATCGTCGACGCGCGCATCACCCCGACCGGCGATGGCTTCAGTCTCGACCTCTATCACCTGCTGGAGGACGACGGCGCGCCGATCACCGACAACGACCGGCAGGTGGAAATCGAGCAGGCACTGTGGCGCTCGCTGCAGGGACCGGCGGATGCGCCGTTTGCGGTGTCGCGGCGCGCGCCGCGCCAGGCGCGCATGTTCAACACACCCACCCAGATCGCGTTCAGCGTCGATGAGCGCAACCGCCGCCTGGTGCTGGAGCTGACCGCCGGCGACCGCCCCGGCCTGTTGTGCGAAGTCGGCAAGGTGTTGATGGCGGAGCGCGTCGAGCTGCACGCGGCCAAGATCATGACCGTCGGCGAGCGCGCCGAGGACGTCTTCTACCTCACCGATTTCGACAACCGCCCGCTCAGCAATGCCGCCGCCGAGCGTCTGCGGGATCGCCTGGTGCAGGCACTCGATGAGCGCCAGGCGGCGCTGCGGTGAGCCAGGCTGCGGGCACGACGCGCACATGAATCCGCACCTCGAGGCCCTGCACGCGTATCCCTTCGAGCGCCTGGCACGGCTGAAGGCGAACCTCACCGCGCCGGCCGAGCTCACCCACATCGCCATGTCGATCGGCGAGCCGCAGCACACGCCGCCGGCGTTCGTGCTGGAGGTGCTGCGGCGCCATCTGGATCGGTTGGGCAGCTATCCGGCGACCGCGGGCCTGCCGGAGCTGCGCGCCGCCTGCGCCGGCTGGCTCACGCGGCGCTACGGACTGCGCGCCGGCAGCGTAAATGCCGACACCATGGTGCTGCCGGTGAACGGGACGCGCGAGGGCCTGTTCGCATTCGTGCAGGCGGCGGTGGATGGCGCTCGCGCGCCTCTCGTCGCCATGCCCAATCCCTTCTACCAGATCTACGAGGGCGCGGCGCTGCTGGCCGGCGCGCGCCCCTTTCTGCTCGATACCACCGAGGCCAACGATTACCTCCCCGACCTCGCCGCGGTGCCCGCGGAGCGGTGGAAGCTCTGCCAGCTGTTGTTCCTGTGCAGTCCCGGAAATCCCACCGGCGCGGTCCTGCCGCTGTCGCTGCTGCAGCAGGCGCTCAGCCTCGCCGATCGCTACGACTTCCTCATCGCCTGCGATGAGTGCTACGCCGACATCTACCTGGATGAGCGCGCCCCGCCCCCGGGACTGCTGCAGGCCTGCCAGGCCGCCGGCCGCGAGCGCTTCGAGCGCTGCGTGGTGTTCCACAGTCTTTCCAAGCGCTCGAGCGTCCCGGGCCTGCGCTCCGGGTTCGTGGCCGGCGACCCGGCGATCATGGCGCGCCTGCTGCGGTACCGGACCTACCACGGCAGCGCCATGCCGGTGCCGACACAACTCGCCAGCGTCGCCGCGTGGGAAGACGACGCCCATGCCGCGGCCAACCGCCGCATCTACCAGGAAAAGTTCGCGCGCGTGCTGCCGATCCTCACCCCGCTGCTGAACGTCGGGCGGCCCGCGGGCGCGTTCTATCTGTGGCCGGACGTGGGGGGCGATGACGAGCGCTTCACGCGCGAGCTGTTCGCGCGCGCCAATCTCACCGTGCTGCCCGGCAGCTACCTCGGCCGCACGGGAGCGGCGGACAATCCGGGCGCCGGGCGCGTGCGCATCTCGCTGGTGCCCGCAGCCGAGCAGTGCGTGGAAGCCGCGACGCGCATCCGGGAATTTCTGCAGACGTCTTGGGCGCCGCAAGGCGTGAGCAGTCTTACATGAGCGATCTCACGCGCCTCAAATCCGTCATCGATGCCGCGTACGAGCGGCGCGCCGAGCTCAACCCGAAGAATGTGCCGCCGGAGCTGGAGTCGGCGCTGGAGGAGTGCATTGCGCTGCTCGACAGCGGGCGTGCGCGGGTTGCCGAGCCGCACGCGGGCCGCTGGGTGGTCAACGAATGGCTGAAGAAGGCCGTGCTGCTGTGGTTCCGCAGCCGCGATAACACCCCAATGGATGCCGGGTTTACCCGCTTCTACGACAAGGTGCCGCTGAAGTACGCCGCCGCCACGGAGGAGGAGTTGCGCGCCGGCGGCGCACGCATCGTGCCACACGCGCTGGTGCGCCGCGGCGCCTACATCGCGCCGAATGTCGTGTTGATGCCGAGCTACGTCAACATCGGGGCCTGGGTGGGCTCCGGGACCATGGTCGACACCTGGGCGACGGTGGGGTCGTGCGCGCAGATCGGTCGCAACGTGCACCTGTCTGGCGGGGTCGGTATCGGCGGGGTGCTCGAGCCGCTGCAGGCGAGTCCGACCATCATCGAGGATGATTGCTTCATCGGCGCACGCTCCGAAGTCGTCGAAGGCGTCGTGGTCGAAGCGGGCGCGGTGATTTCCATGGGCGTCTTCATCGGGCAGAGCACCCGCATCTACGACCGCACCACCGGCACGATCCTGCAGGGGCGCGTGCCGGCGGGCTCGGTAGTGGTATCGGGCGCGCTGCCGTCGGCGGACGGTCGCTACAGCCTCTACTGCGCCGTCATCGTCAAGCGCGTCGACGCGCAGACGCGCGCGAAGACCTCCCTCAACGATCTGCTGCGCAGCACTGAATAGGCCGCGCGCGTTTACGACAACCACCCCCAGTCACGCGAAAGCCAAGGCCATGATGACCCTCACCACCCGCCTGGCGGCGGCCGCCGTGCTGCTGCTGCCGGCTGCGACGTTCGCCCAGAGCGATGCCGCGCCCGACAACGCCGCGCTCCTGAAACGGATCGAGGAGCAGGAGAAGCGCATCGAGGCGCTCGAGCGCGCGCTCGCACGCGAGACCGGGAGTCGGCCAGGGAGCGATGCGTCCAAGCCCGCCGCCGGTGTCGGCGCCTACGCGGCGCCCGTCCCGCTCGCGCCGGCCGCGGCGGCCACGGCGGCCGCGGCGGTCCCGGCTGCGGGCGGCGTCGGCTCTGAAGGTTTCACCTTCACCGATGGCCTGAACCAGCTGCGGCTGCGCGGGAATCTCGCGGTAGATGGCCGCTGGTACAGCGACAAGGTGACGCCCGAATCCGCGGACACCTGGCTGTTGCGCCGCGCCCGCCCGGACATCCAGGGCACCTTCGCGCGCATCTACGACTTTCGCCTGATGCCCGACTTCGGTAACGGCAAGACCATCATCATGGATGCGTGGATCAGCGGACGCTTCCAGCGATGGCTCACGCTTCAGGCCGGCAAGTTCAAGGCCCCGGTGGGCCTGGAGCGCCAGCAGTACGAACAGTTCAACCGCTTCCTTGAAGTGGGGCTGCCCTCGGCGCTCCTTCCTTACCGCGATCTCGGCCTGCAGGCGAGTGGCGAGGTGCTCGGCGGCTCGCTCGCCTATGCCTTCGGGGTATTCGACGGCGTGACCGATGGCAACAGCACCGACGCCAACCCCTCTCCGGATGTCGGCAGCAACGATGGGCGCAAGGAGTACGAAGGGCGCCTGTTTGCCCGGCCGTTCACCGGATCAGCGATTACGGGCCTGCGGGGTTTGGGATTTGGCATTGGCGGCACGTGGGGTAACGAGGCCGGGACGCCGGCCGCGACGCTGTTGTCCGTCTATCGCACGCCGGGCCAGCAGACCTTTTTCACTTTCCGTACCGGCGACAGTGCCACGTACGCTGACGGACGGCGCTACCGTCTGACACCTCAGTTCTACTACTACGCCGGCAGCCTTGGAGTACTCGGTGAGTACGCGCGGGAGTCGGAGGAAATCACGCGCCAGGTGGATCCAGCCCTGAGCCGCTCGGCGCGGCTCAGCAACAGTGCCTGGCAGCTCGCCGTCTCGTGGTTTCTCACCGGTGAACGCGCGAGCTACAACGGCTTTGTGCCCCTTAGCCCCTTCGAGGCCGGCAAGCCCGGCTGGGGTTCCTGGGAGCTGGTGGCGCGCTGGCACGAGCTGCGCGTCGATGAAGCGGCGTTTGCAGGCGGCGCGGCTTCCTTTGCCGATCCCACGGCGGCCGCCCGGGCGGCACGCGCGATCGGCGTCGGCGTCAACTGGTACCTGAACCAGAAGGTCAAACTGCTGTTCGACTACGAGCGCACGCGCTTTGACGGCGGCGCCAAGGCCGGAGACCGCCCGGATGAGAATGCACTGCTGACGCGCTTCAACCTGGTGTTCTGATCGCCTTCAGCGACGCTGAAGCAGTCTGATCGGGGCGGCGGCACCCGTGCCCCGGCCGGCGCGGCGCGCGGCGGCTCCCGGCGGCCTCATATTGCGCACCTTGCCCGCGATCGGTCTGAAGCAGCGCGCCGCTTGCGCCTGGGTCTGTCTCTCGAACGCGCGGTAGAGACTGATCAGCTGCCGTCCGAAACCGGTCAGGATCGCGCCGCCGCCCCCACGGCCACCCCGGCTGGTGATCGCCACCGGCTCGCGAAAGCAGCCATTCAGACTCTCGAGCAGCTGCCAGGCCCGCCGGTAGCTCATGTGCAGCTCGCGCGCCGCCTGCGACAGCGAACCGCACGCGCCGATGTGCTCGAGCAGCGAGATCTTGCCGGGTCCCACGGCCGCATCGCGCCGGAAGTCGACGCGGAAGCGAACGGCTGGAATGCTCATGGGTTTTCACCTACGATATGTTCAAACGAATATAACGAGGCGCGACCGGCGCCGCCGCAACTGGGGCCGAGGACAATGCACATGATACTCATACCCCGTCCCGCTTCGCTCGCCGCCGCCCTGCTGTGGCTCGCGGCCGCCCTGACGTGTCCGGCGTCTGCCGATGACAGCAGCGCATCCGCCGGCGGCAGCGGCTTCGATGGCTGGTTCGCGACCTCGGATGCAGCCAAGGAGTCCCAACCCCACTGGATAACCCCGGTCGTCACCGTTACCCCGCGCCTCGAGCAGGAGTACCGCTACGACCAGAGCTGGCAGGCCCGCCCCAATAACGTGACGCTCGATAACTACGGGGGGGGCAAGGGCTTCGAGCTGATCCCGACACTCAATACCGAACTCATCATCGGCGTGCCCGGATACCAGGTGCGCACCAACGCCGCCGGCCGCACCACCGGCTGGGCAGATGAGACGTTCCTCGTCAAGTACCGCTTCGCCGCCGAAAACGAGGAGCACGGCAATTACATCGTGACCGGCTTCCTCGGCTTGAGCGTGCCCTCCGGCGCTGCCACATTCACCAACAAGTACACCATCGTCACGCCCACCCTTGCCGCGGGCAAGGGCTGGGGCACGCGCGACGCGGGCTTTGACGTCCAGTCGACCCTCGGAGTCGCGGTGCCGACGGCCGGGCTCGCCGCCTTAGGTGAGCCGGTCACCTGGAACACTGCCCTGCAGGCGCACGTGGGCAAGCTGTGGCCGGAACTCGAGAGCACCTACACCTACTACCGGAACGGCCCGAACGACGGCAAGTCGCAGCTCGCGCTCACCGCGGGACTCGTCGTCGGACGCTTCGAGCTCAGCCACCGCGCCAGGCTGATCATCGGGGGCGGTTACCAGAAGGTCGTCAGCTCCTTCAAGACCACCGAGCACACGTGGCTGCTGACGGCGCGCGTCGCGTTCTGAGCGCGCGCGCTCAGCGCTCCGGCTCCGGGACCTGCGCATCCGCGAGCGTGGGAGCGCCGATCTGAAAGTTCAGATCCGCCTCGCGGATCAACACCTCGTAACGCGCCGTGGTCTCGTCGATCTGCGCTGCCGTCAGTACGAGCTGCGCCTGGCTCAACTCCACGATGGAGCTGCTGCCGGCCCGGTAGCGCGCGTCGGCCAGTTCGTAGGCGTTGGCGGCATAGCGGCGCAGCTGCCCGGTGGTACGCCGGCGCTCGCGCGCGTTGTTGAGGCTCAGCCACGCGATGCGCACGTCACGGCTGATGTTGTCTTCCACGGTGCGCAGCGACTCCGCCGCCGCCCTGGCGCGCAGCTCCGCCTCGCGCTGGCGCGCCTGGTAGAACCCGCCCGCGAACAGTGGCACGCTCACCTGGATGCCGCCGGCGCTGTAGCTGTCGGGCAGCCGCACGTCGTGCGAAGGAGCCTCGCCGGCGGCGAGCACCGCGGAAATGGTCGGCAGGCGCGCGTCGCGCAGCGAACGCGCCAGATGCAGCGCTGCGTCGCGCTGATCGCGCAGGCTCGCGAGCTCCGGCCGGTCGCGCAGCGCCTGCCCGATGAGCGGCGCCACGTCCGCGGCCGCAGGCACCGGCACCGAGGCCTCGTCCGCGAGCGTGAAGGGCCGCTGCTCGCGGTAACCGAGCACCGTTGACAGCGCGGCCAGGGTCGAGTCCACGTCGTTCTGCGCCCTCTCCAGCAACAGGCGTGCGTCCTCGAGGCCGACCTGCGCAAAGCTCACATCCAGGTCGGACTTCAGCTTGTTGGCGGCCAGAATGCTCACGCGGTCGAGGAGCAGCTGGCGCGTGTCGACGGTCTGGCGCGCCACCGCCTGCACGCCCCGCGCCTGCAAGGCACCGAAGTAACTGCGATCGACCTCGAGCAACACCTGTTCACGTGTCGCGAGGGCGCTGTGATCCGCGGCGCTCGCCTGCAGTCTCGAGCTCGCGGCCAGGTTTGCGGTACGCCCGAAGTCGGTAATGAGCTGGCTGACGCCGGCGCCTACCGCGGTGCGGCTGAACACGGTGGGATTGTTGAGCCCGCCCGCCATCAGACGGGTGTTTTCCCCGCCGGCGTGCACCTGCGAGCCATAGAGATTCACCTGGGGCAACAGCCCAGCGCGTGACTGCACGAACACCTCGTGCTCCGCCTGCGCCCGGTAGTTGGCGGCGGCGATATCCGGATGGTTGCGCACCGCGATGGCGTGCGCCTGTGCCAGGGTGAGCGGCTGCGCCGGCGCAGGCCCTTCGGCGTCTGCCGCTGGCGGCGCGGCGGGTGGCACCTGCGCCGGCAGCGGTTCCGGCCCCGCCCCAAGCGCGCACATGGCCGCAACGAGGAGCGCGCTTCTCACGTTGCGTCCTGCTGTTCCTCGCGCCGGTGCACGATGAAATAGGCTGCCGGGACGATGAACACCGTCAGCACGACCGACACGGCCAGCCCGCCGAAGATCGCGCGGGCCAGCGGGGCGTAAGCCTCGGCACCGGTGCCGAGCTTCAGGGCGAGGGGAATAAGCCCGATGAGGGTCGCGAGCGAAGTCATGAGCACCGGGCGCAGACGCACGCGGCAGGCGAGTGATACCGCCTGGCGCAGCGCACGGCCCTCGCGGCGCAGGCGGTTGGTGAATTCAACAATGAGAATGCTGTTCGAGACCACGATGCCGACCATCATCACGACTCCCATGAGCGACATCACGTTGAGCGTAGTGCCGGTGAGGAACAGGGTGAGCAGTACTCCGGTCAGCCCGGTCGGCACCGCCAGCAGGATCAGCAGCGGATCGAGGAACGACTGGAACTGCGCGACCAGCAGCAGGTATACGAGCAGCGTCGCAAGTATCAGACCGAAGCCAAAGGCGCTGAAGGACGTGCGCATCGCCTGCGCCGAGCCGCGCACCGTAACGCGCACTCCCTCGGGCAGCTTCAGGCCCTGGATAATCCGCTCCACGCCGTGCAGCACGCCGCTCAGGTCTTCGCCCGAAGGCGAGACGTACACATCCATCTCGCGGCGCAGCTGGTAGTGGTCCACCTCCGTGGGCGACTGGATGTGCCGAATGGTGCTGACGGTGTCCAGCTGCGTCGGCAGCCCGGAGTTGGCACCGCGCAGCGGCACGGCACGCAGGTCGGCAAGGTTGTGGATGTAGTCTTCGGGGTATTGCACCGTGAGCATATAGTCGTTGCCGCTCTTGGGGTCGACCCAATAGCTCGGCGCGATCATGCCGTTGGAAGTGAGCGCCGTGATGACATTGCCGACGACCTCTTTCTCGTTGAGTCCCAGCTCGCTGGCGCGCACCCGGTCGATGTCGAGCTGCAGTGACGGATAGTCGATGTCCTGCGGCAACAGCACATCGCTCACGCCCGGGAGCGCGCGCGCCGCCCGCGAGATGCGCGCCGCAACCGCATGGGCGGCCTGCATGTTGCTGCCGCTCACCTGGATATCGAGCGGCGCGGGCAGCCCCAAGTTGAGCACCGCATCGACCAGCCCCCCCGTCTGGAAGTAGGCGGTCAGCAGCGGCATCTGTGCGCGCAGCCGCTGCCGCACCAGATCCATGTACCGGAAGCTGCTGCGCGAGCGGCTGTCCGTAAGACCCACCTGCACGAACGCGGTATGCGGACCGGAGTTCGGCGTATAGATCGACGAGAATCCGGGCGTGGTGCCGATGTTGGATACCAGGATCGCCAGCTCCCGCGCAGGCACCACCTCGCGCACGATGTGCTCGACCTGCACGACCAGATCGTCGGTCAGCTCGAGGCGCGTGCCGGTCGGGGCCTTGAGATTGATGACGAACTGCCCCGGGTCGGTGCGTGGGAAATAGGACTTCCCCACGAACGGATACAGTCCCAGCGACAGCACGAAAATCCCGGTGATCCCGAGCACGGTGGCCGCCGGACGCAGCAACGCCCGCGCCAGCGAGGCCTCGTAGGAATCGAGCATGGCGGTGAAACGCCGGTTGAAGCGCTCGTTGAAGCGCCTCGCGGCGGCGGTGAGCCTGCCCGACGCACTCGCAGCAGCATCGCCAGCGGCCGGGCTCGCAGCCCGCGCCGGCGCGTGCCCCTGCGGTGCGTGCGCCTTGAGCAGGTGCGCACAGAACAGCGGCACGACGGTCATGGCTACGAGATAAGAGGCGAACAGCGACAGCACGACCGCCAGCGCCAGCGCCGTGAACAGGAAGCGGCTGACGCCATAGAGGAATATCACCGGGAAAAACACGATCGCGGTGGTGAGGGTGGCCGCCAGCACCGGCAGCTGGACCTCCTTGCCGCCGCGCTCCGCCGCTACCGCCGGCGCTTCGCCCAGCTCGAGGTGCCGGAAGATGTTCTCCAGCACCACGACGGAATTGTCGATGAGGCGCGAGAACGCCAGCGCCAGCCCGCCCAGGATCATGACGTTCACCGTGCCGTCGCCGAGCGACAGCGCGATGAAGGCGGCGAGCGCCGACAGCGGGATCGAGAGGAACACGGCGGCGGTGGCGCGCATGCTGCCCAGGAACACCAGGATCATGATCGCGGTGAGCGCCAGTCCAATCGTGCCCTCGTGAATGAGATTCTCAATCGCGCTGCGCACGAACTGCGACTGATCGAACACCACCGAAGCGATGAGCTGCTTCGGCACGTCGAGCAGGTTCTTCACGCCGCGCCGGATGCCGTCGACCACCGCAATAGTGTTGGCATCGCCCCCTTGGCGGAGCACCGGCAGGTACACCGACGGCTGTCCGTCGACGCGTACGATGTTGTACTGGATCTGGGCTGCGTCCTGCGCCCTGCCCACGTCCGCGACCAGCACGGACGCAGCGCCCACGGTCTTGATGGGCAGGCGGTTGAGGTCGGAGATGGCGTCGATCTGGCTGTTGGCATACAGGTTGTAGTCATAGGGCCCGATCTTCACATCCCCCGCCGGCAGGATCAGGTTCGCTTCGTTCACCGTGCGCACCACGTCCATGACGCTCAGCTGGTGCGCCTGCAGCTTCAGCGGATCCACGTACACCATGATCTGGCGATAGCGGCCGCCGAAGGGCTGCGGGACCGACGCGCCCGGCACGCTCGCGATCTGGTTGCGCACCTCGTACTGGCCGATATCGCGCAGCCGGGCTTCGTTGAGCCCGGCTCCCTTGAGCGTGACCAGGCACACCGGCAGGCTGGAGGCGTCGAACTTCAGCACCACCGGCGGCAGCGTACCTGCGGGGAGCTTGCGCAGGTCGGCGAGCGCCAGGTTCGCGATGCTGGTAACCGCGGCGTCGGCGTCGAATCCGGGCTGAAAGTAGATCTTGATCAGGCTCACGCCCGGCAGCGAGCGCGATTCGATGTGGTCCACGCCGCTGGCGAGCGTAAAGAAGCGCTCGAAGCGTCCGGTGATGTCCGTTTCGATCTGCTCGGGCGGCATGCCGGCAAAGAAGGTGGCAACCACCACCACCGGGATGCGGATCGGCGGAAACAGATCCACCGGCATGCGCACCACGCTGGTCACGCCCACCACGCAGGTGATGAGGCAGAAGACGATCACGAAGTACGGATAGCGCAGGGCGAAGCGGGACATGCGCGACCTCTGCGCTTAAGGTTGCTGCCGGGCGAGGAACGCGCGCAGCTTCGCGAGCGTGAAGTCGGGCGAGCGGCACAGCGCGATCAGCGCTTGCTCGCGGGCGCGGATGGCCGCCGCCGCCGCGGGGATCTGCGCGGCGATCGTCAGTGGCACCGACTGCACACCGTGCAGGTCGCCGTGCAACAGATCGCCCGAGGCGATGGTGAGGCCGCCGATCTCGACCGGCTGGCCGAAGTCGAGGATATGCACGTAGCCGTGCGACACGGCGACGTTGCCGGCGAAATAGTGAAAGCCCGCGCTACGGGCGGCGGGAATGTCGCGCACCGAGCCGTTGGTCACTACCCCGACGCAATGCAGCGCGCGCAGCACGTTCATGTGCACCTCCCCCACCAGCGAGCACAGGCCGGCCTGCGAGGCGGTGTCCAGCACCACGACCACGCGCGGCGACGGCACCTGAGTGACGTAGTCCCACCAGTCGCTGCGCTCCGGGTACCGCGTCCCGGCCGTCGGCGGTGCCGAGCCGCGGATCCTCACCGTGACGGCGTAACCCACCATGGGCGCAAGCTCCGGGAACAGGCTGTGCACCGTGTGGTCGACGAAGCCCTCGTTGCGCAGGCGCAGCTGAAACGTCTCAATCGCGTTGGCCACCACGCAGGCGTCAAGGCCAGCCAGCGCCTGCAGCTGCTCGTCGGTGAGCGGTGCGCCCGTGTTCATGGCTGGCTCATTGGCGTGCGAGCGGCGCGGTGAGGCGCGGCTCGACCTTCTGTCCGGCGGTGAGTTGCGCCGGGTTACCGATCATGACGAGATCACCCTCCTTGAGGCCGGCGAGCACCTCGTAGCGCCCAGGGGTCTCCAGCCCAAGCGTCACCGGACGCTCCTCGAGCCTTTGGGAGCCATTGACCAGGAGCACGCTCTTGCCGTCGGGCGGCACCGCCTCGATCGGGATCGCGAGCGCGTGCGGGCTATTATCGACTCTGAGCATCACCGTCGCGTACATGCCCGGCACCAGCTCGAGCGATGGATTCGGGACTTCCATTTCCACGAGCATGGTGCGGGTACTGTCGTCGACCTTGGCGGAGAAACGCGCGATCTTCCCCTTGAATGTGCGGCCGCCCAGGGAATCAACCCGCACGCTCACCGGCGCATCGATGCGGATGCCGCGCACATAATCGACCGACACCGGGAAGTCGAGCCGCAGCAGGGTGTTGTCCGACACCCGCACCAGCGGCATGGTCTGAGTGTTGGAGGCGGTGCCGGCCTGAATCAGCGACCCGGGGTCGGCAAAGCGCTTGGTGATGACGCCGGCAAAGGGCGCGGTGATGCGCGTGTACGCGACCAGCGTCCGGTCCTTGTCGACATCGGCCTTGGTGGCGGCGACCGTCCCTTGCGCCGTCGCGTCGTGGGCTTCGGCGGTGTCGAGGTCCTGCTGCGCGATGAGATTCGGGTGATCCTGGTTGACGGCGACGAGGCGCGTGTATGCCAGGTGCGCATCGCGGTACTCGGCCTGCGCGCGCTGGTGAGCGGCGACCGCATGATCGAGCTCCTCGCGCAGCTCCGGGACTTCCAGCACCGCGAGCAACTGCCCCGCTTTGACGCGATCGCCGATGTCCACCTTCATGTCCTTCACGTACCCGGACACCTTGGCGTGCAGGTCGACTTCGGTGTAGGGCCGAAACTCCGCCGGAAAATTGATTTCCCTGAACAGGTCCTCGCGATCGACGCGGGCCACCGCGACCACCGGCGCCCCGGTCGCATCCGCCGCAACGGCACGCGCGCGGCCCTGCCAGGGGCGCACCACCAGGATGCCGACCACAATCACGCCAGCGAGGATCGCCACGCCCCAGCGCCGGTTGATGGTAGGTGCAGCGACGTTCATGAGGCGCGCGCGGCGGCCTCGCCGGCGAGGGGTTGTTTGATGCGGAACGTGCTGCCCCGCCCCGGAGCGCTCATTACCTCGATCACGGCGCCGTGAGCGCTGCAGATCGATTTCACGATTGAGAGTCCCAGGCCCGCACCCCCCTGCTCGCGCGAGCGCGAGCCATCGACGCGGAAGAAGCGTTTGAACACATGCGGCAGCGCCTCGGCGGGAATCCCGATGCCGTTGTCGGTGACGTCGAGCACCGCATAAGCGCCCTCGCGCCTGACGCTCAGCGCGATGCGTCCGCCGCGCGGGGTGTACTTGATGGCGTTGTCGAGGAGGTTCACGACCACCTGCTTGAGGCGGGCGCGATCCCCCTCCACGGTCACGTCGCGGGAGGATTCGCACGCGACAGTCACATGCTTGTCTTCGGCCAGCAGACTCATCTGATCGGCGGTGGTCGCGGCGAGCTCCGCCAGGTCGAAGCGCACCCATTCCGCGGGCGCCTCGCCGGCGTCCAGGCGCGACAGCGCGAACAGGCCCTCGACGATGTCCGCCAGGCGCTCGACCTCCTCGAGCACGCTGCCGAGCGACTCGCGCGTCTCGCGCTTCAGTTGCCCATCCTGCGCCAGGCTCTCCAGCTCTCCGCGCATCACGGTCAGCGGCGTTCGCAGCTCGTGCGAAGCGTCGGCGACAAACTGCTTGGAGCCGTGGATCGCCTCCTCCAGGCGGCTGATCATGTGGTTGAGCGACACCGAGAGGCGCTCGAGCTCATCGCCGCTGCGCACCACCGGCAGGCGCTCGCTCAGGTTGTGCTGGGTGATCTCCTCGGCCTTGCGGGCAATGCGCTCCACCGGCTCGAGCGCCCGCCGCACCAGCACGAACCCGCCGGCGACCGCCACGCACACGGCGATCGGCAGGCCCACCGCGAGCATGATCAGCACCTGGGCGAGCGTCGCTTCGGCGGGCGCGCCCGAGGCTCCCACTTCCACCAGGTAGCGCGTGCCGTCGCTGCCGGTGGCAGCGCGCGCGGCGATCAGCAGTGAGCCGCCGGGCAGGCGCACCTTGCGCCCCAGGCTGACGGCACCGCCGGCCGCGAGCGGCGGCACCTGCCGCGGATCGAAGCGCGCGTACTTCGGGGCTCCCGAGGTGTAAACGAGGTGACCGTCGGCGCGGGTGATACGGATGAAGCGGTCGTTGGCCTCGGGCGAGTAAAGGTCATCCATCTGTGTGCGCACCGCGCCCTCGCCGGCGCGGCTGGTGTGCGCTACCAGGGTGTCGGCGATCTGTAGCGCGCGGCGCGCCTGGATGTCGAGCACATTCGCCTCCAGGTAATGCCGCAGGAAGAAGAAGGTCAGTACGCCCAGCAGCACGAACACGATCGTGAGAACGCCGGCGTACCAGGCCACCAGGCGGAAACTCAGGGAGCGTGTGTTCATCCTTCGGCACTCTCGACCAGGCCGTAGCCGACGCCGCGCACCGTGCGGATCAGCTTCACCGGGAACGGATCGTCGACCTTGGTGCGCAGGTGGCGCACGTACACGTCCACGATGTTCGTGAGGCCCTCGAAGCTCTGGTCCCACACGTGCTCGATGATCATGGTGCGCGAGAACACCCGCCCGGGATTGGCGGCGAGGTATTCCAGCAGCGCGTATTCCTTGGGCGTGAGCTCGATCTTGCGGCCCGCGCGCCGCACCTGCTGCGTGAAGCGGTCGACCTCGAGGTCCGCCACCCGCAGCACGCTCGAGCGCGCGACCGGGCCGCGGCGCAGCAGCGCCTTCACCCGCATGATCAGTTCCGCGAAGGCAAAGGGCTTGGTAAGGTAATCGTCCGCGCCGGCTTCGAAGTTGTGCACCTTCTCCTCGGTCGCATCGCGCGCCGTGAGGATGAGGATCGGCACCTGCTGGTTCTTGCGACGGATGCGCCGCAGAAGCTCCGCGCCGCTCAGGGCCGGCAGCATCAGGTCCAGGATGATGAGGTCGTAGTCGTAGGCCTCGGCCAGCTCCCAGCCGCTCTGGCCGTCGCCGGCGACGTCCACGGCATACCGTTCCGCCCGCAGCGCGCGCGCCACGAGCTCGGACACCTTCTTCTCATCTTCGACCAGTAGCATCCGCATGGCAGGCTCGATGCCACTCAGGAAAGCACGTCCCGATTAACGGCGCGCCAATGCACGATTAAAATCCATTCAGAATCGACAAGTTGTATACAAATAATTGATTAAAATTGACTTTCGTCTCCCGCAACGCCGGCGATACTGCGCCGTCCGTAACCAAACCGTCATCCGACTGCATTCTGACTGTCATACGAGTGAACCACAGTGAGCGCCTCCGCGCGGCACCTCACCGGGAGTCGATGAAGGGCCGGCGCCGCGTGGGTATTTTGCAACCACTGAAGAACAGGAAGCGCCAAGATGACACCTATTCGTTCGCAAAGTGCATTCCGAGCCCGCCGCTCCGGCGGCATCGCCCGACTGGGGGGTGCGTGGGTGGTGGCGGCTTGCTGGTGCGCAGCGGCGCCCGCGCAGGCGCAGAGCGCGAGCGCACCGGCGCCCAAAGCCCCCGACAGCAGCCTGACCTGGAATGGGATCACGCTCTACGGCATTGTGGATGTGGGTCTGCAGTACCAGACCCATGGCGTGCCGATCAGCGATTATTTTCCGGCCGGGACCGAGTCGATCATCCAGAAAAACAGCAACGGCTCGATCACCGCGGTCACCCCGAGCAACCTCAGCCAGTCACGCATCGGACTGTCGGGCAATGAGCCCCTCGCGGGGGACTGGTCGGGGGTGTTTCGCCTGGAGACCTTCTTCAACCCGCAGTCGGGCAACTTGAGCGACGCCCTGAAGTCCCAGGTCCTCAACAATGGCCGGGCGCTGAGCGCGCAGAGCACCAATGTCGACAGCAGCGTGGCGGGTCAGTTGTTTGCGGGCGCCGCCTATGCGGGCTTCAGCTCCCCGACGGTGGGCACCTTTACCTTCGGGCGCCATGTGACCTTGCTCGCCGATGGGGTGGCGAAGTACGACCCGCTGGCGGCCTCCAACGCGTTCTCGCTCATCGGGTTCTCCGGCACCGCCGCCGGCGGGGGTGACACGGA
>Ga0210394_10000737_pt1 | contig 62214 bp, 86 predicted proteins | sample IncBWC12MmetaG_FD_160121 | JGI IMG/M metagenome (GOLD analysis project Ga0210394, IMG submission 160121) | Forest soil microbial communities from Barre Woods Harvard Forest LTER site, Petersham, Massachusetts, United States - Inc-BW-C-12-M | ecosystem: Environmental > Terrestrial > Soil >...
ATGCCGTCAGGGCCCTGGCACTCAAATCCTCGCCTTCTAGGTCTTGAATCTTGCCGCTGAGTAGTTGGTCCTGAAAGCCCGTCTTGTTTTCGATGAGCTGCCAACTGTAGGCGTCGAACGTCTTGCCGACAACGTAGTAGTACACATGCACATACGGGTTGGTGTTCCCCTGCCGTATCCCGCGCCCGTTGCGCTGCTCGATCCCGGCTGGCGTCCACGGAATGTCGATGTGGTGCATGGCGATCAGCCGCTCTTGGACGTTTACGCCTTCGCCCAGTTTCTTCGTGGAACCCAGGACGATCCGCACATCTCCGGCGTTGACCTTCCTGAATAGTTCCTTCTTGGCCTCCGGCTTGTCGTAGTCGTGAATGAACGCAACCTGCTTCTCGGGAACCCCGCGAGCAACGAGTTTCTTTCTTAGGTCTGCGTATGCCTTGAATCCCGCCGTGGTGGGAGTTCCGAGGTCGAGGAACCCCAACTGCGCCCCCTTGGTTCCCTCGGTTTCGTGGAACACACGTGACATCTCGTCGGCTACCCGACTGAGTTTGTTGCCCGGAGTTTCCTTGGCGGTCGGGTCGATCATGCGATAGTCCAAAGCTACCTTGCGGCCCTTCCCTGTAATCGTCAGTGGGTTCTCGCCCATCGCCTCGAGCTGGCTAGTCGGCAGGTCAGCCAGTGCCGCTAGGTGGGCCACGTAATCCGACTGCTCCTTGCTCGGCTCTATCTCTATCAGGTGCGGCCTCCCCCCAGCTATCTCGGGGGTCTTTATCCCCAACTCCGATTGTTCGTGGTACATGCCCGTATTGCGGAACTGGGTAGACAGTCCCGGTAGATTCTGGAATTTGACGAACCGAGCCTTGATGCGCGGCACCGTTGGATTCTGCGGGCTTACTTCCCAGCTCTCTCGAACGACACCGAACTGCGCTGCCCACGAATCAAAGTGCTGCATCCCCATTTCTTTCAGGTGTTCGTCGTCCAAATACCGCATCATGTTCCAGGCTTCGGCCATCGTGTTGTCCAGCGGCGTGGCTGTGGCGAACAACACATTGCGGTTGTTGTTCAACTTGGAGACATACTGCGTCTTGAGGTACATATCCAAAGCACGGTCAGACTGGCTGCGCGGCACGCCCGTTACCCGCGTCATCCTGGTCGGGAACCATAGGCTCTTGTAAGCATGGGCCTCGTCTGCGACTAACGCATCGAAACCCAGTTCCTCGAACTCAATCTGCTTGTCCTTGGCCGACTGGTCGAGTGCTTTTTGCATCCTCGCTTCAAGTGCCGCCCGAGATTTCTCAAGGTCTCTGACCGTTGGTCCTTTCTTCCCTTCGCTGCCCCTAAGTTGCTCGATGTAGGAATCCAGCGCCTCGAATTGCTCGTTGAAAAAGTTCTTCAGCGTTTGCTCATTGACGCCGATCAGCTTCCACTGACTGTGCGGAATGACAACAGCATCCCAATCCCCGGTAGCGATCCGCGAAACGAACTCCTTGCGCTTCTCTTTTGCGAAGTCCTCTTTCGTCGCCGCGAGAATGTTGGCCGCAGGGTAGTAGTCGAGGAACTGCCCTGGGAACTGCGGTGCCGTAGAGTTTGGTACCACATAGGGAATCTTCTTGGCGAGTCCGAGACGCCGCCACTCCATGCCGGTAGCCACCATTACGAGACTCTTGCCGGCACCGACGCGCTCGTACAGTCCCATGTTCTTTCCGGTGATCCCCCGCCAAATGTCGTCGCGCTGCACCTTCGTGATCTTGGACAGCCACTCGCTAGACATTCCGGGGAACGTGAGGTGACTGCCATCCCACTCGCGGTCACGGAAGGCGTTGATCTTCTGGTTGTACTCTTGGGTTAGCTTCTTCCCGCGCTCAGGGTCTTGCAGCATGAACTTGCGGAACTCTTCCTGCATGTTCTCCAGTTTTTCCCGTGCTGCCGCAGTGGTGTCCTGATCCACTACGCGAGGGTCTTTGCTGCCGGGGACGTACAAAAGTGGCTGCACCTGCCGTAACCCGTACTCCAGAATGTCGGCTGGAGATAGTCTGCCCATGACTCCCCACTCGTTTGCCGCCGCTGGGGTAGTGCTGGCATTCGTTCGGATCGTCCACAACGCTTGTGACTCGATGTGTTGCACGGCCACTCGGGCCCGCTTATCTCCAGTGATGTGACGTACAAAGTCCTCGACATCATCGGTCGGCACCCACGGAGAGCCGATCTGGATGCGAATGTTGCCCGGCTCCAAGTCTTTCGGCTGCACCGCTTCGAGTGCCTTTACGTTGTCCTTGAACTTCTCGTCCACCTTGGCGGCATCCTGCGCTTCGGCCAGTTTGCGGCGCACGTTGCCAGACAGGTAGGCGTCCTTCGTTTCCCATGTTCCATCGGGGCTGCCGAACACAAGGCCATCTCTTTGCAGGTCGTTCTGGATCTCTTCTGGCGATTTACCCGTCATCGACGCCATGCGGTCGAAGTCGAGGAACCCCTTCTCGTTCAGAACCGCCAGCATCGCATCCTTGGAACTTTCGGCAGTTTCCACTTGCTGCCGGCCCGGTATGACGCGCTTGCTGAACATCGCGGCTTTCGTTCCCTTGCCGCTGGTCGAGTCGTAGTTCTCAAGCGACAATACCCGCGGTAGGTCCGGGTCGTCGTACATCGAGTCACGGCTCGCCCTTCCATGCAGGGGCCCATACCGGGATACGTGATCGTCATACGCTCGGTTCAGTCGAGAGCGTAGGTCTTTCAGTGTTTCCAGAGGTCGATCATTGCGCTCGGCTACCATCAACTCGTTCATGGCATCCCGCAGGCGCAGCATGCTTTTCAGTACGCGCACCGCAGTCTTGGGGTAGCCCTCTTCGACCTTCATCGAGTTATCGACGCGGCGCCGAACCTGTCCGTCCACAATCTTTAGACCGTTTGGCTTGGTGTCACCGTGGGCCGGTATCTCGTCCGCAACCGCTTCGTGCGTCGTGGAAGCTGGCACTACGCGGGCACTCATAATGTTTTCAGACAGCCTGTTGATAGCCTCTGGCAAAGACTCATCGAGGGGGCGCTTGAGGTCAGGCATCAACTCCGGCATCCCTGCGGCGTACCGCGTGCCTGTCAATCCCATCGTGCCGAGCATCATCTCGGGGTGCTCGACGTAGTATTCGTTCAGCGGCAGAGTGTCCGCGTTCCCTTCCTCGTCCTTCACCTTCAAGTCTTTGGTATTTACGAATTTGATGCCGCTAGGCGACTCCCCAGGCAGGCGCTTTCGGAAGAACAGCATATCCGTGGTTACGTCGGTGCGGGCGTTCTTGAAGAACGTGTTCTTGGGAAGTCGGATCGCCCCAACCAGATCTGCCTTAGACCGGAAATACTCGCGCACCTTTGTGTTGGTGGGTGCATCCATTGTGCCCATGCTGGTAATGACCGACACCACCCCGCCCGGGCGCACCTTGTCCAACGCCTTCGCTATGAAATAGTTGTGGATGACGAAGTTCGCAACTGGCGTGCCCTTGTACTTCGGGTCGAACACGGGAGACTCACCGAACGGCACGTTGCTGATCGCTAGGTCGTAGAAGTTGTCGGGGCCCCCTAACTTCTCGAAGCCCTGTATCCGCACGTCTCGCGTCTGATAGAGCTGCTTGAGGATTCGACCGGAAAGGCTGTCCAGTTCAATCGCCGTCAGTCGCACGTTGGCATTAGCCAGTTCATCGGGCATCAATCCGACGTAGTGGCCGATTCCCGCCGAGGTCTCCAGCCACCGTCCTTCGTGGAAGCCTAGCCTCTGGACGGCATCCCAGTGCGCTCGGATGATCGGCTCGGATGTGTAGTGGGCGTTCAGGATGGACGCGCGGGCGCTATTCCACTCGTCGGGACTGAGAAGGTCTTCGAGTTCTTCGTGTTCTGGAATCCAGTCTTTGTGGTAGGGCTCGAAGACTTGCTTCAGGCCGCCCCAGCCGACGTATCGGACCAAGACGGCTTGCTCTTCGGGGGTGGCGCGGCGGCCGGCGTCCTCGATCGCTCTTAGGGTTCTAATGGCGGCGAGGTTATCGGCGTACTTCTGCTTTGGTCCTCCGGCTCCGAGCTGGTCGTCTCGGGTGATTCGGTAGTCGTATCCTGAAGCGTCGGTGCCTCGTTCGGGTCGTCGCCCTGCACCGCCTGGCTCTGGTTCTCGCTCTCCTCCTGCTCGCTCGGGAGGAACACGTACCTCGGGTTCACCAGTTCTTCCGCCCCCGCTTGGCTGTATCCGTTGTCCAGGGCCGCTTGTAGGTCGTGCCTGTGTTGCTGTGCCGCGTACTCCGCTTGGCTCTCCAGTGTCCCCGCCTTCTTCAGCCCCTCGTACAGCTTCGGGTTGAACTCCTTCCAGTGAGCCAGCGCCTTCTTCGCCAGTGGGCTCAGTTGCTTGCTCACCAGGGGGTCTACTCTCGCGCTCATCGGCGGGTACCTCGCTTTCCTGTTCTGATGGGATTGTGCTCTCTTCGGGCTCGGTTTGTCCAGTGGGTTCCGCAGAAGGCATGTTGCGTGAGAATCCGCCTTCTGGAGTTATCTCTATCTTGTCGCTGGCTACGGCGCGAGCCCTGTCAACCACCTTGCGTAATTGTTCGTCATTCAGCTTTGCGGCGAAAGCCGGGTGTCTATCAAGGAGGCGTGCAGCCTCTTTGATTAGTTCTGGACGCGACATCTCTGTACTTGGCTTCTGTGCCGTTGCGGGCGCAGGGGGTTCGAACGTCACCTTACCCTTCTCGACGGTTGCAGTTGTCCCTTCCTCAAGCCCGAGATAGTTGTTTAGCAACTGTCGATCAGCCTGAGACACGCGATATGGCCACTTCTGAGACTTATCGACCATTGCGGAAATCAACGTCTGCATGTGGTCGTTTTTATCGGTGGTGGCCTTGTCTATGGCGCGCCCGACCAATTCTTTATCGACGGACTTCAGTTTCTTTGTGATGGACCTGTCGGTGACGGGCTTCGCCGCTACTGGCGGTTCCGTCGGCACCCCAAACGGCGTAGCGCCAGCCGCCCCCTCGGTTAGCTGCGGGGTTACGGGCTTCTTGGCGGGAGGTGTTTTCTCTATCGGGCCGACACCAACAGAATCGAAGGGTGGTTTCTCTGTCGGGGTCAGCCCGAATTCATGCCTAACTACAGCCCGAGTTCCAGCGGGACGCCCGTCTTCATCCAGGACTTGTAATATGTACCTACCGCCCTCCGGGCCGAGATATTTTGCTGGCAGAACGGATTCTGATGGGTCGAATCCTGAATACTTTGTCTCGCTGTTAACGTAAACGGTAGCACCAACCGCCGGTTCCGCACGCTCCTCGGCAGGAGGTTGCTCGCGCACCGCGCGCCGCACTTCCTGCACCGTCTCGTCCTCTGTGGGTGCCTCTTCTGTCTCGGCCGCTAACCGTCGATTCCTGCTCTCTTCAATCTGCCGTTCCGCATTGGCGCGCATCTCCTCAGACGTTTGTGTAGGACCTACACTTTCTGGTTCCGGTGCTTCCTCAACCTCCTGTGAGGCTGGAGACGGCGGCGCAGGGGGCTTCTCAGGGACGCTGGACGGTGCTGGCGGACCTTCTTCTTCGGTTGGTCCTACTGGTAGCTGTGGTGGGGCTGTGGGCTTCGCTGGCGGGGCTTCGGGCGCTTCGGGCTCACCCTCCTTGACTTCCTGCACCCAATCGAACAACCGCTTTGGGTCCATGCCCATGAGCCGAGCAAAGTCCAGTTGCTTGACCTTATCGGCGTTCATCATCTTGGCCCAAACGCGGTTCTCGGCGTCCACCAGGGCCGCTTCTTGGCCGGCGGGGTGCATGTTGGCGAAATTGGGATTGGCCGCCGTCGCATCCTTGGCTGCTTCGTGCATGATGCCGATGGCAAAATCGCGCACTGGATCAGTAGGCGCCTCGATCCGGGCGGCGTGGAAGATGCCGGGGCCAAAGGCTAGTGCCAGATTCGTTACCGCTTCGGCGGGTCCGGGCTTCATCCCCGCCTTGGTTAGAACCTTCTGTGTGGCATCGGCTGCGGCTCCGTACAGTGGCATAGCGCCGATCGCGGCGGGGTCAAGCATCGCCAGAGGTGCAAGGGTTTGAAATGCCCCGCCAGTGGCGTCGTTGATTCCCTGAATGACGGTATTGCGGTTTTTGGCAACCTGCTCAGGAGACATCGTTGGCTCTGCAAGTCGCGGCTCGCCAAGACGTGCAGCGGTAACGGGATCAACTGGTCCGGTGGACGTGCCGTACAGTTTGGCTAGACCCGATGCCGCCTTGATAGGACCGACGATTGGGCCCGCCATGATGTTGCCTATATTCGGAAGCGGCTTCCCCTCCTTGTCGAACTTCTGCGGTGATACGGCGTCCATGATGCGGGAGTACAGGTTGTCGAGATGGGCCGCGACCCCCGAGATAGGTCCGATGGTCGCACTGGGTTGTGTAGGAACTACACTCGGGCGCGGCGGTCCCGCTGGGGGCGGCAGTAGCGACGGCACCTGTCCGGTCGGCAACGTCGGCAGCGGCGTCTTGCCCTGTGCCTGTTCGAGCGTAGGCCCGGGACCGCTTGGCGTTACATGGGCGCGAGCGGCGGTAGCTTGGGCTTGCGCTGCGGCCAATTCTGGAGCACGGGCAGCTTTACGGATTGCCGCAACATCGGGGTCTTCGTCTTCTGGTTCAGCGACCGCAGTTCCGCCACCGCCTAGCGACCGTGCGGCTTTCCGTATTGCGAGAACATCCTGATCTTCGCCATTCGCCACTGGTTATCTCGGTGCTGTCGGGAAAGCTTGTGCTGCTTTGGATGGGTCTATTCCAAGTCTATCGAACACGGACTTCTTGCCAGTTGCACCTGGCTTCTTGATCTCTCGAACACTGGCGCGTGCCGCAGCCTTTTTCTCTGGCGCTATTCCTGCTGCATTTATTATGGCTATGGCCTTATCGGGATCTCCTTTGGCTTCTTCTAGTGCTGCTTGGGCAATTTGTTCGATGTTGCCTTTATCTGGCTTGGCGGGGGCCTTAGCCGGAGCCCGCGGGCGTGGCTGTCGCGTAGCGATTGGCTTCTCGCTAATTTTCTTTCCGGTGTTGTCGTACTCGTAGTCACGCTCCACTCCTTGCGCATCGCGCTCGGTTCGGATGATGGGTCGGGTCGCAGCTTTCTTCGGGGGCATGAGCGGTACGCCCTCCTCGAAGTCGTTCAAACCTGGAGCATCGAATTGTTCTTTGGATATGCTGCGCGCGCCAACCTTCTGCGGTTGGGTGCTCCCTGGTACACCCTCTTCTGGTTGTCCACCTGGGGGTTGCTCGTAGGGAGGTGCGCCCGTCGCCAATGGAGTGTGCCCTTGCGTTCGGAGTTGAGTAACCTTTCCAGGTTCGGGGCCCTGCGTTTCAACGGCTACATCTCCTTGGTCTGTGGGTCTAACTGTGACCCTCGTAGGTTCTGGTGGCGCTTCCATGTCCGTCGCTTCGAGTGCGCCGGTTTGTGGATTGCGCTGTGCCCAATAAGTCTTCCCGTCTTTCTGGACTTTTTCTGCGGTGCCGGGAGTAAACTGCGGACGGTTCGCCTGCTCGTTTGCTCGAGCTGCTTCCGACTGTCGATACAGGTCGAGGTAATACTTGTCACTAGCCTCCTGCTGTAACTGCTGCTGGCGCTGCCTGAGTTCAGTTTGCTGGTTGTAGTAGTTCTGCGCCGTCGCCATCCCCGAACCGAACTGCCGAGGGTTCCCACCAAATCCTCCGACCAAGCCGCCTTGCACCACTGGCATGATGACCTTGAGAAGTTTACTGAGCTTCGTCGGGGCCATCTTGGTAGGAGCTGCGGCGCCGGGAGCTCCTTGTTGGTTGCCCGAAGGGTCGTCACCGTAGTCGGCTGGCGACTGAGCCGACGGATCGGGGACTGGATGGGAAAGGTTGCACACTTAATCTTCCTGTTGCGGATCTGCCGGTTGCGCCGTCGGTGCCGCTGGCTTCTTCTTGCCGAATATCACTTGCCTGAGAAGTTCTCCAAGATCTACCCCCGGTGTCAACGTAGGAGCGGGCGCTGCCGTTGTGGCAACCGCTGGCGGTGCTCCTGGCGCGGCGGGGGGCGGTGCAACCGAGGGCATTTGCATCCCCTTTCCGATTCCACCTATCCCGCCCTTCGCCATGTTTCCGATGTTTCCGCACATTTTGTGTAGCTCCTACACAACTAGGCGCCGACGGCCGCTGGTCGTGAAAATAGTTCAGTCAGTGCCCCGCCGATGGTGTTCGTCCAGAAATTATTGTTCAGGTTTGGCAATGGCTGCTGCGCTGAAATGCCCGCGTTGGTTTGACTGGCCGTCTGTCCCGCTGCCAGAGGATTCAATCCGGCCGCGCCGGCCATCTTGGCCTGTTCCTGCTGCTGCAAGAGACTCAACTGATTCTGGTCGAACATCTCCGCGCCCTGCGTTGAAATGTCCCGACTCGCGGCATCGGCAAAGCCCGACGGCAGAGCCCCGCCGTAGCCAGCTTCTTTGGACTTCTGTGCAGCCTGAGCTTGGTTGATCTGTGGCGCAAGCGCGGAGGTCGAATACTGGCTCTGTGCGTTGAAGTAGGGAAGCCCTTGGTTAAGTAGGCTCGTGTAGAAGGGTTGGGTAGCCTGCTCGCCAGAAGTGAAGATGTCGCCAAGTTGCTTACTCAGCGCAGCGTTCTGGTTCGTCGCTGTCAGTTGAGCTTGTTGTTGCTGCTGTTGTGCTTGGCTAGGACCGCCGCACATGAACTCCTTCCTTTAGACAGTCGTTGTGTAACGGCTGGCCTTGGTAATTCCGTTACGAGCGAAGAACCTTTTCCACATCTTTTCGGCAATCTCAGAGACGTAAATCAGAACTCCGCTTCCGCGCAACCCGAGATCCTCGTAATACGACCGCAGGCGGTACACGGCCAACTCTACACCAAGATGGGCAATCTTCAATCCCTCTCGATCTTGCGTTGGTGGCGTGATGTGAAAAATGGGAACATCCGGTTCAAGTCGCGTAGCGATGGCACCCATCACGGTGTAACTGTCACCCTCACAGCCAAGAACTGCCCACACTCGCCTGTAATAACCGATAACCAGTTCGGTGCCGAATGTTTTTTCGCAATACAGTTGAAGGGCGGCACACAACTTCTCATCCCGCGGAGTGCCATTTTGATTTAGGTCGATCGGTACCATTCTAAGGTTCATTTAGTTGCTGGCACCTGTGGTACCGATGGCACGAACTTTCGCACGCTGGCGTTCCACACCGTGCCTGCGTTGATCTGCGAACCGAGTCGCTTATCAATTCCAGCAATCAGATCAGCCTCTAACTGAAACTCGTCTAGCGCCCGTTGCACTGGGTCTCGTTCTGACTCGATCTGCAACACGTACTTTTGCACTGCCCCGACTTTGCGAGCTTGCAGATCAACGTTAAGCGCATCCAATTGGTCGTAAGTGGCTAACCATTGTGGACTAGGATCGATACTCCCCGGTGGTGCTGGAATGGGTACCGTGTGATTTTCTACAGTCTCCGCTTTAGCAACAGACCTAGAGCGTCCATCCAGAACAGCGCCGATAACGGCGCCACCAATCAATAGAATGCTGAACAGTATCATCAAGTTCTTCTTCATTTGTTCGTGTTCCTCTCTTTCTCTGATTTACTTCTGTACGGCACAGCTCCCCGTGTTATCGCAAACGGCAAAGAACAGTTCAGGCTGTTTGTTACCCTTCCAGGTGACCGTGCCGCCGCCTATCTTGTTGCCCCTCGCCAGAATCTGCGAGTTGTCGTAGATGAACCAAAAATCCTTTGCTGTACTGGCATCCACAAAGGATGCGGTCAACGTCTCCTGCGTGCCGATGATATTCAGGGCAACGCTGGTAATGCTCAACGTCGGCGGATTGGGATTCTGCGGCTCCGTGGCCGACACTTCATTGGATGGCTTGGACTGATTCCCTGTAGTGGACTGCTCATCCGCAACGTAATAGTAAAGAACTCCCGGCGTAGCGGTAGTGTCGTTATAGGCGCATGTGGACACAGGCGTGGTGCCGTTCAGCGCCGAGGTTCCCACTTCCGCTCCGGAGGTCGTAGCCCGATAGAAATTAAAGCCCGCTACCGTGACCCCAGCGACCGCCGTTCCCGGGGTACAGCCTAAATTTATAGAGTGCAGCGTTCCGTTGGCTTTCAGTGTTGGTGCAGTCTGCGCGTGCGCTCCTACGGTAAAGACAAGCAAAACAAAAAGTGCCAAACCATATTTTCTCATCCGCCTAACTCCCTTCGATTGGTCAGATTGAACTTCTTGAGCATTCTTCCAACGTGGAATTTCACAGTACGCTCAGCGATGCCGAGTTCTATCGCGATGACCTTATTCGGCATCCTGATCCGTTCAAGAACTTGTCGCTGTCTGTCTGTCACCGTAACTCTGGGCATGACACTTGTATTTATTTCGCGCTCAATCTCCTCGATCTTTTGTGGTAGAGCGGCGAGCAGTGCAATCAGCCGATTCCGGCGCCGAACTAGGTGATCAATACTCATTGTACTACGCTCGCGCCTCCCATTGTCGCCGTGCCGCCGACAGTACCGCTAGGACCGCTGCTGCACGATGCCTGCGTGTTCGTATTCTGCACGATGCCGAACGAGGAAATCGCCTCCATTCCGCCGTCGTCGTACATTTGCTCATCGAAGGTCAATAAGTTGTTGCATGTGACAGTGAGAGAGGCAGTGCGGGTATAGGGCCCGTATTGGCCCACGCCGCTTGCGGCAAAGTCCACATTGGATGCCAGGGTCGAACCTTGCGCCACGAAGTTGACGTTGCTCGCATTGGCTCCCACGACATCTTTAGCAATCGAGTGGAACGTGAGCGTATACGTACCGGCGGGCACAATCCAGTAAATGTGATTATCCACCTCACTGTTTAGGGAGCCAGTGAAAGCGTGATTCCACAACTTTGCGTCAGTTGCACTGCCGGTGTAATTTCCTGTGTAATCAGCACAGCAGCCGAGTTGTCCTTGCTGACTGTTCATTCCGATGCCGGCGCCGGACTTCCAAACGTGTCCACCTTGCCCAGTGTCCGTGTAATCGTTGCCAGCCGCGAAGCTGGGCAAAGCATAGGCCCCTCCGCTGGGCCAAATCCGCAGGATGATACTGTTGGACACACCGGAGTTCGCAGAGCTGGTAACGGTGGCGATGATGGTCGATTCGCTCGATGCCGTCGCTGGCGGTGTGTAGAGGCCCGAGGATGACCCGATGCTGCCGACTGCTGAAGATAGCGTCCAGGTTACCGCGGTGTTGCTGGAGCCGTTGACGACGGCGTTCAGTTGTACCGCTGGAGTCCCAGCCATGATGTCGTAGGCATCTTGCGTCACTCCGACCGTGACACCCAAAAGGTCCACGTCCGTGCAGGCCGTTCCGCCGCTACTATTGAAGCACACCGTCTCGCGGTTCACAGAGGCTTCCCATGACCCAGAGGTGATCTCAAACGAGGCATCCGGCACGTACTCAAAATTGGTGGAAGCAACGTTGGCGTTGTTTATCTCGTTGAAGTAGCCGACATCGGCTTCGGACCAAGGAGCGTATTCAATGTTAGTCTGTCCGTTCGTCCCAATATCAGCAAGGATAAGGCCGTAGTTCTTAAGTTCCGTGAGAATGAGTTGGGCACACGCGGAAAATGTGGATTGGTTGAAAGCGCTCTTTAGCCGATACCTGCGACCGTAAGGCTGATTACCGCTACTGGCAGCTACGTTCGTCGCAGGCCAGACAAATGTGTTGCCGATATTTCCATTATTTAGTGTCAATCGCAGAGCGTGATTGATGGCCCCGGTTCCCGCGCCGCTGGCACACGCGGTATCGAACTCTTGCCGCCGCAGTATTAATGGCTGGAGAATCAAACCGGCGGCATCAATACCCTGACTCGTCGTTGAGAAATCGGTCGAACTGTATTTCGCGCCCGACTGCGAGTTACAAAGTGAACAACTCTCGTACATCGTTCCGTTTCCGACCGGATAATAGCCATACTGGTCTTCAAAGTGACCGTTTTGGTAGTTGGCCTTCAAATAGTGGTGGTCTGTTGTAGTGTGCATCGGAACTTCCGTGCGTGTCTGGTACCACCCAGACTCGGCTAACCCGCTCAGAAAAGTATTGGACGATGGGTTGAAGTATGTACCGTTGCTGGTGCCGGGAGCATAGTAAAAAACCATGCTATCCGTGGATGTGGAGTTATTCACATAGTTTATGGGGAAGGAAGGAAGGATGTTCAGATTCCAAGCGAAGCCGCCGTTGAAAGTCGTGCCCGTCAGGCCGGATGTAGCGTTGTCGATGCGCGTATTGAAGATATTGTTGTTCGGATACAGTTGCCAGCCTGCGAGCTGCTGTTTGGCATTGACTGTGGACGGAGCTGTGTAGACTCCACCTACTGTGATGCTGCCCAGGCCGGATGTCGCCCCGCCCGTGGCGTTGGTCCCCGACACTGACCACCCAGTTCCACCTGTGCAGGTGCCCGTGCAAGTAAAGGTCTGTGTCCCGCCCTGGTTGATTGCTGGATTGAGCGGAGATATCGTCTGCGCAGATAATGAACCGCTAAGGGCAAAAAACAGTCCGATGGCTATGCGCTTCACAGCCCACTTTTACCGCCTAGTCCAGATTTACCGCCCATACCGCCGCCGGCGACACTAGGTGTTTGCGTAGCGTTTTTAAGCGCAACCGTGAAAATCGTCCATTGGCCGGTCGTATTCGTCGTTGCGGTCCCGGTATAGGTTCCCGTCGACGTGACGTTCTGGTCCTCCAGAAACCCGGAATGCCCTGTGCCGCCGTTCTGCTTCTCAATGGTGTAACTCGTTCCGGCTGTGAAGGTCGCGCCGCTGACTGGCTGAAACCCCACAGCTACGAGGGTGTCTACAGCCGTCCCTGTTACGCAGTTTCCAGTCGCCAAACTTGTAGAGTTACCAGACCCACTACATTCCGTATCCACGACAGCCGATGTCGCCATATTGTTGTACTCAGCGCTGAAGCCATTGGATGCTACGCTGGCCGACAGCGTGAATACAACGCTCATGCATCCGCCCGCAGTCAGCGCCGTATAAATCGCAATAGAATTGCCGGTGCCGCGGAATGGAGAGCCAGGGACCGCCGTAAAGCTGTCGCTGCAACCGTCGCTTATGGTTGTGACTGTAGATGTTGCGTCGGCCCAACCGCAAGCTATGACGATCGTGTTGTTCGCTGTCGTATTTGAGGGGAACCCTGTGGAGCAATCAGTCCCAGAACCGTTTCCACTTTCATTGCTTTGAACGGGAGGCGCGCCGCCAGTAGCATGGACCGGAGCGCACCACGCCAGCGTGGCGAGCAATAGAACAAACGGTAGGAGCAATCGTCGTTGTGTCATTGGAGACTCTACTGGTACCACACCGAACAATAACTCCCGCGCTTCACGATGAAGTTGTCCGTCCCGGTCGTCGTGGCTACATAAACACCAAAGACGCCGGGCGTAGCGTTGGATGGCTGCTCAACCGTTCCATCCAGTTCCGCCTTCCATATCGTCGTGATCGCACTGGGCGTGAACGTGACCACGGCAGTAGGCGTCGTAGAGGCCAAGGCTGTAAGCGTTCCGGTTACTAAAACGCTCGTTGACGTAAACGCGGTTCCGCTGGCGTTCGCCTGCGTTGGCGCGGTTCCGGTTATCCCGATTCCGAAACTGTCGGATACAGCCGATGTTCCCTGGTCGTATATGATGCCGCAGTGAAAGCTGATGACCACAGCCTTACTGACCGGCAGGGTTGTACTGAGGCCGGTAATCAACTGGAGCGTAGTGCTCGTCGAATCGGTGAAATCGGAGGCGACGGTGAGAAGCACCGGAACGGGATGGTAGCTCTCTGTGCAAATAGCTGAAGCGCAACCGTCGGTCTGCTTGTAAGAGGCAATGTTTGGAGCGGCACCTGGCCTCGTAATCGTGTATGCCGTCACGGCGGTAGGCGCTTGGTCGATGATGCTGTTCGCCGGAATGTTCGTGTTGGCGGTCGTGTTCGTCGCACCCTGAGCCAAGTAGACAAACCCCGCGTTGGCTCCGGCGACCTGAACGACGCCGGCGAGACCTGCGGTTCCAGATCCGCCCGTGCCCGCCGCGCCGGGCGTCAGAACGATGCTTCCGCCGTTGGCGTTGGTGCCCGTTCCGGCGCCTGCCCCTCCTGGGCCAGCCGTCAGATTGAGCGCGCCGCCCGCACCACCCGGAGCGTTACCGCTTGCACCGCCTCCGGTTCCAGTCGTCAGCGTGACCGTGCCGCCAGCGCCTCCGGTCCCTGCGGTCGCACCGGTTGCCGCGCCACCGTTACCAGCTACAAGCGAAAGGAGCGAGCCAACACCCGCAGTACCCGTTGCGGTTGAGTTGCCGCCACCCGTCAAACCAGTGATAGAAAAAAGCGTTCCCGCCGACAAGCCCGGGCTAGTAGCGGAGGACGCGATAGCCGTGCCCTGCACCAGCATCTCGCCAGTCACACCCGCCGTGCCTGAGCCGCCAATACCGGCTTTGCCGAGCGTAAAGACCACGTTGCCGCCGTTGGCGTTCGCTCCGGTGCCCAGCGACGCGCCGCCGTTGCCCGTCGTCAGATTGAGCGCACCGCCAGCGCCTCCGACCGCGTTCGTGCCCGTGCCTGCGCCGCCAGTGCCTGAGTTAAGAGAAACGACCGAACCGACGCCCCCTGTGCCCGCCGCATTGGACGAAGCACCGCCCGCGATACCGACTACGTTGAATAGTGTCCCGGTAGCGATCCCCGCCGTACCGGCCACGGACGCTGGAGCCGTACTGGTGATTAGGAATTGACCATTGACGCCGGGGGTTCCTGTCGTTCCTCCCACGCCAAGCGTCACGCTGAAATTTCCGCCGTTGCCGCTGGTGCCCGTCGCTCCGGCATTGCCACCGTTTCCGGTTATTCCGAAGTGTCCCCCGCCGTTGCCGCCGTTATTGGTTGTCGTGCCACCGCCCGCACCTCCGTTGCCTTCCGTGATTGTCCACGAACCACCCGCCCCGCCGTTTCCGGTCGTGGCACCGCCAGCCGACCCATTGCCACCCAGTAGCACGTAACCCGCGCCGATGCTGCCGGCATTGGAAGCTCCGGCCAAACCACCAGCAGCGGCGGCGGTGACGTTGATGATGTTGGGGGCGGCAGCGTTCGCTGGACCATTGGCTCCCTGTGTGAGTTGTAGGGCTATGGAGGTCGAGGTCGTCAGCGTCGTAATCTGATGTTCCACGGCGCCCGCCGTGGTCGCAGCCGTCGTCTCTCCTGTGGTCAGGCAGGTTGTGCCGCTGGTCAGTGCGCAGTTGAAGATGAGCGGATTGTTCCCATCTGCAAAAGTAGCTATAGCTCCCGTAGGACTGACGACTTGGTTGAGCGGAATATTCGGAAGATCGCCAGTCGCTATAGCTCGGAAGGCTGGGGCGGTAGCTGTGGCGAACAGTGCATGGGTCGTAGTGGTGTCCGCCGCTGTGGACACAGGCGCTCCGCCAGCGCCGCCGCCGTAAACCACTCCGTAATGAGTCAAAGCGGCCGAGGATGCCCAACTCGTAGCGGTGTTGAAATATGGAATGCCGCCACTGGTTCCGGCTATGGTCAACGTGACCGCTCCGGTGGACGCGCTGTTGGTAATCACCGTCCCATCACCGCTAACACTTGTCACCGCACCGGAGGCGCCATTCCCAGTCTGCCCCTGCATCTGCCAGTTGGCACCGTCAAACTCAAGCAGGGTGTCCTGTCCCGCTAGGAAATCGTTGGCCGCAATAGCCGTTCCACCGCCTTGCTTCTTTACCGGAGCCGCGGAAGTGCTATTCACATTGAGCGTCATCGCTCCGGTGCTGGCTACGTCAGCTTGGAACAGAATCACATCGCCATCGGCGGGCGTGAAGGAAGGCGACGTGGTACAGGTATAAGTGGTTCCCGAGCCCGATGCAGCCAAACAGGTCAACGGTGTTGATTCGTTGTGCGCCGTTGGATTTGTCGAGATTGCTCCGGCCGCCGAGATAGAGATGGGGAGCGTTCCGCTTAGACCGGAACTGCCAACATTCCCAATCGGGATCGCGTTCACAAAGGAGAGTGTGTTGACGTTCGCGGCGTTCGTTCCCAGCAAGTAACCCGTAGCGGATACGGCCGGCAGGATGAATTGGTAGTTTGTGATCCCGCTGGCTGGGCAGGATATTTGAATGTTCGCCGCTACTAGAGTCGGCGCGGTTCCCGCCGAACACTGGAAATAGCCGGCACCGGAGCCAGTTGCCGTGTAGCTCGCGCCGGTAGCGTTTCCAGAGACATCCACCTTAAACTGAGTCGAATTACCGACGCGTAGGTCCATGAGCACTGACGCGGCAGCGCTGCTCGTATTGGTGACGTTCTCAAGGATGCCTTCGCCGGTTAACCCAGAATTATTCCAGGTGCTTTCAAGTTGCAGAAGCGGCGTGGCAACAGTATTCGTGATGCTTCCCTGGGCAATCTCTAGAGGAGTCGCTGTCGAATTGGTCGCCGTGCTGATCGAATGAACAGCTTGATTCGCTAGCCCATTTGTCAGTGTGCCGTTGGTCGCGGCAGATGTTTCTCCGAAGGCAATGCCGTCCTGAGCGTCTGTAGTCTGCGCCCAATTCCAGGTTTGAGGATTGTTACCGTTGGCGATGGTGTTGGCACCCGTAGCAACAGTGATCGCCGACAACGCTGTCGCTCCGCCTCCGCCGCAGTTTGTCGAGCCAGAGTCAGACAGCAGCACATTTCCGCTAGATACAGTGGCCTGAATACAATGCCCCGTAGTCGGCGCGGAAGCGAAGGGTGCCACAATAGCGTCGGCTGCGTTGGCCCAGACGTGTATGTTGTTGGCGGTCGTGTCTAGGCCGAGTGTACTGTTAACGTTCGCTGCGAAACCAACTCCTTCGGGGACCTCCATCGTCGCGGATGTGAAGTCCTGTAGTCCAGCGGTGTAGACGTTCGTTTGATCAGTGTAGACCGTCGTTGCGAGTAATACTCCTTTCGCTGGCACTCCGGTCGCACTGGCTTGCAATCCACCACCGAGGACTACGGCGTTATTGGTGAGCGCGGCAGCACTGGTCACGCACGTCGCGCAGGCGATGGTTCCGGTCGTGGTGATCGTTCCGCCGGTGATCGGAGAGGTCGTGGCAATACTGGTGACGCCAGCACCACTTCCGGTCGCAGCGGCCGTAATTCTTCCTTTGGCGTCTACCGTAATGTTCGCATTTGTGAAGGAGCCCACATTCGCGTTGACAGTAGCCAGCGTGGTAACACAGGAACTACCGGGTGTCGTTATGTCTCCGGTCAGTGTCGGCAATGCTCCGCAAGGTAAGCCGGTCGCATTGGTCAACACTAGGGCAGAAGGAGTACCAAGTGCCGGGGCCACCAAGGTTGGCGACGTCCCGAAAACTAGTGTCCCGGTTCCATTTTCATCTGTGACTGCGGCTGCTACTTGGGACGAAGTAAGAGAACCAGCCGCCAAGGCATTCGCGGTTACGGTTCCCGTTCCCGTGGGGCCAAGGGATGCGCCGGTTCCGACCAGCATCGCTGCCTGTGTATTTGTGGCGCTTGTCAAGGCGCTGAATGCGGTGGCCGCCGTAGCGGAAGCGGTTATCGTCAGCACTCCTCCAGAATTAGAGCAGGTAGTGTTCGTGCCGCAGTTGAAGATCGAAGCGACTCCTATTCCGCTTCCACCGTTCTGAAAAGTCAGGCCACCACTTGCGGCCGTGTCCAAGGTTCCATTTGTGGTTACGAAATGCCAAGTTCCAGTTGGCACATCGAATTGAACGATCCCAGGAGCTCTACTTTGTCCGTAAAGTGGCACCGTTGCCATCAGAAGCAATACGGTCAAAAATAGTTTTCGCATGACTCCTTCCTTGGCCTTACGCCATCTTTCGTGCGCTACTCTAGCCAGAACTGGCCACTTGTCAACGTCAGTTCGACGGCATCAGCGTAAAGACCATCGTTGGTACAAATGGTGTCGTATTGACGATTTGCACCGCGTCGGCTCCGTTAGAAGTCTCGAATTGCAACTTTATAGTGTGCGATGCGCCATCGCCGGCAATTACCCAGTTAAGCGCGAATGGAGTAGGTAGGGCGATTCCTCCACCGTAAGACTCCGTGCCGACAATCTGTGTAGCGGGAACTGAGTCGTACAGATAGACGCGCACGGTTGCAATGCCCGTCGCTGATAGTATTTCTCCAGAACAGGCGATACCCAAATTCCAGCCAGTCGGAATCGTCACGATGTATTGCAGATTGACGGTGTCTACATCGACGACGCTTGTATCACCAGAATGGCTATAATTCCCTCCGCTTGGCCCCTTTTTAAGTGTGCGAGTGTTGGTCTTATAGTCAACGAGCGTGCTGGTCGTGCTGGGAATCGTCTCGATGTGCGTTCCGTCCACGCTGATTCCGCCCGCAAAAGACTCCAAAGCAGCATGTGACTCAGTTCCAGTGAAGGCGTTGGCGCCGTTCAGTAGGGGCACGTTGTTTGCCGCTATTCCAGCATCTCCGGCAGTCGTTGCTGTCACGTATTCCACCAAATGCCCCGGCGTGCCAGAGTTCACGGGAGGTGGCGGACTTCCACTCAGGGGAGGTTGTGCATCGAGATTGAAGGAGGCTCCGGTGATAATGAATCCAAATTGCGTAACCGGTTGCCCGTTATACCAATACTCCGCAGTGTAATAGGTGTTCGTCGGAGCGATCACGTCGTTCCCACATATCGTCTGGCTCACTACGCCACCAGCGACAGGGAAAGAATCCACAACCGAAGGCACTATCGCTCCCGCTGCACACACTCCCGTTCCGGTCCCGTTAAGGCGAGGAACATTACCGCCAAGATTCTGAAGGCGGAAGCGGATAAATACTTGGTTCGTAGCAACGCCGCCAGCGCTGATGACGTGGCCGGTGACGGTCGTCTGCGCATGTGTGTAGGAGCTACACAAAAACACCAACAGTATTGCTAGAAGAGCTTTTCTCATGTGTGGCCGACCCCCTGAACCCGGATACTTTCCAACCCTTGCGTGTAGCAGGACACCCAGAATGAGATAAAGCCGCTGTAGCCAGAAGGAACTGGAAGTTCAGCAAATAGGTTGTTCGGACTGTTCACGTCAAACACTCTATTGTTGTCCCCGCCGCCCGCTACGTTGTCCCACCGATAAATGTAGTAGCCGAGTATTCCGCTAAGGTTCGCCGGTGGTGCCCATGCCACGTTGAAATGGGTACTGTCGAATACGACCGAGACCCCGCGCGGCGGCTGAGGTCGGCGCCGCGTGCTGATCGTTCTCGTTTCAACGGCTAGGTTCTCTCTCATAAACCGCTGTAGAAGCGGCTGGGCTCGGGACATATCCTGTGGGAGTTGATAAAACACTATCTGCCCTCCGGTCGTTCGGCTCCGAGCTTCAAATCGACCATGTTGACGACGCCGTATGTCGGAAGGGGTAAGAAAACTGGATCCGTCAGTGCGAATGACCCGTCGGCAGGATGCGAAGTCAGTTGCAAGCGCGAATACAGCCAGCGCCCTTCTCCAAACATTTTAGCTGCCCACCGTGAAGGCTCGCCCGGAATCTGCTCAATCTCTGACTGGGTGAACTGTGCCAGCGTGTTGTTGTAGTCCTTTGTCCATGACACTTGTAGGTTCCCATCACCTTGCCATTCCAGTTCTACGAGTCCAGGCCGATTTGGCCCGAGGCCAACAAGTCCAATGTAGTCCCCTGAATACACCGTTCCGTTGTCGGAACTGCTGCCATCTTCAAGCTGCGCAATAACTCCCTCTTTCGCTCCCGCCCACAAGCGCATCCTGCCGGAAGTGTCGTAGACGTTGAATCGCGGCGTGTATCCCGCGCCGGCGAAGGTGTTGACCGTCACACCGTTGTATTGGAAGTTGTACCCCTGTCCGTGCGGGCTGCGCTCGTCCTGCAATCGGAAGTCGTGGACTACGATCACCACATTGCCGTTCGCATCGAAGCCTCGCACCACTACTTCGTCCGTCAGATTGATCGGGTCGCGCAGATAGGCCAACTCGACCATGTTGGAACTGGCCCGAGAAATCTTGCCAAGCAACGCAGCTTCGTACTCGTCGCTAACCGAAATCACGCCATCGCTCATAAATGTGCAGAGTTCCCCTTCTGCGCTGAACCAGAAGGGACCATAGGGCGTCTCGACAAAGGCACGCTGTCCAGGGCACCCGCCTGGATACGGACCACGCCAAGGATTTGCCCCTTGCTGCTGAAGGAATTGCGACCAAATGAACAGCGCGGTGCGGCTGTAGAACCATCCTTCGAGGCGGTACGCATGGATCGCCGTCGGTTCCTCGCCGCTCGGCAGTATCTCCGTCTGATCCGGAGGCCAGCTTTCTTCCGGGTTCCCGACGTAGTTCGCGTTGGTGATGTCCGATATGTCGTTCGAGTAGTACATCGTCGGACTGCCCGACAATGCCCCGAAGACGCGCGTGCCTACGCGAGCGAACTTGTCCAGCATCGGCGGAACGTAGTTTCGGGAAGGCATTTGCGAAAGCACATCGACCGGCCCAATCAGCAGCGTGGCCTGAGTCGCATTGTTCGCCGCAACGATGTGATTCCCGTTCCCGTCGGTCAGCCAGTAGGGTACTTGACCGCCATCGTTGGTTCGTCCGAATGCCTTTACCCACTCCGGATTGATCGCAGACAGGTTCGGCAGGCTCGTAAGAGACAGGGCGACTGTGCTGTAACTGGTGTTGGTCAGCAAGCCGCCGATCGGAATGGCGTTCCCCATGTGCTGCGTGATCGGATTGTAGTAAGCCATCCAGAACTGATAGCCGGAAAGTTGCGTCAGCGTCCAATTACCGGCGGCGTTTGTCGTGAAGTTGACCGCAACCGGAAGTGGAGAACCTTGGCTATGAATTGAGACGTTTACTGCGTCCAAGCTAAGAATCACACCAGAACCGTTGTGACCAGATACCCACACCACCACATTAAAACTTGGATCGTTCAGATTCGTAGGGGTCCAACCTGAATCTCCCCATAAGTCACTGATGGAACCAAATATCAAGGGCACATCAGATGTCGAGCTAAATAGTTGTTGCTTGGGACTGCCTACGGCTACCCCCGCTCTGTACAGTTGCACATTCACATAAAGCTGGGTTCCCGGCGGAGATCCGCTTCCTTGGACATGTCCTGTGAGTGTCACCGTAATTCCCTGTGGCGTACTGGCTGGGACCGCTAAGGAGAATCCACTGAGCAAATTGTCCGATGTTCCATGCGCAATGTTCGAACCGGCTGTTGCGTAGACTCCATCCGGAGCGCCAAGAGCATTCCCAATGTTATTCCATAGATTCCCACCGTTGGCGGCGGTCGAATTGGAGTTGGCATACGCAGTCGTGTCGTAAACAACTACCGATTCACCATTCGGATTCGGAGCGCGAATCCCCACCGGTCGAAGCGTAACTCCATCCCACTGCTTGAAGTCTGTCCCGTTCGATATGAACACTGAATTGCGGGCCCGGAAGTGTCCCCAGGGATTCGAGTTTGACAGCGTGGCTATCTGCGTCGATACGCCGCTGCCCATGTTGAATTGATAGAGACCAGCGAGTTTCCCGTACAGAGCGAACTGAGGCCCGAGATAGGAAGCAGAAAATTGTTCGTAGTACAGGAGCGAGTGGATCGTCGTCGCGCCGGCGCTGTCGTTCGTCGCCGGCATGGGCACCGAGTACCCGGAACGAAGTCGGAGTTGACCGCTGGCTATCGGCGAGAAGTTCAGGCAGCGGATTGCTCGGTTGATGGGAAAGTTTGCGGGGTTAGACCTGCTATCGACCCCGCCGAAGCTGAAGTTCTCTTCCTTTTTGACTGGCATGGGCTAGTAGGGCGGGTTGCCGGTTCCTGATCCCGAGGAATAGCCCCCGTACCCGCGCCCTCCGCTAGCCGACACTCCCGGCCGAGTGGTTTTCATATGCTGGGCGAACTGCTGAGAGAAAGACTTGATGCGAGCCGCCGAGACTTTGAACTGCTCGTATCTGGCGTTGGCGGTTACAAACCGAGGATCATTCTGGCTGTAGAGGAACTCGTACACTCGACGTTCGAGCACGTAAACAAGTCCCCAATGTAATTGGCGCGGAATCAGCGGTATTACATCTGTGCCGAAATCGTTGACCATCGGCACGGCATAGTAGGTTCCTGCGACTGTGTAGACCGCATCGGGTGGAGCGCTCAGAGTCAACTGTTGAAAACTACCAGGAGTGAAGAAATAGCCGTTTTTCGGAATCATCCCTTGAACAGACTGGCCACCATAGATCGAGGCAATCTGCTGCGAGGCGTTGAAATTCGGATGAACCATGTACGGCCAGTTGACCGGAAGCGCATTGACTACGAACAGTTCCTCGATTTCAACGCAGTCAGGATTGCTGCAGCCGGCGGCGGTGCTATTCGATGGAAGTCCGAGGTCGTAGTTCTGTACGCCGATTTGCGTCTGGAAGGATAGGGCCTTGCGGCGCCACCAATAGTGTTTTTCTTGGCAGAACTCGTCAATTCCAGTCCAGAACTCAAAGCGAGGATCGAACTGGCCCTTATTGGTCGCACGTCCTTCTGTGCGTCCCATGACCTGATTAATAATGGTCGTCGCTGTTAGCCCGGCTACCGGCATGAGTCCTCAAGCAGCTACGAGGCTTGGTTTGTTCTCGCGCTGCGGTATTTCCTCTCCGTTCTTCTTCGCTTCCTCGATGTAGGCCCGATAGTCGCGAATGCTGTACGCGTATGCGCCAATGTGCCCTGGCAGAATCTGCGGGTCGGCAAAGATGCGGAATCCAAGGCGCTTCGCCTTCCAGCAGAACGACAAGTCCTCTCCGAACTGGCCCACTTGGTTGTCAACGATGTCGTCCAGAAACTCGAACCACCAGCAGTCCGTGGCGCTCCAATTCCCTTCCTCTTTGGCCTTGTTTACGACAGACTTCCTCTTTTCCGACCGCTTGGCCCAGTAGGCGATAATCGGCCCAGGGTTGGCGCTATCAATCTTCCGCAGGTCGCGCTGGATCTCGAACTCGCAGTTCAAGTACGCCTCGGCCATTCGCTCGAACACCTTTCTGGTGACCAGCATGAACGCCGCTCCGGCACCGTCAATTTCCATGAGCTTCAGTGAATCCCAGTCCCACTCGATCGGTTCCTGGAAGCAATGTCTCTCTGCGTTCCAGAAGCGGATGTTTGGCCGCGGCGGGTCGCGTTTGACTGTGCAAATACCGGCCACGATGTCCTGCTTGTACGAAATGAGCCGTTGCAGGTAGTCGGTTTCGACCACCATATCATCGTCCATCAAAAGGAAGTAGTCCGCCGGTGGCCGGCCGTCCTGCGGCTGACCGTTCAAAGCCAATGCGAGCACTTGGTTGCGAGCCCAGTGGATTACCGAACTCAGATACGTTGGCGGCATGAGTCTGACGCTGTGCTTTCCGTTTGGACACTTCCAGGGCTCGTGGATCATTCCGCCGCGCTGATCGCGACACAGGCAATTCGCTTTCTGTAGCATCGCCATCAGCGGCCCATTAGCCTCGGCGTGCATCCCGCGGTAAGAAGGAATCACGATGTCTACTGTCGCCATCTAGGTGGCCTCGACTTTCTCTCTGCCCGGGGCCAGTAGCCCGCGGTGGGTTATCTGCACTCCAAGATTGACGTTGTGGGCGCTCTCGCCTTCGTCCGGCGCTGGGACCGGTATGAGCCGAAACGCTTCGTCTGGACTCTGGCCCACTACCAAGGTGGTGTTCGGGCTGGTGTGGCGCGATTCGAGGTTGGTGCCGAGCTTCATAAAGACCGTGTTGTACGTGACTCGGTAGAGGTTCGTCTTCACTGGAATTGCCCTATCGGCGGTCTCTTACCCAACACTACTTCGGCGGCCTCTGGCGAGATGTAGGCCGTGTCCCGCCGGTTGCGTGCGGCCCGCTCGCTGGCCTTGTCGATCCAGTCCATGTTCATCTGGTGGGTTTTGGCCTTGCCGTAGGCTTCCTCGCCCACCCAAATCTTCCGGCCTGTGTAAAGGGCTGGGTTCTTCAGGTAGTCGTAGCAGGCGGGACACCCCTGAATCTTCGTCAGCTTTCCGGTCGTGCGGTTCGACCGGAAGCCAGTGATGATCTTCGAGGTTTCCAGCTTGCATCTTTTGTTTGGGCAGCGCATTTGTGTAGGTCCTACACAACTACAGTTTCTTAGCCAATCCTCGCCGTTGCGAACCTGACAATCTTCGCCTGTTTAGCGGCTGAAACTGGCGATTCTCTGGATACTCTGCTTCAGGTTCGGCATCGTGCTGCGGTGAAGGACCATGTTCTCGCTCGTAGGAGCGTTCCACGGATTCAGAATACTCATCGTCCGGTGAACCGGCGGTGTATATCTTTCCAGTTCCTTCAGGATGAGTGGCAATATTTGCTCTATCCCTTGCAATTACCTTCGAGCGGTCATTCTCGGCTTTTAGGTTGGCGTCCATATACGCCTTGTCGGTGAGCGGTGCGTGTGTAGAACTTATGTCAGCACCACAATGCGGACACCGCTGGTCGCTGTTTCCGTTGGCCATCGTTGGCCTCCGTTAATCCGGTGAAATGCCAGCCGCTTCGAGCTTCGCGCGCAGCCGACCTTCTTCCTTCTTCCGTTCCTCGAGCTGCTGGTTCATGGCGGTAACTTGCCCCGCCTGGCGCCGCAGTCGTTCGTTCGCGCTCAAGACGTGGGAGTAATACTCTTCCCGGTCGCGCGTGATGCCCCAGGCTGGACCGCGCAGGTCCATCAAAGCAATTTCTTCCGGGTCGCTGGTCGTGTACATCCCGTTGTGGAAGTGGATGGCCTTTTCTGGCAGAAGAATCGCCTGTCCGTCGGCAGAGATGCGCTTCTCCCCGCCCGATACGTGGATGATCTCCGAGGACGGATACTTGTCGATCCAGTGATAGAAGGTCACCGGTCCCTGCGAAACTTGCGGTTCGTCAATGACCGCGACGGGCGGTTGATCGGACGCCCCCGGCCCTTGCACCCGACTGCCAACTCCTGCGAATGCCTTGCTCATACATTCCTCCAATCAGGTTGGTTGCCGCTGTAGGCTACCCGCACAGCGGCAGAAGCGGGCTGTTTGGTGAAACTTTCTACTGGTACGTGTTTACGCCATACATTCTTGCATGACGTTTCTCAAACCTGACCACCCAAGCCCCTTCAGTAAGATACTCGTCACGGTACAAATCTGCCCCGTCTTTTACCACATCGATCAGCAGTTGCGTGTCGCGGTTCTCGCCGTTTCCGACAAGAGGAGCGAACTCGATGCTGTCGATGTCCAGGGCGTAAGCCTCAGAGCCCCAGCCAGCGCCGCTCGACGTGATCGGCGAGTTCTGGAGGTTGAGGTCGCGGGTGACCATCAGGTCGCCGTGGTTGGTTGCGTAGCGAGTCAACTTGACCCCGTACACATCATCCCCAGGCGCGAGGCGCAGTTTGTTGTTGGCGTATGTGTCCAGCGCGGATATTACGGTCGGGGCGGCGACGAACAGCTTTTCGCTACCCTCGTAATATTGGCTGAACGCCGTCTGGATGAAGGTTAGGAACCCGCCCTCAGTCAGTGTGGTGTTGGCGTTGTAGACGTTCGTGACCAACCGGTTCTTGAGGCCCATCGTGGTTCGGACGGTTCCCGGCAGAGCCAGGTTCTCCGAAGGATGGGACCACAGGCCGGCCGATTCGATGTCTCGGCGATGCTCTTCGAGTATCTTCCGGCGCTGGAATAGCCGGTCATTCGACGGCCCGAAGAGTGCTTGCGCCACTTCCGACTTCGTGACGCTTACCGGACGGCGGAAAATCTGCGTGTAGGACACCAGCACAGACTTCGCCGTTGTTCGCGGAGTTCCGAACGCCGCGCCTTCAGGAAACGCAGGGGCGAGGATACGCAGGTCAGCAGTTGCGCCGATGGTGTTGGCACCGGAACCGCCGATACCGCGGGTGACAGTCAACGTGCCGCCGGCGATGGCAGTGACCTGGACGACTTCCTCGACCACGGTGGCCGCATACGTGCCCGGTATCGCTACCAGGTCGTTGACGGCAAAGATGGTCGGGTCAACTACGAAAACGCCAGTGGCGACGGAACTGTAGTTCGTGGTGCCGTTCGAGACTTGGCCCCACACTTGGAGGTAATCGTCTTCGATCCACTCGACGCGGGCTGCGTTGGTTGGTTTCTTGCGGTTGCCGATCTTTGTAACCAGCGTGAGGATCGGGGTGAGACTCGGGTTGAGGAGTACGTCGTCCTCTCCGATAAATTGTCGCTTCTGAACCGTTTCTACATACGCCTGGTCAATGGACCGGGCAACAGTGATAGCGGCCATGAACTACGAACACCCTGCGAATCGACTAGCGGCTGTGCTCCTTCAACATTCGGGAGAATCGGCCACCAGACCCGCCCGCGTTCACCAGTTGGTCGATGAACTGTGAGCCTGTCCGGCCTCGGCTAGCAGATGCGCTTCTGGAGCTCCCCGGTGGCGTTCTGCCGGCGGCAACCTTGCGAGCCCGCGAGACTGCAAGCTCCTTGCCTTTCGCTACGGCAGACCTGACTAGGTTTACATCGACCCCTTGCCCGCGTGCCATCTTGTACGCGGTCTTGATCTTGGCGACGAGGTTCTTGTGAGCATCCTTGGAATTGAACACAGCGTCTTTGAGTTCGGAGTCCATGATGCGCTTGATGGTTCCGTTCTCGATCAGCTTGTCTATTCCTGGAAACGCTGCGGTTCCGGCTTGGTCCGTGGCGCCGACAACTTCGTCAATCGCCCGTTCTCGACCGGCTATCGAAATGATGGTCTTGAACTCCGGATAAGCCGCTTCCACAGCTCGAGGCGTGGCCTGCATGATGGACGGAATCGCATCCCCGATGAGCAACGCTCCGAACATGGTGAATGTTTCCGCCAGTCCGTTGGCCTGCTCCTGAGTCAGCTTCACGTCCTTACCCGGCCAGAGTGCTTCGACAAACTTCTGGCCGAACTCCATAGCCACTTCGGGAACGATTGCCGCCTTGGCGTAGTCGCGGGCTCCTGCCAAACGCTCCTTTTGAATCTCTTGCGGAGTCTTGGCCGGAGCTGCTGGTGCCGCTGGCGCTGCCTCGGTTTCCTCTTCTTCCTCGTCTTCGGGTTCTCTGGTCTGCAGCTCGGAGATTTTCCGGCCGCGGTCCATCAGTTCCCGAAGCATTGCCCTGTCGCCTGCGTCGTTGGGGTCTAACGTCTTGCCGAATTGCTTGGAGTAGTGTGCAGCCGCTTTGGCGTAGGCAGATTCAGCGAAGTCGGTTTCAAGCTCATCGAGATTGAATTCCTCTTCGGCTTCTCCCTCGCCACCCTCTCCACCGCCATCGGGAGTCTCTTCGGTCCCGGTTTCGGTTTCGTCGGGTGTGGCTTCTCCTTCTCCTGGTCTGGTTCCTTCCTCGACGTTGGGTTCATCGCCAGCCACCGGGGTATCCCCCGTAGCGGTGTCCTCGGTCTCGGTGGGCGTGAGATCCGCCCCAAGCAAAGACGTTATCCGGTCTTCGCCAGGACCAGCCTCTGTTTCTGTTAAGGGTGAAAGTAACAGCCTATTCCACATCGTTGCTCTCTCTGCCTAACTCGTCGCTAGGCTTTGAATTTGCCGCTCTTCGCGGCAGAAACTTTATGAACCCTGCGGCTCAATCTTGATGCTCAGTGAATTGCGCACTTCGCCAGTCGTGAAGTCTTTACTCTGTGACCCGAAGGCACTGACTGAAACAGTTTTTTCGGGAGGCTGCGATTCGAGCGACTTGTCGATCAGCGCGGCGGCTCCCAGTCGGATGCCTTCCTCTGGCTCTTCACACTTTGACTTCGTAAAGGCGTCCGCAATTTGCTGCCTGACTTCCGATGCCTTTCCGGTTCCACCAACGCTCCAACTCATCGAAGCCTCCTAAACTTGGTTGCGGGAGCGTGATTTGAACACGCGACCTTTGGGTCATTGAACCCAACGCGCTACCGGGCTGCGCCATCCCGCGAATCGGATAGTACCCGTTTGTGTAGCTCCTACACAACTACAAACCCAAAACGTAGGCGAATATCAGCGGGGCGACGATCGCGGCATCCGACTCGATGACGAACCGCGGCGTTTCCTTCCCGAGCTTCTCCCACGTAATCTTTTCGTTCGGCACGGCCCCGGAGTAGCTGCCGTAGCTCGTAGTCGAGTCGCTGATCTGGCAGAAGTAACTCCACAGCTTCGCGTCAGGCATCTTCAGGTCGTTGCGCAGCAACGGCACCACGCATATCGGGAAGTCGCCGGCGATGCCGCCGCCGATCTGGAAGAAGCCTACCTCACCCTTTCCCTTCGTCTCTTCGAGATACCAGTCGTGCAGCGCCATCATGTAGTGGATGCCGCCCTTGACGGCGTGCGGGTCTAGTTCTCCCTTGATGCACAGCGAGGCAAACATATTGCCGAGGGTGCTGTCTTCCCATCCTGGCACAAAGATTGGCAAGTCTTTTTCGCTGGCCGCGACCATCCAAGAATCTTTCGGGTCAATCTCCATGTGATCTTCGAGGCGGCCTTCGCGGATTGCTCGGTAGAGGTATTCGTGCGGGAAGTGGGATTCCCCGGCCTCGGTGGCCTCTTCCCAGTATTCCCGCACGATGTCCTCGATCGCCATCATGGCTTCGCGCTCTGGTATGCAGGTGTCTGTGACGCGAGGCAGCTCGGCGGCGAGTAAGGATTCCTCATCTTCCGCTGTCAGGTCACGGTAAGACGGCAGGCGCAGGTACTTGCTGTGCGCCACAAGGTTGAACAGGTCTTCTTCGAGGTTCGCGCCGGTCACGCAAATGCCGTGAATCTTGCCAGCGCGAATCATCTTCGCCAAGCAGACGCCTATCTCTCCTGTGCTCATGGCGCCGGCCATCGCTAGGAACATCTTTCCGCCGCGGTCGATCAGTTCACAGTAGGCTTCGGCGGATTCTTTGAGCGTGGCGGCGTTGAAGTGGCGGTAATACTCGGCTATGAAGCGACCAACAGGCCCGAGGTTTTTCTTGTCAGGCGGTTCCGCTGGCACGCCGGAGTAGATGTGCCCCGGCATCGTGGGAGGCGTTGAGAGCGTCGGCGGCTTGTTCGGTACGACCATCTATTGTTTTGCCGATACGGCTACGGCCTCCGAACGTGGATTCTTGCAGTCCGAGTGATGCACGTCCTTCTCGCTTCGGAACCAGAGCGGCCCGGTGCCATTCCATGAGTTCGTCCAAGGGCTGTAGCCCCACACGAAGCGACCACCGCAATCCGCGCAGCGCGAGAACGCCCACCGCTTAAAGTCCTCCAGCGGGTGAATCTGTATCTTCCAGTGCCAGAAGTGCCAGCGAACGGGATAGCGCCATCGGAACTCACGTATGTAGCAGGAGAAAATACCCTCAACTCGCCGCCTCATGTCCTCTCGATCGCAAGTCTCTACGAACTCACCATACTTGCAGGTTGGGTTGTTTACATCACAGCTTTCGTGGTCCTCTCCATGATTCGGGCATGGCAGGGAGATGAACTGCGAAAACCAGTTGCGCAGGTTGTCGTACTCGTTGTCGATGAGAGATGCGGCGAAAGCCTTTTCCTTTGTCGTCAGTGGACGCCTGAACCAGTGACAAGAATCATCTGAGCCACCCTTCTCGGGATCGACGTGCCAGATCGTTATGAAGGTGCTCCTGTATCCGTTCGGCCACGTCTTCGACGGCGGTTGGCTTCTCCACGGATACTTGATGTCAAAGGCGACTGTCATTGGGTCGTGCATGGCGGGATATTACCCCTTTCTTTCAGCAAGTACAAACTGCGTGTTCACGTCTGCCCGGGCGTAGTGCCGCAGCACGCGCCAACCAGACCTCTCGAACATCTGCGCGAAGCTGTCCCCGGTCCAGGCCCACAGGTGGTACTCGTAGAAGCTGGCTGGCGTTTCGTTGCAGGGAGAACTGGCAACGATGAACCGACAGCGCTCCCCGCGAGCAAATTGCAGCTTCCACAGTAACTCGTGTGGAGAGACTAAATGCTCCAAGAATTCAGTTAGAACGACACAGATTCCTGCTGTGGGCCTATCGTTGAGAACATCGTCATCGTTTACAACATCGAAGAGAGATACATTCTCTTCGTAGATCGTTCGCGCATATTCTACTGCTTTTGGAGATAGGTCGTAGCCCCATCGGCTTTCATAGCCGCGCTCGCCAAGTGTGTGAAGTAAGCCCCCATTTCCGGCTCCCCAGTCCGCGATGCTGGCAATCTTCTGGATGTGCGATTCAATGAGGCCAGCCGCTTCGAGCAACCGCCCGCGGTGCATCCCTTCCTGATTGATGTGATCGGAAACTTCCCGCTCGGCGTACCACGCAGCGTCCCCAGGACGGCCGGCGGCAGGATCAGGCTTGTCGAACAACTTGAACTCCATTGGATTATCCTTTCAGCGTTACGGTGTGCCGACCTTCTGGGTATCTGTTCTGCCAGTCGTCGTGAAACCCATGCTCTACTTTCTGGCAATCGCAATATGTCGTTCCCATCTGAATGAACACAGGCATTCCGGCTTCTGGGAACAGGGCGGCTATTGCCTCTAGCTCCTTGATCAGGTCGCGCAGCTCAATAGCCATGCGGGTTCTCCATTACCGTTCTGCTTTCTTACGCAACTCATTCAACTTTGGTCGGCCCCAGCGGATCATTAGCCAGGACAAAACCACGAATATAATCGTAGCTGAGAGCAAGCCAGCGAAGAAACTGAGCCAATTCATTGGTTATTCCTTTCTGTGGCCGCGGGACAGGATAATTCGGTAGGCTCCAAGGTCAAACTCTTCTGTCTCGTCCAGAACGTGCCCGCCAGCCTCGAAGAATCCTACATGGTCTTGGCGCGAGAGGGACCAACAGTGGTCGCCCCCGCTCAACTGGCTTCCCATCGGCTCGTCGAGAGGGTGTGAGATTACCGACGCCCGGGCCCGCTTGAGCCAGCTCGCAGCGACGGCCAGTGGGTCTTCGAGGTGCTCCAAAACTTCACAGAGGATCACCACGCTTACGCTTGGCCCTTCGCCGATTGGCTGGATTGGTGCTGGTATCCCGGTGAAGTAGTCTCCGTAACGCAAGGATGCTTCAAGAAGTGCTCCAGTGTGACATTCGATGCCAGTTGCGTGCCAGTGAGGGTTTTCTTTGGCGATGAATCCAGAGATGTCCGCAGTCCCGCAACCAACTTCTACAATCTTCAATGGCTCGGCGGGGGGCCACGTCATCGGATGGAGTCGGGCCGCGTTCATCGCTTTGCGCACTATCTCTCGACTCTTCCAAATCCTAGTGATTTGTAGGGAGTCCTCCGAGTACACCCGCACCGGGTTCATAAGGTGGTGCCGTACCCCGTCTGCGTTACTCCGCTGGATTAGTCGCTGCATAGGCACGCGATGAACGCCGCTCCCAACATGAAGCCGAACATGGTGCCGAGAATGAAAGCTTGGGTCAAGGGTGACGCTGTAAGTTTACGCCATCCATTACAACCGGTTCTTTGTTCTCCGAGTAGATAATCGGTTGCACGTCTTTCGCAATCTGCTCGGCCTGAATCAGCAACCCGTAGCCGTAGTGCCGCTCCTCGACGTTCTCGTGAAGGTCTGCCGAGAGTTGCTGCTTGGCCTTCACACGCCCCTCGTCGTTGATGTGGCGGATCGCTACCGCGCGGCGCCCGTGCTCTTCGAGCGTGATCTTGGGGTCTTTCGCGCGCAACTGCCATTCGAGGTTCGCTATGTCGGCGTTGTGGATGCCTAGGCGCACCGCAGCGTTGATTACCGCGAATAGGTTGACGTTCGACAGGCCCTTTTGCGTGCTGGTCGCACTCACCCATTCCCGCAGTTCGGCTTGGCACGCCTCGATCAACTGCCGGTTGCCGTGCCCGTAGAAGTCCTTGCGGAGTTCTATACTGTAGCGGTCAAGTAGTTCGGAAAGTGGGAGTTTCATAGTTCGTTACACTCCATAAGGGCGGTCGATATAATCGTACCTGTCTGGTTCTGGAGCAAGACCGCAGTGATGCAAAACGTGCTGTCGCCGATATTCCTTAAGCTTGTCTGGATGAGTGGCGCGATACTCTGGGCTAATACCGAAGGTGTAATCAGCGCGCTCTAATCGCGCACGCTCTTCGTCAAAGAACCACAAGACGTGAAACCAAAGAATCTTAACCATCTTCATCGACACACCTGCCTTTGCGGGTCGCAGCGAGTGATGGGCGGAAACAGGAAGACGTGAACTGGCGGCATCGTCGCACAGCCCGCCATGAGTAGGGCTAGGACAAACAGGAGGGTTTTCATAAAACGCCTTTCTTACATCAGTTCTGGTAGTGCCTGGTTTTCCACTACGTAGTTCTGAACGGCGCGATTATAGCCACACTGAAGACATCTTGTACACAGGGCCGGCGCGATCAGGTCCGCCATGCGCTGATGCCGGGCCCCGAGCCAGATGTCTTTGAACCTTTGCTCGTAGACTGAGCCAAACGACAAGTCACGTCTATCGCAGCAGGGGTTCACTTCTCCGTTGGCCGCGATGACGGCAATCGTCTCGGAAGAATAGCAGCGATCGAACTCGCGTTGGTGGAAGACGTCCTTCCAACGCTTCGACATTGGGAAGAACTGCACTCCTTTGAACGCTGGCCGGAACCCGTCGATAACGCGCATGACGTCTTCCCAGTCCTCTGTAAACCGTTGTGGCGTCTCTTCGGAGAGTGGCCGAAAGTGAATGAAGTCAACCCCTGCATCCTCCGCGAAAGCCAGCAGGTTCCCAAAGCTGTCGGCATCGGAGTTGCAATCGGCCACGATGTAGGCGATGCCCACCTCCGGACGTGCCGGCGAGCGACGTAGCTTATCCCTTCGCTTACACAGAGCCCTGATGTTCTGGCACACCTTCTCGAAGCTACCTTCCTTCGAGCCGTGCATCTCTCGGTGCTCTGCCTCGTTCGAGGCGTCTAGGCTGATGCGAACGTGGTGCGCGTATTCCAGATCGGGCAGCCACTTGTCCAGGTAGAATCCGTTGGTCACCACCCACGTCCTCATTCCCTGGCGTACTGCGAAGCGAAGTATCTGCCCGAAGTCGGTGTGTACCAGAGGCTCCCCGCCACCTGAGAAGTTCACCGTCTTGCAGCCCATGTCGGCCAAGTCTGTCAGCACCTCTATCGCTGTGGCTGTCTCGATGGTGTGCTTGCGGTCGGCTATGGTCTCTTTTCGGAACTGTAGGGGCTCGCACCAAGGGCAGTTGTCGTTACAGAGGTTGGTCAGGTCGAGATTCGCTCGAATAGGCCCTACGCGCTTGCCGTCGAGGGAGTCCTTGATGCGGTCGGTCCACCTGAGAACTCTGAGGTCAGAAAAGCGGGCGTCGGTCACCATTGTTCTCCAGAGAACAAATTGCGACCGTTGACCGATAGGCCCTTGCCACGCAAGGCATCGCGACCCCAAATGACGTGGAACCGTTGTGCCCTTCCTATTCTTTGGGAGAAATAGAAGAAGTGTCTTCTCACTACGAGGACGGGGAGCCAAGTGCTTACGCTGCTGCCCTCATTGAAGTGGACCCAATTCATTCAGTATCTCGTTTCTTGGCTTTGGTGAGGTGAAAATACCGGCAATGTTGGCACAGGTAAATCCGCAACGTAGCCCGAAGCCCGCGCAGAGCCCACTTGGCCCGCCGCCGGCTGCTGTACTTCTGTTTTCCTGTGACGTGGCATGTCAGTTTACGGTCTGCTTCACGCGCAGCTTCTCCAGGATCTCGGTCAACCGCATCTCCAGCGAGTGGTTCTTGTGGACAATCTCGCATCCCGCTCTCGCAATCTCGCGCCGTTCCGCGTCCTTATCAGGTGAAGACCACTCTCGAAGCGCCTGCACCACCGCTGGTAAGTTCCCCGCCCGATAGTAGACGAGGTGCTTGCCCGTTTCAAAGAGAGAAAGGTTATTGTTGGCTCCGCGCTCGGTTGGCAACAGCGGCGTTACTAAGAACGTACCGCAGGCCATTACCTCATAGACCTTCGACACCAGCAGTTGACTCATCGCCGGAAGATTGAAGAACACCTTGATGCGCCGATACTGAGACGCCAACAGCTTCGCGGCGCCGGGGTAGTCGTAGCCCATCAGGTCTGTCAGCCCGCGGACGTTGCCGATGCGGATGGGCGGTATCTCATACTTCGAGAGTGCCTGAGCGTATATCTGGCGCTTGGGATACATGAGGCCGATAAAGCCAACATCAAAAAGTGTAACTCCTACACAAACCGAGTCGGCGTCCGCTGGCTTGAACACGGTCGTATCCACGCCGAACGGCATCCAGTGCGACCGCTCCTTGGCGAACATCTCCTGATCGTGGAACTCCGCGTCCTGAATCGCCGGAAAGAACCACTCGTCGGCCGCCCACGCCAGCGCGCTGAAGTCGATGCTGCGGTCCTCGCGCTCACAGGACTCGTGCAGCCATCCCGCCTTCGGCACACCCATCTGCTTCCATTCCAGCATCCCGTAGACGTGCTCGAACCAGGGCGCAAGATACTCGGGGCCGCTGATTAGGATGGCGTCCTGCTTCTGGAGTATCTCCATCGGGGGCAATCCGGCTTTGACCATTTCGATGGAGATGTGGTCTGCCTCGCCGGCGGTGGGAGTTACTACGGGCATTACGTCATGGCCCATGCGCTTGAGTGTGGTTACGAGGCCGCGGGACATACTCCAAGAAACAAACTGGTTTTCTACGAAGAATACGCTGATCTTCATTGGTGCGCTTCTTTCTTGCGATAATAAGCATCCAAACTCCGCTTGTTAGTACACGTTTTGCAGTGCCGATGTCCCGGATACGAATATAGGTTAAATCTGACGCCAGTAAAGTCCAGCGCTCTCACGTTCGAGTCACGTTTGCCGCGATCAGGTTCGCAGCCCTTTCTTTGATGAGTACCAACAGTTGGGAGAAGACCCGGCCGCGAGCTGCGTAGTGAGCTACTACTGCTGTGCGGGCGGCATCGAGACCTTCGTTGCGGCACTGCTCGTCCGCGAACCGCATCTCGTAGTCGAAGATTTTACTGAGGCCGCTTACCAGTTGTGGGTTTTGCAGTGCGTCCAGGACGGCTTGCTGCTCCGCTCCCGTTAGGACGTCCTTGAGCTGGACTTTCATACTCAACAGGCCTTTCTAACTCCGAGGCATTATCTGCTGCTTCACGTACTTTGCCAAGTAGTTTCCCTACGCCTTCAACGTGAGTCATTTCTGTCGGTAGAGCTTCATGTTGAAGAATGGCCGCCTTGACGTCTGGCTCTAGCTTATCCCAAGGAATCGAGACTGTAATCGACATCTTCACAGGCGGGACCGGAGGCTGCGGAGGTGGGGGCGGCAGTATTACGTCCTCGGGGTTCACCCCTGGGGTAGCCTGCGCCAACTTGGTGATGACGTTCCGGATGTTCACAATGTCCGGATGGCGCTCACCGAGTACAAGGAACTGCTGCAGGGCCCCTACGCGGAACTGGTCATCCGAGGCCAGCGTCGAGCCCGCTTCCGGCAGGATCTCGTAGTCCTCCTGAATATCCATCGGGGAGACCTTGATGTATCGAGCCTGCGCCCCCTGCGTCCGTAGGCTCACCGCCTCGATGCGCTCGAAGTACTTCCGCGGCACGTCGACGTCCTCGTCCATCGCCTGTTGGTCCATCCAGAGCTGCAATTCAACCGAGTCCCGGATGAACATATTCACTTGGTCGAGCGTGTCGGCTGTTACCGAATCGGACGCCTTGGCTTGCAGCGCTGCGGTCGTGGCAAACTTGCCGGCTTGAGGATTATCGGAGGTTCCTGGGGCGTAATCCGAAATCGATGGGTCCGTCGACTGCATCTGCTGGCCGTACTGTGCCTGATCCTGCCAAGCCTCGCTCGGGAATATCGGGTCTTGCCACGGCTTCATCTCGTTCAGGTTGTCCACGTCCACGATGCGAGCAAAGTCGGTGCGAACTAGGTCGTAGGCCGTCTGATCGCCGCCGCGGAGCCGCAGCACCAGCGGCAGGAGCTTGTTATTGATGAAGTCGGTCGTCTGGTTCAGGCGGGTGTTTCTCAGCATCATCAGGAACCGCGTGACGCGCAGCGTGCTCATCCCGATCCCGCCCAGCCAGTCGGGTATTAACACCATTTCGCTGTACTGATACCGCCCGTAGGTGTCCCAGGGATACCACAGGCGACCGAGATAGTCGGACTCTTCCCCGATGAAGTCGATCGCCAAGTGGCCGTTGATGAATGTGTGGCGCTCATCACACATGAACCGCTTCTTGGGCGCCTTGATGGGCTTGCCGGCGGTGATCGGGTCGGCTATCTCGATCTCTTCCCGCATCCGGCGCCGGAGGGATAGCTCCTGCTCATCGAGGTACGTGCGCTGGCCGGCCTTCTTCATTACGCTGTCGCACGCCTTTTCATCGAATACGGGCTTTTCTTCCCCCGTTTCGGGGTCAATTGTCGTCTGTGACAGCCAGTATTCCAGCCATTCGGCATCCCGCTGACTGTTCTCGATGATATAGCCCGACTCGTTGAGTGACCGGAAGCCGGGCTCGGGGAACACATCGCCGTTGAAGACTCCAGCCAGCACCGGCCCCTTGTACTTGATGGTCTCTTTCGGGAGGCTCACGTCGTCGCCTAGTGTGGCGACCATCTGCGACATTTCGTCTGGGTTCAACGGTGTTGGGTCGAGCAACCGAGGTCCGAACTGTTGCACCGCCTTAGCGATCTGCGGGTCTTTCGACTTGGCGAGTTGCTTGAAGTCCTGGGGTTGCAAAGTAGTTGTCAGCTTGCGGAGCCTGCGCAGTACAGGCACCTCGTCGTAGTAGTTCTTCCCGACGCCCCAGCCCATCCCATACGCCCAGGAGACTATCTTCTTGAATTCCTTCTGGGATTCTGCGCGATCCCAGTTGAACATGAGCTTGGCCGAAGTCTTCTCGCGGAGTTTGTCGCCAGCATCTGAGTCAGGGCCGCCGCGGACGCGAAGGTTCGGGGGGTTTCGAGTAAGGCGCGCCGTACCTCGTCGGAGCATGACAAAGTGGTCGGGCACGCATACGTTGGTTCGGCCGGAGTTGTCTTCTTTGGTCTCATCGGTCTTCCTGTCGTAGTAGCGGTAGGGCTTCGTGCGGGCGTTGATGTTGCGGTAGATCTCGGCGAACTCCGTATAGTAGTTCTCGTTGAAGTACCGCATCGAGGCTTTGCGCTGCTCGATGACGTTGGCAACGATGTCCTTCGGGCTCTTCTCGTCCTCGATGTGACCTTTGAACTTGCGGGTTGGCTGCTGAGGTGGCTTAGGCGCCATTTGGGCTCTCTACGAAGAAACAGCAAGGCGTCGGGCAGCGGAAGATGCCGTTGTGGACCTTCCAGCCGCGCTTGCCGAGCCCGAATATCTCATTGAGACTTAGCGTGCGTGTGGTCTTGTGCCAACCCATTCCGACTTCACCAAGAAGAGCCATCTCAACTCGATGCACTGGACACCGCGGGGCGTTGACTCCGTTGCGTTGCTGCTCTCGCATGAATTGCCCGACCAAGTGCCACAGGAGGTCCGGTTCCGTGCTTCCGTTCGGCAGATACCGATGCTGCACCACCCAGCGCTGCATTACTTGCTGCGCCGTCAGGCCGTTTGGGTCTTGCTCAAACCTCACAGAAAGGCCGAGCATTGCGCTCCACTACTGCTGGACGACGATGTGGCTGTCTACCTCGGTGGCGCTGAAAATCTTCAACCGTTGGCTGCCGCTGATCCCTAGGTTGGCAAGCAAAGCCGCCACAGCCGCTTTATCGGTCGCTCCAAATACTAGAGCCTCAGTAAATACTGGCACTATCGCTGGCGGGTCTGTGTTCGCGCTGTTCGTCACGATCGTGTATTTGATTCGGTAAAGGTTGCCACTAATGGTTGCCATTCAGAGCACCTCCTGCCCAACGTCGCGGATAGTAGCACGACTCACCAGCCAGTCGCCTCGCAAATCGGAATGCGCTGCTCTCTCTGCGGTCGTAGCTCTATGAACCCCGGGCGCGCCGTCTCGATGTAAGCGAGACAATCGAGAGCATGTTTCTGGTACGAAATCGGTTTCTCGTCTCTCGCTGATTCCGCCTCGCCCTCAGGGAACCGCACGTTCTCAAACTCGTCGATCGTTTCGATACAGGTCTCGAACACGCGCATCCGCGGCGGTCCGTCTCCCTGTGACGGCATAAGCTTCCTAGCTATTGAATCGTAAGCTTTACCGAGATTGTCGCTACCCTTCAGTGCCGGCCGGAAGTTCAGATTGATCTTCAGTTCATTCCCAAGGCGCAAGTAGCTGTCGAAGTAGTCCTCGCCTTGGCCTTCGTCTGAATACGTTGCCTTGCCGAAGGTGTCCATGAACCGTCTGCCGGCGACCGATAGCTTGCGCCCCCGTGCCCACTCGAACGGCACAGGCTTGTTCTTGCTGTCCGACTCGAATAGCTGGATAGCCTCGGCGTAGTCGCGCGTCAGATACCTTGCGCCATCGGTGGGACCGTACTTGGTTCCAAACTCCGGCCAGAACTCTCCGCATACTATGCAGTCTCCATATTTGTTGAAAGCCTCGTAGGCCATCGCGTGAGCCGTTCGAGGGTGTGGGTCCAGCGCCATCCACAGCGTCCAGTAGTTCGGGTCTGATAGGTTGGCCGGCGGGCAGACGTTGCGGGAGGCGTGGAACTGCGGGTATAGGAGCTCGCCTTCCAAAGCCTCGTATTCGATCTCGAGCTCACGGCGCCGGCGGGCTTCGGAGGTGTAGCGCGCACTGAGCACCGCAAGCCTCTCGGGCGTCATATCCGGGTCGGCTGAGTAGTGGAGTCTGACGACGGGTATCCCGGCGCTGGGATGGCCGGGAGGGATGCGACGTAGGGTTAGACCTTGCATGTTACGCGAAAGCCTCTAACTGGCCGCAGCACCCGCCGCACCTCCCATCCCACTGTAGTTCCTGCTCGCCGGCGTACTTCCGCAATCCCCAATACGGCGGCGAGGTCACGCAGCATTGGACGGAATCATCGGTCAATGGAATCCGTCGAGCGTTTGCACAAACAAGAAGCAGGCTCATACGTTCAGTGCCTCCGGCACCGCCACCTTCGTTACCCTTCGAAACCAGCTTGGCGCCGCCGAGCTTATCACAAGTACCCGAGGCACCTTCGAGGAAATTGCCACGTCGAACGCTTCCCCGCCGTTCTCGATGAAGCAGGCTTCGTCCATGACCACGATCGTCGGGTGCTCCGACCGGATCTTGTCGGGGTCTTTGCCTGGCAAAGCCAGTAGTTGCCCGCCATCCTTCCACTCGAGCTGCCGGTACGATTGCCTCTCACGCGCTCGATCCAATGGGAAAAGTCCTCGGAGTGCTGCCGTCTGCTGCTCGTAGAGCGTCCATGAATAGTTCAGGAGCCCAAGAGACCGGTCTTCGTCCTGTGCCCAATAGATTGCCTTTGCCGGCTGATGCGTCTGAATGTAATGTGTCGTCTCGGCCGCTGCCCACCAGGAGCACATCATGGTGCGGCTCTTCTCGATGAACAGAAACGGCTCACGCAGCCAGAGGTTATGTAGGACGTTGAGATACTTCTTCGGCGGGAATGGCTTATAGGCTCGGTACTGGTCCTGATCGTCCCTCGTCCTTGTCGCCCTCCACATCCAGAATAGGCTGTCCAGGATTGCTCCGGCTGTGAAGTTCTCTGACCGCATTAAGAATTCGCGCTTCTGCGTCGAGTCCAAGGAAGCCCAGATTAACCGTAACTCCGCCGGATTCAGTACGAGCTGTGTTGGCTTCGTCGTCGTGGTGTCCGTTGCCGACGATACCGAGGAATCGCGCGGATTCAACTGAGGCTCTGAGTTGAACGTCGTTGTCTGCATCGTAGTGCGTCTCCATTGTGATGCCCTGATGGGCCTGACGATCGACAATCTTGGCTTCCCTGAGGGCCTGCATCTTTCCGTAGATAGAAACCAATTCCTTACCTATCTCGTATCCTGCTGCCTCTAGTGCAGGATGAAATCGTAACTTGATTGCTTTGTAGGCGTTATGTGCAGCCTTGTTCGGGTGGGCGTATCCTGCTTGGCGGCCTGCTTCCGTGACTGATAATCCCCGCTTGATACCTTGGACTAGCTTCTTCTGCTTTTCAGTGATGGGTGCTCGACGGCGTTTCTTCCGGGGCTTCACAATGGCTGAAGTCTATCACTTTCTGCCGTGCTATGGGTCAAGGGAGTTTGATTGCTTCGGTCTGAGGGCTTCCTGAAAGGGGATTTTAGGTGATTCTACGTGACTGAGGGTGATTTGGTGGGCTTACGCACCCACCTGGGCGTTATCAGCGCCGCGCTCCACCCGTGTGGAGAACACGTACAGTGGAGGTCTATTGCAGTTGCAAGCCTCTACCCCGATGTTCGTAATCGGGAAGTGGGGATGGGTTCCCAGTCCATCCACTATCCAGCGACCCGCTCTGTTTCGCACTTCTCGCATTGGAAAACAAGTCTTGCCGTTGTGTCCATGTTCGCTCCTTTGTGATTGCCGTGAGTCTACTTGGCTCGCTTCGCCTTGACGCGTCGCAGGGAACGCTCGGGATACCACTTGTCCCCGATTTTATAGTCGTACTTATAGGGGCTGAGAATGAACTTCCCTCCACGTTTAATCGACTGGCGGGCTGCTTCTGTTATTTCGCCAGTGCTCGGGAATGTGACGGTTTGGCCAATAGTGAATTTCATGGATTGCTCCTTTATTTGGCCGAGATGTAGGCGTTCAGGCCGATCGTCACGGGCTTGCCGTGCGCCATTAGGTCGGTCTTGATGTTTCCGTGCGTCGAGGCGATTACCTGGGTCTTGCCGCTCGCGCTCAACGTCGGCTCCTGCAGGGCGATGCGGATTACCAGTTCCTTGCCTTCGATTGCTGCTTTCATGTGCTTCTCCTGCCCGGAGGATTGGCCGGGCCCGTTTGACGGCTTGCTTCTCTGTTGTAGGATCTCTAGATGTACCCCGCGAGGTCTCGGCCGACCTTGTGTGCCTTGCCGATCTTGGGCGTCCCCACGTTGTGGTGCGCGTCTCCGATATTGAACTTTGGCTTGTGGCCGTGGCGCCGCTTGCCGACTGGATGTGCTTTACCCCGCATGTTCGCCGGCATCGAGCGGCGCTCGCGCGGTTCTTTCTTCCCACCGAACGGAAGGTCACTGCCCCTCTCGCCGTGCCCGGGAGGTTGGCCGTGGTTCCCCAAGCGCACGCTCTCAGAAATGTTGGCCGGCACACGCGAGGGGTGCGTCAGCCCGCGGCGCGTCTGCATGCTGCCGTGGCCCCGTGGAACTGGGTGACTCTTGCCGTCCATGTGCTTGCTCGATGGCGGGATCGTCTTGTGGCCTGGCACCGTCGAGGTCACGCCACCCGGGTTGTGGTGACCACCTTCAATGTCGTGCGCGGCACCAATGCCCGGGCCCTCGCCTACAGCCTTTGTGCCAGCGTGGCCGCTGCCCTTGATTCTGCGCGCGTTGCGCAATAGGTCACTGAAGGGGTGCCCACCTCGCGCTGAGTGAAAACGTGCCATCGTACCTCCTCAAATCTTCTTTGCTAGCGATCGGCGCCGTGATGCAGATAGCTTTGCGTTGTGCTTCCGCTCCATCGTCCGACCTTTTGCCGTGATTTTGTTCCCGTGCATTGCTCCGATTTTGTTCATGGTTCCAAAGATGGCCGAGGGATTATCGCCGTATTCAGATCGGAGTTTATCTTCAAGAAACTTCGGCATGGCCTTTATCTGTACTCTTAACCGCAGATGAAATCAAGTGGTTTCCGCTCCCTCCCTCACGCTCGGGTCGGTGGCGAGTTGGCGAATGTACCGAGCATCACTTTCACATTCCGGCGTAAAGCTCCCTTCGCTTTCTAGAACCAGTTCCCAGGAAACACGACTGCCCCATCTACGGGTGAACCATGTCTTTGCCTCTTGGAGGGCCGTCGCAGCCTGAATCTTCGCCAGTTGGTCCAGCACAACATCGAGCCTTCCACCGATACGACAGCCAGCATCGCGGTGTTCTGATGGTGGGTCAGTTGGTATACCAGCATCATCTAGTCGCTTGTGAACGTAATCCTTGAACGCTTGCAACGCAGCAACCCGCTCGCGCACATAATCCTCTAGCGCCTGCGGCGATGGGTCGATGGCGAGGATGCGGCGGTGCATCTCGACAAGGGCGGTATATTCAGATGGCGGTCCGCTATAATGCCCATCACTAATTTTGGAAGTAATAAAGTCGTCTAGTACATCTGCCGCCCGCTGCAACATCAGCGTATTGCTCGCGGCTAGTTTGGCGTCCACTTCGGCTTGCGAATATCGTTTCGGTGGAGGCTTGAGTGGTGAGCATTTGCCGCGATGGTCTGCTACCCATCTGCAAGGAAACTCACCAACTCTTTTTGAACATCGCTCACTCATCGTTTCGCCTCCTCTATGATAGAGAATAGAACAGCAAGGCTGTTCCATGCCCTGAATTAAGTGTAGCTCCATTTGCTTTCACTAGAACGTATCGGCTCATTTGCGCTCCTTGGCCTCACGGACTTGGGACTCCAACTCGCTTCTTCGGTCGCACGGAACTTTATCGCATATAGGGCATGCCTTCTTGTGCTCCGCCAGCCGCGCCGTAGCCAGCAGCCGGTCAAGGAGATGCTGCGTGCCGGGGGCGAGAGGCAAGCTCCTCAATCGGTGAGAGACATTCGTGCCAATTAGACTCGTCCAATTGGGGTCATCAAACTCGTTGGCGTCCGCTTCCCGCTGCTCCAGCGCCGCTTCCACTTTGGCGCGTTCGAGGTCGGCGGCGGTGTAGAGAGCATTTAACATTTTGTTGAATGGATCACTCATCTAGTTCCCTCCGAATGTCGGCGCAGAGGTCGGGGTTAGTAGGCTGCTGATTCACTTTTCACCTCTGAGAAACCCCCGCGGCACAATGCCTCGATGCGCCTCACCTCTTGCCAATCGCGGGCAACGTCCTTCGCCCAAGATGGCAGTGGCTCATTCATTGTTTCGCCTCCTCAAGCAGCCGCCTCAATTCCAGCTGTGTAGATGGCAATAATTCTTGCCACTTAAGTTTCGCCTCATAATTGTGGATTTGATAAGGGCGTGATGGATACGCCTTTACTAGCAGCGCATACCGTTTCTGCCTGGTCAGACTATTCCACAGTTCTTTCACGAGCGTTTCGCCTCCTCCATCGATTCGCACATGGCCTTGAAACAGTTGTAGTCGAAACAGTATTCCTCTCTGCCGTCGATCTCGAAGCTGAGAATGTCCGACGTATTATGATGAACGGCCCGCAACGTGTGGCCGGGACATCCTTGCTGTCGGCAATCGTTGAAGCATGTGTACTTAACTTCCTTGCCGTAGGATGTGCTCATCGCCGTTTCGCCTCCTCCCTCATGGCCGCGTCTCCGCTTGCTTCCTGGGTGGGGCGGGCGCGGTAGATTGCGGGTCTAGACCAGTATCGGTTCAGGGCTTTCCATTCTTGGCTGTACACTTTCGTTGGCATGTCGGCTGTTGGCGGCTGATACAGTTGCGAGAATGGTAGGAAGCCCATTGAGTAGACCGTTTCGCATCGGTGCTTGGCATCGGCTAGAGTTTCGTCATCGTAGCCAATCATCGTGTAGCAGCGCATTTTGTTTACTGAAATCCCTTCGCATATTTCCTTGGCTCTCCGCAGCCAGTCAATGTCCTTGCCCCCTACATCGCAAGCGAACCAAAGCTCTCCAATCTTGATGGAGTCGAATAGTTCACGGTGCCACGGTTGCAAAAAGTGCTTGTCCAATCCGCCGTTGAAATAGATGGGGCGGTCCTGCTCTCGTAGCATGGCGAATACGGCCTCTAGGTGTTTACGCTCGCAGGCCAAGAGATTGTTGTCTTGCACGATGAATCCCGGCTTGATGGAGAGGTAGCGCAAATCGCCCTCTGAGAATGGCACCTTGCACCAGCCGCACTTTTTCGGGCAGCCTCGGCTTGTGATTACACAGCCATGCTTTAGGAATCGACCTGGCACAAACTCTCCGGCAGGGTCGTCGTAGGCTGGCCCTCCCACGCGCACGTCTCGGTAATACATTCGCCAACTATCGGCCAGCTTCTCAGCGTAGGACCGCTCCCAAGTGAACGTGCAACTAACTCTAACAGAGGTATACTCAGTGCCCGGACGGTACAAAGGTGGCTGCCCTACGAAAGCCATTTCATCATCAGGAGTCCACTTGTTTCTAGTAGGAAACACGCGGATGACCTGAGAGTTAGGCAACAGTCCGTCCAATGGCACCGTGCTCACCGTTTCCCCTCCGCTTCTGTGGGCCGGGCCAACCGTTGCTCCAGGATGCGCTCGGCGTAATCCGCTACGCAGTTGGCTAGTTCGGGTGGAATGGTGGCGAGCAAAGGTTTACGAACACTCTTTGATAGGCGAAGTTCAGGCGCGAAATTGCCAGGTTTACCAGAACGCCCGTGCTGCTCGTTTGGTCGCCATTTTGCTTTACTGATTCCCTGACCCATGACTATCGGGACTCCACTCCCCCACAGATAGAACGGCCCGCAGTGATTAACCGCATTACCCACAAACTGCTGCGCCGCTCGCACGTTCTCCATGACATAGGGCACGCCTGATGCTTCACATAGCGCTCGCGTGTGCTCAAACATCTTGATGCCCAACTCTGGGTAGGGTGGATTGGGATGGAAGTGCTTCATGCCGTGAACCGAGAATTGCTCGCAGGGGCTAGAGGCGCAGATGAAGTCGAAGCGGTCAGCTATTGGCTTATTGCGCCCGTCATTGGTGCATAGGAAGCCATCCCGCTGCCACTCCAGTTTTAGAATGTCCCACTGAATGAAGTGACAGCCCTTAGGAATCTCTGGCGGCTCAACCAGGTCCACGCCCACACACTCCCAGCCACGGGCCGCAAAGGCCTTGCTCCAGCCCCATCTTCCGCAGAACAGGTCCAGCAGCCTCACTTTTCTCCTTTGGCTTCCGCGATCAGGGCCGCGACAGTTCTAGGTCATGGCTTAAACTCTCCGTAGGCTAACGGCTTATGCTCGTCTCTCGGTACTGGAGGACGTATCAAACTTTCTAAGTAAAGTGCCAAATTCGGCAGTCCGTTTGCTTGAGCTTCCAACGCAGCTTGACGCAATATTTCTACTTGTTTGCTATCCATCGCTACTTTTCTCCTTTGGCTTCCGCGATCAGGGCCGCGACATTTTCCGGCGAGGAGAGTTGGCGGACTACTCCCGCTGCGCTATACACCGCTTGATGTGCAGCCGTTCCGTGCGGGCCATTTATATCGGCGAATTCCATTATTGCATGTGCCGCCCGCTCCACCACCACCTGCACCAGCCGTTGCTCGCGGAGGCAGCCTAGACAGTAAGACGGTTCTGGATGTGACCCAAATGCAGAAGCTCGTCTGTTTGCAGACGTTCCTTGTCCGGCAACCCATTCCGCCCGCAAATGCCCGCATTCCATGCGCTCCAGCTTGGCGGAGTCGGCGGCGAGGTCGGGGTTAGTCTTTGGGATAGAGTGTTGCATCGCGCCTCCCAATGACATAGCCACACCACACGCCTAGACACCAAACGATGACCAGCACCGTGCAAATTACGAACGCTTCACTCATTCTGCCTTCCCCTTCTCATGTACGCTACCTTGGTCGATTCGTTGTTTAATCTATTCCTAGAGGTCCGCGACTCCGCTCTGAGCCTATTGAGGGAGGAGTCCGTTCTTTGATGCAATGCTTTTCATTCGTGCAACAGCCGCACTTAATGCAGATAGGTTTATTATGGATGGTGCAGTATCCTAAATGCTTGGTTTTCATGTTCGGCTCACTCATTCTGCCTCCTGTCCATTGTGGTTCTCTCGAATCGTCACCGATTTCTGCTCCAGGGCTCATCTACGCATCTCCTTTTTCGCGGCGGGTCTTCATGTTTGCGATACGCGATAGGTTAGCCCCAAGCCAATACAGTGGGCGAACTTTCTTCGTCTTCGGCTTCCCTCGCTTGCGCTTCATGGGCGCTTCCCACTGAGACGCTTGTCCATTTCATCGGCAATGCGATAGCGAACCGCTTTCCCGCCAACAATGGAACGGAGGTGCTGGTCGGACCACCATTGCGCCTCTTCCTTGCGGGCCGCTCGGTCCACGCGCCGGAGGGCGGCGGCATAGAATTGTACAAGCACGAAATCCTCAGCGAATTTATGTTTCAACGCAATACGTACCGCCATCTTGTCGAATTTGTCGGTTGATTTATGCGACATGCGACCAACTCCTTCTTTGTACAATTCTGCGGATCGTTGTGGCACTGACCCCGTACTCATTTGCCAAAACATGAGTCAGCACCCCACCCGCTCGGCTTTTCCTGATCTGCACAACGTCTTTCTCCTCTAGCTTGATGCCGTGCCCGCGAAAATCGACGTGCTGGATTTTGCATCCAGAGCCGCTTCTTTTTGGAAGCATCGATGGCCGCTTCCAGTTCGGCGCGGGCGTGTCGTAGGGTGCCACGGGTGTGCTCCTTTCTTAAGAATTCAGCCAATAACAGTGCATCGGCTCGGCCGTGATCCTTCTTGCGGTTTAGCTCGACACTTGGAAACAACCGCTTCGCCACGATGATCGAAGAACCTTTCCCCTTAGGCATTCCGTCCATCATGGCTTGCTTCCACCTCTGTGGCGTAACTTTCTGATACGGAATACCCAAACCGACAAGCAAGCCTTCCCATAAACCGACGCCGCGACCGAAGCTGAAAGAAGAAGCCACGCCCTGTTTGGGCATAGAATGGACGTGCTCAATGACGGCAAACACTTCACCACGTGCAACAAGGGTATTCAGTGTTGATAAATATGCTCGCATTTGGTTGATGTCGTAATCCCGTCGGCCCTTGGTTCCACCGACTAGCGTTGGCGTATCTAGGGCTCGCAGGGGCACACCTTCCGAGTTGCTAATGAAGGCGATGGCGCCCGCGAGTCCAGGGTCTATGCCGACGAAGATCATTTCGGAAGACCGTGGATAGCCAAGTCTTTCGCAAGAAGGTCGAGCAAGCAGTCCAGTTCAATCTTCCGTTCCGGTGTCAGCCCTTTCTCGAACTGCCGGAACCGCAATTCGAGGGCGGTGTACAGTGAGTGGGCGTTGTTGATTTGTTCTGCTGTCAGCATGGCTATTCCTCTTCCTTTGCCACCTTTACTTTGACTTTTTCTTTTTCGTGGACCACGTTGATCGTGATGCCGTCGCAGTTGTAGGAGGTCTTCGAGTGCTTTTTCATTAACGTAAGAAGTTCGCTGTTGAGAGAGACTTCCTGCTTGGTCAACTCCATGCGGCGGTCCCGAACCGTAGCGTAGTCCTTCGCTATCTCGTCAAGATCCTCCAGTTTGTTGTCTTCCATGCCTGCCAGTTTGACTTGCTTCGGCCGGTCTACTCGAACGCTCTTGGCCCTTGGTGCCTTCGGTTTCTTTCCAGTCCAGTTCTTGACTGACATCGGTGGTGCTCCTTTCAGATTTAGAAATGCCCGGGACATCCATGCAAATCGTATTTTACGTGACAGGGCCAACACCTAGTCGCCACATTGTCAATCGTGTCCGACCCTCTCCTGCCTCTCGAAATAATGTGGCTCATCGTCAGCCACCACGTCGAGCCGCAATCCACGCAGCGGTTCCCGTCCCGCTCGAAGCACTGTGCTCGCAGGGCGCTCATCGCTGTGCCCGTGAGCCTAACGGGCTGCGTTTTTGGAAAAGGGATCATCGTGCAGCCTCTTCTTCCAACTTGGATACCAAAAGAGAGTAACGAAATACCAGAGGCAGAACTTCACTTTCTTCATGCGGCCTCCCCGCCTTCCATCTCGATACGCAAATGCTCCGGCTCAGTTGTGTTTATCAACGCCGCGATCCGCGACCAGACCACGATGCGCAGCTTCCGGTCCTGCTCGATGTCCAGCCCCAGCAGACCAGCGATCTTCTTCTCGGCGTCCATCAGTTCGTCGTAGATGGACTCTGGCAGAACCATGTGCCACGGCCGGCAAGCCTCATCTGGCGTTCCCCGGGCTACGTTCACTTCCTTGCGGACGTCGGCCGCCTTGGGCGCCGCGAGGGCCCTATCTACCCACTGTTCGGCCAACGCAGGCGTTTTGCGGGCCTTCTCCGGTAATCTGAGCAACTCGACCACCCGCTCCCTCGGAAGTCGCTCCAGCTTGGCCTGCGGCACGCCCTTGAGGACTTTAATAGCCCTCAGAGCTTGATAAATCCAAGTCAGGGAATTCGGAATGCAGTCCTGCATCCACGCCCGGGCGTTCGGGTAGTTCAGGGCCTCGTAGTCGTGGCGCTCTAGGCCCAAGGCGACCGTCTTGCCGATCTTGAGCCAAGTCCGGTCTTGCTTGCGTAGCCAGAGTTGACGGCCCTTGGCCTCTTTGACCGTGGCCGTTTGTGTAGGACCTACACAAGCCTTTTGCATCTTGTTGACTACCATAGTGTTGCTTGCCCCACTTCCCGGCGCCACCGTTCGCGCCTATGTCGCGTGTGCAACTTCACATCGTACCGGAGGTGGCACCGCTGGCACATCGCCTTGAGGTGCTTCCGAAGCCGACAGCGCGTGTTGTGGCAGAGGTGCGCGACCGTGAGCACGATCTTACCTCGGGCCCACTGCGCCGGCTGCCCGTTATGTTCTTCGCAGCGCCGCGGGCCTCCGGTCGTTCGATGTAGTCCGCACTCGCCGGTACACTCACACTGGCCGCCCGATCGTTCACGAACCTCGCGGGAGATAGCCTTCCAGTTCGACGGGTAGTCTGAGAGTTTGGCCGGCATGTTACTCTGTGCCTCTTAATACAATACTCCGACTCGAAGAGCCAGTAACAGTCGGGGCAGATTCCCCAGTGAATGAGTTCGTCTTCCGTGGCCACGCCAAGAATCCGGGCGACGATGGCTTGAATATCGTGCCGCACCGTGAACACGATACGGCGGCGGCCGTCCAATTCGCGGGGCACACCAGCGAAGCAGCACATCGTGGGCATCTTACTTTGATGCCAGTTTGGTTTTTAGTGCTTGCCACTCCGGACTTTGCACGCATTGCTGGCGCTCCTGTTCTGGTAGTTGGGTCCACTTCTTCATTTCGTTCAGTGTCCGACCAGCTTCCCTTTCAGTTCTCATTCTCACCACAATTTCAGAGATCATCGCCGCCGAAGGGACTTTCATTTCCTTGGCGTTAGTGGACATGGCCACATCGAAAACCCTGAACGCCTCATCCTCCGTGATGTGCATTGGCTTGAGCACCCGCAGGTACCCCTCGAAAGCCTCTTCATCTGGATACTTGCTGAATGCGGCGAATAGCACCGAGACGCGCTTGCTCAGAAAGTCCAGGCTTGCTATTTCTTTCACTTGGGGCCTCCTGTTTCGCCGCAGGTCGGTGGTACACACCGCGCCTTGGTTTTTCTTTCTTCTGTGGTTTTGGGAATGCCAAACCAGAAGCACAAAGAGGCTCTTCTATCGTGTCTTTTAGTGGTTCTATAGGATGTGAGGAACGAGCTGGTTCCTCTAAAGTGTCTCCACGTTCCTCAATGATAGGGAACCCCTGTTCCTCAATGCCTTGTCCACTTTGAGGAACCCCATTCCTCATAAATGGAAGCAGGTATTGGTTGCCCAAACGTCCCCGGTGAACGATCTGGAGCAACCCAAAGCGCTCCAATCGTTCGAGAATACCCCTCAGCCCTCGGGGGGTACACAGACAGCATTTCGCCATCAATTCCTGAGATGACCAGGCCATCTTCCGACCATCATTCCAATCCTCTGCGATCATAAGCAGGACAAACTTGTCCGCCATTCCCAGCCGTTCTCCGTGGGCACCGGCAGTCATGTACTTAACGATCGCGGTTGCTTTCCAACTCATTCTTCCAATCCTTGCAGTTTTTCGTATTCCAAGTATCTTTCGAGTCCGTATTCTTCAACGTCTGGGCAGTCTTCAAGTCCTCGATATTGGTGACTATCAGATTCGGCGGTTTTTATGTCACACGAAAGGGGTTCGGGGATGCTTACCAAGTCACCAATAATCCCCATGCAGAGCCAGAAATCGTTGCCTTTTCTGGCCTCAACGATCTGATGGCAGCGCTTGCACAACGCCTGCAGGTCGGAATCTAACTCACGGCCCAAGCGGTTGTAATTCAGGTGATGCACCTGCTTCCATCGACCCAAGCGGTGACGGCAACGCTCGCATCTATCGTGAGTTTTTAGAAAAGAGGCTCGGCGGTGTCGCCACTGAGGAGATTCAATGTACGTTTGATAATCCACTACCCACCTCCCGCAAGGTGATGGGGACCAGAGTGCGGGCTCTGGTCCCCGATTGTCCCCTACCTGCTCGATCACCATCTTACGTCTCCCGCGCTTTGGAAGTCAACTGCGCGTTACCCGGACCCGGACCCGGCCCCGGACCCGGACCCGTACCCGTACCCGTACCCGGCCCCGGACCCGGACCCGGCCCCGTACCCGTACCCGTACCCGTACCCGTACCCCTCCCCGTACCCGGACCCGGCCCCGGACCCGTCCCCGTCCCCGTACCCGTACCCGTACTTTTTGTCTACGCTGTCCATACAGGCACTTCCGCAATGCTCTTCTGAGCTTCTGGCGTCACATCCAGAATCTCGATTGCTTGCAGCAGTTCGACGCGAGGGACCGCAACGGGGAATTTGCAGCCCTTCGGATCGGATGTTCCAGTAGTAGCTAGTTGAGAAAGAGAAGCGGCACCTTTCCAGTACCAAAGACGCCGTGCGTTTTCGAGAACGACTTCTTGACCAGTGCGTGAAATCAGTTCACCGGCAAAGACGCCGGCGCTGTTCGTCCTGACGATTACGAATTTCTTCTTGTTTTTCATTCAGTTCTCCTTTTTGGCTGTCAACTGCGGAATCGAGTGAAGCGAAACCTCCGCGCCAACCTTCGCGTTGAGTCCTTCGAGGCAACTCTGGCACATATTGAAAGCGTGCTGCCAGCCGTGGAGCTTGAACTCTCCGACGTAGGTTGGTCGCCGACAGTTAAAGGCAATATCCCAGGTAAACCCTAACAAGCTCCAACATCGAGATACGCCCTCCTTGCCGAACGGTCCTGCCATGCAATCTTCGGGACTGTTCCATATTTTGTGAGTCCGAGAGAGTGTCGCCGTTCTACCAGTTGTTGCTGGCGGATACGGTTACAGGCACGGCAGGCCCGTACCCCCTTTTTTAGGTTCCACCAAGTATTCTCCGGCGTGAACGGGTGTCCGTGGACACACGCGAAATGAAGCGCAGACCTACCGACACCTCGCAGCAAGTTCAGTTGTTGATGTACGGCCTCGATGTGAAGTGGATTGATGCAGGGCGGATTTCGGCACCAATGGTCGATGTGGTAACACCGCGGGATCGGACCCACAAGGAATAGGTGGGATAGTCGGTGTGCGTAGAACTGCTTGCCTTCGTAGTTGAGTAGCCCATAGCCATCTGAGTGACAAACGCCCATCCACGGCCAGCAGGATTCTACTGGAGCTTCGGGGCAACGTGCGGCAAATTCCTCTAATAGACTCAAAATGCCTCCGCCCTCAGTACAAGCTAGTCTGTTTCCCGTCGTTCTTGGTGCGCACTGGTCCCGATTCGTCGTAGTCGCGGTTTCCGATCCGCTTGATTCCGACGATGTTGGTATAGATCTTGCCGCCCTTTTCCTTTTCCTCGCACACTAGGTCAGCGACTTGGTTGATCGACTCGCGGAGATACGGCCAGAGCTTCTTGTCCCAGCAGGAACAATCTTTATGGCCCCACTTCACCCACATCGGGGACTTGTCCGACTTCGGCTCTCTGATTGAAAGGATTCCTGGTCCGGTCGGGTTCGCAGGTGCGTCGAAACTCTTGGCGGCGGTTGCAAGGCTCGGGTGCAGCGGCGGTATGACCGCTTTCGGGGCAGCCATCGTTCCGGTAGGCGCAAGCGGCCTTTGCATCTTCACGTCTACGCCGTTCTTGAACGCCCACGATCCGAAGAGTTCGGCCTTCTCGGCGGGGATGAAGTAGAGTTCCGAGACGTCGGCGTAGGTCGCAGACTTCGCAAGACCCGCAGTGACGAGTCTGTTCAGCGCTTCGGGCGTGCCGTGGATGGACAGCATCCCATTCTGAAACGGCCTGAGTTCCACCAAGAAGTCAGCGGTTTGTGTAGGAGCTACACTTTTCGGGGTGTGTGGATCCCGAAACAGACTGCAGGTTTTCAGATGAACGCCGAACGAGCAACCGCACTCCTTGCACTCAGACTTCTTCGGGTCAACGTATTCGGTGGTCATTAGAGGGGTTTGGGGGCCAGTGCCTGTAGTTTGTGGCTGGGACGCTGCGCTGGCACGACCAGCCGTGCGTTGCCCTGTGGCCCCCGTAGAAGGGGTTTGGGGAGGCTTAGGCGGATTCGTTGCAGTGTTCGCCGACGTCTTAGTTTCCGGCGTTCCCTGCTCCGGCTGTACCTTTGCCTCCCCCCGGTTGTGTGCTTCGATCAAAGCTTTCTTCTCCGCGATGACGCGCGCGGCGATTGCTTCCTTGGCCGTTGGACCTGATTCCTGTGTGATGATGCGGCGACCTTCCGGAGTCGTCTCTTCGGTAATGCGCTCACACTCTTCCGGTATGTACAGACCTCCCAGGTCTGGGTACGCCTGCCGGATGGCTAGGGCTATTGCACACTTGGCTATCATCCGCTTGGGCATCTTTCGCCAGAAAGGTGCTTTGCTCATATCGGCGGGAGCGTACTCGCTCCACCATGCCTCTGCCTCGGTCGGTTCTGCCTCGCCCTTCTTCCAGACCTTCACCCGGGCCCATTCGGGAGGGTTCCCGGGTCCAAACTCAGGAAGGGAGACGGAACCAAAATCACCCTTATGGTCGCGGGAAGCGATAAACAGTAAGCCGTTGATGCCGACCTGGGGCACCCACACAAAAGCGCCTTCACCACCCTTGCCATTGTCGGCGTGTTTGTCCCATCGCTTCACGAACCATATCTGTTGCTTGAACGGGTCCAGTTTGTATCGACGGGCGACGGTCAAGAGGAAGTGCAATTCCTCGTCGGTCGCACCCTTGGCGATGCTGTTCTTCACGATCGTGACCTCATCCTGAGTGAGCAACCACGGCTTTTCCGGCGGCGGTTGAACTGTGACGATAGCCTGCGTCACGGGTGTATGGGTGTGCTTGCGATGGACCTTGGGCTTGCGCTTGATCTTGCGGTGGGCCTTTGGCATTAGAATATCCTGTCTACGATCTCAACGAGATAAGCAGCGTCAACCTTCTCAGGGTCTTTCTCCTTCAATCGTTCGATCAACTGTACGAAGTAGGCTGTGTCCACTCCGGTCAACTGGTCCTCAAGTGTAGATATTTGCGTCAAGTCCAACTGGCTCACTTGGAACGCCATCTTGAGAATCTGTCCAGCGTTCACGCGCCAGCCGCGCGCTATAAACTTCCGCAGGCGCACGATTGAACAGATAGGGTACTTCGATCCGACGTAGCGTAGTTCCCTGGCGAGCAACGCTTCCAGTGCCGACGGACGAAGCACTAGCTGCGAGTCCCACGACGTCCAGTAATTTGTGCAGTGAACGAAGTCGTAGTTTTCGTGGATCGCGTCGGGCTCGCCGTAGAAGCGCAGTATGATCTGCACCTTATCGGAGAGTGTGATGGCATTGCTGGTCATGAACACGGGCCGGTATTCCTTTTTACCGCTATGTGTCTCCGTAGCTATGGCTGCCGCCTCCGTTTCCTGATACGTGTCCTCGATCTGCGCTGGATCGTCGAGCACCGCTCCGACGTACGCCTCACTGCGTTCATCCGGGCCGCCCTCGAAGTACTGATACGGCGTCTCCGTTCCTTTCTCACTAGCAATTCCGGCGCTCTTGGCGACTACCTTGATGCGCCCATCTACGTCCATGATTGACAGCGGAACAGCTATTCCGTTCCTGACGCGCGGTTTGAACTTCGCCAAGTAGTAGTGCGCCGCCGCCAGGGCGGAGTCGTGGTCGCGGAAGTAGACGTCGAAGTCCGACACTGGCTCGTCCAGGAGCATCGAGGCAATCGCGCCGCCGGTGACGATGATGTTCTTCGAGAGCTGCTCGCGGAGCTTCTCATCGTCGATAGACGACAACCAAGAATCCATCTTGCGGCGGATTATACTCTTGACCGTCTTCGCCTTCATTCCGCAGTGTGGTTCGCTCATGGCTACCCCTTGCTCCAGAATCGCACGCCTGGAACTTGCGCGGCTGCCTTCTCATTGTTCTTGGTTTGTCGGGCAAACGCGCCAACTTCCTTTTCGTCCACCATCACAAAGCGGGACAGGAAAGCCGCCCGTTCATTGTCGCCCTCGCGGATGGCTTTATCGTATGCAAACAGAATGGCGCTCGGATTTGTGATCTCCGCGAAGTAGTACGTCTGGTCCTTGACGCCTGCCACCTTCGGGATTGCCGGCGCAACGCGGACCTCCTGCACCTGAGACTTGGCTAGTTCGGCATCCCGCGCAGCTTGTTCCCTCTGCCGCTGCGCCTCAGCTTCGGATTCCTTCTTGAGCCGTTCGGCTTCGCGCTTGCCGACATCGCCGGCCTTGCGTGCCGCTTCGATCTCTTTGGCACGAGCCTTTCGTTCTTCCTCGGCTCGGGCCTCTGCCGCCTTCTTTTCTTCCTCGGCCTTGATTGCAGCGAGGCGGCGGTTCTCGGCGTTGATACGCTCTGCCTCCGCAGCGGCCTTGCGCTTCTCTTCTGCGGACCAGTCATCGGCTTTCTGGCGGATGGCGTCTTTCTGTGCACGGGCTGGAGCGACGAACTTCTCCTTCTGATCTTTCAGGTGGTCGAGAGTGCCCTTGGCCTTGGCGATGCCTTCGTCCAGTTCGAAGCCTACGGACTTGATGTAGGCGTCCAGGTCTTTCTGAATCGTCCGAGCCTCAACGAAGGTATTCTGGTCGCGGACTACAAGCGCTTGGCTGCGCTTCATTAGCTGTGCCAAGTTGCTTTCAATCTGTTGCGTATTGACTGCTAGTGATACATTCTGCTCAACCATCGAGATGCCTCCAGTGGGGGCGCTTCCGGCGCCCCTTTTTATTCGTAATCGAACTCGTTGTCTTGGTTCCTTGCCCGATACTCCCGCACCGCTTCTGCCACCGACACTCGCATTGCGACATAATTGGCCGCGTCATCCCAGAACCACTTGACCCACCAGCCGCCAATTACTTCCGTGAGATAGTTTGGGCCTATCCGAACCTCGCTGGTTGCTCTTGTTGGCAGACGATTTGAATTACAGTCCATCACAGCCTCCTGAGAATCTTGGCGACCGTCTGGCTGGCCTCGAACCAATCCAGCCAATCGGAAACATTGGTCATGTTGCTCCAATACTCCCCGCGCTTGTTCTGACAGTGCGCGAGTATTCGTTCGAGCTTCGCTTTGGCGTCGGCGCGAGTCATATCTTTCCCTTCACCACAACCTTGTCGGTGTAACCGCGGTCGGCGGTTTCCTCGACGGCGAGTTGTACAATCTGTGTGATGGTCCGCGCTTCGCGCACACTAATTGCCTTCACACGATCATAGGTTGATGGCTTAATTCTGACTTTGATTACTATGTCGCGGGTTTCCATGCGCCGGAGTGTAGCACGGCGTGGTCAGTCGTTGTCAAGTAGATATTCTTACTTAAAAAATCGTAGGTTGCCAATATCTACTGTGTGCTGCATCGCAGCGGCCCAATCAGGCACAACGTCTCCCGAGTAATAATGGGTCGCCCCGCCTGTGGGGTCATCCCCCGGACTCAGCACCAGCAGCTTGATCTCTTTGAACACAGCATCGCTGGAGTGCGGAAACTTCGTGGCGTTTGGATCTCCCACGTTGAACGCGCTGTATTGCTCCGGCATCAGGATGACTTCTACGGGGTCATTGGCGATGTTGTGATTCCACCAAGCAGCCACGGCACAGCGGTTGAGCACGGACCATATTTGAGCGCGCTGCGTTTCAGGAGCTTCACCCCGTGCCTCTCGCCAGCAGCACAGAGCCTGGAGGTAGATCGCGTCGAGGTTGGCTACGGTTAGGTTCACACTGACAGTGCTTGTAGGTCGGCCTCGAGCTGCCCGAGGTCGAACCCGCTGGCAGAGAAGTTTGACGGTCGCAGGAAATCGTCGCTCATCAGCGCGTGAGCTTCGTCGCAATACTTCACGAACCAGTCCCACGTCATGCGCTTCAACTCGCCCCAGGTCACGCACGTGGGACCGTCGGAATCGTACCGCGGCACCCACACGCAGTGACCGCCCCACGTCCCGGGCTCGCCACTGGTGTCCGCCCACACATCCTCAGACTGCGCGCTGGTCGGCAACGCGAGTCCGAGATAGACGCCTCCGAATATGGTAATGGCCTGCTTGACGTGTTCGATGTTGCCGGGATCTGGATCAGCGTAGGCACGTAGCGCGTGGCCTTGGAAGCCTTCTTGCCGCCAGCGATTGAGAACGTCTACCTCGAAGGCGCCCTGATCGGTGTCTGGATTGGCCGGATCGTACCCAGCCCACAACTCGTAAGCAGACAGGATGCCAGAGTCCGGTACTGTTACTTCGGTCCCTGAGTTGTTGGCACTCCACGTCTGGATGGCGTGACCGATGCCGGCAAAGACGCAATCGCCGAGTTCGTTGTTCAGCATCATGCCCCAGTCGGTGATTGCGCCTACCCAATCCTGGGAGGATGGCGCTGGCAGCATCCCGGGCAATAGATACCGCCCGAGTTTCAGTCGCTTGGCATCAACCTTGGGCGGTTTCTTGCCAAGCTTCATTCCTGAGTGGTCGGCCATGTTAGCTCCTTAGAATCGCTCCCAGAATGACACCGGCATCTCCGCATTTGGATAGCCACTAGCCGCGCACACCGAGTTCCAGACATGCTTAAAAGCGCGACGACTACGCAGCGTCGGAGTGACCTGTATCGTGCGCTGCCCGACCTGCACCCTTCCAGGCACAAGCGCCTGGCCCGCGGGCGCCGGTCCTAGTTGTGATTCAAAGCCAGCAATCGTGTCGAAGACAACCTGCGCCAACCCTACGATCAGCGTCAAGAACGGACCTATCGGAGCGGCCAGAGAACTTAAGATGTTCTGGAAATTGCTCACGATAATCACGAAGGCCGCGCGAATCTCCGCGAGCAATCCGACCGGCGGAGGCTGGATGGCTTCATATTGCTTGCAGTCCGCGATCAACTGAGCAAACGCAGCGCGAACGACCGCGACGATGGCAGCGGCTGGGATGAACCCGGCAGTCTCTAGGAGCGTGATGATCGTATTGAAGGCGGTAAGTCCCAACGGTCCCCAGTTGGCTATGTCCGAGACAATGCTGCATCCTGCGGTGAAGACGGACGCGCCGATGGACAGTACCAGCGTGCCCATGCCCATCAGCTTTCCAAACTCTCTGCGGCTCATGCCGTTCATGCAGGTGTCGTTCATTGGTTCTCCTTTGACTTGGGAATAGTATCACAGCTATGTTGGATAAACGCAGCGTTCACCCTTCGGTAGTGCTCCTGCTCGATTTCGTGCATCGTCTTACCCACGGGTGGATTCGGCGTGCTGTAGACCCATCCGCACTCGGAGCACCCGTCCACGCGGAGGCCGGTCTTTGCATCGGCCCTGCGAACCAGGTGTCTCATTGGGTAGCTCTAGTTGGAGTCACGTGGTTCATTCGATCCTCTAGCATGATGAGGCGGCGGTCCACTCCCTTTGCTATCTGGTCCAAGCTCGCCGTCGATTGCCGCAGGAGGGCGATATTCTCGAGAGCCACAGCGCCCATGTGCTCGTATCTCTCGCGCCAACTTTCCAGATTCCTGACACGCCATTCGTGGTCCCGCCATGCGAATAGAATCCCTATTAGAACCGTCAGTATCGCCAGCAGGCTTCCTACGTTGATCGTCCAGTCGAATCGCACGACCAACCTAGCGAGGACCGATGCGCCAATTCCAGACGTTAGCGGGACCGAAGCCGCCAAGGAACAGGCTGAGCAGCCACAGCACGGTGAAGATGATGGCGACCACGTTGATAAGTTTGAGCCACGGTTGGGCGATGTATCCGCCAAGCTGTGTGTTGATAAGCCACATCAGCACTCCGATGACCGCGAGGATTACAATTACCTGGATGACCGGCATGGATTCCTCCTAGTTCGTGCTTCCGTTCTTTTTCAGACTGGCGTTCAGTTTTGCTACCTGTTCCTCAAGTCCTTTGATCTTCAAGCTGACATCGGCAGACAATCGTTCAGCCTGTGCATTTTGCAAAACGCGAACTTCTTCCCGAAGGTCGTCAATCTTCTTCTCCTGAGCAGCGGAGTGACTGTTGACGATGGTGTGAATCTCCTCCAGCTTTCCCTTCGTCTCTCCGGACGTTTTAGCCAGCGTTGTCGCTACCTCGTTCGTAGCGAGGGCGGAATCCCTTGCCGTCTGCGCTAATGTTGTAGCCACCTGGGTCGTCGCGGCTACGGACTTGGCGACATCGCTTCGCCTCTGCATGTAGGTGACAAACGACGAAACGATCACCGCCAGCGCGATGCCAAAAGACCCCCAATCGTGCTGTTGTACTTGGAGCATTTACGGCTTTCCAGTCCCTGCATCCTTCGTTGCCTGCACAGCGTCGGCCATGGCTTCTCCGGTAGCCTTCGCGCCGCTTTGGAAACCACGGGCTTCGGCCGCCTGAATTTGTGTTGACGGGTCTGGCATCCCATGTGTCTGCAAAAATATAAACATGTGAATCAGGCCCATCACTAGAAAGACGGCACCCATTTGCTCGAACACGTGTCCAAGTCCGGTGGTTAGATTAAAGTGCTCCGGGTCAATTCCAATGGTGGCGATACTGGAGACCACAGCTCCGGAACCGCCTTGGATGACTGCTCGCCAGATGCCAACGAGCCAAGTGGACCAATCGTACTTTGCGAGGTTAACAAATGCCGTTATCATTCACTATCCTCCCATGAGCGAATTGATGTAGTTGAGATAATACTGATTCGGATTGCTCGCTCCAAGCTGCGCGCCAGGTGCCGCAGGAGCCGCTGGTTGCGCCGATGTCGGTGGCGGTCCTCCCGCCGGATTGGAAGCGTCGTTCAGTGATGGATTCGGACTGGAGGCATAGACAGTGGCCGGGGTCACCGTATTGGCCGCACCGCTCCCCGCCGGTCGGTCGAGCTGGAACATGCGCGGAGGGATGGATGAGCACAAGTTAGAGTGCCCCCCCTGCTGGTTCGAGCGGCACCCCAGTCTCCTGCGGTGCCTGCTTCGGTGCCGTGCGCTTTTGTACTAGACTGACAATCATCTGGTCGCGGGCGTAGTCCTCAACTTCCCTCATCGCATCCGTCACTTCGCTGACTCTATCTTGCTCGCTCGCGTTTTGGTAGTCAGAAGTTGAGAAGAGTTTACCTAGAACCATGCGCAGGAGACCGCCGCGCATCTGCTGGTACTCCCGATGTTCGTCGCGGTTCATAACGATGCGCTGCTTGTCCACCGTAATGATTCGGCTGGCGAATCCAGGCTGCTGCAACCCGAGCTTTCCGAGACGTTCAAGTTCGGCATCTACATCACTCCGCGGGCCTGCAGGCGATGGGCCTATCACACTACGGCGTTCCTCTGGTCTCCCGAGAATGTCGATCTTGGGCGGTACCCCGCTACTCAGAATCGGCAACCCCGCCTTGACCCGCTCATACATCCCCTGCGGGTCACGCACCGTCGGGTCCAGTTCCTCGGCTATCACGCGGTCGAAGCCGGAGAAGGGAACCATACCACCGCCGATTTCGGCTAGCAGTTGAGCACCCTTGCCGGCGGGATCTTCGAGTCCTTCTTCGAGGTTCTGAATGCCGCGGAAGAATGTCGTATCGGTCACTGCCTTGCCGAGCGTGGCGGCCACGTGCCCCACGGCCTCAATGTCCAGGTGAGCGCCGTCCTTCTGCGATTCCATCCACCCAGATACCGCCGCAGTCATCAGCCCAAATTCACCCCAGCCGGCCGTCATGTGAACCCACTTGCCGCCAATCTTCCACGAAAACGGTTGTTTGCCCGAGTCGTAGAAGCGGTCACGTTCGGCTGCGCTTGTAGGAGCCGGTCCTGTTACGTTGTTCTTGCTGTACCAGTACGCAATTAGGGCCATTACCGCCGTGCCTACCAGTGCATGGGCCAGCACGTCGGAACCCTCCGGTCCCTTGCGCACACTCTCCTTTGCAAATTGCCCCAACCCAAGAGCTGAGTCGCGCACTGCCGTCTTTGCGATATTCGCTCCGATGTTCACGAAAGGAACCACGTAGGCCAGCGGCGATATGCCCGCTCCCAAGGTTCCCTCGGGGATCGTCCAGTCTCGAACGGCGAGGGCCCGTCGGAGGAGTGGCCCGGGCCTCTCAATCAGTGCCAAACGGCGAGCCTCGGCCTGCGCGGACTGCATCATCTCGTCCGGTGGATCGCCGGCCAGTTCCGCGGCGCGTTCCGACGCAGCCTTACCGCTCAGTCCCTCCTTGAGTGCTTGCCGCACCGCCAATCCCTGCAACGAAGCGATGTAGTGGGCGTTGTAAAACAACGACGTTGCGGCCGCGAGATTCCGCGTCGGCCAGTTCAGCGCATACTTTGCCGCTTCCTTGTTCGTGAACTCGCTGCCGAGTTCGTAGCGGTAGCGTGGCAACCCAAGAAGGTCGGCTTGGTCCTCGTTGAAACCGTTGGCAATGACGAAGGCGCCCTTCTTGAGCCCTTGAACGAATCCCCCGAGGTACGCCAAGTCTTGCGCTACCGCATCTCGAATGAAATACTCCTGCGGGCGCCGCTGCATCCGAGCCATGAATGGGTCAATCGCCGCGCGTACCAGTCGGATCGGGAAGCCCATCGCTGTCGTAACCGCGTCTCCCGTCGTCTTGTGAATGATGGCGGCACCGGACAGGATGTTGTTCATCCAGTAGGCGAAAATCTTCTGCGGCACGGTGTACTTCTGGAGGTCGCGCAGGAACTTGTACTGACCGATTAGGTCGTCCTCGTCAATCTGAGACAGCTTGCGAGCCTCTTCCTCAGTCAGTTCCCGATCGAGCGCATCGAGTACCCTGCCCATACTGGACGTGTCTGGGCTCTCCATCGCTCGGGCTATCATCCGTTGCTGGCTGAGTGCTCTGCCAGCCTCCGCTACCGCTCCGCTAACCGCCTTCTGGACTGCCGTGTGTAGCGCCGTCGCCTGCTTGAACGCCAGCAGGTCATTCGTCGCGCCTGTTTCGTTGGCCTTCTTGGCGGCTGCCACTGCTTCCTTCTTGGTCTGGAGCAATATCCCTCGAGCTGCCAACAGTTCTTCGGCATTTAGCGCGGTCCCCGGCTTCATTTTGCGAACGTCTTCGGTCGATAGCACGCCGTCCTCGACCATCTTCTTTGCGGCCTTCAGCGTGTCCTTGAATGTCTGCACGCCGCGGCGCTGGCCTATGAAGCCACGTCCCTTCCTGGCGGTTCGGCGGACTAGATCAAGAATCTCGTCAGTCGTGTTGAGTTTGTCGAGGCGAATGTTTCCGGCTCGCTCACCCGGTTCGGCACCGCCCGGTGGTTCCATCGGGACACCACTCACCCCTTTCGTTGGAGGCTCTTCCTCACCACCGCCGCCACCGCTAGCTTCCGGCTCTGCGCCCTCACGCATCAATCGCCGCGCGATGCTGGCTACCTTGTTGTAGATGGTCTGCAAGCCCAAGAAGTTCAGGGTTGTGCCATCTTCCGACTCGCCCTTCTCGATGTCGTCATCCTGTGTCTCGCTGTCCACCGTGACGATGCCGGTCTGGTCCTCGCCCTTCTTGGCCTTGAATTTCTCGATCAGTTCCTTCTCGCGTTTCTCTAGTTTCTGGAGTTCCTTTTCCTTGTCGAATGGCTTGCCGAGTTGCTCCTTGTACCCTTCGAGCGCCTCTTGCTTGGCCGTGACAACCTTGATGTCGTCCTCGATCTCACGTTCGATGTTGTCGAGGGTGGCCTGCATACTCTGGATCGTTCCGAGTGGGTTCTCGGGATTGTCGCTGAAAGCGTAGGTGACGTGTCCAATCCCAACCGTACCTATGCCGCGCAATCGCAAGGCGTTAGTTCCGGCGTAGCGGCTGTGATGGTCAATGAGAGGTCGCACTACAACATCAAACCCTCTGTATTTGCCTAGGTTCACTCCGTAATTGAGAACGTCGTCGTATCGACTTGTCAGCCACGGTTCTGCCTTAAACTCCTTGGTTGCTTCGGCGATGGACGCCGCCAGCGCCGCCCCGCCGTCCTTCCGATTGCTGTAGTTCTTGTTACCAACCGTGATCTCAAAGTCTGTGCCAGAGTTCTCGTCTCGCAGCTTCTTGTCGTCCTGCATTGCCTTGACGGTTTCGCGTACTTTGGCAATCTCTCCGGGCAGGCTCGCTACGTGGTACTGAATATTGAACTGCTGCGTGGCGTGCGCCCTCTTTAGTCGCTGCAGCTTCTTGAGTTCGGTATCGACCTTCATCTTCTCCAGCACGTCCGGGTCGTTGGTCGCCAGCGCCTTGATCTCG
>Ga0210394_10000738_pt1 | contig 62116 bp, 88 predicted proteins | sample IncBWC12MmetaG_FD_160121 | JGI IMG/M metagenome (GOLD analysis project Ga0210394, IMG submission 160121) | Forest soil microbial communities from Barre Woods Harvard Forest LTER site, Petersham, Massachusetts, United States - Inc-BW-C-12-M | ecosystem: Environmental > Terrestrial > Soil >...
TCTCGCACACTCTCGATAAGCACCCTCCCACGGGAGAGCAATTCCTGTGCCTGCTCCAACTGAGAACTGGATGAGCCGTATTTGAGTGTCTGTAAATCCATCCCTTGCATCTTCATCGAGACTTGCAGACTCGAAAGTTTCGATGTCGTAACTAAGCACAAATTGACTGCTTGACTCAACCCGATCCACAAATCCTCGTACATCATCAAGACTTGGGCGTGTGTCATACGCGATCTTGCCATTGCGGACTCCTTCCTCTAAATCCCATATCCATTCCCGGTCCTTCCCCGATGCGACGTTGATCGCACGCTGGAGGTTGCGGGAGAAGAATCCTTGGTACGCCGCCTTGCCTCGGCGGATGAACGCGGGATGGTAGGCGGGGATCACGGGGATCGTCCTATAGGGCGGCGGCTCCATACTATCCGCCCAATGCTGCCCCGGCCCCTTCAGGACATATCCGCAAAGATGCCCCACCCCTCGTGCTTCCCCCGCCTCCCCCGTCAACTCCCGCAACGCCGTATCCCCCAGCGCCAAAATCGCCTTGGGCCTGCGCTCGGCAATCGCCACGTCCAGATTCGGTCGGCAATGATTCAGCGCGGAGAATTCCCACGGCGATCCTACGAGAAAGTTATTCTTCGGTCGGCAGCGTAGGCAATTCGTCCATGAGAACTGCGCTCGGGATAGGCCCATGCGAGTGAGCGTGCGTTGAACGACGGATCCCGCTGGCGCATAAGGGACTAAGGGGATGCCTTCGCGGGCTTCCATCTCACCGGATGCTTCCGCTACTATCATCACCGACAGCGATCCGGTGCCATCGACGCGGGTGAAGTCGGTGCCGTGGGAGGCGCAAGAGCAACCTTCGCAACTGAGAGGTTTCTGTCGCATAGTTATGGCTCTAGTAGTATCGGAGGCCCATAAGGAACTGGAATCTCAGTAAACCTATAATCCGTTGACAGCAATGCGAGGTGATACTTACGGCGGCATTCAGGACAAGTAAGGTTGAGCGAAGAACCGCCGACAGCAACTACCCATTTCTCATTTCCACACTGACACCTTACGCCTCTCATCGGTACGCCTCCGGGTATCTCCTCCGCGCCTCTTCCACTCCCACCATCTCCTCAACCTTCGCCCGCTTCTCTGGGTCGTCGCGAAGGTTGAGCGCCGCCTGCCTCCTAGCGCCTTCAGTCACCGGCCCCCACTCGGTCATAATCACCGGAGGACGCTTGCCAAAGCGGGACTTGAACTGCTGCCACCATGTCTGGTTCATTTATGACTCTCCAATAAAAGTATCGCTCGATCATGATTGACCAGCCAGACAGCAAACTTCGTCATAATCCTCATAATCTCGGGAGCAGTGATTAGTATCTCGGGCCACTGCTGTGGTGGGCCACCTACCCGCGCAACGGATGTCGTCAGGATATATGGCATAATAACTCCTCCATCCTCAATGAGGAATGACGCGGCGTCTTTAAGGAGATCGTCGGCGTAGACTACAGCCATCGCTGTATCCTTTCATCCGCCTTACAATGCATCACAAACCTCTCCCGCTGTCCCACGATCCTCAACCCTTCCAAGGTCCGGCATCGGCTGAGCGCGACGTACAACATACCCGGATGCGAGAAGAAGGAGTTGCGAATGTCCACCTGGAGCTTATCGAGGGAGAGCCCCTGAGACTTATGTACAGTAGACGCATAAGCCAATCGCACCGGATAATATTCCACTTGCCCGATCACATACTTCCCCTTTCCGTCCCGATGCTCTCCCGCGTACCATCCGTCCTGCCTTAGCGTGGAATCCCACCGCTCCGGCTTATCCTTCACCGCAACGGATCGCACCAGCTTAGGAACGCTAACAACAGCGCCAGTACGCACAAGACGGATATCGAGAGAGTACGTTCCGACGGACTCCACATGGCCGCAGTCTCCGTTCACCCAAGGGAACTTTCCGGTTTCGTCGTCGATCTTGGCATTGGAAAGGATCATCACATAGCAGCCTTCCTTGAGGATGAGGTTGAACGGGATCGACTTCCATTCGGATCGCTGCTGGCCCCAGCGACGGCTGCTGACTGTGAACTTCGCTCCCTTATGCCCATCCAGCTTCAGTTGATTAAACCGATCCACCTGGTCGTTCTTCGGCACCAGGGTGGTCCCGTCGTAATCCGTGTCCAAGGCCGTCTCCCAGCGGACGCCGACGGAGGAGAGGACTTCCGCCGCCGGTCCTCCTTGGCCGCGACGGGCGAAGTTGAGCGCTTGGAGGAATTCCTGCTGGTCCTGCCGCCAGATGCGAGTGAGCCGCGTCGTATGGGCGTCGAAGTGCTCCCAGCACTCCGCCTCGAATGCGAACTTGGCCTTCACCGGAGGGAGCTGCGCGAAGTCCCCTACGAGGACGATCCCCATCGGGGATTTAATATCCGCATAGTCGTTCGCCTGCTGGAGCCCGCGATAGATGAGGTCGAGCTGGAGGCCGTCGATCATGGAAACTTCGTCGATCACCAGCCAGCGGAACTCCAATGCCAGTTTGTGCAGCGCCGTCGTAAGGCGTCCGGTGAGATAGTTGTCACGAAGACCGTCAGAATCGAAGTAACCTAAAAGGCTATTTATTGTGACCGCCGAAAGGTTGACCGCCGCGATCCCCGTGGACGCGCTTAGGATTCCGTAGGAAGGGTCGGCCTCGATCCGTCGCTTGATCTCGAAGGTTTTGCCGCAACCGGCGCTCCCGCAGAGGAATTCGCAGGGTACGACTCCGCCATCGGGAGCCACTTCTTCCGCCATCGCTTGATCGAACTCCGGCTGCATTTCAGCTCCTTCGCCATCAGATATTCGTTCCCCTTGCATTTCGCCAGCGCGTCGAGGTAGTTCAGCCGGATCGCCTCCTTCATTGGAGTCACCGGGGCGAGGGGGACGCGGATAAGTCGCTTGTTCGGGGCCATTCACTTAGAATCCCTCGTCCTTCCATTCCGCGCCACATTCCCGGCAGATAATTTTCTTGCCCTCGTTCATGAGTATCAGGATATGGCCCGTGGCTCGGTCGCACTTGGCAATTTCATTTCTACTTTGCTCTAATGCCTCCGCAACCGGAACCCTACGCCACACAGGGTCCTCCGCGATCAGGTCTCTATTGTCGCTTCGTCCGCGCGCATCGTGGTTGTTGGAATAACTGCTTGTGACCACCATCGTCAGTCCTCCGAAAGTTAAAACGGCACCGAACCGTCTCACCGCGCCCGGTGCCGCATTCGCCAACCTGAGCAGGACATCACCTCCTCTCAGCTTACTTGTTATGCGGCGTCTCCAAGGGCCAAAATTGGACGATCCTCGCCTGCGCCCGCACCTGCGACTTACACACTGGGCACGCGGTCACCGGGTCATGCCCGCCGGACCGCAGTTGTGCGAATCGGTGCATCCCCAGCAGGAACGGCTTCGGCGCTCGATCCCCTTTCTTCTTTGCCACGTCGCCGCAGGTCATACATTGCGCTTCCCAAGCGGTCTCGACCACGATCTCCGGTTCCGCCGCGAGCACCTTCAGGAATTGCTCCATGCGTGCGCCGGGAGTGGCTGGGACCAGCGGCTGCTTTAGCTTCACAAGGATGGTGCCGATCTGCGAGTTGCCGGATCGCTCGACGACCGTCTTGACCCAATACTCAGTCAGCTTCACGCCGTCGTGCTTGCCCGAGGAGTCAAGGATCGTGCATTCCATGTTGGTCGCCAGAAATGGCTTGCCGTCGTTCATCTTGGGATAGCAGAACGCCGCGAATCGCTGAAGGTTTCCTTTGGAGTCCTTGATATCCACCTGCTTCAGCTTGGCCCGCCATTTGCCGTCTGGTAGCGGAGGAGGGACGGCGTAGGCATCGCCAGCCGGATTCTCGCTTAGTTGCTCCGACATCAGCCGGGGATCATTCAGGTCAATTACCTCTGCCGCCTGCGCCGATCCATTCGCGCCGTGGGTTGTGGTTGCGGAGGCTTCTGAAGGCCCCCCTTCATAGGTGGGTTCAAACGATGGTGTACTCATTTGGTTACAGCCTCCTTGGGAATAGAAATTCGTGCAACGCCTGACGTGCCAGAGAGCAGACGACCAAGCCGCTGATCCATCTTTTCGCGCCAGCCTTTCAACGACTCCGACTGCGATTGATCCTTCGACAACTTGTCGCAGAGATGAAGATAGGAGTCGAATCCATGCTCGACCGTCGGCTCGAAGTATCCATAGGGATACTCCTTCGAGAACTCCTTGATCTTCTCCGGCGGGATGCGTGGCTTCGCCGGGAACATGATCCCCGTCGCCGGATCGGGATGCTTCTTGAAGTACATCCGCACGGTGGTATCGACGATGATGGTCTCCAAGGGGTCGCCGCCCTCGGGGTTGGGTACTTTGACCGGACGCTTGATTGCATAATCCTGCGCGTGAATACAATCACCGACCCACGACGGGCAAGCGGCGGTGGCCTTCTTACCCGCAATGGATGGGCCGTAGATCGTCGAACGGTCGTCGTCCTCGGCTTTCGACTCCAGCGCGGTAAAGAGAACATAGCGCACCGGCAGGGAGAGGAACTGGGTGGTTAGCGCATAGAGCTGATTCTGGACGAAGCCGAAGTGGTTCTGCGTCGAGGGACCGAACTTCTCTTCTTTCCACTCTCCGTTGACTTGAATGGGCACGTTGAACAGGCCGGTGTAATCATCCTTGCCGAACTTTAACCCTTTGTCAGCTGCGTAGCGCATCAACATGTTTGACAGAGACGACCAGCCTTCCACGGCAATCCCACCGATCTCGTTCCAGTCCATCGGCTTCATGTTGATCTTCGTCGGGTCTATCTCCGAGGTATCTTCGGGCCAGTAACCTTGGCTGATTTTACGAATCATGGGGAGAGGAAGGACCGCCGCCTCGCAGCGGTAGGCACGGATCATGCCAGCCTCGACCTCTGGTTCGCACGGCCCCCAGCCCCCGCCGTCCGACGAGAACAGGCAGGTAGATTTGCCAGTGGTCTCAGCTATATAGTGGGAGAACTGCTTGACCATGCCAGTTTTCCATGAGCCGGAAGGTCCGTAGATAACCCCGCTTCTAGCCACGCGCCACGTCCGATCCGGGGAAGGAGGTTGACTTGTGTGCCTCGTTCAGGTTGTCCAGGTGTGCGGACATAGCGCGATCTGCTGGCGTTGGTTGCGCGACTGCGGCCCGAGCCTTCCGCTTTCGTCGCACGACCGGCTTCGAGACGGCGGGAGCGGACGCCCCAGCTCCCCCCTCGATGCGTTCGAGAAGGAGCGTCCGCTGGTTGGTGATGGGATCGAGGTAATCCGCGACTACCTGCATCCCCTGCACGGAGGTCCGGCGGGTGATGGGGTCGGAGGGGCCGAGGGATAGCTTACGAAACTTTGACTTGGTTGCCATTTAACTTTGCCCTTTCTCGGAGCCGCTTTTGCGCGGCCCGGTTACGACAGTTCGCGTCATAGTACACCTTAAGGGGATTGCCGCGACGAGAGAATTTCCTCCCGCATCCGCACTTGCATTCGAGTCTCCTGACGATTCCCATAAGCGTTTACTAATATTACTAATCGGGTCCAACCATACGCCCAGTCACGATTCCTGTCAAGCTTTTATTTCAGATTATTTCTCACAGCCTGTGGATAACCTGTGGAATAAGCGTAGGCGTCTTGGGCGGTCACTTTTGCACCATCGGCGCAACCAGAGTCATCGTGTGATCCGTGCAAAAGTTGATGCCGTCTCCGCAGTTCGGCGTGCGCAGATCGTGCCAGATCGGATTAACTTCCGGTATCCGGTCGGGCAGCGGAGCGGAGAGCACGGGAGCCACAGCGGGCACTACCACGATTCGTCCAGTCGGCATTACGCAGGCAATCTTGGTTTCTGAGAAATCGACGACTTCGCACCAAGGATAAGCGACTGACTTATAACTTTGCCCCGACATGCCCACCTGGAGGAGACAGACCGCCAAGAGAATTCTCATTGTGTTGTACCGCCAGAGGTAATCGTAAACGGACGGTAATAAACCTCGCAAAATGACCTAACATATTCGTCGCGTGTCATCACTGCCGCCAATCCGGGATGCTTTTGGATGAGCCAGTCGTACCATGACGCACCGATTAGAGGTAATGAAGCAGCATATTCCTCGTTAGTTTGTTGAATCATCTCCCACCTCCGAGTTTTACGTTGCCTGCGAGAATGACCAATATTCCAAACAGGAACAGCGCGATATCTACTAGGTTCATCGTTTCCCTTTCTTGGCTCGGAGACAGAAAAGAAGAGTCTTCATTGCCCAACCTTCGGCTTTGTGTGCGTAAGGCAAGCTATTCTAAAATTGCTGGACTCTGCTTTACCGTCGCTAATCCATGATACTGAGGCGATCCGCTCATCTGATAAATGAAAGCACTCAATTACCATCGCAGGGCCTCCGCTCTTCAAATACACCACGTCGCCAACTTCAAATGACTTGCTCATTTTTTGTCTCCTCGACCGCACTCAGGATCAACGCGGCTCATTTTCCACGAGTTGCACATTCGGCCATTCAGCGCATAGGAAGCCCCGCAAATAGTCACCGAGCACTATAAGTATTTCTTCCTCGGACATTCCGTGATCTGGAACGCGGCCAATAATTCCGCGCTCGTCGAGTTGATCGTATAGCTTCTTGGCTGCATTAGCGATTATGTGGCTCATGGCTGCTCCTTGTGCGTAGACACCGCACTCAATTTATCCACAATTTCCCATAACTGAAACGCGATGGTAACTAGCAAAACCGGAATAGTGACGCACAACATAAACGACTCAAGTGAATTCATTTTCCCTCCGTCTTTGCGAGATTAGTCTGGCTCATTGGAATTATCCTTCTGACGCTCGATCCCGCTGCGGTCCGCAGGCGTCGAAAAGCGGCTTAAGTTTCTCGCCGTAGTGCTTGTAACTCGGCTGCTGTGGCCGCATCTTGCGAACTCTGGCGGCGAACAACTCCGTGGCATAAATCGTTCCAACCGTATCATCCGCAGCTTTCGCGTCTCGATAGGATGCTTCCAGAACCTCAATGTTCTCTGGTGTGATCGGCTCACAATCCGCCGTAGCCCACCAAAAGCAATCGCTGCAATTCGCTAAGAATGTAATCGGGGCGTAGTTTCCGTCCATGCGCCACCAGAGATTGGAGTTGTCGCCGAAATCAAATACTTTCAACACGCGAAGAATGAACTCTTCTTGGCTCATTTGGGCTTCTCCGTCTCCTTGGCCAGCCGCGCCCTGCATGTGCATCCTCCAAGGCCGTGTACTAATAGGCATCCCCAATCATGCTTCACCAGTTCCCAAAAGAGTTGCCAAAAGAAACTTGATCGGTGGTCGTCGAATATGACTGGTGGCGGCATCCTAAGATTTCTCACTTTCCCTCCCCTGGCTTGGCTGTAGGACGCAATTCCCTCTCTGCCGCATCAAGAGCCAACGTCTGCTCCAGCAGTTCGGCCAACTCAGCGATGTGCTTGAAAGTTATATCCTTGGCGGGTGATCCGATGCACAGGTATCCCTTGTTGCACAGTCGTTGAATTTTACGCGCAATAGAGACGGGCGATTCCTCGCGCCCTCCAACTCCCGCCCGGCCGCCACCGTAAAACTCTTCTCGTTCTTCTGCTATTTCCAGTGCTGCCGCCGTGCGTGGTTCCGATGCGCCCGACTCGATTGGTCCGCCATGTTCTGAGCAAGCCCACGTCTTCCGCATAGGGACTCCGCAGACGGTACAACTTGGTGCTGGTGGCCCCTCCTGGCTGGGGTGTCCAGCGTATCGACTCTCCGATTTGTAGGCGGCTAATCGCTCACCCCAAGGCTTATCCATGAAACCTGGTGTTCGCCATAACTGCTCAACTGCACCCATGAATGCTTCCTCGCTTGGCGCGGCTGTCGCCGGAGCGGAGGCGGAATGCCAATCATTATTACAGTAGAAGTACTCACCCCACTGATAGCCAACTTGTAACTTGGTCGCCTTGTCATTACTTGCGCATCCGGGGCATCGTTCTCCCTGCGCTTCCATCTCCGCATCAATCTCGAATGTTTCGCCGTCTTCGAGCGGGTAGAACAACCTGCGCGCCTTATCAAGAGCCTCGTTCTCACAACTGGCCGTAACTCGTGCGCCTTCCGCCATACGCTTACCATCACGAAATCGTGAAACTCTGTACTCTTGGGGCGCTGCTTTGTCTTCGCTCATCTCAAATCTCTCCGCCTTCCATGATTGAAAATCCCTTGACTAGCCTACAACCAATCCCGTATTGCGACTGTTCGTAAGCATCTCGTTGCGGATTCTGCAGCAAGCTGAATCGGCGTCCACTCTTTTCCAGCGTATGATGGGCTAACCCGGTATCGCGTGATCCGCAGAATGGACAATCCTCGAATACCAGAGTGAGCGGACCGTATTGACTTTCCGACGCATACACGTGATGACAAGATCGGCAATAGTTCATCGGCGTCTCTCGTCCCGTGTCTCCGCTCATCGAGTTTCCTCCGGTTCTGTAGCCTTCCAGCGCTCTGCCGAAAGTTTGTACGAATGGATATGCGCTTGCCTGATTGTCACCTTGGGGTGCGTATAATGGTCCTTTTGGGCTGCACTCCAAGCTACTTCGAGTTCTGCTGCGTGCATCGAATCGTAATAATTTCCCGTAGGCTCCCCAAGGCATTCAGTCCAATACACAACGGAAGATTCAGTAAATTCGCGCATCCATTGCTTGCTCTCAGTCGCCATCATTTCGCCTCCGCTCAGATGTCCAAGTGACCTACGCCCTCGCAGTATTCGCAGGGCCAGCCTTCCCATTCCCTGCCGCTGCCGCTGCCGTGACACTTAGGGCACTCCACAGCTTTGTCCGCTTCTATGATCCGCCGACCGAATTCTCAAAAATGGTCTTTACCGCAAGCGGGACAATCAAATCCCCATTCGTGGTCTTTAGCAGCCTTGCCTCTCGTCTGCCTGTCGGCCCCTCTGTGTCCTGCACTCTTAACTTCAGAGCAGTCATCCGAAGTCGGTTGTTTTCGCTCCGGTTCGCCGTTGCCGATCCCCGTCCGATTTGTCATACTCGTTCCTCAAGTTCGCGCCGAGATTTAAGAATGCAATCCTCACAGGTGTAGCAGCTTCCGAATCGCCCTTCGACTTTGGCACGCTCCATGACCATGCGAGTCTTTGCCGGAAGTGTCTGTGGACCTTTATGAATCACACTCAAACACTTATGCGAGAAGCGGGTAACTACCCACGCAAACGAGCGACATTCGATCTCAACGTCTTCCGTGCCGACTCCATACAGGTAGTCCAGCGCATAGTGCTCCGAATCCGTGAGTGATTCGCTCATTTGGCTTTGTCCTCTTCTATGATCCGCCGACCTTACCCTCCCGCCACCGTCACGGATGCTTCGCCGTGTACACGAACACCGCTCCCTGCCCGCTATCCGTCCCTGGCGCTCCCAGAAGCACCTTCCCGTCCTGCACCGCCACGCTTGCCCCAGCGTTCGTCTGCGGAGGCTTCGGCACCAAGCGGAGATCCGGCGTGCCCGATGCCCACCCTCCCGCTGGCTCATAACACACGAACGCCGATCCCTGCTGCACCTGCCATTGATTCACCGGCCCGGAGTCGCCGAGGATGATCGTTGTGGAGTCGATAGCCAGGGATGTGATCCCCCGGAAGTAGATATAATGCGGGATGGTCAAGGTCGCCGAGGGAATCGAGGTGTCCTGCCAGCCGGTCGAAGGCTCGATGAAGATCGGCGCGGAGCCATTGAGCAGGCCGGAGCCCGCGGCGGCGATGGTTCCCGCGTACATCGCCAAGGGACCCATGAGCGAGCCAGAGCAGCCCTCGGAGCTTCGGCTCCCGGCGGATAGTTCCGCCGTCTGGGTCATCGACTGCCATCCTCCGAGGGACTCCTGGTAGACGTAGATCGCCCCGCATCCCTCATTCGCCAGGGGAGCGGAGATGGCTACCTTGACGCCAAAGACGGCCAGCGCGTAGCCGAATTCATAATCGGACTGCTGGGGATTATCCGATGGCGTCAGTTCCGCGCTGGGGGAGATTGACGAAGGCCATCCTCCACCCGGCTGCACGTAGAGATCCGCGACCCCGCCGGATTGCTGCGAGGCCATGACGACGGTTGAGCCGTTGACCGCTATCGACGGCAGCACTCCGGTCCAATCACTCGACGGCAAAAGCTGGGCCGTCTCGGTCGCATCCGCCCATCCACCTACGCCTTCGACGAACACGAATCCTCCAGTCGAGGAAACGCCGACGATAGTAGTCCCCTTGTTCGCCGCCGCGACCTGCTGGATAGCTGAGCCATCCGAGGTCGTAAGAATCGCCAGCAGCGAAGGAGTCGCCCAAGTTGGCGCGGGCGCGAAGAGGTAAATCCCGCCATTGGAAAGGACCGCCGCCACCTGCCCGCTCAGCGCGACGGATTGTCCCGCTCGCTCCGAGCCGTTGATTGAGATTTCGCCGTTGAAGAATTGGCCGACCGCCAGCGACGCCAGGGACATCCATACGAGGATCAGCAATGGGATACGTTTCATACTTCCCTCCTACTTAAAGTTGACAAGCTCAATCAGGTCCTTACATGCGAGAATAATCTCGCAGGCGCGGCGCTCGGGAGTCTTGCGATGTACGTCACCTTTGATGGAGGGATAAGCGTCCCCTAGATAATAGGAGACACGTCCCAGCAAACTATAAGCTTCCCAAGGCGTCACGATTTTTCTCCAGTTGATAGTGCAGCGGCGAGTCGTTCCGCTTCGTGATTACAGGTCCGGGCGACAAAGCGCCCCGTCGCCATCGGATCGCGCCGCACGTCTTCGCCACCATAACACACTTTCACGAAGGCGCATTCAGTGGGGTAGGAGCAAGCTTTCCGCGTTTTTCTGAACTTACGATTCAGCAAACTACGCCGCTCTCCGTCATCGACTGCGGATTCTACCAGAGCCACGTTTTCCGCGATCTCCGTCTCTTGCTCCTCTATTTCCTCCATAAAATCTCGAAGATCGTCATCGTTGCGATACACGGTAATCGGTGGAATAAAAACCGCGTCCAAGGGATGCTGACTCGTGTATCCAAGCGCCTGCGCGGAGGACTTCCATCCCAGAGGTCGCGGCTCCATGCCCACGGTCGAGTCGAACGCGGACATCGCCTCTTGGGAATCATCCAGCCGGTCGATCCATCGCTTCACGTCGTCCACCGGCTCTGGCTTCCAATGGCCGTAGTAGAGATTCGTCGCGCCTCCATCTTCCTTGATGTAGTCGTAGGACCAGCATTCGTCGCCAAGGTTGAAGGCAGATCCCTTCGCCGCTGTGCCTCGCGCCACATAACGACGGATCAGGTGAGACTTCTGCGAGCGAACCTCGAAGCCGAACCGCGCTGACAACTCTTTATCCTTCCAGCGCTCCCCCTTGAGCATGTATTCGTAGCGGATGCCAAGGATGCGGGGCGGGGCGGGGAGTCCATGAAGGTAAACAGCTATACGGGGATCACACTCTAACCCATTACCATGATGAATGTCCGTCCACCAGTTCTGTAATCGCCGCTCCACCTCCACTCCCTCGCTCAATCCCTGCATATCATGCTGCGCGTCCAGCTCCTTCCGGCGATCCCAGCTCGCGGCGGTCTTGAACGACATGAGATACAGACTGTTATCCGAACGGGATCGCAGCAGTGCATCAGGACGGGAGCAGAATACAATCGCCGCGCCGTCGCGCCGGTCATCCTCGTAATACTTATCGGGATCGACATGCGCCAACTCCCAAGTCCCCTCCCGCTCCACCTCCAGCACCTCGAACTCCTCCAGCAACGGTCGCAGCCGCCGTCTGGCATACGCCCGCACCAGCCCCTCAACCAGCGCGGACTGCTCCTTCCACAGATACTCGTCGAACTGGGATTGCCCGTTCGCTTGCGTGTCGTACAGCGCCTTCAACGTGGGATCGTCGATCTCGACTCCCAGCTCCGAGGCCGTCGCCGTCATCTGCTGCTGAAGGTCGGTCGGCGCGGTCATCGCCGCCTGCTCGTTGGGATCGACGGCGAGGGCGTTGCGGTATTGCGCGAGGTCGGCTATCGCCAACTCCACCGCCGTATCTTCAATCGACGGCAGCGAGACGTTTATATCGTCGATGTTCGACGTGCTATAAGCGACCAGTAGCGTCTCCAATCCTTTGTGAACCGCCCCACCAACCGCGAGCGGCAACGGCTTCCTCGCTGGCGTCAATCCCACGCCCGACTGGTGGTATTCCAGCCAGCGGAGGCGATTGCAGCGCTGGAAGCTCTCGATGCGACTTCTATCGGTGAATACGGCCCGCGTCATTTCCCCACCCGATCCACGACCACCTCGCACTGCACAATCTGCGCCGCAATCCCCTGTGACAACTTGCCAGGACCGTCCAGCCGCACGAACGTGCGCCCCTCGTCCTCAAGGTTGTATGATCCCCGACTCACCGAATACAATTCGAATTTATCGGGGGCCGTGGACGTAATCTGCCATACCTCAAAGTACCCAGTCGTGGTAGAGTCCTCACACACAATCCCCACGCGCCGCAACACGTCGCGGCCCTTAGGATGCAACTCAACGTATGTGCCCGCCTTGATTTCTGTCATCGTCCCGCCTCCTTTTGCTCAACCTTCTCGATCCCCCACCGTACCAGCGTCCGAATCATACTCGCCAAGGTCCGACCATCCTCGACCGCCATCCTCTCGACTCGATCCAGCATCGCCGGACTCATGCGGAATGAAACCAACTCGGTGAACCTGTCTACTTTTGCCCTCATGCGAGGACATATTAGCACGTCTGAATACGATGTCAAGTGTTATTTTCGCTCACCTGTGGAAATACTTTATAACATTCACCATCCGCTACAGTTACGAAGACACAAATTTACAATATTTTCACTATTCTCTTGACTCCGAGGGGTGATAAGATGTAGTCAACAGAAGGTTGCCTGAGCAACGAAATCCCTGCGTGAGCAGGCCGGTTTACATGGGAGTGTCCGCCGGTCTGCTCAGCGTAGGAGAAAACTGGACACTCCGAATGGCTACTACGCCGTCGTGCATCTCCGCTAACGATCCAGCCATCACCAATCAGATCCTAAACGAGAATCCCAACGGCGATTCCTACGAATCCCAACGCAAGCGCCAACGCGATCCTTACTTTTTTGAACGCGACGCCTCTGGCGCGTGGCGAATCGTATCCTGGCTCGAACCTCGCGTCCATCGTGAGCAGCGTGAAGTCGCGCTCCAACTCCTCCGCGATCACGGCTGGATCGCCCGCGCTGACGCTATCGTGTCCTGTGGCCGCGCATTTATTCCCTTCAAGGGCTGCCTTGAAAAAGGTCCTGACGGGCGCTGGCACGAACTCCATGCCGTCGTGGGATTCTGCAATACCGCTTTCTGTTCTTATTGCTCTGATCCTAAGCGCAGATTAGATCATTTTCTAAACCTTGACCACAATCGCGTCATCCATTCTATCTACGCGATAACAAACACGCTCTCAGCTCGTGGGCTCCCCACATCAGTCAAGCGAATCGTCGTAGCCTCCAGAACCACCAAGACCACCAAAGGGCTAGGTATTCGTCAGCGTCAAGAAATCCTACAGAAGCAAATCGACCGATGGCGCGAGCGTGTTTGTCGCCAGTATGGAATCGGCACCGAGGAGCACGGGCTGCTTATCGCCGACGGCCTTCGTAAGGGGGGGGCCAGCGCTAAGATATTCTACGTAGGCCCCGACATTTCTGATTCCTTCCTGCGTGACACTTGGAAGGAAATCGTCGGAATTGGCTGGGAGTTCGATATAGACAGTGCCACCATTTGCGCCCACGAAATAGCGACCGACGAAATCGGCTGTCGCGGAATGGTCGAAGCAGAACTTCAGCGTCTCATGGAGGCCAATCACCAATTCGTCGCAATACGCAAGCCAAAGGAGCTGGCGGAACTACATGTCATGTTCCGTAATTATCGAATGGTGCGCCGGATAGGATCGTTTTATGGCCAGAAGATCGTAAGCGATTCGGAGCAGATTACCGATATCGAGTCATCCGAGATGACTGAGGCCGAAATCAACGCTGCCATAAACGCTATGCCCGTCGTTCCATCGGAGCTGGGATTGTGTATTACCTGTCAGGCTCCCCTAGTTGCGCTTATCAATCATAAGCCTAGCAATTACCAAGACTTAGACTCTAAGGCGATGCAGGTTAAGTATTACAAACCGAAGGAGCGTCAGGAACATAAACATAGTACCGTACATAAGTGTCCAGCCGACAGCAGATTGAGAGGAGATGTGAAGGCACTTATGAGCCAATCGCCGCCGTCCTGACCGCTCCAGCGATCCCCTGACCCCGATTTCCGACCGCTCTACACGATGATGAAGGCGGAGCCCTATCCCCATTGTTCGGCCATAGCCTCTGCGATCCCCGGCAAGGTACGGCTACGTTCCTTCCAGCGATCAGGGCCCGGCGAAGCATGATGTACTCGTGGCGTCCGGCCTTCTACTATATTCGTAGGAACCAGTTTGGGTAGTCCTTTGAGCCACAAGCAGGTCGCCTTTGTCTCGCCATGTCCGAATTGCCACGGCTGAATGATCTGGTCGGGTTTCCGCCATTTTGTGCTTAGCACACCAATGGGATTTTCGATGGCCCATTTTTTGATAAGCGCGTTGTTTGCCAGCCAGCACTTGACAAATCGCAGCGCCTCTTTCTGCGGCTCAACTCTATTTTTGAACCACCTAGCACCGCTCACAGCCAAGTAAGTGCAAGGCGGATGAGCGATCATCAAATCCCAGCAGCTCCACATGAACCAGTCTTCCTTAAGGTCCAACTGCATATGGAATTTACTGCCGTCTTCTGCTGGCAAAAGATCACACGACCAAGCATCATGGCCTCGCCCGCGAAATGCTTCCCGAACGATGCCAGAGAACTCACACGCCACCAGAACTCTCATTTTTTGTCCTCCGCCCTATCCCTTCCAGATCCACCACAGCCACCGCACGACATGTCCCAAGGCCCACCACGCGCCTAGACATACCACGATGTAGAATCCCCAAGCCACGCGGATCAGCTTGCGGTTCTGCTGACGCCATAGCCGTATCTGCCGGTCCTCCGTCGCATAATCCTGCCATATTAACGACATGTTATTGTCCTCCCCTTCCCTTTCTACGCTTCCGCGACTTCTCCCCGCGAAAGGATGGTTAAACTGGCACATGGCGAAAGAATACGACGCGCTGCCCGCCCTTGACGCGGCAGTGAGGGTTGGTCATATCGCCGTCGCGTGCTTTCCAGCCGTCTACCTCGAACGGTTTCAAGGCGGCGGAAATCTTCGCCCTATCCTCGGGCCAATGTGGACGGGCATTGCGGCCCGTTTCGACCTTTAGTAACTCGCCCAGCGTTGCTGTAGCTCTTGGCTTGGCTGCTCATACTCCCATCCATTCTGGTGACAGACAATTTGCTCCCATACGTCACCGGACGCATCAAAACGGTCAATCCCCATGCGAGTGAACCCGGCATTGATGATGCGTTGCGTGGGTGCGTCAAAGTTCATCGCAAGGCCGTTCTTAATAGCCTTGATTTCGTCGCTGTGATCTTGGATAATCTGTTCGATTCGGCTCATTGTTCCCTTCTCCCTTTCTGTATCGCTAACCACGATTGAACTCCGTCTCACCAGTTACAACTGGCGTCAGCTCGTCCCCATCCCATTCCGTCACCGCCGTCAGCCCTTGCCTAATGACAATCCTAAGCGCTTGGGCGAACGTCCACATCTGACGGTCCGCGATAGCTTGGATCGCATCGCGTTCGCTCTGCTCTAATCGCGTTTGTACTTGGATAAGCATGATGAGAGTGTATACAACGTATACGATCCTGTCAAGGATTATCTTTTATTCTGATCCACAGCTTATACACAGCGTTTGGCATCCCGATCCTGACCCGGTAACTAATAGCTCAAGATAGTTAATAGCCGTCCAGACCGCGCCAGCTAATGCATACTACATCCGTAGTAGGTCTCAGGGTGAGAATTGGTGAGGGATGTGAGCGGGTGAGTATGTACATCCCAACTCACGACTGGTAATACTACCCTCACCTGTCTAATCCTTATTCTCACCTGTCCGACGCTAACCTCACCTGTCCTTTGTCCCTCGACGACGCCGATTAGGACGCGGGATTCGCAGCTCGCCGACGCTGGACCCCCGACCGTCGTCCATCGCCCGCCATCGCGCATCCTTATTATATGTCCGATTGCCAGGACGATGGCCGGGCAGATGCGAGTTGTCCGGATGGGAGGGCCTCCGCCGACGCTGACATGTCTCCATCCTCCCCACCCCCACACAAAAATAATAAAAATTATAACTATCCTATAATCAACATGATCCCTAATTCCCACAGGTGAGGGGATTGACATGGCGGATGAGGGGTGATATGGTCGCGGCTGGAGGTTAGATATGAATCGGATACGTCAACTGGAGCAGCAGATCGCGCAGCTTAACACGGAGTTGAAGTGGGAGTACGATAACAACGCAAAGGGACAGACCATCCCATTGAGGGAGCAGGCGTTTACCAACGAGAGTCCGGGTACCGTGGGTGGTATGGCTGGACAGTTGTCGCAGCGAGACCCTATCGACGACGTATTTACCTTCCACGACAATCCCGATGCGGCTCCTCATTATATCGAGATCCGCGAAGCCGCTAAGACCTTCGCTCGCGTGATCGACCGGCATGCGCCGTGGTCAGAGGATAAGCGGTCCGCGCTCGGATGCGTTCGAGCGGCAGTAATGTGGGCTAACGCGGCGGTGGCGCTAAACGGACGAGGACTATGACCGACTCCTCCTTCCCCCACGACGCCCTAGGCAACTCGATCCGTAAGGACGACCTCGTACAGGTCAAGCTCCAGTCGCCGGACCTCATCTTCCAAGTCACCGACGTGCAACCCGCCGGGACGCTCATAGGACCGGATCAGCAACCACTAGCGCTCCAAGGGACACTGACCGTTGCGGTGACCATCCCGATCACCTTCGCGCCGGGGGTCCTGTTGGGGAATATCTTGGTGCTGAAGAAGCCAGAGCAGGAGAGGACGAACTAGTGGCTAAGACATATCTTAAACGCACACTTCGATTGGTGGCTGACAATGGTTGTAAGGTGTGCGAGGGTACAGGAATCCGTGCGGAAAATCATTACTCTGTGGGATGCCGGAAGCTAGAGGTCGCGTTTGATATTTGCCCTTGTGTTAAGGTAAAACCCATTGGGTTATACCTACCCAAGAAGACACCTGATGTGATCGTGCCCGTTGACTAATATGACCCCCTCCCCCGATGCCGTCGATCAGTCGGAGGTGATCCTCTCGGACGTAGTGAAGTGTCCGAAGTGTGGGGCGGATTGCCGTGATCTCGGTAATGGATATGTTACCTGCGATACTTGTTGTGAGCGTATCCGCAAGGAGCTAAACTCGTCCACCACGCCCGCCGATCCGAAGTCCTGCTCCTGCCTCCGTTGCGGCCACCACTGGACGCCCAAGGATCAATCCCGCCCCCCACGATGCTGCTCCCTGTGTCGGTCGGCGTACTGGGATTCCCCCTCAGCAGGCACGATGACGGATGAGCAACGCTCGGCGGCGCAAGCGCGGGTGAGAGAGAAGGTGGCGCGGCGGTCGACGCTGGCGCGACGGAAGACGGCGGAGAGGAAGCTGGTGCGGTGGGCGGGGGAGGTAGGGCCGGATGCGCTGGAGATCGTGGCGGCGTTGTATCCAATGCCAGGTGATCCATCTCCTAAGTTCGAGACCGAGGAGGATCTAAGACATGCGTTGTTTAATCATGGGAAGGCTACCGTTATGATGCCTCCTGCGGGGATGCCCCCTCCGCCGAAGTTCGAGGACGAGCGATGATCGGTAACGCCTACCACGACGCCTTCGTAGGACCGCTAGTATGGGGAGTTAGGAGAGAGAGAGAGAGAGTAATGGATGCTAATAGCCCACGGTCGAGAATCGTCTTTCCCGAGCGCACCCGGACCAAGATCCACGCCCGCTGGCTGGAATGGTCAGCGGCCTTGAAGATCGAGCAGCAGGCGCGACCCTCCCATCTGTGCTTCGACGAGACTTGGCACCAGGGATGGCTTATCGACCTTCTTCGCCGGGGAGTGGAGATGCGCGTGGTGCGGCGGCTGGAACTGGACGACCCGCGCAAGCCGCTGACGGAGTTGCATCGGCGGGTGACTAAGTATTTAATGAGGAAGGATAATCGACATGTTAGTAACCAGCAATGAGAATCGCTTGCTATGGGCGTTAAGAGATATGGTAGCGCAGCATTGCAGTTGCGTGGACCCACAGGGATTGCGGAACAAGGTGCTCGACACGGAACTGGTATTCGATTCTGGTTACATTCGATGCAACCGGACAGCAATGGAAATCCTCGTCGAGCATGGCCATATGGAGTTGGTGAGCGCGGACGATGGTGGAGGCCGCTGGTACCGCGCCAAGATGATATCTCCTGGCAATACTCCGAACGCTTTTGGAAGAGATATTACGGATATAAAGGAGACCGCACAATGCCAGCACGCCAAGAGCTAGTAGCGAACCGTCCACTCCGAGGTGATGAGTTGGCGAAGATCATCCTCGCCGATGTCACCGACATCCTCGCCCGCGATTGCATGATGACTTCCCGCGTGGCCTACGGTCGCATCGCCTACGAGATCAAAGTCGTCCTGCACATGGACAACCCGGCGTTCAAGGAATCGGAGACGGTGATCCGCGCTAAGGCTCCGTCGGATAACATGGTCGAGGCGCGACCGGAGCTGGCGGCTATCGAGGGTGGGCCACCCTTGGCGAAGCCTTGGTCCTCCACTTGCGCCAACTGCGACCGCCCTGAGTCCGAGCACGACGGCGACGAGAAGCTATGCCGCGTCAACGCTGGAGAACTCATCACCCGCTGGGAGCCCTCCACCAACTCCTACGTCTCCGCCACTCAGCGTGACCGCACCATCGACTCCCCCAACGTCGCCCGGATCGAACATGGACTCCCGATCACCGTCATCCGCCAAGGCCACGATACTGGCGGGAACGCGATGTCGGTCGAGGAAGGCGTGCTCTATCCGCCCGAGACCGTACAGGATGTCTCGGTGCCGCCGAAGGATCACGATCTCACCCGGCAGGTGAAGCAGGCGTTCACGGATGGGAGCAATCTTCTGTGACCGTCGAGGAGATCAGGAAGTTATTGCCTGAGGCGGAAGTATTCGCGCTCTCTCCCGAATTCAATTACATCATCACCTTCGATATGAACCTTGTGCAGCGAGAGACTATGAAGGCGGTTGGAGAGTCGTTATATAAACAAGGTATATGGGCCGCGCTGGTGGGAGTATGCGGTCCTGATGCGATCAACGTGTTCAGGGTGCCACAGTGATCTTGGCGTGGCAAGTCGCAAGGGGAGTCGCGTGGCTGAAGAAACTAGTCAGCGCGTCCGAGTCCATCGCGGGCTCTCTTGAGGAACTGGTCAAGATCGAACGCGAACGCACCCCCGCCCGTCGTACAATCAAGAAGGCGGAGATCACCGTGGCCGATCCTCAGGAATGGAACCAGTCGTGGCGCGAGGCGCATCCGCAGCTGGACGCGGAGGAAGGAGAGTTATGATCCGATTTATACTGATCGGAAATCAGATCGACGATGACGATGAGCAGCCGGGGCACCACTTCGCATTCTTCAACACCGTCAACGACCTATTCATTACGCTCGACAACGAGCAGGTGTGGCAGACGTGGGAAGAGTTTGAACACTCGTGGCGAGAAGAATACGCGGAAGGAAACTACGACCTTCCTGTTGTGTGGCCGCTTGAGCGTTTCAAGGGACTATGCAGTCATTACGTCAGCGTCCGAAAGGTGGCGTCCTGATGCCCCACGTTCCTCCTCCCATCGGCGCTCACCCCTCCCGCCGCCTCATCACCGCGCAGGAGATCGCTGCCTACAAGGAACTCGGCGTGCGTCCTATCGACGTTCTCGAATGCGTCCGCATCACTCCGTTCCTGAACGACTTCGGCGGTCGCGCCCGATGCCTCGCCTACCTCCGCGCCTCCGACTCGCGCCTCGCCCGACGGTTCATCGAGTGCTACGATAACTTCAAGCTGTCCTATTTCGTTCGCTATCGCTTGCCGCTCGAAGCGTTCTGCATCAAGGCCGGTATCAACCCGCTCGAACTCCTGAAGGAGATCGGCGCATCCGCGCGGGCGATCTACCAGATTCAGGCGTCGATGGCTGCGGCGGAAGCTCACCCGGCCATCGTCGGGAAGTCCATCGAACTCGCCAAGGAAGGCGACGTGGATCACACGACCCTTCAGATGAAGCACATGGCGTTCCTCCCGCTGCCGAAAGGCTCCCAGGTCCAAGTGAACGTGAACGCCTCTGCCAACGCCGCGTCCTCCGCGCAATCCACTACCGTGGCCGCGCCCGCGCCAGAGAACACAATCCGTGGCCTCGTCAATCGCTTCAACCTCCCGGCGAAGACCCAAGCGATCCTCGCGGGAGAATCCGCCGGAGAGACGATCCCCGCGATCATGCCGGGGGATTCCCGGGAGCTGACAACCATTGACGCCGACGACTCCGAGGAGGACGACTCATTTACTGTTCAAGACATGTCGAGCGACGAATAGCCCTCGCCGAATCCCTCCAGCGCGACCTCGGCAATCCCATCCGCCTCCAGCATCATGAGGTCTGGGAGGTGGACGAGTTTGAGGCTCGCCTGCGTCTGGGGAAGAAATACGTCATGGGTCCTTCGGGACTCCCCATCGCCACCCAGAATCTCTCCCATGAGGAAGCGCAGTGGATGCTCAACGAGCAGCTTCTCGTCATGTCGGACCACGCCTATGCGATCACCCGCTACGGCTATGTGACCGACGAGGAAGGCGTCATCAAGCGGTTCACCTTTCGCCTTGCCCAACTCCTCCTATTCAACGTGATCTCCGACCTCGAAGATTTGGACGCCGCTATCGAGATCATGATCCTGAAGGCGCGGCAGCTCGGCATGACTACCGTCGTCGAACTCCTAATTATGTTCCGCATCATCTTCTCGAACGGCGTCAACGCCATCATCGCTTCCGCCGACCGTCAGAAATCGAAGATGATGGGGAAGAAACTGCTGATGGGCTACGACATGCTTCCCATATGGCTGCGGCCCCAGTACACCTCGCGCGTGGAGACGGAAAATGGAGAACTCACCTTTGGACAACTTAACTCAGGTGTATATGTCCAGCACGGCAACCAAATGTCTGGCATCGCTCGTGGCTCAACTCCAACGCTGTATCACCTCTCCGAGTGTGCGTCTTTCACCAACGCAAAAGAACAAATTGAAGCATCATTGTTTAAGGCTGTCCACGCATCTCCGTCGATATTTGGAATACTCGAATCGACTGGAGAGGGAGATGAAGGCTGGTGGGCCGAAACCTGGCACTACTCAAAAGCGAACTGGGCCTCGCGCACCTGCCGCCTCTGCCCGATCTTCTTCCCGTGGGTGATCGGCAGGGATCTCTATCCGAAACCCGCGTGGCTAAAAATGCGCCCGGTGCCGGAAGCCTTCTACGAGCACCGCCTCCCCGACACCCAAGAGCACGTCGCCCGCGTCGAAGCCTACATCGCTAACACTCCTCTCCTCCGTAAGCAACTCGGTCCCAACTGGAGGATGCCTATCGAGCAGCAATGGTTCTGGGAGGTCGGCCACGAGGAGCACAAAGCGAAAGGCATGGAGGGCATCTGGTTTCAGGAGATGGCCGGAGACGACATCGAAGCTTTGCAGCGGTCGCAGGAATCCGTCTTCGGCCATGACGTGATGATCGAAGTGGAGAACGCGGCGATCCCCACCTTTCAAGCGTTCGGCCTCACCGGACAATCCATTGAGGACCACCACGAACCGCCGCCGGAGGACATCGACTATGGCACTCCAGACAAGCCACGAATGCGTGAAGTGGTTACTTACAATTCCAACCGAGGTGACGCGTACCGATGGGAGTTGCTGCCCCTCCATCATGATATGCAATTTGTCGAATCCCTCAAGACCAAGCCGGATGCTTTCAGGGAGTATGCGAATGGCAAGCTCATGGTGTTCTGTCCTCCCAGCCCTGGTATTGACTACAGCATCGGGGTTGACACATCTAATGGCATGGGCGAAGATTCGACGGTCATTTGTGTTACGGCACCCGCCTCCCGCCGAGGTCAGCCTGATATTCAGGTCGCGGAATTCCGATCCGCCTACGTCTCCCACGTAGAAGCCTACGCCTTCATCATGTGCATCGCGGCCTACTACTCCAAGTTCATGGAAGACTCCACTCCCCACCGCAATCCCCTCGTCGGCGTCGAGCAAATCGCCTCGGTCGGCGACGTGGCCCAAGTCCAGATGCGTAAAATGGGCTACACGCGATTCCCCTCGTTCATTCGCTACGACGGCAAGGACTTGAAGAAGCAGAAATCCCGTAAGATCGGCTGGTACACGAACGTCTGGTCGCGCCCGATCCTCGTTGACTCCTTTGTTCACTCCGTCCAGAACGGCTGGTACGTCATCAACTCCCCATGGCTTATCGACGAATGTAAACACTTCGAGGTCCACTACACCGCGTCCGGCAAGGAGAAGAAGGAGCATGAGGAAGGCGAGCATGACGACGGACTATTCGCCGCCGCCATTTCCGAGATCATCGTCAACGATCTCAAGTCGATGACCGAGCGCTCGAAGAAGCGCTTCGGCGCGGCGGAGAACCAAGCCCTTCCGCCGATCAACGTGGAACCATACAAGGGCCAGACATTCTCTACGAAACCCAGCGGAAGTCGTGATATAACTATGAGTGAAATTATCTACTCCTCGACGGCGGAGTTGGACCGATGGCGCTAAAGCCCAAACTGAATAAGATTAAACCTTCACGATGGGCCAAGTTACAGTTCGACGCCCTATGGGATAAGAAATTTATTGATTACTTACGTAAGCGTAAAAAGGTTGGCTAGTGATGGCGATTCACCTCTATTATTTCGAGTCCCCTTCCGGCGATGTCCAGCTTCCCCCGAATGATGAATGCTACTTTACTCTTTGTCCTGCTGGTTATGAACGCCGTGAGGCCAACACTCTTTCGGAAGTGGACTGCTTGCAGAAGAAATTACAGGAGCAGACCTACCGCTCGCAGCACGCGGCGTGGGAACACGACGACGCCACCTTCGCCGCCGCCCGCAAATCCGTCATCGACTCCCTCCATCAACGGCTGGCATCATCCGTGACCACTGAATACGAGCGCGAGTTCATCCGAGCGTACATCCAGTTGCGTGAGGAGAAGCGAGCGAAGTACCGCCAGCGGTTCGTCTGTGATCGCGCTTACTTGGAGTTGAGAGAGAACGACCGCCCGCGCAATCCCGAGGAGACGCTAGGAGAGTCGCTATGAGGTTATGCTGTGTCAATTCTGATCTCTCTGTCGCTAATCTGGAACTTCTAGAAGCTCCTCCCCACCTCGAAATCAGTGAATGGTTATCTAATCCAAACATACCCGGAATCGTTACTGGCAAGCGTATTCGCATTCTTGAGCGCCTTACGGGAGTAACTGATCCCGTGAATGGAATCGTGTTCTACCAAGAGGTTCAACGCTGATGGCCTTCTCCGACGATCGAGTATCGCAGGACAACTACCGCCAGTGGCAGGCCCCGCCCGCCGCCTCCAAGGAAGACACGAAGCTCGGATGGCTCCAAGAATGCCAGGAGACCGGCCTCTCATGGCTCAAGTCCCAGCGCGGCTCCTCCGACTGGCGCAAAGCCCTCGACGTGATATCCGGCAAGCTGATGTCGGCGGACATCCCGCAGTACCGCTCGCAGCTCAACACCAACCACCTGAAGCGCAACATCCGCGAGATCGTCGGAGTGCTCTCGAAACTCCGCCCGCTGTGGGGATACTCCTCGGACAATCCCGCCTACGCGAAATCCGCTAACCAGTTCAACCTTCTGATCCGCGCTCTCTTCCTTGAGAACGACTGGGACCGTGCGATCAAGGAAGCCTTGCAATACTGCGCGGCGACTTGTACCGGATGGATTCGACCGACCTACACGCGAGACTTGGTAAGCGGCGAAGGCTCGATCCAGTTATTCAGTTATGGAGCGCCCTGCGTGCTCCCGACGCAACTCCCTCCGTCCGGCAACTTTCAGAAAGCCTACGCCATGACGCTCCTCGACGAGCAGCCGATCTACATGGCGCACGCCCTCTTCCCGCTTTACCAGCATCGTCTCCAGCCGACCTCCTCTGTCTATTGGTACTCGAACGAAATCCGCAAATCGGCGCAGGGGAACATCTGGAAGCGCATCTTCGGCCAATCGACCACCTCCGGCCCGACCAACCTTCCCGATCTGATGATCCCGATCCGCTACACTACCGTCTGCGATCTCAGCCGGAACACCACGGGGACGAACCAGAAAACCGCTACGATGATCCCGATGGGCGAGCCGGGGTCCACTTGGTATTACGAAGTCCCCTACATCGGCCAGCGATGGCCCTCCGGCCACGGCAGGGATCGTGAAGGCAATCCCATCGCGGATGAAAACGACGCTCGACTCTATCCCTACCGCCGACTCCTTATCAGTAGCGAAACTTGCTGCATGTACGACGGCACCGCGTTCTGGTGGCACGGGCGTTCCGACCTGATCCCCTTCTCAACCGACCACTGGCCGTGGGAGCCGCTGGGATTCTCGATGGTCCGCGACGGGTACGATCTTCAACAGACGATCACGGAGCAGGAACGCGGGATGGCGGACAAGAAGCGGGTGCAACTCGATTCCCCGCTTGCCTACGATATCAATTCCGTCTCCTCTCGCGAGGCCAAGGCGTTCGACCCCATGCAGCCCCGCGCCCGCATCGGATTCGACGGGTCGCAAGTTGACAAACCCTTCTCCTCGCCCATCGACCCGAACGTCATCAAGCTCGACGCCACGGACTTTACTTGGCTCGAATACCTTGCGAACTCAATGGACTCCCAGCACGCGATCAAGGATGCGATGGCCCTCGCGCAGGCACGTATGGCGGGATCGGACTTAGAGAAATTGCTGGAAGCTACCGGCCCGATCATCGAAGATATGTCCCGCTCGATGGAGCCTCCGATCCGCGAGATCGCGGAGCAGGTTAAATTTCTCACCATGCAATTCCTCCCGACCGCTCGCGTGATGCAATACGTCGGCTCGGATAACATCACCTTGGAGAACTTCGACTATGATCCCGCGTCCCTTGTCCCGTCGCACATGCCGGGAGAGAATCCGGGGACGGCGGAGCAGCCGATTAAATCCGCTTATAATCAGATCCAGCGTTCGCGGATGTTCGCTTCTAATCTTCGCTATGTAACGACGCCGCGCTCGGTGCATGAGATCACTCAACTAAAGATGCAGCTAGGATTGATACAGCTTAAAAAAGTGGGAGTGAAGATCGACTCGCAAACCATCGCCGACTCGTGGGGCATCCCGAACTACGGCATCATCCCCGGATCGACCGTCATGGAGAAGGCCGCACATGAACAAGAGCAGGACCTTGTGTTCGCGGCTCGTATGAAGGAGATCGGAGTGGACCTCGCACAGGGATCGCAACCGGGAGCACCGGCTCCGGGAAAGTCCGGCCCAGAAGGTCGTCCTCCGTCGGGCAACGCCGCGCCCGCGTTGAAACAGCGCACCGACGGCTCATCCACGATCACCCAATCCGAAGGCGGAGGCACCCAAGTCCAGTGAGCACAACCGCGATCAAACCCATCGACCAGCATCTCATCCTCCGCAAGCGCACGTTCGCGGTTACTGCGCGTGATATCACTCTCGATGTAGTCGGCGCGGTACTGGCGATGCTCCGATCCGAGCACGCGACTGGATGCCTCCACATCGACCTCTCTCAAGGAGCGCCGTCTTCGATACGATTCGAGGAGACGGCTAAGCTGACTTCGTAAATAATTGTTGACATCGTAGTCGCGCCTGTGCTCCACTCAACCTTGACGAGATTCTAAGGCCGTCATCGAGACGCAGCCGAAGGCTCCGAGCTTAACCGCTCGGGGCTTTTTTATTTTGCGTACAAACTTAGAAAGGAGGGACATCACATGGAAACCAGTTTTGGTCCGGTCGCAAACCGCAAGAAAGGACGTAAGGGCCACAAGAAATAACCGTCCCCGACCCGGAAACGAGTGGCCTGACAACCGCTCTCCGAGTTCGGATCAACCGAGGTAAGGGACGGCGCGGCCTCCGCCCACCGTCCCCTCTTTCACCAAGGAGATTGCAGATGGCATACGGACGATCAACCGGCGCACGCATGGGCGGCAAGGGTGGACACGGATTCTCCCTCAAGACCGACATGTCTGACTCTGGTATGTCACGGACCAAGATGGGCCAGAAGAAGCCCTTTGGCAAATCCGGCGGCTCTGGAGTTCGCGGTTCTCAAATGGGCAAGGGCAAGGCGCGGAAGCAAGCGCGGGCGAAGGTTTAGCTCGATGGCCGCAGCCTCACCCACGATGCCACCGCCTCCGAGCGGACCGACGGCTCCGACTTCCCCCGTCGCGGCATCACCCTCGGCTCCCACTCCGAACCCCAAGCTCGAACAGGGATCGAAGATGGTGATCCAAGTCGTACAAGGATTACGTTCCATCGCGCAACAGTTCCCGGCGGCAGCGAAGCCGATCTCGGAGATCAACCAACTGATGCGTGAGGTTCAAATGGCAATGATGAAGGGATCGCAACCATCGGAACCAGCGGCCCCTCCCGTGAACGGATAAGGAGAATTTATATGTCACAGCCAACCACAGTGCAATCATTAGTAACCGCGAACGCCGGAACCTCGGCCTCCGACCTTCAGCCGTTGCTCTCGAACGACGCATTCTGTTCTGCCGCGAACGCCGAACTCGCTATCCTCGACCGCACCATCGCCGCGACATCTGCGCTGAATGACAAGACGGAGAATCTTACCGCCGGGATTCAGACCTTCGCCGGAGCGATGGGACATTTGCGGGCGATCTCGAAGCGCTTCCCTGAGACTTCCACCTTCATCGCCGAGGCGGTCAAGCAGGTGCAGCTTGCGATGGGCGTGGTCAAGGGGAATGTGCCTGCGACCCGCGCTGGCGTTGAAGTGCCAGCGGCATCATCGACTTTGGCTCCGCGTCCTATCGTACTGAAGTAGGCAGGAGCCATGATTAAGATTTGTATCATTATTGAAGGAGAGCCTGATATGTCACAAGTCGAAGTAGTCGTCACCGGGACCATCGGTTCCGCGCCACAACCTCTCGTCATCTCACCCACGACCTTTACGCTCGATCCGCAGACCGGGGTAGTGCTTCCCGAGACCACTATCGCTACCGTGTCCGGCGGCGTTCCCCCCTATACCTATGCCCTTGATCCAGCCATCACCACTCCGGGGACTCTGCCCAACGGCCTCGCCCTCGACGAGAATCAAGGCGTGGGGATCATTGGCATCAGTGGCACGCCGACTGATCCAGCGGGCACGGCGGTTAATTTCGGCGTGATCGCCACAGACTCACAGGGCGCGACGGCGCAAGCGCAGATTAAGAGCGCGGTGAAGAAATAACTAAGGAGGCGTTATGACGTATGCCGAGCTACTGAAATCACAAGGCGCGACCGACGACGATATCAAGATTCTGGCAACTCCCTTGGCCGAGCGCGTCTACGCCAAGCAGCAAGCCGACCTCGCCGCTGCAACCGAAGCCGCTGCCAAGGCCACCAAGCAATCCGAAGCCTATCAGAAATGGTACAACGAGCAGGCTCTCCCTTACGTCACTGAGACCGAGACTAAGTTGAAGACGACCGAGGCGACTCTCGCGGGAGAACGTGCTCGATTGAAGGCGCTACAGGACGCGGGACTCATCGAAGTCGCAGCGAACGATGACGCAGCCAAAGCTGCCGCCGTCGCAGCCGCCGCCAGCGGTGCCCCAACCTTCGACCCAGCGAAATTCGTCCCCCGCGAGCAATTCAACGAACTGGCCGTCAAAGCCGCCGACTCGATCACCCTGGTCGCCGACCTCGCGCAGGAGCACTCCGCGCTCGGCCTCCCTCTTGTCTCATGGCGCACGCTTAAGACTGAAGCCTCCGCCGCCGGGCAGGATGTCGAAACCTATTGGAAGGCCAAGTTCGGCGTCGAAGCCGCTCGCGCCGCCAAATCCGCCGCCGCGCAAGCTGAACGCGATAAGAAGATCGGCGAGGACGCGGTATCGAAGTGGAAGCAGGAGCATCCGGCGTCCGCCGTCAACCCTGCCCTCGGCTTCGGCTCGCCGTCGTCCAACCCATTCACCGGCAAGGTTCCGTCCGCGTCCGACGCGCAGCATCCGTGGAACCGTTCGGACTCCGAGAAGGTCAACTCTCGGATCAACAAAGTTTTGCAGGCACACCCGGATATCGCGGGGAACGCATAGTCCATGAGCGGCGTTTACAAGTCGGCGGGCAGGCGTGGTCAGTGGAAGGCTGAGGAGTTCGATGGCCTCAAACCAACTGTCTATGACTGGGTTCGCATGGCCGCGTTCATCGACGGCGAGGGTTGTATTCAAATCAACCCGTATAAGAAGACGCGAAAGGTACAGGTGCGAATCGTAATTCTCAACACTAACGAGATTCTTCCCCTGTGGTTACAGGAGACGTTTGGTGGGCATATCGTTCCGCGATTCCATAGCAATCCGAAATGGAAAACTTCCTATACGTGGAGTTGTACGGCTGGACGCGCTTGCTGGATTCTCTATAACTGTTTGCCGTGGTTCTTATTGAAGTCTTCGCAGGCGAAGTTATTGATGGAGCTTCAGGAACACATCGACTCAAATCACAATGGCAAACATAAAAGAGTGTCTGAAGAGGATTACGCGTATCGTGACGCGATACATTCGGAAATAAAGAAACTGAACGCAAAGGGTCCGAGGGTTAAGGAGAACTAACTATGAAATTCTTCTCGCGCATTCGAGATTTTAACGATGCTCCGTTTATGGAGCGTCCCGCCGTGATGTCGTGGTCCTTTACCGCGACGTTCGTGTCGATTAACCTCACAGCGGACCCAAGCTTCGATCAAATTTCTGCCACTACGTTAGCTGATCTGAAGGACGACGTTGTGATAGATAATTTTTTTGTGGACAGTACAACTTTAAGAAAAATGAGAATGTCCGGCGCGCTCGACGACTACGCGGGCGGCACCGCCATGCAGAATCCATTCCAGTACAACCGCGTGAACGGCGGAGCCATCGCTCCTGGCACCGACGTGAACGTGTCGCAGGTGCAGATCCTCGCTGCGACCGCCTTCCAGCCCAAGGAATATCTTGAGCAGATCGGCGTCAACCTTTTCCAGGTCGGCGTCATCAACGCTGGTCCCGCTGGCAAGGTGAAGATCATCGACGCTTACATGACGAACGCGGTCCAGTCGCTCAACACCGACCTTGGCATCGACATCTTTCATCACGGACAAAATATCTCCGGCTCGAACCGCATCGTCTACATCAACGGATTCGCCGAGGCCATGAACGACGGCGTAACGAACTCCTGGGACGGCAACATATTCACTTCCTACGGCGGCCAGACCCGCAACGGCGCGGTTGGCAACACTCTCAACTCCGTCCCCATCTGGTTCGGCGATCAGAACGGCAACACGGGCCAGCTCGCCTACAAGCCTCTGGTCGAGATGATCCTCAACTGCGTTCAGCCTCCCGACACCGGGATCATGAACAAGGCCGCTTATGCCTACGCGCTCGAACGCCTCGATCCCAAGCAACGCTACGGCGAGGAACAAGATGTCAAAATGGGCGTGACCGGATTCCGCGTGATGTCCGTCCTGTTCATGGTGGATAAGCTCTGCCCTTCGACGAAGTACGGTCAGCTCCTCCCGACTGGACTGTCGCAGACGACCGCCGTCAAGCCTACCACTTTCACTTCGGCGACCTCGGGCATCTCATCCATCTCGAACCTCCCGGCGAACAAGACCATCAGCCCCGGCGAGCCCCTGTTCATCCTCCGCTCGCAAGGCTGGAAGGTCCGTCCGACCACCGACCCGGAGTACAACTTCAATTTCACCCCGTGGGTCCGGTCGCAGACGAACGCCGATCTGGTCGTGGGCTTCTTCAAATGCGCCCTGAACGTCTATTGCCTGTCCCCACGCGACAACGGACAGGGGTATGGAATTGGTTTCTAAGGAGACTCTATGGCAGACACTTTCGTAAAGCCGCCGTTTTACCTTTCGGCCAAGTACCTGAACGATGTCAACGACTCGCTTCAGGGCGGTCAGCTTACCACCATGCCAACGGGGTTCTCCCAGTACCAGCAGAACATCCCCGGCGACCGCATTATCCTTGACGACACGACCGCTTATGCGCTGTCGGACACCGCTGTCGGCACACTTTACGGTGGCATCTACATGTACGTCAATGTGACGTGGACGACCACGGCGGCGGCGGTCGGTGGGATCGCGTTCTTTACTGGCGCATCGGTTGGCTCCGCAGCGGCATCCGGCGGGCCTTCAACCGCCTACCAAGTCACCGGAGACGCGCAGGCGACTACCACCCTCCCGGCGATGATCGCGGGGATCTTCATCAACGCCATCACTAAGGCGAACCTCGGCTGGATTCAGGTTGCGGGCGTGGCGGGGGTCCTCTTCGACTCCACAATTACCTCGACTGTCCTCGGCTCGCTGGTTGTTGCTAAGGCCACCGCCGTCGTGGCGTCCACCGCCGACAACACCACCACCACGACCATCACGGCGGCTCTAGCAGCGGCCATCATCGGCGTATCGCTGACCACGGTGACCACTTCGACCGTCGTCAAGGTGGCGATCACCCGAGGCATCAGCCGGATTTAAGGAGACGCAATGGCGAACACGATAGTCTACGGATACCCGCAACCAGTCGGCGCGAAGATTCAGATGAAGGTGGACCACTATGGTCCTGCCTCCTACGTGCAATACGTCGCCGCGACTGGCGTGGGCGATGTGGTCAATGCCTCCGACGTGGGCGTGGGTGGATTCGAGTCCGCAGGCGCGTCGTGGTCTGGTTATTCCAACTCCGGCAACTACATCGTCAACATCAAGCTCAACACGGCCACGCAGACGCAACCAGGGTCAGCCGTCGCCAAATTCACCGTGCAGTGGTACACGACATCCGCCGCCTTCGGCGCGATCTCAACCGAAGCTAACGCGGCGACCAACCTGTCAGCGGAGTACGTGCGCCTGACGCTCGACTGTGTGTAGCGATTGGGGAGCGGTATACTTAACGGCGCGGCTTCGGTCGCGCCTTTTTAACAGGGATCGGGAATGGCGTTACTAGACCTTCAGACCGAATTGCGCGGCGCGGTGCCGAAGCTCTCTTTCAACTACACGAAGACGCTCATCAATCGCGCCTACGCCGATCTCCGCCGTCAGAACCTTTGGTCGTTCCAACTCTTCGAGGGCCAGTGGATCGCTCCGCCCCAGCTCGCCTCGACCGGCACCGTCACCACCATCCAAGGTTCCTCGTCTGTCACGTTTGATGCCACCGCTACTGCCGCCATTAACGCCCTCGCTTCTTCCCAGCCATACTCCCTCATCACCCAGCGTCAGTTCCGCATCGCCAGCGGTGGCATCTATAATATCTGGGGATGGAATCCCTCAACTGGTGTGGCAACCCTCGACCGTTGGTACGGAGAACCGTCGCTGACCGGAGCCCAGTTCTCGATCTTCCAGTGCTACTACGTCCCCATCGTCGCCAATTCCCCGATTAAGGACTTCCGCACCTGGATCAGCGTCCGCGACATGCAGGATTTCATCGACCTCTACACCGAACGCTACCAGATGCGCGATATTGACGTGCAAGACCCGCAGCGGACTTGGTACGGCATCCCTTCGGATGTGATCCCTTACCAAGATGACCAGAATCCAGCATCGCCAACCTACGGATCGCTGATGTTTTTCCTGTGGGGGATTCCTACCTTCAACGTGAACTATCAGCTCTATGGCATCCGCTTCGGGCCGGACCTCGCCAAGCCAACCGACCAGCTTCCCTATGTGATCGGACAGGATGTCGTGATTGCCCGCGCCAAGTATTACGCCTACGAATGGGCCGAGGCGAACAAGGACCTCACCCCGCGTAACTCAGGGCCGGATTTCAAATTCCTGATGGGAGCGGCGAACAAGGAATACGACACTCTATTTCGTAAGTACCGTCAGATGGACCGGGATCGAGTTGACAACTGGTTCGCCACGCGGACGCGATCCAACTACGCGAAGTGGCTTGCCTTCTATAATACTCAGGGCGGAGTCGCATCACCAGGATTCGCAGGAGTGCAATCCTAATGCAGGCATACTCCAACTTCGCACAGCAAGGAGACGTTTCCGTAGTCACCTCCGGCCTCTCCTCGACCACCGTCGTCGAAGGCTCCTATCCCCTCTGCTTCGTCTCCGTCTACCTCCACGGCTCCGGCACTCTCGCGTCGATCTACTCCGACAATGGCGTCACTCCGCTCTCGAATCCCTTCACCGCGAACTCGAACGGTCAATTCACCTTCTACGCGGCGAACAATCGCTATGACGTGACCCTCTCGAACAACTCTGGGTCCGGTCCCGCGTCCCCGATCACGATCCCCGATATCCTGCTCAACGATCCCGCAGGCGGCGGTGGCGTCGTCAATTCCGTCTTCGGTCGCAACGGCACCGTCATCGCCCAGACCGGAGACTATAACGTATCGCAGGTGACAGGCGCGGCTCCTTTAGCCTCGCCCACCTTCACGGGAATCCCCGCTGCCCCGACCGCGACCTTCGGCACTAACACAACGCAGCTTGCCACAACCGCCTTCGTGCAGGCTGCGTTGCCATCCATCCCGGTCACTTCAGTATTCGGTCGGACAGGAGTGGTCGTCGCGGTCAGCGGAGATTACAACGTCTCTCAGGTCACCGGGGCCGCGCCGCTTGCTTCCCCCGCGCTGACCGGAGTTCCAACCGCGCCGACGGCAGCCTTTGGCACGAACACGACTCAGCTTGCCACCTGCGCCTTCGTCCAAGCCAACCTCCCGTTTATCGGCGTGACCAGTTGGAACGCTCGCACGGGCGCGGTCACTCCTCAGACCGGCGATTATACCGTCAGCCAGGTGACCGGCGCGGCTCCGCTTGCATCTCCCGCGCTCACTGGCGTCCCTACGGCACCGACCGCCGCGCTCGGAACCAGCACGACGCAGATCGCAACCTGCCAGTTCGTGCAGCAGACCGGGAACACTCCGGTTCTCTCGGCGTCCGTCACCCTGACCTCCGCTCAGCTCCTTGCGCTCCATGGGACGCCGATCACTCTCGTCCCAGCCCCCGGCGCGGGCGTCGTCATCTATCCGACGCAGATCGTCCTCGAATATAAATACGGCACTGTTGCGTACACGATCAACGGCGACTCCATCATCCTCGATTACAACAACGCTGGCTCGGCGCTCAAGCAGACCTTTGCCGAGACCGGATTCTTCGATCAAACCGCGTCTCAGATCGGATTCCTCGATGGAGTGGTGGCGCGGGCGGCATTGACGGTCGCAGCTAATCAACCGTTCACCATCGGCGCGTCCGGCGGATCGGATATGACTTTAGGAAACGGGACCTTGGTGGTATACATCTACTATGCACTCATCACGTTGCAGTGAGGAAACTGGATGACCTTGTTATCTCTATGTTGGCTATGGCTCTGGTTCGTGATCGGAGAACTCGTTTACATTCTCAAACGAGCCTATTACTTGATCACGGGGCCGAACCCTATCGCCAACGATTACAAGCAATTCCTCGACCGCTGTTGGGCACCTCTCTTGGTCCGAGCCATCTGCGGAGCGGGGGTCTATTGGCTGACTTTCTATCCCGAGCTTCTAAGTGACGCGTTATCTCTGACCGGGATTAGCTGGAAGATCCACTCCCCGATTCCTCACTACGCAGTATTCGCGTTGTTCTTCGGACTAGGCGTGGATTCGATCTTGGATTTCGCCGTCAGCAAGATTCCGTATCTCAAGGACTGGCTCCCGCAGATGCCACCGCCTCTGCCGAAAGCACAGATAGCAAATCCTCCAGCCCCAGAAGATCGGAAAGCGGAGGGAGCGTAGGCTCTGGCCGGAAGGACGAACAATGTGGACGCAAATAACCGACTGGTTTGGGAACTCAACTCTGATTCATTACGGTTCATTGCTGGCGCTCTTAGCTGGCTATGGTTTCGTTCTGCTGCGCGTCATGACGCTCTGCGTAAGGATGTGGAGGAACTTAAAGGGAAAGTCGCCTTTCTGGAAGCTACCCATCCCAATCCTATACGTAAGACTATTGACTGAGTTTCACGGAGTCTCGCTAGTGCTGGTGAGCCTGATCGGATTCGTGGCTGGGTCCTCGGTGACTTATTCCTATATGAACACGCAGCGCATCGACCGCGAACGCGGGCCTTACAAGATCAAGGTGCTGGAGCGATATGATCCCTACCACGCCCTCGCGCAGAAGCTCGGCGATCCGCGAGAGTTTCGGTTCGCCACCTGCACGCACGAGCCTGCGCCAGCGTTCGACGCGGGGCATATCTACGAGGTCCAGTTCGAGATCGCCAGCAACGAGGACGGCGAATGCAACACATTCACAGGCCCGAACGGGCACTTTGAGGAGGAGCGATAATGGCAACCTACGAGGAAGCGATCACCGCAGTCACCGAGGGCGTAGAAGGCGAGCCGCAATACGCCTACCGGAATGCATGGGCGAATCCGGTTGAGTACATCGGCCTGAATGGGTCCACAATCTACGTGTATCCGCAAGATGAGCAATATGAGGCATCGCAAGCGGACAAGGAAGCGACAGACTGGTCGTATAACGGGGATTTACCGCCCCGGTAAAAGGAGAAACCATGATTTCAACTATCTTGCTCGTGTTCGCATTCGTGCTGGCCGTGCTTGCGGTATTTGTCGGCCCCTACGCCCCATCCCCCAACTTCCGCTGGCATTTGGGCTGGGCAAGTCTGGCGTGCTACTTCTTGAGCCTTTTGCTTGGGAGTTGGGGCTTGGCGCATCCCCTGCGATGACATGGGCGACCGCGATATCGAGCACCTTCGCAGGGAGTTGATGCTTGAGATCGCAATCGTCAAGCAAGCGTTGACTGCACACTCGAATCAGGATGACATTCGGCACTTAGGCGAGGAGAAGGCGATACAACTAGCCGAGCAGGATATCAGCCGACGATTGCAAGAGATGAACCAGTTCCGGGCGCAGATTTCTGACGAGCGCCGGACGTTTGTAACATGGGGGGCACTGGCCGGAGTGCTGGCGAGCTTGGTGGCTGTTGCCACTCTGGTTCTGCTGTATTTTAAGAAATGAATGAAGCCCAATTACGCAAGGAGATCGCGCGATTGAAACGGCATCAACAAGTCGAAACGGATTCGGTGCTCCTGCTTGCCATAAAGTACCGCATCAAGGAACTGGAAAAAGAGTTGGAGAAATTGCAACAATGATCTACCAAAACATCGAGAATGGATTTACTCAGTGTCATAACGGCGTCCAGGGCGCAGGCGGATGCCCTGCCAAGACCGCACTCTCGTTGCCGATTGGCAACGGACGGCTGTTTACCATCCAAGGCGCAACTCAGCCTACCAATGCTAACGTGCTCTGGTATCAAAAACTTCCTCCCTCCGTCAGCGCGACTCACTTCATGCTTGAATATGATCTCGGCGTTGACTCGAACGCGAGCAGTGTATGGGCGCGAGAGCGGGATTGGTGGAGATTCCTTAAAGGCATGGCGGCTAATTTTGCCTGTCAGTTGCTCAAGAAGGCTGTCGGCTATGAATTGGATATCTCCAACCAGAACAATGGTTGGGTGAATACAGGATGGACAGTTCCAGAGCTTGCATCTGGGGCCATGCACCACTTTACGCACATCGGCTCTGTAGACGATATCAATGAGACCTATTCTTATGAGTTGATTGTGATTGACGGAATAGGCTACCCGATTCCTGTAGCCTTGCAGAACCTCAAGATGACAAATATGGGATGGCCGGACGGTCTGTATCCGCAGTTCCAACAGGACTTGGACGGAGCGCAGAATCAGAATTTGGGATTCTCGGAGTTCGTTACAGGGATGAACTTGATAGCATGGTAAGCGCCTTCTCCAACTTCATCGCCCGCATGGGCCAGAACATTCAGTTCGTGGCGTTCTTCGCCCATGCCGGAGTAGCCGCGTTAGTCGTCGAGCACTCTCCGCATCGCTGGATCGTAGCGGGGGCTGTGATGGTCGCTGGGGGGATCAAAGAATACTGGTTCGATGCCCGAGACGAGACCGATCCGCCGCAAACCTTCTGGGACAACACGGAGGACTTTGTAGGATGGACTACCGGCGCGATCCTTGGAGCGTTCCTCGCATGATTACCTCAGACCGCAGCACTTGGCCGACCGGCGACCGCCTCTGGCAGATCGCCCAAGCCATCGCCATCGCGGAAGGTTACAACCTCCCCACGTCGAATCCATTCCGGCTCAACAATCCCGGCGACCTCTCCGACGGCTTTGACCAATTTGGCGGCGAGCCTCACTCTGGCTCCAACGTCACCTGCTTCCCTAATGCCGAAACCGGCTGGCAATGGCTATACAACAAACTTTCCCGTATCGCTCAGGGGAAATCGGCTGTATACTCTCCCCAAATGACGTGGACCGAATTAGCAAAGAAATGGGCTGGAAACTGGATAGTCTGGGTAGCGAACGTAACCAAGGAACTCGGCGTATCGCCGGATTCTACTTTTGCGGAGTACGTCCAAGGAGGACAATCATGAAAAGATTTCTGATCGCGCCACTATTGGTATGGTGTCTATCAATGATCGCCTGCGAATCACTGGAACAGCAAGCCAGAGATACCGCAGCCGCTCTCGGCGGAGCTATCGCAGCCGCGCAGACACAGTATCAATCCGCTTGCACCACCACTCCAACCGCTACGGCTTGCACGCTTATCAACAAGGCTGTCGCCGCGCAGAACGCTCTTGTTACCGCAGACGAAGCCTATTGTGGATTCAGCCCTGGAACGCCGCTTACTACCACCTGCACCCCGGTAAAGTCCGCTCAAGGGGCGCTGTCGGCTGCGATCTCAAACGCGACTCCATTCGTCACTGAACTCAAAGCGATAATCCAGTAAAGGAGAAACCATGATTTCAATCGTTGAGCTTGTACTCTCGTTGTTATCAACCACGCTGGCGAACCTAAAGGGAACCGGCGCGGAGCAGGCTATCATCACCGACGTAGAAGCGGCTATCACCGCGCTGGAGAAAGTCCAAGGGACGCCGGTCACGATGGGTCAGTTGGAATCGCTGCGAGCGAAGGTGACCTTCTGATGGCGAACAAGGAAGGTTATCCCTGGTCCTGCGAGCGCGACGGGATGAACGTGAAGGATATCGCGGAGCGCCCGACCATCGGCCTGACGAAGACTCACACCGAGCGCCACGACTCCGAGACCGGACGCAACGTCGAAGAAGAAGCGCAACCGGTGAATCAGACAGGCCGACGGATGCCCTGATGCCGATCTCGAAACATTACGGCGGTCACGGCTCCGAGGTGATGTCGTCGATGAAGAAGACCTACGACCCTGAGACGGCTAAACGGGTCTTCTACGCGACTGAGAACAAACGTAAGAACGAGAAGAAGTCGAAGAAGAAGTCGAAGCGCAAGGGAGGCAGCAAGTAACGTGTGGCTACCCTCGTCCATAGCACTTACTTCCACTCCGTCGGCGGAAGCACGAATCCGGTTGTATCCCTGTCCGCCGAATCCACCGCAAGCAACTGGGTACTCGTTTATGTGATCGCTGACTTCGGTCAGCAATGGACGCTTATCAGCGATCAAGGGGAATCCTTCTCCCCGGTTGGCATAACCAGCGGTTCCGCTCCATTCAACGCGGTGTTCTGGCTGCTCGAATCCACTAAAACTTGTTCCTCGATTACCTTTACTAGCACCCACGGCGGGTCGAACAATCTTTATTACGCTGGCATATTTGAGGTCAGCGGCACCGGACTCCAGTACGTTAATCAGGGCGGGGTTAATGGCGGCGGTAGTCACAGCACACACGCCTTCGAGACCAGCCATTTCGCCACTAGCGTGCAACTCGCGGCGATGGCAGGCTCTGGTACGGGGACGACGATGTACTTCTCGGGATGCGCTGGCGGCGCGGCGTTCCCTCCTGCGTCGTTCTCGGTCACCGGGGGGTGGACGCTCGATCAGCTTACGGTCCTATCTGACTATCAGATCGCCAGCGGATATTTGTCATCCTCTGGCACGCAGCAACCGACCTATAGCTGGACAGCAGCTTCAGCGCAGTTAGATGCGGCAGGGATTTACATTCAGGACAGCGTGACCACCGTCGCCACAACCACCACCGTCGTCAGCAACGACGACCCCTCCTTCGTCGGCGCATCCGTCACTTTTACCGCCACGGTCAACGGTCCCGGCGGAACCGGCTCTCCTACAGGCACCGTAACCTTCAACATCGACGGATCGAACGTCGCCACGGTCGCGGTCAGCGCGGTCTCGACCGGAGTCTCGCAGGCGCAGTACTCTACCTCGTCGCTCTCGCTTGGCATCCATCCGGTTCAGGCGTCGTATTCCGGCGACTCTCAATACCTCGCGTCTGTATCCTCTCCCATCGACCAGATCGTCGTGCAGCAATGCCCGTTCCCGTTCGGCACTGCGCTTCAGGAATTAGCCAATCGACTATACGACTCGACGATGCAGTTCTGGTCGCCTGCCGAACTCGTCTACTATATGCAGGAGGCATTCCGCACTTGGAACGCGCTGACATCGTACTGGCGCGGAGACTTCACCTTTCCGACGCAGCAAGGAGTTGTGTTCTATGACATTACCAACGCTACCACGGCCCCAAACACTATCCGACCCCACACGATCACGGACCAATACCTGTATAACATTATCGAATATCACTTGCTTGAACCCGTGGTGGGGGCTGGACCTTGGACCGGATCGCTCCAGTTCGATATCGACGATATACTTAATGCCGTACAGCGTCGTGATAATGAAATCCTGGGCGTCACCGGATGCTCTGTCACTCACTTCACGACCGTAGCCGCGCCGGACCGCATTTACCTACCGAACACAACCTTGGAGATTCGCCGCGTGGCCTACGTCCCCGGCTCCGGCGAAGGCTCGACCGTCCCAATGTTCCAAGACGACACTTGGGGCATTGGCGCGTACCAGCCGTCCTACACGACCCAGCCGCCGGGGACGCCATCCACTTACCGTGTCTCGACTGAGCCGGTTCTATCATTCGACGCGGATGTCCCACCGCTCCCGGGGCAATATGATCTGGTGACAATCCAAGCGGGACCGCAACTGGTGACGACGCAGGCGAGCACCTTCACGATCCCTGATGATTGGACGTGGGTCCTGAAATGGGGAGCGCTGGCGGATCTACTCGGGAAGGAATCCAATGCGAAGGACTTACTTCGTGCCAAATATGCCGAGGGTCGATATAAGCAAGGTCTAGCTCTCTTATCCGCCGCCTCCGCCGTTCTCGCTATTCGAGCGAATAATGCCCCTCTTCAAATCGACGCCCTCAAGTCCGCCGACCTCTACAATCCCACATGGCAAGGCCAAGCTCAAGGACCTCCAACCGAAGCCATGACCGCTGGGCTTAACCTGATCGTGGTGCCGCCGCCGGACGCTGGTCCTTATTCTATGACCGCGACCGTGGTCGAGAATGCTCCGGTGCCCGTCCTCGTCAGCGATTGCCTTCAGGTAACGCAGGATGTGTTCGATGTGATCCTCGACTACGCGCAGCACCTAGCGATGTTCAAATGCGGCGGAGAGGAATTCCTCGCCACGCAACCACTCCTGCAACGCTTCATGCAACTGGCTGCGTTATACTCGTCGAAGCTGGCCGAGCAAGGAGAGTTCACGAAGATTCTCTATGCGATTTCGCAGGACGAGGCGAATATGAATCCGCGATACACGCCGGACAGCGATCCAGCAGCGGGCGGTGACGAGTGAGCGACTATCAGCGACCGAAGGATGGCTTCCGCTACTCCCATGGCGGCGTCAAGCTCACCGACACGCCTGACGCCATCCCTCCCGGCAAATACGCCGCCCTCGTCAACGTCCGCGCCGTCACCGACAACTCTCTCCGCACCCGCCCTGGCATGGTACAGCTATTCACCACGAACGGCTCGAACATCACCGATCTCCGCGCTTACTCGACGCTCAACTCGGATAACAAGCCAAGATTCCTGACGCGCAACGGCAACGACACAATCTGGCTCGACAACGGCGCTCAGGTCGGCACTATGCTTGGCGGCGGCGCATCCCTTGGCGCGGCGATGATTCCATTCCGCCCGAACGAATCCCCAACGCCTTACATGTATATCGCCACGGGAAACGACTATCGGAAGTTTTCCGCGCCGTCCTCATCGGATGCCGTGATCCAACATAACGCCGGAATCGCCGAACCTCAGGTCGCCCCTAGCGTAGGCATTAGCAATTTCAACTTGGCCTTCATGGGAGAGCCTGCTGGCGGCTCCTACACAACCGGCGGCGTGGCATCCGGTCTCAGCATCGGCGGACGCATTAACGATGTCGTGCAGGGAGTGTTCCCCGATCCGACCGGACTTGGCATCGCATCCGTGCAAGTCGCAGGCGGTGGATCGCTTGCCGCTGGCGTTTATCTCTCTGGCACTGTCCTTGCCTACCTCTGGCCTCGACTCTCCTATGAGCAAGGCGCGTTCGGACGTTACTACCCGACTCCGACCAGCGGCGCATCCGCGACCGGCGCGGGCTCCTCGATTATGTTCAACCCGCCACAGTACAACGGCACCACTGATCCCATCGTGCAGCCGATGGAATGGGCGCAGGTGAGCGCCACAGGGACGATCACTGGATACGTCCCAGTGCCAACCGCAGGCGGGACGGTCGGATATCAGAACTATGACATGGTGGTTCTCGCGTCTCTGTTCGTTCCGCAGCCAGGGAATTACACCATCAACATAAACCACGACGACGGAATCATATTCGCTATCCAAGGGGCCAAGCTGGTCAGCGGTCCCGCCGCCGATCCCTTCTTCAACCATACGCAGACGGCGGTCAACGGGTACACTTTCTCCGCTGGGTCTTCTGCCGCCGTCGGGGGGACCAACGAATCTGGCTATCGCACCGAGACATTCGTCGTCAACTTTCCTGCCGCTGGTAACTATCCCATCGAGATCGACTATTCACAGTGGGTGAATAATCAGGCGCTCGTGCTGCTTAACAACGGATCAATCCTCAAGCAGGCGACAGGAATCGCTGGCTATCAACGTGGAATGGCGATCATCATTAACTCCGGTCTCTACACGGTTGAGGATGTCTATCCGCCGCTGCCGCAATCGCTCAGCATTCAGGGGATCGCCTACCTCAGCGGCACCACCGGGGAATGCGTTGTGGTCCCCACCTCTCTTGGCTCTGGTCCTGGGATCGACGACGCCTCGATCTACGAGGAAGGTGTGCTGGCGTCCCTCCGTCGGGGATGCCTCGTCCAGATTGGCTCGGAGGTGTGCTTCGTCTACGATGTCGAGACTGGACCGAACGGGACGGTATGCTTTACCACGTTCACGACCGTCAATCATACTGCCGCCGAGACGATCAAGGGAGTCCCGGCGATCTCCGTATTCCTCCCCGGAGCCGCCGTCGGCATGACTATCACCTCGCCGGATGTTCTATTCTCGGTGACTCCTAGCGGTGGCAATACAGTCGGCACTGTTACCTCGCCGCAGAACGTCAATCCATTTTCCATCGCCGAAGCGCAGCCGCAGGATTACCTTCACCTCTCGTTGAACGTCGATAACCTTGATAACCTCACCGAGGCGAAGATCCTGTTCGATGTGGGTGACGGCAGCTTCACGGAGAACTTCTATTACTACGCCATCCGCCCGAACGACATCGCGCTCGGAGTTTCCAATGGCCTGACGCAACTCGGCGTGGCGCAACTGGTCGCGCAACGCGCTGCCATCGATGAGGAGAAAGCAGCCGAGACGAACAATCAGGGACCCACATTCACCAGCGGGCAATCCGCGACTGGGACTTCCCAATGGGGCGAGTTGGAATTTGCTATCACCGAACTGACCCGCGTCGGCAACGACGAATCGAAGACCTTACAGAATCTCAACGCGATCCAAATCCTGATCAACGCCAGCGCGGTCGTCAACGTCTCGTTCAACTCGGTCTATGTCAAAGGTGGATACTCGCCTGACGTGGGAGCATCCGGCGCACCTTACCTCTATCGCGTGCGGCCACGATCCTCGGTCACCGGAGTCAAAGGGAATCCCTCCCCTGCGACCCGCTACGGCACGAATCCCCGGCGGCAACAGGTGACTGTGCAATGCCCATCGGCGGTTTACGATCCGCAGATCGACACTTGGGATATCTTCCGCTACGGCGGGACGGTAACTTCGTGGCGTTATATCGGGCAGATTCCCTCGGCGGGGAGTCCTTACTTTTATGATAACTACTCCGACGACTCCGCGAACGCTGGCGAGGCGTTGGACTTCGACAATTACCAGCCATGGCCGTCCATCGACATCCCTCTGAACGTCACCGCGAGCGTCGTCACTGGCACCTTAGCCCTTGTCAACATCCCCGGCGCAACCAACATCCTCCGCTACCTCCCCGGCAACGAAGTGAAGATCGGAGGGACCAACGTCTACACGCTTCAGACGCGGCCCACGCTTCTATCCGGCACGACCTACCTCCTACGATTCGTCGAGAACGCCGGATACTCCCCCAACTCTACTCTTTCGATCTACGAGCCCGCGCTCGCGCAGCAACGCCTCCCGTACATGTGGGGACCGGACGCCGACGGGACGTTCTTCGCCACGGGCGATCCGCTGCGCCCCGGATTCTTCTCGACATCGAAGACTAATAATCCCGACTCCGCGCCGGACACTTACGCGCAGGAGTTGAGCACGCCATCGGAGCCCCTGCTCGGCGGAGAAATCATCGACGGGGTGTCCTATATCGCGTCCACGGAACGCTGGTGGCGGCTTTACCCGCAACTCGAAAACGAAGCGCAACGCTACAATCCAGTCCAGCAGGCGATCCCGCGCGGACTCGCGGCTCCTTATGGCAAATGCACCGACGGCGCGTCGATAACTTGGTGGGCCAAGGACGGCATCTGGGACAGCAAGGAAGGATCGCTGACCGACGCGGACCTCTATCCACTGTTCCCGCACGACGGCGTGGTCGGACAAGAAGTCACCTACGGCCCGATTACCTACACGCCGCCGAACTATTCCAGCGCAGCCACCTTTAGGATCGAGACAGCGAATGGATTCATCTACGCGAGCTATAAAGATACCCTTAATATCTATCGAACCCTTGTATATGACCGCAAGCGCAAGGCGTGGTCCTTGGATTCCTACGGAACCGCCGCGACGGTGACTTACCATATCGAGCAGCAAGATGGAACGCTGTTGTCGAACACCGCTCGATATCCATCACTAGTGTATGGTCTGACGGATGGAGTGGTGGCATCGCAGCAGGAGCTAACCAACGATCTCATAACTCCCATCTCAGTTACTATCGCCACGAACGAATGGCCGGGGGGAGATATTCGCGCCGGGATGCAGTGGGGCGACCTATGGCTGGACTCCACGCCTGCGTCTCAGATCACCGCGACTCCGATGGCATTCGGCGCTCAGGCATCTCCTCCCGTTGCCGTCGGCCCGCAATCCTCCCGGCTCCAGACTCCGATCTCCCTCGGCGGAGAACTGCTCTCCGACTTCCTTGGCCTGATGACAACGTGGACGGACGACTTCTCTTCGATCACGACGCAGACGAAGGTTCACATCTGGCAACCGTCGCTGATCCCGAAGCCAGAGACCATCGACGACCGATTCACCGATTGGTATTCCGCTGGGGACGACGATTCCGCGCAGCCCGCCGCGTGGTGGCAGGGATTCGTGCTGCACGCGGATACTTTTAACGCCGTCAAGGGATTGCAGGTGCGGGACGCGGATTCCGGCGCGATCCATCCGTTCACGCCTATCGTGCAGCACAACGGCGAGCAGACGAAGGCGTACTCGTTCAACACGCCGTTCATCGCCCACCTCGTTCGCATTGAGCCCACGGATCAGCTTCCGTGGAGGATGTTTGATATGGTATGGGTAAGTCAGCCGACACCGGAGGCGGCGGAGACATGGCAGACGCAGGGAACATCGTTCGGGTACAACGGGTACTCGCATATCCAGAGGATCGTCGGGGCGTATGCAGCTACACAGCCTGTTACCGTGACCATCACCAGCTTCGATGGACAATCTCCAGCCGTGATCACGCTGCCTTCGACCGGAGGAGCCTACGAGAAGATTCTCCAAGTGCTGACAGCGAACAAGGGACAACTGTACTTCTTCAAGGCGACCAGCGCCGCGCCGTTCCAACTCTACCTCGATGACTGGGAAATCCTCGTCGGCAACTGGGGCCGTCAGGGGAACTACTTGACTTACAAGTCGCTCGGTGGCAAGGTGGGGGCGGAGGCGCATATATGAGTATCGTCCCGGTTGATATCGCCGATCTCGTGAAGCACACCGGCCTGCGGTGGGCCGAGCGTCCGGTTAAGCCTCCACAATTATCTCCAGTCGCTGAAGAGTGGGCCTTCGTTGGCGGAGAGCACATCTCCAAGAACATCGGCGTGGCCGTCGGACTCGTCTGCTCTGGTCGCTATTGCCCGCCGGAATGGGGATTCGCCTTGGGGATGCTAGAAATCCCGCCGGGATCGAATCGAATATTCCTGATGCAGAAGGGAATCCAGCGGGACGTGGCGCGGCAAGCGGTCGCGGAGATGGCGGTTCAGGTGAACGCGCGGAATCTCCTGTTCATCGACGATGATAATCCTCCTCCGAGGGATACTGTCTACAAGCTGATGCAGACGCTTGACTCCGCTGACGACGACGTGGCCGTGTGCGCTGGCATCTACACTACTAAGACGAATCCCCCTTCGCCGCTCGTGTTCGAGTCCGAGGGCTCCGGTCCAATGTGGCGATGGAAGCGTGGGGACATATTCGAGTGCGGCGTGATCGCTACCGGCTGCATGATGATCCGCACCTCGGCGTTACTCAAGCTGCCGAAGCCTTGGTTCGTCGATGTGACCTCGGTCGCGCAGGCGAAGGATCTGGGACTGCTGGCGTGGGAATCCCACGCGACTCACTTCGAGATGACGGATGATGTGTACTTCTGCCGGAAGATTCGAGACGCGGGGTTCAAGTTGCTGGCGCATGGGGGCGTGTTGCCATCCCACTATGACGAGTTCGGGAACGCCTACTTCCTCCCTGACGACAGCTATCCTATGGTGCCTCGGTGAGCCGTTACTATCCCCAAGGCCACGGCCCTCGGCTCGACGAAGACCTCCGCCTCCTCTACGATCACATGTACTCGCAGCAGGACAAGGCGAGGACAGGGAAGCCTTCCGCGCCGTCCGCGATCATCAAACCGGGCGGTCCATCGAACACTCAAATCGCTGGTCTCAACGTGCGCGGCATCCCTCCCCAATCCGGCGCAAGTGTGACGACGCTATCCAAGATACCTGTTCTAGGGTACGATATGGCGAGCGGAGATATTTCTTGGTTTATTCCGATGTAAAGTAGTATTCTTGGCACGATAGAGATTCTTGCTGGGGTTCCTTACTGGGTTGGGACCCGCCACAAGGCTCATGGGCATCACGCTCATGGGCCTTTTGCTTTGGAGGAATAAATGGCAACGCAGTCGGTTGAGATAGATGAGTATGGACCGGATTGGCCGTTAGGATTGATTGCGGTGGTTACGCCAGGGACGCCCGTGTCGATCATGTCGCTGGTCGATCCTTCGGCGGTCAACGCTCCGAACAATCCCACGCCGACCGGGACCGATACCGAGTTTGAATATTCCCCGTCGGTCCAGCAGATTGCGTTCCTCGCCGTCAAAGCAGGCGCGTCACATGGCACCCAGAATAACACGGGGAATATCTATATCGTCCGCAAGGGCGTGCAGGGCGCGGGCAACCGGGACGACTACGGCGCGATGGTCTGGGCGTTGGGACCGGGGCAGAATTTATTCCTATCGTCGGCTCCGTTGGAGCGGAACGTGTTCTCTCCTTATCGTTATTACATTGACGCTGACAATGCTGGGGATAGTTGCCTAGTGACGTTGCTAATCGCATGAGACATCTAAAGCTGATCCTCGCTCTCCTTCTTCTTTCGACGATGGCCGTCGGGCAATCTTCCAGCGGCGGCGGATCGGGCCTGCCAAACGCTACCGGAGTCAGCCAGTGTCTTCTGTCCTTGGCGAACGGGAGTCCCGCTTCCATCTGGGGATCGTGCTCGGGGTCGGCATCGACGAACTGGTCGGCGCTGGTTGCAGGGACCAACACCGCAGGTGGGAATTACCTCGTCGGAGCTGGCTCGGCGATCAACACGACTAGCACCGGGACGATCAACGCCACGGGACTCAACTTTGGCGCAACCGGAATCACACTCGGCACCGCTCCGACCTCCAGCCAAGTCCTCGAATACAACGGGACGAATATCGTCGGACTCACCCTCGCCGCTGGTTCTGGCCTCAACTATTCCGCTGGGACCTTCAGCATCCCTGCGCTGGGCGTCACGAACGCGATGCTAGCGAATTCCGCAATCACCGTTCAAGGACAGTCTACATCGCTCGGCGGATCGGTCAATATCAACAGCGTAACCACCGCACATGGCGTGGCGTTGAATGAAGGCGCAGCGACTCAACTCGGCGGGACCGCCGTCGGCGCAACCGGAACCGTTCTGCTAGGCAACACGGGAGCTGACCCCAGCTTTGGCGCGGTTCCGAACGCCAATCTAGCTAACTCCACCATCACCATCGCAGGGACTTCCGTCGCGCTTGGCGGATCGACCAGCAGCTTGCCCTCACCAGGAGCCATCGGAGGCACAACGCCAGCGGCGGGCAACTTTACCACGCTCGGCGCTACTAGCAACCTCACCACCAATGTGACCGGCGGTGGAACCCAATGCCTACAAGCAAGCAACACAGGCGTCGTGAGTGGGACTGGTTCCGCGTGCGGCTCTGGCGGCGGGTCTCCGATCACAGTCAACGGCGGATCGGCGCTCACTGGAACGGTTAATCTTCAGAATGGATCAGCCGTCGATGGGATCACGATTAACGCATCGAACCCATCTGCGTCGAACGTGGCGTTCGCCATCAGTGGGTCGCTTACCAACGCAGGCCTCGCCAACTCCTCGATCACCACATCTTGTACCTCCCCGCTCAACTGTAGCGGATCGGTCGCGCTTGGCGGGTCCAACACTTTCAATTTCATCACCACGCCGCTCACCGGACAGGGACTCGTAGCGACCAACGGCAGCCAGCCTTCCTTCTCATCTCCCGGCGTGCAGGACAGCGTGAACTCCCCCGTCACATCCGCGTCCTATACTCTCGCCTGCGATTCCGGCACGGCCCTTGTGGATCGCGCCCACCTTGTTCGATTCCAATCCGGTGCGAGCACTCCGGTTGTTCCCTTGAGCACGGCGTCTGGCTGCACGGGGGGATTCGTCACCACGGTATTCGACGACGGCGCTGGCTCGCTGGTATTCGGTCGCACCTCCCCAGACACCTTCAGCGTCTTCAATGGCTCAACCGCGTCTGACGGACAGACCTCGTTCACGCTGACCAACGGCCAATACGCCACCCTCACCCAAGGCGCATCCGGCATCTGGGAGGTCCGGGTAACCTCCGCCGGAACCGGACTCGCAGGCTCTATTTCGACGAACCAAGTAGCCTATGCGACTGGGACTAATACCGTCGGTGGATTCTCTCTTCCCGTCGGCGATTGGGTAGCAGGTACATCCACGAATCCCATCGCGCAAGCGAAGACTTGGGTCGATATCCGTGACGCCAATCCCGCCATCGCCGGAGACTTCTGTGACGCTCTCAACTATCTCGGCAATCTCTATGGCACCGGCGTGTGGATCGACGCGACCAATCCCGGCGGATACCTCGACACAACCGGAGGGATCGACCGCGTGTATTGCACGCATGGGCCATGGGGCGCGATCCCTCCGGCGACCTTCACCAACTACACCAACCTCGGCGCGGGATTCCAGTTCAATATCAAACTGGGGAACTATCAAATCGTTAGCGGTGACGCATGGTGGATTCCCTCGGGCGCGAATTTCGTCTACGGCGCACCGCAATCCGCGTCAGCGTCTCCCTTGAACGGGACGGTTATCCTCCCTTGCTATGGATCGACGAACGCGAGCAGTCTGATTACCACCTGCACCAATAACAGTACGCTCGGCGCGGGAGCGACTATTCCGGCGGTAACCACAACACCGAATATCGCCGTGGGTGGGCCATTCATCGCCAACACGGTTTGCGATTCAACCACCGCCAATGCCGATAACGGATTCAGTAGTTGTGGAACGATTAACGGTTACAACGGTTCAACGGTGACAGTTAGCTGCACTGCGGCCAATCCTGCGGTCTGTACAGCTAGCGGAGGAACCCCATTCGTTTCTGGGGACGCCGGGGGATGGTTTATAAGTTGTGCCACAAGTGGTAGTCCGTCAGCGGCTTGCCCAAGTCTCACCAACGCAGCATATCAATATGTTTCCAGTTATCAGAGTAGTACGCAAATCACTCTTGCTGGAACTTGGGCGGGTGCGACTGCGACCGCGCTTCAAGCATGGACTATTATTCGTCCGAACGAATGGTGCTTCCTATGCGTCGGCATGATCGGGCAGCAGAACAACTCCTTCGCGCACGAGTTTAGGGATTTCCGCGTGGATACCGAAGGCGTGCCGCATGGCATCGGGATCTATTCGCAGAACGCGCAGGAGCGGGTGGCATTCTTGGATGTCCCAGTCAGCCTCAACTTCGCCATCTATAACACCGAGCCGATCACAACGAATCCCGGCTCGGATTCCTGCTGGGTGTTCGACCGCAACTACGCCACGTCCTCCCTGGGGTCGAACAATGCTGGGCCGAATCACCCGTCGATGACCCTCGGCGAATGTGATGTCACCAACGGCCAAGGGACGACCAGAGCCACCGCTCAGTCCAATCCTCCCATCGGCGGCGTGGCGTCCATGTGGTCTTACGGTCGCGGCAACGGGACGGACTTCCAGAACGGCATGTGGGACCCTGGCACGTTCAAGGGGATCGCCAACAATCCATTCCAGACCTGCATGTGGGTCGATGGCACGCAATCCTTTTGGAATGGCGGGACGCACTGCGAAGACGCCAGCATCGGCGTGGACGTGGGTGAGAATAATAAAACGCTCGGCGTTCACATCAATGACTTCCACGCGTCCAACTTCACCAGCGACACGGTTATCAAGTTCGGCTCGAACACACAGCAGAGCCAAGCGCATGTGATCGAGGTACAGACTTCGGGGAATACCCTGCTGAGTGATGTCAACGGGGCGGGGACGAATGGATGCGGACTATCCTCGTGCTCCTACGCTTCCACTTCCGGCGATCTGATCTTGCAGGATTATGTGCAGGCGACCACGACGGGATCGACGTTTGGGACGCTCATCACGCCCAGTCTGACGATCAACGGCGCAACGAGCGGAACCGGGACCATCGGCGCTACAGCGACAGGAGGGACACTAGAGCTGAACGGCACGACAGCGGAGATCACTTCATCCGGCGGCGCAACCTTTGCCAGCCTTACCGACACCGGCGTCACCGGATCAACGCAGTGCTTACAGGCCAATTCTTCGGGAGCCATTAGCGGCACCGGAGCCGGATGCGGAAGCGGCGGATCGGTGACCAACTTCAGCGCGGGGAACCTATCGCCGCTGTTTACGACCAGCGTAGCGACATCGACGACCACGCCCGCGCTGACGTTCACCGCAAGCAACGCCGCGTCAGGGACCTTCCTTGGCAATAACACAAACGCCAGCGCCGCGCCCGCTTATGCGACACTGAGCGCGATCAATCCTCAGACGACTACGTATCAGGTACTTGCAGCGGATTTCGCAGCATACAAGACTATCGCCGTAGCGTCGGGATCATTCACGATCACTCTCGTCGCCAGTGGAAGCCAGCCAGCGGCGGGGCAGTACATCAACGTCGTGAATTACGGCACTGGCACGGTGACCATTGCTCGGAGCGGACAGAGCATCAATGGCGCAAACAGTTCCATCGTATTGAGTCCCGGCACGTCGATCAACTCCACCGGAGCGACGATCTGGTCGGACGGTACGAACTACGTCGCAGCAGTCGATGAGGATAACGCAGGCACGGGAACGGTTACCAGCGTAGCCACAACTTCCCCAATCACCGGAGGGACGTTTACCACCAGTGGGACGATTGCCTGTGCGACCTGTACTACGAGTGCGGCGGCAATCACGAATAACGTGATCCCAAAGGGAAGCGGCGGGGCACAAGGTATCGCCAACTCCTCAATCACGGACAACGGAACCACTATCGCCAGTGCAGAACAGATCGCCATCACGCAGACATCTGGGACATCAACAGGGTTCTCGCTCACCAATTCGACTGCCGCGACCAGTTCCGTCGCGCAGAGTTCCCCCTTCGACATCCGTACCGGGCAAACATGGCTGAATTATTTCCCGTCTACAAGTGGAGCATTCATCGCCGCCGCAAGTCAGGCTGATTGCTGGAGCCACCAAGTTACCGAGACGAATGGAACGAACGGGTCGAGTATCTACGTCCTGCTTCACAACAGCGCGGCGGATAATTGCCAAGGGAGTCCAGCCAACTCCTATCTTCAAACTCCATTTGAATATAACTGGGGTGTGCAGACGCAGAGCCTCGCCCAACCTTCAACACCAGCCATTACTTGTTCTCCTACTTGCGCCTCAAGTCATACTTGGACCTATGAAGTCGCGGCCTGCACGGGCCCTGGCTGCACTCAGCCATCTGTCACAGGAAGCACTACGACCGGAGTTGCAACTCTGAGCACGAGCAGCTACAACATCATCACTTGGTCGGTGACGCCGAATGCGGATTATTACAAGCTCTATCGCACGGTCTCTGGAGGAACACCATCGACGCTCGGCATAATCGCTGTCATTCCATCCGGCTCAACCGCTTCAGGCGCGAGTTGCAGTTCGAGTACGTGCGTGGTCAACGATGAGGCGCTTGCTGGAGATACGACCACAGCGCAAGCCTACAACTCTTCTGGCCAAGTTTATGTCGGCACCGGACCAGCAGTCGGCGGAGGCACGGGCGGCGGTATGTTTGGAACTGGCGGCACGGTTCCGAGCACACTAAGCGCGACTGCGGCAGGGTGGTATGTGGATGCTAACGATCTTTTCCATGTCGTAAACAGCACGACGGATGAGGGCGTTGCGCCTATTGGATGCTTATCAAAATGCTCCTTCGTGGTAGGAGCGCCGGGAATTTCTCCCGGTGAGAGCGTGGTCACAGGTGTAGCGGCAGGCAACACGGCTCTCTATACCCACTGGTATCGTTTTTACAATGATGTCACTCGCAAGCTAGGAACTACGTGCTTGACGGGCGTACAAACCGTTCTTGCCAGCGATCACCTTCATGCCGGAGTTTACTCCTTCAATGGGTCCAGCATCAGCGCAGCTCCGGTGTGGGATTGTGGTCAGCAATCAACCGCAACTGCCGGACAGGTTGCGAACACTTCCGTAACCGCATATACGATGAGTCCGGGGTATTACTATATTGCTTTTTGTGCGGACACAGCCGCAACCTTCATCCCCTATGTCCTGCTCAACACCACAGCAGCAGCCAGTGGAGCAGCTACTTTCGGCGGCGGCGGCAGTCAAACGGCGCACAATATCGGCGTAGATTCGACCGATGTCTGCACAGCCGCCGCCGCAGCCTTACCATCCAGTCCGGCTATCGCCAATATCTCATTCACGGCTGGAACTACCGTGGTAGATGTGCCTTACATCGTGAGCGTGAATCCATGAAAAGGCTTTTATTGCTCTTGTTCATCTTGCCTTGTTTTGCTCCTATAGCTCACGGGCAAAACTATCAGGGATGTCTGTTTGACGGTAATTCGGGTGCATTGAGTCTGGGCGGCGGCTGGACTTGTTACAACGGCTCCTCGCAATTCAGTTTGACTGGGGTGTTGCCAGCTTTTCTAAATCCTCTTACGGCTGGCCACTCTCTTGTCGCTTGGTGCGGGAACGGCGCGAACGTGGCTGGGGCCACAGAATCCATAAGCGACAACGCAGGGAACACTTGGGATTGGGACACTATTCTCTATTCCGTCGCGGTCAGTGGATCGAAGACGGTGAACTATACCGCAGGCTGTACGGTCAGTGGAGGGACCGGGCCGGGTGGGGCGACTTGCAGCTCGACGATCAGCAGCGGCTCGGTCACGGCGATTACGGTCACTGCGCCCGGTATCTACTTTCATAGCGGCGGGACTGTCACCATCAGCGTTCCGAGTGGTTCCGGCCAAACATTTACGGCGACGATGGGCAATGCGACTTGGAACAGCCCGGCCACTAGTCAGTACACGTTGGGATGGGTTGTCAACTCCTTGGGCAAGGCATCTGGTTATCAAGTGACCTGTAGCAATACAGCAGGCTCCAATGACGGCGCGGTTATGGAAGTCGGTTACGGCGGAGGAGTAAGCCGAGGAATAGAAACCGGAGCATTGTCTCAGGCGCAAACCAATGGCGCTACAACTGCTGCCGGAGGAACTTGTCCTTGTGCGGCGTTCAGCGGAAGTATCACCACCACAATCAACGGAGATTTGATTCTGGCCGCCATCAATAGCATCAACGGCGATTTGGATACATGGACATCGGGATTCTCGCACAATGTTTATAGTCTGACCGGGCCACAAACCACGGCAGGAGTGCAGAATTTTCAGTGGTCAGATACAACAGCCAGCGACCTATATTTTACAGGAGTGATGGCTTTGGAGCCGTCCATCCCAGCGGGCAGCACTGTGTTGACTGGAACCACTGCGTTAATCAATTCAGTAAAGTTGGGTGCCTCTCAGTGAGACATATATTTGCGGTGTTGTTGCTGTGTGGTGCGGCTTTGGCCGCGACCACTTATATTTCGCAGTCCGGCGGGAGCGTGAGCTGTGCGGGCGGAACACAAACGACGATCTCTCTCGCAACCTTCAATGCGAGTTCTCCGAGCGGCGGCAACACTTACATTTTCTGCGGTAACTTGACGAGCGTGATTGCCCCAGCGGGATCGGGCGGGACAACGGGCAATCTGGTGACGCTTCAATTTGATTCTGCCTCTCATGCCAATGTAAGCATGTCGGCTGGAAATTGCCCAATCAGCGGAATTATCCAGCTTGGGAGTTGGTCCTACTACACCCTAAACGGAAACAGCACCGGAGCCGATGACGGGGATTTGACTGGCACCATTCGTTGCATGGCGCAAGGCACCCCAGCGGCCACAATCACAAACATCACCTGCTCGGCAGGAACAGCGACTGTCACTGGGCCGTCCGCGTTTGGCTTCACGCCGGGAAACGCAGCGACAACACCCAACCTCGTCATCTCAGGGAACAGCGTCTCCGCCTACAACACCACGATTACGGTCCTTGGCAACTCCAATGTTCAAACCGGGACAAGTTTCACTTTCACTCCTAGTGGAGGATGTGCAGGGACGGGCAGCGGGGGTACGGTCGGAGTACTTTGTCCCAGCGGAAGTTTTTGTACAGATACTACGGCGGCGACGGGGCTTTATCTCTCAGGGGGATCGAATTACACCGTTGAAAATATGAAGGTCTATTCGCTCTATGTACACACGAGCGTGGCCGATTTGTTCAACCAGCCCTATCCTTACGCGGTCCAGTGGCTCGGAAACAACATCACGATCACCGGAAATATCTTCAAGGATTTCGGCTGGATCATTGGCGAAGGGAACACGATCACCTTCTCAAATAATCAGTGCATCAACTTTGACCATTGCTTTGCTTCCGGGGTGACGGCCCACAACGTGAACTACGGCCCTTACTACATTTTCGACAATACCATGTCCCATGCGGTGACTTGGGACACTGGGACTACGGGAGCCTACCACCATGACGGTGTGCATCTCTTCGCTTACGTGAGCGGGGCTTACGATGCGACTACGTTTATCCATGACGTTTATATGTACAACAATCACTTCTCTGGAAATTGGGGGCCAATCAACGTCACAGCCCACATCTTTCAGGAATACAACATCAAGAACGTCTGGATTTTTAACAACCTTTTCGACTGCTCGGCCAACCAGTGCGATTCCGGCATCGTCTACGGCGGAATCAATATGCACTTCTGGAACAATACGCTATTCGGGATTACCGAGGCAGGCTGCATTGCCAACGTGACCGCCTATGGCTACTCGTCGGGCGAGTGCAACAATGGGGCACTAACCGTCACAGGTAGCACGACGCTTTCCCAGCAGAACAATGTATGGACAACCGGCGAAATCCTTCCAGAGATCACCGCGACGGACGAAGGCGGCAGTAATCCCACGACCATTGCAGCCTTGAGTAACAACGTCTACATGAATGGCGGCGGCACGGGGGGCAATCCTTGGAACTGGCAAGGCACGCCAAAGTCCAGCATAAGCGCATGGAACACGGCGAGCGGAGAGACGAATGACGTTTATTCCGCGACGAACACGGTCAATTCAGGGACGTTGACGCTTCAGGCTGGCTCACCCGCTATCGGCGCGGGAGTGAATCTCCATTCCACTTGCAACGGGCAACCGAATCCAGGTCTGGGGGCATTGTGCTCAGATTATAACGGTAACTCTAGACCATCATCTGGAGCGTGGGACGCTGGAGCTATCAATTCTTCCAATACGGTAACAACTCCTCCAGCTCCCGCAACTATGTTCGTTCAACTCAATCAGCAACCAAAAGTCGAACTAGCTTGGGATGCCTCAACCAGTCAGGGAGTGAATTACAGCATCTTCCGCTCTGTCGCAGGTTCTCCGTTCAAGCTCATCAAGACAGGATTAAGCGATCTGTCGTGGACTGATACGGATGTGATTCGAGGCACGAAATATACATACGAGAATCAAGCGTATTATCCGCCTCCGTGCAACAATAATTGTAAGTCGGTGATGTCGGATCAGGTTAACGTGAACTGTTGCCAGTGAGAGTACAATAGGACGGAATATGGGATCACCACTCAGCGCGATCTTCTCCCTCTTCTCCGGCTCCAGCGCGAACACGGACCGGAAGAACCAACTCGCGGGATTCGGCGATCTTAACAATGTGTTCAACTTCGCGCTACCGAATGCCGAGGCGGGGTATAACGCGGGGCAGGCGACACAGAAGCAGGCGCTTAGTCAGTTGTCGTCGCCAGCGCAGTATTATCAATCGCTGCTGAGCGGGAATCGCCAGCAGACGCAGCAGGCGGTTGCTCCGGTCGCATCGGCGGTGAACGCTCAAGCCGACGCGCAGAAGAAGCAGATCGCCAACTCTGGGACCGCTCGCGGCGGGGGAGTAAACGCCGTCGGGCAGCAGATCGAGACGAATAAGAACGCGACGGTAGACACGGCGATCAATCAAGCGAAGCAAGGCGCGGCGGCGGGAGCGACCGGCGTGGCTGGCGCGACGAGCAAGGTGGGGGATTCGCAGTTAAGCGCGGCGTTGAACCTGTTAGGGATTGGGAATAACGCGGCGGCTAATCTGACCAAACAGGCTGGGGAGTCGCGGCTCACGTCGAACGACTTACATAATCAGAACGCGCAGAACGCTTCGTCAACTGTCGGCACACTCCTTGATCTAGGACTATCACTCTAATGCCCGATACCATGCCCCCACCTCCGACCGATACACCCGTTGCGGGCGTCGGCTCCGGCTCCGAAGGCGACAAGCTCAAGGGATTCCTCGTCAATCTAACTGGCGGAGGGATGCCGATGGTTCGGCAACAGCTTGAGGATGCTCACGCCAAGCGAGTCGCAGAGGCGGATCGGAATCACAAGAGTTACGGAGAGTTGTCGCAGGTGCTTGCTGGGGATACGACAGGGAAGTACGTCGATCAACAGGGTAACCTGACTCCTGATGGACAGAAGATTGAACTCCAGCGGAAAGCCGCGTTCGATGCTTGGCAGAAGGCGGCGGGGGTCAGCAAAGAGAATAAAGGGATCATCGGCAAGCTAGGTCAGTTGACCGACAAGCTGGTCCACCATCGCGCCGGGGGGCAGCCGCCTCAACCGGGACAGGGACAGCCAGCATCGACTGGGATGCCCCAGCCGCCCACAGCCGCGAGCCCTGCTGCGGGATCGGCCCCGCCAACGGCTTCAGGGATGCCCGCCCCGCCGAACGCCCCGCCTAGCGCATCTGCGATGCCTGTGCCACCGGGATATACACCCGCTGGACAGGACCCGGATACCTTAGCGGCGAGGTCGCAGGCGGAGTCAGCGGAGGCGGCGAAGCTGGATCTTTATAAGAAAGAGGGGCAGGCGGACGCGGATATCAAAGGGAACGCGGCCACCGCCGCGCCGAAGCAACTTCTCGACGGGTTAATTAAGGCCGGACTTAGCCAAGAAGAGGCACAGAAGGTTGTTAGGGAGAAGTATTCAGGGATCGCGGGTCGGCCTAAGTCGGTTATGTACTCGGACCCAAGCGATCCAACAAGGAAGCTGTTCGGGACCGAGGTTGGCGGCGTCGTCTACGACCAACAGGGAGAGTCGGTGCCCAACGCAGGGCAGGTGGTTCCAGCGATGCTTCCTTCGGCGTCGTCGAGCACCAGCGTTTACAACGCCGATACCGGAACGACCACCACGTCCCATTCGACGCAGAAGGTTGCGCCGAAGGTTAAAAGTGGGATGCCTTCGCCGCCGTCAACAGGAGCATCCCCATCCAAGTCCCCTTCCGCCAAGTCCCCCGCCGCTGGAGGCCGTGTAGCGGCAATGGCCGACGACTGGGAACAGAATGGAGTCGTACCGTCGGCCAAGGATAAGCCTGCGGTCGAGAAATACCTCAAGGATCAAGGACGCAACGCCCCCGTCACCCTCATCCCCGAAGCGCAGAAGACGATCATCGCCGCTAGCCCAGTCATGGATCAGATCAACGGGTTACTGAAGGACATCGACGATCTTAAGCTAGGGGATAATAACAAGAGTGCCTACCTGCTCCCCGCTCGCGCTGAGTATGCGCTGGGTCACGCATCGCCGGAAGGTTCCCTTGGCAAGGATATCGCTGGACTATCCCTCGGCTCCGTCGTCGAAGCGGCATCCGTTCTCAAAGGGACCAGTCGATCCGTGCTCGCGCTGAAGAAAGCACTGGAGCATACGCCGAATCCCTGGATCGACTCGCCAAAGCTGATGAAGGAGAAGTTGCAGACGATCCAAGCGCGGCTCAAGGATGTGATGGACGACGCTTATAAATACGGCAAGAAAGGCGCGGCGGTTGGCTACGGCGAATCCCACATGCCCGCGCCGCCTCCACGAGGCACCGGCACCAAAGACGATCCCATCATCGTATCCCCCTAATGGCTGACGAGGCTCAAGACGACGGAGTACATGCGGTAGGGCCGGACGGGAAACATTATCTATTTCCAAAAGGGACTACGCCGGATGCGGTGATCGCGCATTTCAGGACCGCAAGCCCGCAGTCGTCGTCTCGGTCGCCTATCGCACCGCCTGCTTTACACCCGCCGGACGTGGGAATGCACAAGTCCTACCTCATAGGAGATCCCAACAAAGACCCAGCAAATGCCACGCAGGAGGATATCGCTGGACTGCAAGATATGGCGGTCAACGCGGGAAAGAGTCTGGCCCGAGTATCTGGCCCCAACGTCGTGTATCAAGCAGCACGGAAAGCAGCACCTAGTTTAGGTCTACCTAAGGGACTGGGGATGCCATCGCCCGAAGAGGTCATACTTACGGGAGTGGGCGCGGCGGAAGGCGCACCGGAGGCAGGAGAGTCTCGTGCTGCGACAGCGACCGCTGAGGCCCCCAAGCCCAAGACTGGGATGCCCGAGCCTCCGCTGGAACCAGAGCAGCAGGCGAAATACACCTCCCAGCTCGACAAGGCCAACAAGGACTTCGCGGAGGACACCGCCAAGTACACGAAGAAAGTCGCTGATGCCGCTACCGAACGCAAGCGCGGCTTCGCAGGCGAGCCGGGAGGCCCGCAGTTCGAGGCGGAGAAGGCGGCGAACCGCAAGGACGTGTTGAATCGGTCGTCTATGGAGCATACGCGGCTGGCACAGGATAATCTCCGGCAGACTTACGCTGCCGCTCGCGGCGCACTGGATCAACGCTGGGGCCAGTTCCGCACGCAGATGGAAGGGACACAGCTTGATCCGGTGCGGGCGTTTGAGGATATCGAAGCGGCGGAGAAGAAATATCTTAAAGGAAGTCCAGCATCGCTAAAGCTATTCAACGATCTGGCGGCAGAGATCGGGATCAAGAAGATTACCGAGGAGGGCGAGGTTATCACGCCGAAGAGTGAACCGCCGGTTGAGCCGGAGTTACCGTTTGATACGGCTCGGGTGCATTACTCGGCAATTGGGGATAAGTTGTCGTCGGGGACGTTGCCAGGGAACGTATATCACGCATTGAAAGCAGTACAGACCGCGCTCGACGATCAACTCACTGAGGCGGCGGACAGCCGAGGGCTTGGGAAGGAATATGATTCGTTAAAATCCGGCGAGCATCAATTCCGTTCCGACTGGACCGACTCGAAGTCTCCGCTGGCGAAGGCATTCAAGGCGCAGGACCCGAACTTCCTCCAAGGTCACCTCACCGGCAAGGGCAGCGATCTCCTGATGCAACAGTTGTCTCGGTATCGTAAGTTCGGCGCGAAGCCTTATCTCACCGCCGCCGCAAGACGGCTGGACGCCGAAGCCAGCGCGATCAAGGTGCCCAAAGTAGGAGAGCCGAAGCCACTAGGAGTCAAGAAGCCGACGCTGGCTGAGGTGAAGCGTCCGGTGCCGAAGGTTGAAGCGCCAGAGACTCCCAAGGCTGGAAAGTTCTCTCGTACCGCTGGAAGGATCGCCGGGAAAGTGGTCGGAGGCTCCGTTGGCTCCGCGCTCGGGCATCCTCTCCTTGGCTATAGCATCGGCGGCGAAGTCGGCACCGAGGCCGCGAACGCTATCGCGCGTCGTCGTGGGATGCCGCCACCGCCCGAGTAGCCACGGACGCCACGCCGCAGGATCGGCACTTGACCACCACTTCATTCCGTTCTAAGTTGAGATATGATTTCTCGTCGGCAGTCAGCCGGACCAGCTTCCATTGACCATCGCAGAGATAGCAGTGGGAGTCGAATGGGACAGGGTGGATGCGATTATGAGGACGGATGGTCATAGATGCTTACTCCCTCGATACCTTTCAACGCTGTCCTCGGCGGTGGCTCCTCGAACGCTCGTGGCGCGTGATCCACTGGCGGCCTAAGTCTCTTTTCGACTCGTGTCTCCGTCAGGGTATTTTTCAAATATCCAACGGAAGCGATCCGGCAGCGGAGATCCAGAGGGCGCGGACGCGGTTCCTGTCGGCGGCGGCAAATCCGGGGCTGGACCTGAGCGAGGGAGCGGATTCGTGGGTTGTGGCGAATGATTACGCCGGGATGCTTTCCACGACACTAACAGCAGTATCAAAATTGACACTATTAACAGTCCAGCGCCTATCAGTGTTGTCCCTACCAGAGCCATTTGCCACAGCGTCATGGTCCCCCCTCTCCTGGTCCGACGAATCCGGCACCCTCCACCGCTGGATCACCGTCGATGCCTACGATTCTACTGTCCTCTCCCGCGAGGCGCATTCCTGGGCCGTGTTCGGCGACATCGTGACGCTCGACGCGCCACTCACCCTCCATGTTATATCCATCGGACAGCAACGTAACGGACGGCGGCACTCCCCGTGGGCCAGAGCCTATAAGCATCCAGTGATCGCCCATCGATATAAGTTTCAGCGGAAGAATTCCCGAGGACATGGGACCTCCCTCTCGGAGCAGTGGATACCGATCTGGTACGCCGACCAGCCCCAGCCCGATCCTGTGACTTGGGTCGATCTCATGGACTCCGACGGCATCACGCCGACCCTTCTTCATCACATACCCATCGCTCAACCGTCAGAGGCAGTGCGCCGCGATACGCTAGGCCAACTAAGTTCGCTGGCGACTCGTATGTCACGATTGGCGTCCGAGCATCCAGGGCCGTCGGATTTCGTTCTAGAACCGATGTCTCGTTCGGCGTGTGACTCCCTAGTACCTTGTCCACACCAGGAATTGTGTTATCGAGAGCGACCGGGGGAGGGCATCGCCGCGCTGGGACTGCATCAACGCCGAGCAGCCGACGCATACGAACCTGAACGCCGTCGATTGGTTCAGCTTGCCACCATCGGAACTTGAACATCGACCGCCTCCATTTGCGACCAGTTCGCGCCAAAGTTAGCTTCCACATCCACTGAGAGCCCGTCGGGGGCCAGCGTCGAATGAATCAGCACCTTCGACGGCGCGGTCAGGATAGGGTAGACCTCCGCGATATGCTGCTCACGCATCTCCCTTGGATAACAAAACATCACCGAGTCGTGGATCGTATTCATCAGGCCATATCGCGCCGCCGCGCCGGATGAATCGAGCATCTTCATTGTCTCCCTTATATTCCCAAAGGCGTAATTCGCAGGCAGGAACGCTACCGCTTCCTCCGCTTGGTCACCGTTTTTCCAGCCGCCGGACTTGTGATCCCAGACGAAGACTTCGTAGAAGCGGCGGATGTGGCCGAAGGGGGAGCGAAGGAAGGTTTGTTCGTGGGCGAGCTTTCTAATTCTAGCCTGCCAATCGAAGATCCTTGGATAGAGATGTTGTAAGAGATCGAGGAATGATTTTGCTGTACGCTCGTTGGGGAAGTGTTCCAGATTCTCTTGAAATAATCTACGAGCACCCATTCCAAATCCAACTCCAAGGATAGTTGGCTTGGCTTGTTTATCCCTGACACGTTTACGGTCACTGTCGCTTTTGAACCACGCAAATCGGTCAAGTAGAGAGGCATCATCTTCCTCCGCAATCTCCGGTTTCCAATCCTTCGTGAAGCACCCCGCCACGAACGAGTGCATATCCAGTCGCGCCATCCGCATGTACGAGGCGTCCTCGGCGCAGAATCCCGTCGTTAGCACATGGTAGGACTTGTAATCCCACTCCGACAACTCGTATCCATCCGGCGCGGCGATCATCTTTCGCAACTGTTTCGAGAGACGACCGTGCTTGGGGAAATTCTGACAGTTTGGATTTCGAGAAGTCGTTTGTCCTGTACCCGTGTCGAAGGTGAACGTGGTATGCACTCGACCGTCGTCATGCGGCTTGAATCCATCGACGTAGGTCCCTCTCGCCTTCGACAGCTCCCGATACTCGATCACCTTCAGGTAGAAGGTATCGGAATGGCGTTGGGCAAGGCGGATCAGCTCTTTTTTCTCGGTGGTGTCCTTGGGCGAGCCGTCCTCGTTCTCACTCTTTTTGGACTTGGGTCGCTTATGGCCGCGAGCGTCCATGTATTTGAGAAGCTGTTGCCACGAGTTAGGGTTAAACGGTACGATTCTGCACCACCGTCTATGAAGTACGGTTGTAGGCTCACCGTCCATCCCAACGGTAGCTTCTTCAAACTCTCGCTCCACCAATCCCGCAAGGTCCTTCGGAGCTTTCCTGTATCCGTACTCATAATTCCCTTTCTTTCCACGTCGAGGCTCTAGTCCTAATACTTCGAGTGGAACTCGGGATTGTAATTCGGCGTTTAGTTCCTGCTGCGCCAAGTCAAACTCCCCGTCCAGCTTCAATCGCTCGGCATCGTCCACCGGGAGCCCGCGATCCTCCATCGCCGCGAGCACTGGCCTCACTTGTTGCACCTGTCCGATGTAGCCGCCGTCGTTCCATCCGTCCGGCGACCAGCGACCGCACCAGATTTGATCCTTCTGCAACATCGCCACTAGGAAATTATAGAGCCGCAGCGTGGCATCCACGTCCACGCAACCGTAGAACTCTAGATCGGTCCCCGCCAGATGCTTCCACGGGAATGGGAATTGGACGAACTGCGCGGCGAACTGGAGATGCGCCGGGAGGTCCGGTTGCCAGTGGTGGAACATTTGCAGGGTGTCATGGATCGTGCCACGAGGGGTTAGGTCGAGCCCTTCGCGCTCCCCGGCGGCTCGAAGGACTCTGTTATCGAAGAGCCAGAGGTTGTGGCCGCACTTAGTATTGGGAGTGTGGAGTAGGCGTCTCGCACACTCTCGATAAGCACCCTCCCACGGGAGAGCAATTCCTGTGCCTGCTCCAACTGAGAACTGGATGAGCCGTATTTGAGTGTCTGTAAATCCATCCCTTGCATCTTCATCGAGACTTGCA
>Ga0210394_10000739_pt1 | contig 62107 bp, 51 predicted proteins | sample IncBWC12MmetaG_FD_160121 | JGI IMG/M metagenome (GOLD analysis project Ga0210394, IMG submission 160121) | Forest soil microbial communities from Barre Woods Harvard Forest LTER site, Petersham, Massachusetts, United States - Inc-BW-C-12-M | ecosystem: Environmental > Terrestrial > Soil >...
CCGCATCAGATCGTTCTCCCACAGCCGGCCGGTCTCCATCTTGAAATCGACCAGCCGGATACCGACGCCGAGGAACAGGCCGGAGAGGAAATCGTTGACGCGGATCGCGAGCGACATGATGTCGTCGATTTCCTGCGGCGTCGCCCAGCCGAACGCGGTGATGTGTTCTTCCGACACCATCGGATCGTTGAGCTGGTCGTTCTTGTAATAGAACTCGATGATCGAGCGCGGCAGTTGCGTGCCCTCCTCGATGCCGAGGCGCTGCGACAGCGAGCCGGCCGCGATGTTGCGCACCACCACTTCGAGCGGGATGATTTCGACCTCGCGGATCAACTGCTCGCGCATGTTGAGCCGGCGGATGAAGTGGGTCGGGACGCCGATATCGTTCAAGTGCTGGAAGACGTATTCGGAGATCCGGTTGTTGAGGACCCCCTTGCCTTCGATCACCTCGTGCTTTTTCGCATTGAACGCGGTCGCGTCGTCCTTGAAATGCTGGATCAACGTTCCGGGCTCGGGTCCTTCATAGAGGACCTTCGCCTTGCCTTCATAAATGCGGCGACGGCGGCTCATCGGAGTGTACCGGGGTTTGGTGAAATCCATCGGAATGCCGTGGCTCCATTTTCGGATGTCGAGATCCGCGGCGGCGGCAAGGGCTAGCAACTAACTGCGCGCGACTCAACTCAGCGGCCCCTCCGCGACACGAAAGCTAACCGAAGGTGAAGCGGAGTACAATCGGCATAGACCCGCGCGGGCCTAACCGCAACGTCGATTTGCGGCGCCGATTGCGGTTGCCTTGACGAGGCACCCCCGATATGCAAGGCGGCGGGTGGTTTGCTGCGTAATTTGCGAAGTTCCACGCGCAACGGCGAAGCCCAAAGCACGTACCTAAGGCACGTACCTAAGGCACGCACCTAAGGCAGGCACATGACCACATTCGACAAGCGCGAAGAAGCCTTCGAAAAGCAGTTCGCGCACGACGAGGAACTGAAGTTCAAAGCGACCGCGCGGCGCAACAAGCTGCTCGGGCTGTGGGCGGCGGAAAAACTCGGCCTCTCCGGCGCCGATGCCGACAGTTACGCGCTCTCCGTCGTCATGGTCGAGTTCGAGGACAAGGGCGAGCACGACGTCGCGCGCAAGATCCGCAAGGATTTCGCAGCCAAGGGCGTCGAGCAGTCCGATCACCAGATCGGCCGCACCATGTCCGACCTGATGGCGAAGGCGATGGCCGACATCAAGGCGGGTCGTTAAAGCCCAGCTTACAGCGATCACAAAATAGCGATTGGAAAGTAGCGCTTACCATGGCCATTCCCGCCTTCACTCTCGCGAAGCGACTGCGCGCCGGCGAAACGGTGTTCTCCGGCTGGTGCGGCCTGCCCTACCCGATCGTCGCCGAGACCCTCGGCCGCGACGGCTTCCCCGCGGTGACGCTCGACGGTCAGCACGGGCTGTGGGACATCAACGCCATAGTCACGACCATCGCGGCGGTCCGTCAGGGCGGGGCGGCGCCGATCGTGCGCGTTCCGGTCGGCGATTTCGCCACGGTGAGCCGCGTGCTCGATTTCGGCGCCGAAGGCATCATCGCACCGATGATCAATACGCCGGCCGACGCGCGCGCGCTCGCCGCGGCGGCCAAATATCCGCCGCTTGGCGAGCGCAGCTGGGGCCCGCACCGCGCCGCCACGCTGGCCGGGCTTGCCGATCAATCGGTCTATTTGCGCGAAGCCAACGATCACATCGTCACGCTTGCCATGATCGAGACCCGAACCGCGCTGCAAAATCTCGACGCCATCGTGGACACGCCCGGCGTTGACGGGCTGTTCCTCGGCCCGTCCGATCTTTCCATCGCGCTGACGGAAGGTAAAAATCTCGACGCGCTGTCTAAGGACGTCGAGCGCGAGCTCGATCGCATCCTCGTCGCCGCGCAACGGGCGAAGAAAGTTTCGGGCGCCTATTGTCACTCGGCCGAGCGCGCCGCGGCGCTTGCCAAGCGCGGCGTAAAATTCCTGGCGGTGATGAGCGATCTCGCGATGCTGCGCGCCGGCGCGGCGGCGGCGCTCAAGGTGCTCAAAAGCTAAGCGGCGCCAGGCAGCATTCGAGACAGCGTGCGGTCGCGCCAAATCCAGTGATGCACGAGCGCGGCGCTGGCATGAATGCCGGCGAGAATTAGAAGAGCATCCGCAAGAGTTCCGTGCACCGAAAGAATGCTATCCGCAAGCTTGCGATCGATGGGCCACGGCGAGCGGACGTGCCAGACGGCGAAAATCGGCAAATCGTTGCCGCGCTTGAGCTGAACGATCATGCCGAGCGGCGGCACCACCAGCAGCAGGCCATAAAGGGTGAAGTGACTGAGCTTGGCGGCGATCTCGATAAGCCGGCCGAGCGGCGTCGCCTCCGGCGGTGGCGGCGGATTGACCCGCCGCCACACCAGGCGAATGAGCAGCAGCGCAACCACGCATTGGCCGAGCGTCATATGCACGAGCAAGCCGAATTCACGCGGCGCGCCCTTTGATAATACATCGCCGAACTGGCCGAGAAGAAAGCCGCAGATCACGAAAATTGCCGTGACCCAATGCACGGTTTGCGGAACAGCGCCGTAGCGCGCTTTCGAGTTTGTCAATTGCATGTCTGTTTGCCGCTCCTCGACGTGCCGACCAAGTCCGGCCGCTCATTATCGGCCGATCCGAATTAATCGATTGCCTGTTCGATCCGATCGAGCGCTGCTGCCATATCAGACTTCACATCGCTGGCAAATATTCCGACGACCGTATAGTCATGGGCTTCGAGCCACGCACGCTTTAGCGCGCGCGCTTTGGCGGCTGCCGCGCTCTCGTCCGCCGGTACGAGATCGACGACGAGGCGAAGCGGAAACGACACGAAGTCGCAGATATTCTGCCCGACCGGAGTCTGGCGCTTAAAGCCGCGGCCGGCGAAGCGCCGGTCGTTGGTGAGCGCCTGCCATAGCGCCCGCTCGGCATCGGTCGGATTGCGGCGCAATAGCCGCGCCAGGCCGCGCACCGGCCCGCGTTCTTTCGGCGTCCGGCCGGAGCCGTGCTCGACAAGCAACGCGCGCAGCATCTCGGCTTCTTCGCCGTCGAGCACGCCGCCGCGCGCCGGACCCTTGCGGCCTTCCGCGATCGCCATGATTACGCCGTGCAGCGTTTGAATATCCTGCTGCGTGAGCTGCATGCGGTTGAAAATATTGCGCAGGTTGATCTGCATGGTTTCGCGCTTGTCCGGCGGCCGGAAAAATTCGACCTTTTCCAGCTCCCGTTCGAGCGAAGTAAAGAACGCGAGCAGCTGCTGCTTCGGCGCGCTTGGGGATTTTTCCGGCATGGCGAACGGCAAACCGGCGCCGGCAAGCTTGAACCACTCATAGGCCACGATCACCACGGCCTGCGCCAGATTGAGCGAGGCGAAAGCCGGATTGACCGGCAAAGTAACGATGCGGTCGGCGAGCGCCACCTCGTCATTTTCGAGCCCATTGCGCTCGCGGCCGAACAGGATGGCGACGGTCTCGCCGGCGGCGACGTGCGGCGCGATGAGCGCCGCCGCCTCGTCCGGGCCGGCGACCGGCTTGGCCTGATCATGGGCGCGCGCGGTCGTGGCGAGGACAAACGTGCAATCGGCGATGGCGGACTCAAGCGTGTCATAAAGCTCGGCTTCGTCGACCACGCGGCCGGCGCCGGTCGCCATCATGCGCGCCTTGTCGTTGGGCCATGCCTGGCGCGGGCGCACCAGGCGGAGACGGGCTAAGCCGAAATTCGCCATGGCGCGCGCGGCGGCGCCGATATTTTCGCCGAGCTGCGGCTCGACCAGGACGATGACCGGCCCGGGCGGCGCCTTCCAAACCTTGGTCCTGTCGGTCCCTGCCCCGGGCATTGCATCTCCGTACGTCATTCCGGGACGTGGGCTTTAGCCCGCGGGCCCGGAATCCATAATCACAGAAGGAGAGGTGTCCACGGCTCGCGACACTATTCAAGACACCGGGATTATGGATTCCGGGCTCGCGCCTTTGGCGCGCCCCGGAATGACGGCAATGGCTTTCTCAGCGCGCTTACGAGTGCTATAGCGACGCCGCCGGTGCTGTGGGGGCGCTTTCCTCAATGCGCGCCGCTCCCGCCGCTTCCATCCAACCCGCGCTGCAAGGCTTCAATCCAAGGGACTTTACGCAATGGCGAAAATCAAAGTGGCCAATCCGGTGGTCGAGATGGACGGCGACGAGATGACCCGGATCATCTGGCAATACATCAAGGACAAGCTGATCTATCCCTACCTCGACATCAACCTGATGTATTTCGATCTCGGCATGCAAAAGCGCGACGAGACGCGCGACCAGATCACCATCGACGCGGCCGAAGCGACCAAGAAGGTCGGCGTCGCGGTCAAATGCGCGACCATCACGCCGGACGAAGCCCGCGTGAAGGAATTCAACCTGCACGACATGTATCGCTCGCCGAACGGCACCATCCGCAACATCCTCGGCGGCGTCATCTTCCGCGAGCCGATCATCTGCAAGAACGTGCCGCGGCTGGTTCCCGGCTGGACCAAGCCGATCATCATCGGCCGCCACGCCTATGGCGACCAGTACCGCGCCACCGATTACAGGGTACCGGGCAAGGGCAAGCTCTACCTCACCTTCGTCGGCGACGACGGCAAGGAGATCAAGCGCGAAGTGTTTCAGTTTCCCGGTTCCGGCGTCGCCATGGCGATGTACAACCTCGACGATTCGATCCGCGATTTCGCCCGCGCTTCGATGAATTACGCGCTCAACCGCGGCTACCCGCTTTACCTCTCGACCAAGAACACGATCGTCAAAGTCTATGACGGGCGGTTTAAGGATATTTTCCAGGAAATATTCGACGCCGAGTTCAAGGACAGATTCGCGGAAAAGAAGCTCACCTACGAGCACCGGCTGATCGACGACATGGTCGCCGCCGCGCTTAAATGGTCGGGCGGCTATGTCTGGGCCTGCAAGAACTACGACGGCGACGTGCAGTCGGACACCGTGGCGCAAGGCTACGGCTCGCTCGGGCTGATGACGTCGGTGCTCACCACGCCGGACGGCAAAGTGGTCGAGGCCGAGGCCGCCCACGGCACCGTCACCCGTCACTACCGCGAGCACCAAAAGGGCCGCGAGACCTCGACCAATTCCATCGCCTCGATCTTTGCCTGGACGCGCGGCCTCGCTCATCGCGCCAAGCTCGACAATAACGCGGAACTGGCGAAATTCGCTGCCACGTTGGAGAAAGTCACCGTCGGCACCGTCGAATCCGGCTTCATGACCAAGGATCTGGCGCTGCTCATCGGGCCCGACCAGAAGTGGCTCACCACGACCGGCTACCTCGACAAGGTCGATGCCAATCTGCAAAGCGCGATGGTTGCTTAAAGGCAAAATGCCGCCCTCGCCCGCAGGCGGGACCAGGGAGAGGGCTGACGCGCGCTAAAATTCCTTGCCGATCATGCGGTCGATCGAGCAACGGCCGGCGCCTCGGAAGAAGATCGCAAAGTAAACGACGAGCAGCACCAGCGGATATTCATAGCCGCCGTGCGGGCTCGAAAACATATAGCCATTGCCGGAATGCCAGAGGGTGATGACGGCGAATTCGATTGTCAACATCAGCGCGATCGGCCGCGTGAGGAATCCAATGGCCAAAGCTGCGCCGCCAAAACATTCGAGAATGCCGATGAAGTAGGCCCAGGCGAGCGGCATCGGCAGGCCAAGTGCCGTTACCACATGGTCGGCGAGGCCTTGAACTCCGGTCACGAACAGCTTGGTGTAACCGTGAAGGATGAGAATGGCGCCGGCAATGAAGCGAACGAGAGCGTAGCTATAGGGCGCGATGCTCTGATAGAGCCCGGCAAGCCCCGGAACGATCAGTCGCGTGCTGTCAATCTGTCCGTCGCCGTGGCCGGCCATCGAGATCTCCCCGTAAAACCAGCCCATTCGGGCGTTCGTTCACGGCGCCTTATCGCATATCGCAACCGCCGGAGATAGTTGACACGCGTTCTGTCCGGACGCTGACAACAGGAACCCGAACTCCTATCTACGCAACATGAGTAAGCCGGTGACCAAGAAGCCAGGCGGGAAAGCGGTCTCTTTGGGAACGATCGCCCTCATTGCGCCGGTGCTCGTCATTCTGGTGGCCTCGCTGTGGCTTGCCGTGCGCACATGGCTCTCGTCTGCCGGGTCGCCGATGTCGACGAACGGCTACGTCGCCATGGCGCTTGGCATCGTCTTTTCGACCGTGCTGGGATGCGGACTGATGGCGCTGTTGTTCTACTCGAGCCGCCACGGTTACGACGACATTGGCTACGATGAGCCACATCGGCCCGACAACGATCGCGACTGAATGAAAGCAAATCAGGGGAGAATCATGGCACGGACCATTCGGTTACAGAGCGACAGCAACGCGCACGACCGCCCGTGGCGCGTCGCCGTCGAGCAAGGCTTCTTCGCCGCCGAGGGCCTCGATGTCGAATATCACGAGGACAATCCCAAGGGCGCGGCGGGACGCGTCGCCGACTTCTCCAAGCGCTGGAAGGAGCAGCAGCTGCAGAAGGGCGCGCTCGAAGTCTATCCGGTCTGCGAATGGGGTGCGATCGAGCGCGTGCAAGCGCTCGGCGGCGGCAAGATCATCGGCCTCGACACCACGGTACGCACCGGCGCGCTGATGGTGCGCAAGGATTGCAAAATCCAGTCCTTGAGCGAACTGCGCAATGTGCCGATCGCCGTGACTTGGCACGCCGGCACGTTCTACGCCGCGATCGAAGTGCTCGAAGCGGCCGGTGTACCGTTCGCGGAGATCACGCTCGTTCATGCCAATGACCGGCTCGAGGCGCTGCTCAGCGGCACGACCGAAGCCGCGGCTTTGATGGAGCCGCTGGTCAGCCGCGCGCTGGCCGCCGGCGCGCGCAAAATCGCCGACTTGCGCTGGCGCGGCGGCATCGTCGCCGGCAACGACGTCGACGAAGACACGGCCGCAAAACTGCGCCGCGCGCTCAACCGCGCCATCGCATGGTTGCGTGAGAGCGAGGGCCGTTCGCGCGACGAGGTGTTGCGCGACCTCGCCCCGGAACAGCGCGCGCACGCGATGATGCCCGAACTGGTCGGCGTCAAAACTTACCAACCCAACGAATTTCAGGAAAAGGTCGACTGGATGCTCGACCGCGGCTTCCTCAAAGAGCCGCCCAAATACGGCGACGTGGTGCGCGGCGACAAAGGCGGCGAATAGCGAAATAGCAAGTAGCCAATAAATGCGCTCGCGCGTCCTGTTCGCTACTCGCCACTCACTATTCGCCTGAATGCAAACGCCCCGGCGGGGAAATCGCCGGGGGCTTAAACCCGCAGGGGGAAGCTGAAGATGGTGGAAGTCTTCCCGCCGCGGATCGCCCGTCTTCAATCACGCAATTGCGGCAGGAGATTGTGGCACGGCGGCCTTCCGTCCTGACGCGGCCGCGGCGCCGCAATAGTTGCGCAATCGACCGACGATGCGGATGCACCGGCCAAGGGCCGGCCGAATCTGGCGCCGATGCAGCTCGAAACGAGGTGAGGCTCGCCAGCTAAATCATTATATTTATGAGTATTTTCCCGGACTTGACGTCGAACGCGACTGCTTTGCGGCAATTTAGCGACAAATATCAACTCGATTTGAACTTTTGTTGATTAGAACGCTTTCCCACCTCGACACGACTTACCGGTGAGAGCGGACACGGTATCCGCCCTTACTCCGGATTAACCGAATGCGCGGGAATTTCACCCCGCCAAAATATCAGGGACGGCAGCCATGATCGACCACACCAGCAGGAAAGCGCTGTTCGCGCTTATCGCCGCAGCCGCTACTTTGACTTCGACGACCAGCTTCGCCGTGCCGCGCTATGACGGCGAGTGGAGCGTATCGATCATCACGCAGAAGGGCGACTGCGATCCCGGCTATCGCTATCCGATCCGCATCTCGAACGGCACTTTGGTCAATGCCGGCGATTCGCCGTTCAACATCAGCGGCAAGGTTGCGCAGACCGGCGCGATCACCGTGACGGTGAGCGCGGGCGGCAAGAGCGCGATCGGCTCCGGCAGGCTTGCCGGTAATGGCGGCGGCGGTCTTTGGACCGGCGGCCAGTGCTCGGGCTCCTGGACGGCCGAGCGCCGCGGATCTTAAGCCGCGCAGCATATTCTCCCTCTTGTGGGGAGAAGGCAGGAGTCTCCGGCAATCTTGGTGGAGTTACCCCTCCGCGGCGTCCTCGTCCGCGGCGGCTTCGCCCTCATCGCCGGCGAGAATCTTCTCCGCGATCAGGCCGGAGTTCTGCCGGATCGCCGCCTCGATCTTGCTGGCGATATCGGGATTGGCTTTCAGGAAAGTCTTGGCGTTCTCGCGGCCCTGGCCGATACGCTGGCTGTCATAGGAGAACCAGGAGCCGGACTTTTCCACGACGCCGGCCTTGACGCCGAGATCGATCAATTCGCCGGTCTTGGAAATGCCCTCACCGTACATGATGTCGAATTCGACCTTCTTGAACGGCGGCGCGAGCTTGTTCTTCACCACCTTGACGCAGGTTTGGTTGCCGACCACCTCGTCGCGCTCCTTGATCGAGCCGATGCGGCGGATATCGAGCCGCACCGAGGCGTAGAATTTGAGCGCATGGCCGCCGGTCGTGGTTTCCGGGGAGCCGTACATGACGCCGATCTTCATGCGGATCTGGTTGATGAAGATCACCATCGTATTGGAGCGGTTGATCGAGGCGGTGAGCTTGCGCAGCGCCTGGCTCATCAGCCGCGCCTGCAGGCCCGGCAGGCTGTCGCCCATTTCGCCTTCGAGCTCGGCGCGCGGCACTAAAGCCGCGACCGAATCGATGACCAGGACATCGATCGCACCGGAGCGCACCAGCGTATCGGCGATTTCCAGCGCCTGCTCGCCGGCATCGGGCTGCGAGATCAGAAGGTCGTCGACATTGACGCCGAGCTTTCGCGCATAGATCGGGTCGAGCGCATGCTCGGCATCGATGAAGGCGCAGATGCCGCCATTTTTCTGCGCCTCGGCCAGGCAGTGCAAAGCGAGCGTGGTTTTGCCCGAGGATTCTGGGCCGTAGATTTCCACCACGCGGCCGCGCGGCAAGCCGCCGATGCCGAGCGCGATGTCGAGGCCGAGTGAGCCCGTGGAAACGGTGTCCACGTCCATCGACCGGTTATTCTTGCCGAGCCGCATGATCGAGCCCTTGCCGAAATTGCGCTCGATCTGCGAGAGCGCGGCATCAAGAGCCTTCGATTTGTCCATGGACGGTCCTTCGACGAGACGAAGCGCTGCACTCATTTGTCGTGCTCCTTATGGCCGGGATTCGGGGGACACGGAAGCGCCGCGCCCTTTGCCCCATTAGCCCGCTGGCGAATGGCGATAATTGGCAGTGTACACGATATGTTCTCCGTTCGCAATATGTTCTTGAGGCGCGAGTGGGTACTGGCCCCTTTCCATAGGCTTTTCAAAGGGCTGGTCCCTTTTGAAATTGAGAGTGGCCCCTTTTGGTCGCGACCTAGCGCGGGAGTTCAGGACGCGGGACCTTCGACGGTATATTCGTAGAAGCGTTCGACGTTGGATGGTACTGGCCCCATTCGATCCCCTTAAACCTCGGTAGTCCCTTTTGAATCCGCCAATAGCCCTTTTTGAAAAGTGGTCAATTCTGAACAGACTCCTCTAACAATGCGCTCCAGATTTTTGGCCGCCAGCGCGGGTCAGCGGGAGGGAATCGTGGCAACTCCGAAGAATGACAAGCACAAGAAATACGTGCGTTACGCCGTGCATTGTTTGGATATGGTGCCCGCGACAAAAAATCAGGACGCCCGTGCTATTAACCGCGAAATGGCGGCCGAATGGCTAAGATTAGCGGATACTATCGCGCATCCGTTGAAGCCTATCAAATAGGTACTCGCCTAATTCTGGGCCTTTCGTCCTAATTTGCGGCAAGCTGACAAAGCAGACGAATACATGCGTTACGCCGAACGCTGTATGAAAACGGTGAGCCTAAACACTAGGCGCCTTAGCTCGACTTGCCTTGACATGGATCAAGGTCCTACGGCCCCACCGCGCTATCATGTGCGGTGGCTCCCTTTCTATACCGATGTCCCAATACGGGCTTCAGCGTGCAAGGTTGGATCGCCGACGATCCAACCGATGACGAAGCTGAAACCTATGAAGCGGTGACCTGCACAGCATGTACGCGGGTGCATTTGGTCAACCCGAAAACCGGAAAGGTAGTGGGGACCGATGAGGAGTAGGCTGCCTCAGTTGGCGGCTTCGTTGTCTATTCTTGATCCCGTTTCAGATGCGGAATCCGCGCCGGTTCTCTGTCTTCTCATCTTCGCAGCGATTGACCTAGGTCAATGCTCGGCTGTCGCGAACTCGTCATGGTCCGCCGATGGATAGCGACCGCAACAAACCAGCCTGTTCGAGCTGCGGCAAACCGATGCATTTAGTGCGGACGGTCCCCGGGGTCGGCGGCTTGCCGGAATTGCGAGTCTATAGCTGCAAAACATGCGGCGTTTCGTTCACCAAAGCCGCGGAGCCGGCCGAACAAGCGGCGCGCCATCAGATCGCGATGGCGTAGTTGCGCGCCAAACAGTCAGGAAACCGCGGCGGCTACTCCGCGTCGGTCACCTCAGAGCTCTTTCGCATTGAGCAAAGCAGGGAGCGCGGCGATCAAGTCCGATGATCAACACAGCGAATTGCGCTGGTGGGCCGAGCGCGACCTATCGGCGTCCGAACAAGTTGATGAAAACGCCAAGGACTATTTCCGCTGATCCGGCAGCGGTGGCGCATTAATAATTCCACAAACCTTGGTTGGGTATTGTTGCGCCGGGGCGATCCCAGAATGGGGTTAAGTGTAATGGTGCGCGTGCTTTGGCGTTTTATCAATGACGATCGCGGGGCGACCGCCATTGAATATGGACTGATCGCGGCCGGAATTGCCGTCGCCATCATTGTGGTGGTCGAAGGTCTCGGTACCCAGCTGAATACGACCTTCTCGAACGTCTCGGGCGCGCTGAAATAGCGGCGTAGGCCGAGGTTTCAAACGTCACTTACGCTTCGATAACGATCTTCGGCGCCTGGCGGCTCGCGCCTTGCAAGCCGTCGCGCACGCGCGCGGCGATGTCGCGATAGCATTGCGCGAGCGGACTATCCGGCGCGGTCGCCACCACCGGCAGGCCGGCGTCGGATTTTTCCCGGATGATCATGTCGAGCGGCACCTCGCCCAAAAACGGCACCCCGAGCCGCTCGGCTTCGTGCCGTGCGCCGCCATGGCCGAAAATATCCGAACGCGCGCCGCAATGCGGGCAGATGAAAGTCGACATATTCTCGACAATGCCGAGCACCGGCACATTGACGCGGTGGAACATGGCGATGCCGCGCCGCGCGTCGATCAGTGCGAGATCCTGCGGCGTCGAGACGATGACCGCACCTTTGAGCGGCACCTGCTGCGCCATAGTGAGCTGAGCGTCGCCGGTGCCGGGCGGCATATCGACCACCATGACGTCGAGCACGCCCCACTCGACCTCGCGCAGCATTTGCGTCAACGCCGACATCACCATCGGCCCGCGCCAGATCATCGGCGTCTCCTCCTCGATGAGGAAGCCGATCGACATCACCGCCATGCCGTGGCGCTCGATGGGTTTCAGCCGCGTGCCGCCTATCGTCTGCGGCCGCTCGCGGATGGCAAGGAGTTTCGGCATCGACGGCCCGTAAATATCGGCATCGAGAATGCCGACTTTCAGCCCGAGGTCGCGCAAGCCCAAAGCCAGATTGACCGCGGTCGTCGATTTGCCGACGCCGCCCTTGCCGGAGGCAACCGCGATGATCGCTGTCACGCCGGGGATGCCGGCCGGCGATGGCGCCGACGGCGCGCCGGGAGCGGGGCCAGATCTTGCATCAGATCTTGCCCCACCGTGCGCCCGCGCGGCGCCGGGAGTTGCTTGGGCACGCTGGACTGGCGGAGCCGCACCGCGGCCGGCACCGGCGGCGCGCTCGGCAGTCAGCGCCACCATGACCGACGTGACGCCCGGCACGGCGCGGATCGCGCTCTCGGCGCGCTCGCGCACCGTTTCCCAAGCCTTGACCGCGCCGGCGTCGACCGTGATCGACAAGAACACCTTGCCGTCGCTGGCGACGACTTCGGAGAGTTTGCCCGTCGCCGGCAGGGCTGCGCCATCGGGACTGGGAACTTTGGCAAGCGCGGCCAGGACATCGTCCTTCAAAGCTGTCATGCGACCTACATAGTCCCACTACCGTCGCGGTCAATCGTTGACATATCGCCATGGGAGTGCAGGCTTTGACGATGCTCGCCTATATCTTTTGGCACCGGCCGTTTCCGCACATCGACCGCGAAGCATATGAAGCGGCTATCGTGCGCTTCCAGAGTGATCTTGCCGGGCAAAAGCCTCCCGGATTTATCGCCGCCGCATCATTGCGTATCGAGCCGGTGCCATGGCTGACTGGCCTACCGGGATACGAGGATTGGTATCTGCTCGAAGCGTCATGGGCCATGGACCCGCTCAATGATTTCGCCATCGCCGGCCGGATGCAACCGTCCCACGACAATGTCGCCGCACAAATGGAGGAAGGGCATGGCGGACTTTATGCCCATGTCGATGCCCATGTCGGCGGAGCAACGCCGCAGGCAGCCGAGTCGACGTTGTACTGGCTGACGCGCCCGCGCGGCATCCAATGGCAGGCCGCCCTTGCGTCAGTCCGCGCCAAGTGCCCCCGAGCAAATATTTGGCGCCGGCAGATGGTTTTGGGACCGGCTGCCGAGTTTGCCGTCGACGCGCCAGATCACGATGAGATCGAGGTGCCGTCGGGCTGGCAGTCGCGACGCGTAAGGCGCGTGCGGCTCGTCAAATAAGCGATAGTTGACGCGCCGCCGCCGGCCAGCGCATGAGCAATATCGGATCATGGAGGACACAATGGCGAAGGTCGCATTCGTAGGCCTCGGCGTAATGGGCTACCCGATGGCTGGGCATCTCAAGGCCAAGGGCGGCCACGAGGTCACGGTCTACAACCGCACCGCGGCCAAGGCCGAAAAATGGGTCGGCCAGCACGGCGGCAAGAGCGCGCCGACGCCGAAACAAGCGGCCGAGGGCCAGGAATTTGTGTTTGCCTGCGTCGGCAACGACACCGATTTACGCGAAGTGATGCTGGGCAAGGACGGCGTCTTCGGCGGCGTCGCCAAGGGCGCGATCGTGGTCGACCACACCACCGCATCGGCCGAGATCGCGCGCGAGCTTCATGCCGAGGCGAAAAAGCGCGGCTTCGATTTTATCGACGCTCCGGTCTCGGGCGGCCAGGCCGGCGCCGAGAACGGCGTGCTCACGGTGATGTGCGGCGGCGACGATGGCCCGTTCGCCAAAGCCGAGAAAGTCATCGCGGCCTATGCGCGCGCCTGCAATCTGTTGGGTGCGCCCGGCTCCGGCCAGCTCGCCAAAATGGTCAATCAGATCTGCATCGCCGGGCTCGTTCAGGGGCTTGCCGAAGGCCTGCACTTCGCCGTGAAGGCGGGACTCGATATCGAAAAGCTGATCGCGACCATCTCCAAGGGCGCGGCGCAGTCCTGGCAGATGGAAAACCGCTACAAGACCATGGTCGCCGGCAAATTCGATTTCGGCTTCGCCGTCGACTGGATGCGCAAGGACCTCGGCATCTGCCTGTCCGAGGCGCGGCGCAACGGCGCACACCTGCCGACCTCCGCGCTCATCGATCAATTCTACTCGGAAATACAGAAGATGGGCGGCAAGCGCTGGGATACGTCCAGCCTGATCGCGCTGCTGCAACGCTGACGCGGCACAGCTTCCATTCGTCATTGCGAGGAGCAACGCGACGAAGCAATCCAGAACCGACACCGCCTCGCTGGATTGCTTCGCTTTGCTCGCAACGACGATCTTTAGTCCACCGGCTCGATATGCGCTTCCTTGGCGAGCTGCACCGTTGCGGCAATATCGTCTGTGACGAACTTGCCGAATTGATCCACGCTCATCTGCTCCGGCTCGACGCCGAGCTTCGCCAATTTCGCCACGATATCCGGATCGAGCAGCGCCTTTTCCGTCGCGTCGTGCAGCTTGTCGACAATGGCCCGCGGGGTGTTTGCCGGCGCGGATAATCCAACCCAGAAATTAAACTCGGCGGCCGGATAGCCGGCTTCCGCGATGGAAGGCACGTTCGGCAACAGCGGCATCCGTTTTAGCGAACTCACCGCGAGCACGTTGAGCCTGTCGCTGCCGAGCGCCGCCGCTGCCGCCGCCAAAGGAATGAAATAGAAATCGATGCGCCCCGCCATCACTTCGGTAAGACCGTTTTCCTTGAACGGCACATGCCGAACGTCGATCTTGGCTGCAAGGCGGAGCTTCTCGCCCGCCATATGCGACGAGGAGCCGATCCCGGCGGAAGCAAAGGTCAAAACGCCGGGTTTCGCTTTCGCCGCCGCGACAAGATCGGCGACCGTCTTGAAACCGCTCTCGGCCGAAGCGACCAGCACGTTCGGCTGAACCCCCAACATGGCGACCGACTCGAAATCTTTTTCCGGATCGTAAGGCAGCTGCTTGTGCAGCACCAATCCGGTGCCCATCGTGGTTGAGCTGGTGACAAGGGTGTAGCCGTCCGGGTCCGCTTTGGCGACGTTCTCGAAGCCGACGATCCCGCCGGCGCCGGGCTTGGTTTCGATTACCATCGGGTGACCGAGGAGTTGCGAGACTTTATCGAGCACGACCCGGCTGACGGTGTCCGAGGCGCTTCCGGCGGGGAACGGGCTGATCACCCGGATCGGTCGCGATGGATAGGAATCCGCGGCGACCGCGGATCGAGCCGTTACGAAAGCCGTGCCAAGGATGGCGCCGGCGAATGCACGCCGTGACAACACGTGAACCTCCCTCACTTGCGGTGGCCGCCGGTTTCGCTGGTCTGGAGGATTAACCGTTTCGGCCCAACATCTTCGTTGCGGTATTGATAGCAGCTTTTGCGGCTCGATAGGGTGACCGATCCGCACAGGCAGGAGCCACGGCAGCCGCAGGCCGGACCGATAAAACTGTTACCCTCGTGCCGACGTTCTATGCTTGGGCCGAGGGAGATTTCATTGTGTATGTGGCCCGGCAATTTCGGCCGGATCAGCCAGTCGTCGGCTATCGCAAATTACGCCGCGGCGCTCGGGCGGGCCGAAACCGCTTCGTGCCAGCGCCGCACATTGCCGAGATCATCCGGTACGGCAAGCTTCGAGACCCGCATGAAATCGACCGCCACCAGGGCGGTGATGTCGGCGACGGTATAGCTTGCGCCGGCGACATAGGGCCTCTCTTTCAGTTCGCGGTCGAGGAGTTTCATAAACCAGAACACGCGCGGCTTGTTCGCCTCGCCCCATTCCGGCACCTGCGGCTGGACCATCTGCTTCATGGCCGGATGCAGATGCTGGAATACGCTGGCAACGGGAAACAGGAGGTGAAGCTCCGCGCGCCTATTCCACATTTCGACAAGCGCGCTGTCGAGCGCGCCGCGGCCGAATAGCGGCGGCTCGGGGTTGAGCGCCTCGAAATAGCGGCAGATCGCGATCGATTCCGCGATCACGGTACCGTCGTCGAGCAAGAGCGCCGGCACCCGCTGCAACGGATTGATCGCGGTAAAAGCATCCGAACGCTGCTGTAAAGCTCCGAGGTCAATCTGCTCGGTCGGGACTTTGATCCCCTTCTCGGCCAGGAAAATGCGTACCCGGCGCGGATTGGGGGCACGGCCGCCATCATAGAGCTTCATTGCGATCGCCTCTCTATCCCGTTGCAGGGCATCAACTTATCCCGCCAAGAACCTATCGCGCCAAGTTAACGCGCTATGCCAGGCCTCGCCAGCGGCCGATCGGTCCACGGTTCCGGTGCGATGCGCCCGCCGCAATCGGCGGGCGCCCCAAATGTAAACGAATGCTTGCCGAAGGCGCGCCGCCGCGCCGGCTTAAGCCTGGTCTTAAGGAATTTGGGCCACTTTTGGCGATATCTCGCCAGCCTCGGACTGCGATGCCCAATACAATCAGCGAAACGCACGAGCTTGCTTCGCCGGCTGCCGCTCCGTCAACGACGCGGCGGCTCGCGTCCCAGCACGTGCGCGAGGCGCGCGACCGGCTCACCTCGTCGAGCGGCACGCGGCCGGTCTTCGATTACGAACTGCTGCGCCAATTCGCGCAGAATCGCATTTCGGCGTCGCCGGTCATCCTGCTCCTGATCGTCACCATCGGCGCGCTGTCGGGCCTGTGGACCGGGGCGGTGACCTGCGCGGTGTGGACCAGTGGCGCGCTCCTCATTCACCTCGTCGTCATTCGCGCCTGCCGTCAGTTCCTCGAAGAGCCGCCGTCGACCACGCAACTGCGCCGATGGCGCATGCGCTTCATCATGCTCGATCTGTTTTTCGGCATGGCGTGGACGTTTATCCTGATCAATCCGATCGGCATGGACGATCAGGCCGCCACCTTCATGCTATTCGTCATGCTGTTGGTGGTCGCGATATCGAGCATGCTGGCGTCGAGCCTGCCGATCGCGGTATTCGCGCTGACGTTGCCGGTCACCATCGCGATCGCGCTGGATTTCGCCGTCAAAGGCACGCTGCACGACTATATTCTCGCCACCATGGCGGTGACGGCGGAGGGCTATTTTTCCCTGCTGGCTTACCGGCTCTACTCCACGACGCTGGCGACGCTCGAGGCGCGCGCCGAAAAGGACGCGCTGATCGGCGAGCTCGAGCAATCGAAGTCGGTTTCCGACGAAGCGCGGCGCCGCGCGGAAACCGCCAACATCGCGAAATCGCGCTTCCTCGCCCAGATGAGCCATGAGTTGCGCACGCCGCTCAACGCCATTCTCGGCTTCTCCGAAGTGATGAAAGGCGAAATTTTCGGGCCGCACGGCGTGCCGATGTACAAGGATTATGCCGCCGACATCCACGATTCCGGCGTGCATCTTCTCAATCTCATCAACGAAATCCTCGACCTGTCGCGCATCGAGGCCGGGCGCTACGAGCTCAACGAGGAAGCGGTTTCGCTCAATCGCGTCGTCGAAGATTGCCACCATCTGTTGAAATTGCGCGCCAGCAATCGCGGCATCACCATCCACGAATTGTTCGAGCCCGACCTGCCGCGACTATGGGGCGACGAGCGCGCGGTGCGGCAGATTTGCCTGAACCTGCTGTCGAACGCGATCAAGTTCACGCCGCAAGCCGGCGAAATCTGGCTGAAGGTCGGCTGGACCGCCTCGGGCGGCCAGTACATGAGCGTCAAGGATACCGGACCGGGCATTCCGGAGGAGGAAATCCCTATCGTGCTCGCCTCGTTCGGCCAGGGCTCGAACTCGATCAAATCGGCCGAACAGGGCGCCGGCCTCGGCCTGCCGATCGCCAAGAATCTCATCGACCTGCACGGCGGCACCTTCACGCTGAAATCGAAGCTGCGCATCGGCACCGAGGTGATCGTCACCTTTCCGCCCGAGCGCGTCATGTCGGCGCTGGCGCCGATTTCCGAGAAGGCGCCGTCGCTCCAGCCGCAAGCGGAAATGTCGTCGTCCTCGCCTTCGCCCGACGATTCAACGAGCCGCGCCAAGCGGGCTTTGTTCGGCGCGGGGGGATAGTCCAATTTCTCACGCGAGATTGAGCGCCTTGCCTTCACCGGCTTCGCGTCTATGGTGCCTCGCGATTTTCAAGGGACGATCGACGTGCGCCGGCGCTTGCTGTGGATTCTGCTGATCGGGATTGCGATCGCGATCCTCGTTCTTATTGCTCAGCGGGGGCAAGGGACGGTCGGGCCGCTGTCCGCCGACGAGTTCGGCTCGTTCGCCTACAAGATTGCGCTCCTCGTGTTCCTCACCGCGGCAGTGCTGACGATGTTCCGCGAGCGCTTTACGCAAGCGATCACCGCGGCGCTGCTGTGGGTCGTGGTCGGGCTCCTGCTGGTGATCGGCTATTCCTATCGCTACGAGTTGACCGAGGTCGCCAACCGCGTGACGGCCGAGCTTGTCCCCGGCCATGTGATCTCGCACGGGCGCACCGTCGAGGTCGCGCGCACCAGCACCGGCGACTTCGCCATTGCCGCGCAAGTCAACGGGGCGCGGGTTCACATGGTGCTCGATACCGGAGCGAGCTCGGTCGTGCTCACCCAGGACGACGCCAAGGCCGCCGGGCTGCCGCTCGATCTGCTCAACTATACGGTGAGCATCGATACCGCCAACGGCCGCACCCACGCCGCGCCGGTAACGCTCGATCACATTGCGATCGGCAGCCTGGAAGAGAAGTCGGTCGCGGCGCTGGTGGTGCAGCCTGGCCAGCTCGAAACCAGCCTGCTCGGCATGAGTTTTCTCAACCGGCTGCAAAGCTGGCAAGTCAACGGCGACCGCCTCGTGCTGCAGGGGTATCCTTGAGAGCTAGAGCCTTAACGGTTTTGATGGAATCAAAACCGGGCTCTAGCATTATGTTTGAGCATGATCTTTTCCGAAAACCGGCGCCCACTTTTCGGGATCATGCTCTAAATGTTCAAAAACAAGCTGACCAAAAACCGCGCCGACACCAGTAGCAGAAAACATGAGAACGCGATCTCCAGCGCACGCCGCGATAAGCGATGAGCGAACCGCGCGCCGTAAGGCGCGGTAAGGCTCGATACCGGCGCCATCACCGCCACTCCGATCAGCGACACGAAGCCGAGTGACAGCGGCGGCACGAGCGCATGGCGTGGCAGGCCGGCCAGCATATAGCCGAGCGTCCCGACGATCGTGATCGGCACGCCGAGCCCGGCCGAGGTGGCAACCGCCTGGTGGATCGACTTGCCGTAGAGCGTAAGCACGATATTCGACAGCGAGCCGCCGCTCACGCCCATCAGCGAGCCCGCCAGCCCGATGCCGAAGCCGTAAGCCGTCATCGGCATCGGACCGGGCAGTTCGGTGCCGAGGTTCCAGCGGTCGCCGGCAAACAGAAATTTGGTCGCGATGAAAGTCGCGATTACGACGAACGCGATCTTGAACACAGCCGGCGGCGCGAACGCCGCGATGGCCGCGCCGCAGGCCACGCCGATCACCGCGGGCAGCGCCCACAGCCTGATCACCCGCGGGATCACGAGGCCCTTCTGCCGGTGCGTGAGAAAGGAGCGCACCGTGGTCGGCAGGATGATGGCGATCGAGGTGCCGAGGCAAAGCTGCATGCGCACCTCGTCCGGCACCCCGAGCAGTTGGAAAACCTCGTAGAGCACGGGGACAATGACCGCGCCGCCGCCGATGCCGAACATGCCGGCGAGAATTCCGGTGACGACGCCGGCAATGACGATTGCCAGCGCGAGCCAGGCAATCTCGCTCAACGGAACGCCGAAGATCATTTTGCTGACGTTACTTTCGAGGAAAGGGGAAAATATTTTTGCTGGCGCATGATCTTTTCCGAAAACCGGTAACCACTTTTCGGGATCATGGGCTAGGCGGCGATGTGCGCCAACTCGCGGCCGCTGTCCAGCGTGCCGTCTGTAATGACCGAGTCTGAAACGAGCGCGAGCGCCGCGGTGAGAAGTTCGCTGCCGGCTTGCGGCGACGTCGCGGCATTGGCGAGCTGGCGGCGGAACGCACGCGCACCCGGCACCGCGCGGAATAGGCCGTGCAGATGGCGCGTGATGGTGTGCAGCCGCGTACCGTGCGCCAATTCGCGCTCGATATACGGAATGAGCGCCGCCGCGGCCGCTTTCGGCGACGGATAATTTGCGGCTTCGCCGAAAACGAGCGGATCGACAGTCACCAACCGCCACGGCTCCTGATAGGCGGCGCGGCCCATCATCACGCCGTCAACATGTTGAAGATGCGCCAGCGCCGCGTCGACGCTGCCAATGCCGCCATTGAGAACGACAGGCAGCCGTGGATGCGCGCCCTTAAGCCGATAGACGCGATCGTAATCGAGCGGCGGAACCTCGCGGTTTTCCTTTGGCGAAAGACCTTTGAGCCAGGCTTTCCGAGCATGCACGATGAGCGCGTCGGTTCCGGCGCGCTCCACGTTCTGCGCGAACATTTCGAGCGCTTCCTCCGAATCCTGCTCGTCGATGCCGATGCGGCATTTGATCGTGACCGGGATCGCCACCCCCGCCTTCATCGCGGCGATGCAATCGCCGACCAATGCCGGTTCCGCCATCAGACACGCGCCGAAGCGGCCGTCCTTCACACGGTCGGACGGACAACCGGCATTGAGATTAATTTCGTCAAAACCCAGTTCCGCACCGATGCGCGCGCAAGCGGCGAGCGCGCACGGGTCCGAGCCGCCAAGCTGCAGTGCCAGCGGATGCTCGGCCGGATCGTAGCGCAACAGCCGCGCCCGATCGCCATGCAACACCGCGCCGGTGGTGAGCATTTCGGTATAGAGCAAGGCGCGATGCGTCAGCAGGCGATGGAAAAACCGGCAATGCCGGTCGGTCCATTCCATCATCGGAGCGACGGCGAAGCGGCGATTGAGCTGCAATGTGGTATTCCAACTTTTTCGTTCGTCTATCTAGCGGTTCGGCGGCGAAAAATCGACCACCTCATGAACGGCGCCAAGCGCGCATTGACGCCCCGGTTACCCGCCATTAACCCGTCACGGCCAAGAGACCGCAGATGAACGCCAAGGAAAAGGTCGCGCTCGGATCGATCGCCGCCTCGGCCGGGCTGGCGGCGGCGAAGGCCGTCATTGGGCTCCTCACCGGCTCGCTTGCGATCCTGTCCGAAGCCGGCCATTCCTTGATCGACCTCTCGGCGACGGTGCTGACCTATTTTGCCGTGCGCGTTTCCGGCAAGCCGGCCGACGCCGAGCATCAATACGGCCACGGCAAGGTTGAATCCGTCACCGCGCTTGCCGAAACGGCGTTGCTGTTCGTGCTTACGGCCGTGGTGATCTTCGAGGCGACGCAGCGGCTCATCGGCGTGCAAGCGCATGTGGTCGAAGCGACGGCGGCGGCCTTTGTCATCATCGCAGGCTCGATCGCGGTCGATTTTTTCCGCGCGCGTACGCTCAGAAGCGTCGCCAAGGCGACTTCGAGCGAAGCGCTGGAAGCGGATGCCCTCCACTTTGGCTCCGACATGTGGTCGTCGGTCGCGGTGCTGATCGGCCTGTGCGGCGTGGCGCTCGGTTATCCGTGGGCCGATGCCGTGGCGGCGATCGTCGTTGCGGTGTTTATTTGCATCGCCGGCTGGCGGCTCGGGCGGCGCACCATCAATACATTAACCGACACCGCGCCGGCCGGCGTCAGCGAGCGCGTCGCGGCAATCGCGCGGCTCGAGCCGGGCGTCGTCGCCGTCGAGCGGGTGCGGGCGCGGCCGGCCGGCGCAGTGCTGTTCGTCGACCTCGGCATCGGCGTCAGCCGCACGCTGCCGCTCGACCGCGTCGCCGCCATCACGGAGCGGCTGTCGCGCGACATCCGCGCCGAACTGCCGAACGCCGAGGTCACGATCACGACCAAACCGCGCGCGCTCGATAACGAAACCGTGCGCGATCGCGTGATGATGATCGCGCGTAACCGCGGCCTCGCCATCCATCACGTCGCCGTCCAGGCGATATCGGGCCAACTTTCGGTGTCAGCCGATCTCGAAGTCGAGGGCACACAGTCGCTCACCGCCGCGCACGACATCGCGAGCCGGCTCGAAGATGCGGTGCGCGAGGAGCTTGGTACAAACGTCGAAGTCGAGACCCATATCGAGCCGCTTGCGGCGGACGTTCTGGCCGGCCGCGACGCCACCGCCGCGCGCCTCGGCGAGGTGCGCGAAGCGCTCGCGGCGCTCGCCGCCGAGGTTCCCGATCTCGGCGAGGTGCATGACGTGCGCGTGCGCGAAACCGACGACGGCGAGATCGTCAATTTCCATTGCCGCGTCGATCCGGCGCTTTCGGTCGCCGCGGTGCACGATATGGTCGATGCGCTGGAACGTCGGCTGCGCCGGCGCTTCCCGGCCATCCGGCGCGTCATCGGCCATGCCGAGCCGGGGCGTTAGCGCGGCGGCTTTCAATTGGCGCGCAAAGCCTCTACATCATCGGCGCCATGCGCACCGAAGAACCCCGCCCCGTCCGTCTGCAAGATTATCGCCCACCCGATTGGCTCATCGAGACCGTCGAACTCGACGTGTCGCTCGATCCGACCGCGACGACGGTCCGCGCCAAGCTCAAGATCAAGCCCAACTCGGCCGGTACACCGGCGCCGCTGGTGCTTGACGGCGAGGAGCTGAAGCTCCGCTCGCTCGCGCTCGACGGCAAGCAGCTGGCGGCGGAAAATTTCGTCGCCACGCCGGACCGGCTGACCGTCGCGCAGGTGCCGAACCGGCCGTTCGAGCTGACAATCGAAACCGTCGTCGACCCGACCGGCAACACGCAGCTCATGGGGCTGTACCGCGCCGGCGCGACCTATTGCACGCAGTGCGAGGCGGAAGGCTTTCGGCGCATCACCTATTTCCTCGACCGGCCGGACGTAATGGCGGTCTATACGACGCGCATCGAAGCCGACAAGAACGAAGCCGCGGTGCTGCTTTCCAACGGCAATCTCACCGCTCACGGCGACGTGCCGGGCACCTCGCGGCATTTCGCCGTCTGGCACGACCCGTTCCCCAAACCGTCGTACTTGTTCGCGCTGGTCGGCGGCAATCTCGCCTGCGTCGAGGATACATTCACCACCATGTCCGGACGCAAGGTAAGGCTCGCCATCTATGTCGAGCCCGGCAAAGAGGACCGCTGCCCCTACGCCATGGACAGTCTCAAGCGCGCCATGCGCTGGGACGAAACGGCGTTCGGGCGTGAATACGATCTCGATATTTTCATGATCGTCGCCGTCTCCGCCTTCAATATGGGCGCGATGGAGAACAAGGGGCTCAACGTCTTCAACGACAAATACGTGCTCGCCTCGCCGTCGAGCGCCACCGACGCCGATTATGCCGGCATCGAGGCGGTGATCGCCCACGAATATTTTCACAACTGGACCGGCGACCGCATCACCTGCCGCGACTGGTTTCAGCTCTGCCTCAAGGAAGGGCTGACGGTGTTCCGCGACCAGGAATTCACCGCCGACCAGCGCTCGCGCGCGGTCGAGCGCATCAGCGACGTGCGGAGCTTGCGCTCGCATCAGTTCGTCGAGGATGCCGGTCCCCTCGCCCACCCGGTGCGGCCAGAGCTTTATCGCGAGATCAACAACTTCTACACCTCGACCGTCTACGAAAAGGGCGCCGAGGTCGTGCGCATGATCAGGACGCTCCTTGGCCCCGCCACGTTCCGCAAGGGCATGGACCTCTACTTCACGCGGCACGACGGCCAGGCGGCGACGGTCGAGCAATTCGTGCAATGCTTCGCCGACGTGAGCCGGCGCGACATGTCGCAATTCATGTGCTGGTATTCGCAAGCCGGCACGCCGGACATCAAGGTCGCCCCGCATTACGACGCGCGCGGCAAAACCTACCGGCTCGATATCGCGCAGACGATCCCGCCGACGCCGGGCCAGCCGACCAAGGCGCCGATGGTGATCCCGCTCGCGTTCGGGCTGGTCGGCAAAAACGGCGGCGATCTGCCGCTCGTGCTCGACGGCCGCCCGCTCGAACATGGCGTGCTGGAGCTGACGAAGCCGAGCCAGAGTTTCCTGTTTACCGACGTCACGGAGCGTCCGGTGCCTTCGCTCAACCGCGGTTTTTCCGCACCGGTCAAGCTCGCGCTGCCGATCGAACCGGACGATTTGCGCTTCCTCGCCGCGCACGATTCCGATCCGTTCAATCGCTGGCAGGCGGTGCAAACGTTGGCGATGATTTTGCTCAAGGCCAATGTCGCGGCGGTGCGGGCCGGCGCCGCGGTGCGCGAAGACGACGGGCTGATGGCCGCGCTCGGGGTTATTCTCGCCGACGCGAAGCTCGAACCGGCCTTCATCGCGCTGACTTTGTCGCCGCCGAGCGAGGCCGACATCGCGCGCGAAATCGGCGGCGACGTCGATCCCGACGCGGTCTTTGCCGCGCGCCGCAAACTGCGTGCGGCGATCGGCGTGCGGCACGGCGCGGCGCTGGCCGACACCTACCGGCGGATGATTACGCCCGGACCTTATCGGCCGGATGCGCAAAGCACCGGGCGGCGCGCGCTTAAGAACGCCTGCCTCGATTTTCTGGCGATGACGGAAACCAATGAGGCGATCGCACGCGCCTATACGCAATACCAGCGGGCCGACAATATGACCGACCGCATGGCGGCGCTGGAAACGCTGGCGCTGCACGACCGGCCGGAACGCGCCGCCGCGCTCGACGATTTCTACAAGCGCTACGCCGACGATCCCTTGATCATCGACAAGTGGCTGGCGCTGCAGGCGGCGATCCCGGAGCCGACGACGCTCGACCGCGTGCGCGCGCTGACCAAGCATCCGGCGTTTTCGGTCGCCAATCCCAACCGCATCAGGGCGCTGATCGGCGCCTTCGCGCAGGTCAATCACACCCAATTCAACCGCGGCGACGGCGCCGGCTACACTTTCGTCGCCGACTTCGTGCTCGCGCTCGACCCGAAGAACCCGCAGGTCGCGGCGCGATTGATGGGCGCGTTCCGCTCCTGGCGCTCGCTCGAAACCAAGCGCCGCGCGAAAGCGGAAGCCGCGCTCCGCCGCGTCGTAGCGGCGCCGGCGCTGTCGCGCGACGTCCACGACATCGTCGCGCGCACGCTCGCCGATAATTGACCCGCAGCCATTTTGAACCTGCCGTTGCACCAAGGCTATCAATCCAACGGCGATCTCACGGTTTGCGAGGATAAGCGCCCTTGCGCATTTTCCCGTCATTATTGCGGCGACACACGACCTTCAAGACGCTGGAGACCGGCTGCGAGAGCGATTGGCGCTTCGTCGATGCCTCGACGGTCGAAATCGGGCTCAACGATGACGTTTACACTTTGAAGAAGCAGTAACGCTCGGAATTCGCGCACTCGCCGCAAGTGATTCAACGCAAAAGACTTTTCCGGGCGGCGCCGGCGTGAGCCGCATTATTGTTGCTGCGCCGCAAAAAACCTTGGGACAATTCTTAAAAAATATTGACTCCGGACTCTCGACAAATCAGCGCGCATCGATTCTATTGATGACGATTCGGAGGGATGCGGCACAGCTCTTCGATCGCGGGTGGACGGAATAATCCGAACGGAGGCTGGCGATGGCGCGCGCCGATGCGGCGAGTGCGTCTCTACGTTCCGATTCGATCAAGGGGCTGGCGCAATCGATCGCCAATCCCGCCTATCGGCGGCTGCTGACCGCCGAGCCGTTGCTGCGCCGCGCCGTTCCCGTTCTCATCATCGCTTTCATGGTGACGATCTGCATCGGCGCCGCGGTGCAAGTGCTCGAGCATCGCCGCCAAGTCGTGTTCGACGCGACGGTGACCATCGAGGCGCTCGCCGATCATTTCGCCAGCGTACTCGATCTGCCGCCGCGGGACACTATGCGCCTGCCGCGCACCTCCGAAGCGCTGCAACAAGCACTGCCGGTCTGGGCGGCGGGCGCCGGCCGGCGCATTCTGATCGCCGACGGCGACGGCACGATCGTCGCGGGAGTGCCGAACGAACCGCAGCTTTTGGGACGGCAAATCCTCGACGTGCTCGGCCCGTCGCAACCGCTCACCACGTTCGGCGCTGCCGCCGGCACCATGGCGATCGCGCTGGCCAACGGCGAAACCGCCTTCGCCACGGTGCGGGCGTTGAAGAATCCGGTCGGCCTTCTCGCCGTCATCCAGGGCCGCAAAGACGCGCTCACCGATTGGCGCTCGACCACCGCGCTGACGGTGACACTATCGGCAACGACCGGCTTCGTGGTGCTGATCCTCGGCTTTGCCTTCCATTGGCAGGCGACACGCGCGCGCGAAGCGGACCTCATCCACGACACCGTGCGCAGCCGCGTCGACACCGCGCTCAATCGCGGCCGCTGCGGGCTGTGGGATTGGGATCTGGCGCGCGGCCGCGTGTTCTGGTCGCATTCGATGTACGACATTCTCGGCCTGGCGCAGAAGGACGATCTCCTCACCTTCGGCGAGGTCAATGCGCTCGTCCGCCAGGACGACATCGATCTTTACGAACTGGCGACGCAACTTGCCGACGCCAAGGTGCAGTCGATCGATCATGCCTTCCGCATGCGTCACGCCGACGGCAGATGGGTCTGGTTGCGGGTGCGCTGCGAGCTGGCGCGCCAGGACGGCGAAGCCGGGCTGCACGTCATCGGCATTGCCGTCGACATCACCGAGCAGAAGAGCCTGGTCGAGCGCACCACGGCGGCCGACGTACGGCTGCGCGACGCCATCGAGACCATCCCGGAAGCCTTCGTGCTGTGGGATGCCGACAATCGCCTGGTGCTGTGCAACTCGAATTTTCAGGAACTGCATCATCTGCCCGACGAGGCGGTCGCCGCGGGCACGAGCTACGAGGCGATCGTTGCCGCCGGCCGAAAACCGATCATTCGCACCACCGTCGCCCATGACGACGGCCAACCGCGCGGCGCGCGCACGTTTGAGGCGCAGCTCGACGACGGGCGCTGGATGCATATCAGCGAACGCCGCACCAAGGACGGCGGATACGTTTCGGTCGGCACCGATATCACCAAGATCAAGCAGCACGAGCAGAAACTTGTCGAAGGCGAGAAACGCCAGCTCGCCACCATCGTCGATCTGCGCAAATCCCGGCAGGCGCTCGAACTGCAAACCGGGGAACTCGCCGATCTCGCGGAAAAATACGCCGAGGAAAAAACCCGCGCCGAGGAGGCCAACGCGGCGAAATCGAAGTTCCTGGCCAATATGAGCCACGAGCTGCGCACGCCGCTCAACGCCATCATCGGTTTCTCCGAGATCATGGAATCGGGGATGTTCGGCCCGCTCGGCGCCGAAAAATATACCGAATATTCCCGCGACATCCGCGAAAGCGGCGAATATCTGCTCGATGTCATCAATGACATCCTCGATATGTCGAAGATCGAAGCTGGCGGCATCCGGCTCACCCCGGAAGCGGTGGCGCTCGAACCTGTGCTCGCCGACTGCCTGCGCGTGGTGTCGACGCGCGCCGGCGAAAAGCAGCTTAAGCTCGACGCAAAGATCGATCCGGACATCCACCTCAATGCCGATCGCCGGGCCTTAAAGCAGATCGCGCTCAATCTGCTTTCCAATGCGGTGAAGTTTACCCCCGACGGCGGCGCAGTGTCGGTGCGCGGGCGACGCCGCGGCGGCATGGTCACGATTGCCATCGCCGACAACGGCATCGGCATCCCCAAGGACGCGTTGCGCAAGCTCGGCCGGCCGTTCGAACAGGTCGAGAGTCAGTTGACCAAACGCCACCAGGGCTCCGGCCTCGGCCTCGCCATCGCCAAGTCACTCGTGGAAATGCACGGCGGCACGATGCACATCCGTTCGAAGATCGGCGAAGGGACTCTGGTCGTGGTGCGCTTGCCGCTTGAGGCGAAGACGCTGGCGCGCGCGGAGAAAGCGGGAGCGGGCGCGCCCCTACAGCCTGAATTGCTTGGCGCGTAATCTACGGCCCCTTGCCCAAAATCCGCACGAAACAGTCGCGCACCAGCCGTTGCGTGTCCTCGACATGAGCTTGCAGCGCGGGAAAATCCGGCAGGTCGGCGGCGCGCGCGAGCAGGCCCAGTACGCCGGCGCTGGCCGTTTTCGGATCGAACGCCGTCGGCAGGCAGAGCCGCAAAATTTGCGTCAGATCGTGGAACAGCCGCACCGCGGGGCGGAGCACCTCGCCGTCTTCCGGTTTGAGCACGCCGAGCCGTGCCGCCTTTTCCAGCGTCCGCGCCGTCGACGTGTCGAGAATCTCCGGTGTCGTTGCGGCATGGATGAGTTGAAGGTACTGCGCGACGAATTCGATATCGACCAATGCGCCGGCGGCAAATTTGAGGTCCCAGGGATTGGTATCGCCCTTTTCCTTGGCGATGGCCGCGCGCATCTCGACGACGTCGTTGGCGATCGTGCGCGCATTTCGTTTGCGGCACAGCACGTCGCGGATCGCCGCCTCGATTTTTGCCGGAAAATCGGGAGGTCCCGAAACCACTCGCGCCCGGGTGAGCGCCATGTGTTCCCAGGTCCACGCTTCGCGCTCCTGGTAGCTTCTAAATCCGTCGATTTGCGTCGCCACCGGACCGGATCTGCCCGAAGGCCGCAGCCGCATGTCGACCTGATAGAGGCGGCCGTAATTGGTCTGCACGGCGAGCGCGCTGATCAGGCGCTGGGTGAAGCGGGCGAAATATTGGGCGCCGTAGAGCGGGCGCTTGCCGTCGGAGTTCGGGTGCTTCGCGTCGAAACCATAGATCACGATGAGATCGAGATCGGAGCTTGCGGTCATTTCACGGGCGCCGAGCCGGCCGAGCGCGACGATCGCGCTTTCGCCGTCGCGGATGCGGCCGTGCGCGGCGATAAAATTTTCCTCCACTTTTTCGTGGACGGCGCGCAGCAGCACATCGGCAAGCCGCGCAAAAATCTCGCCCGCCTGTTCCGCGGAAATCGACCCGGAGAGAACACGCGCGCCGATCAGGAACATATGCTCCTGGCCGAACAGGCGGATGGCATCGAGCACGGCTTCGTAACCGCGCGTGTCTTCGCACACGTCTTGGAGCGCGCGGCCAAGCTCCGCCTCGAGTCGTGTCTCGTCCGGCAGCGAAGCAAAGAAGCGCGGCTCGACCAGAGGATCGATGAAGTGCGGATTGTGCGCCAAGATGTCGGCGAGCCGCGGCGCCGTGCCGAGGATGAGCGCGACAAAGCGGATCAGCTCCGGATTCTGCCGCAGCAGCGAAAAAAAACGGCCGCCGGCGCGCAGCCCGGCGAGAAAGCGGTCGAAGGTCGCAAAAGCCGCATCCGGATTTTCCGCACGCGAGAATTGATCGATGATGACAGGGATGAGCTCGGTCAGATTGGCGCGCGCCTGCTCGCCGCGCAGCGCGCGGTAGCGGCCGGTGCGCCAATTGTGCACCGCGGCCGCGACCTCTTGCGGCCGGCGAAAGCCCATCTGCGCAAGCCGGTCGAGCGTTTCGCCCTCGGTCTGCGGGTCAACGAACGACAGATGCTGTTGGCTCGCCAGGAATTCCGGCGCGCGTTCGAACAGTCTCACATAGTGCCGCTCGACATCGCGCAAATGACCGACAAGTGCGGCGGCAAAGTCATTCCGGCCGGTAAAGCCGAGAAAGCGGGCGAAAATAGTGAGGCCAGCGGCATCGGCCGGCAACGTATGGGTCTGCTCGTCGGCCATCATTTGCAGCCGATGCTCGACGCGGCGCAGAAAATTATAGGCCGCGGTCAGCTCGTCGCGCGCGGCGGCGTCGATCCAGCCGTCGGCCGCCAGCGCGGCCAGCGTGGCGATGGTACCGCGGCCGCGCAGCTCGCTGTGCCGCCCGCCGGCGATGAGCTGCTGGGTCTGCGCGAAGAACTCGATCTCGCGGATGCCGCCGCGGCCGAGCTTGATATTGTGCCCCTCGACCGCGATCTCGCCATGACCCCGATAGGCGTGGATCTGCCGCTTCATTTCGTGAACGTCGGCGATGGTCGCGTAGTCAAGATATTTGCGCCAGATAAAGGGCGCCAGATCGCGAAGGAGCTTTTCGCCCGCGGCGAGATCGCCGGCGCAAGCGCGCGCCTTGATCAGCGCCGCGCGCTCCCAATTCTGGCCGCGGCTTTCATAGTAATCGAGCGCCGCGTCGGTCGAAATCGCAATCTGCGTCGAGGATGGGTCGGGGCGGAGCCGCAAATCGACCCGAAAGACGTAACCGTCCGCGGTGCGCTCCTGTAAAAGTTTGACGAGTTCCCGCGTCAGGCTCACGTAGAATGGAGCCGGCTCGACGTCGCGGCGGAGTTTCGCGGCAGCCGCCTCGAAGAAAACCATAAGGTCGATGTCGCTCGAGAAATTAAGCTCGCGGCCGCCCATCTTGCCCATCGCGAGGACAATATAGCCGCTCGACGCTTCGGGATTGCTGCGATCCGGCGGGGCAAGCTTTTTGCGTTTGACCGCCTCGCGGAGAAGATAGTGCACGGCGGCACCGAGCGCGGTTTCCGCAACATCGGTCAGCGCGCCGGTGACGCGCGCAACCGGCCAAATGCCGCCAATATCGGCGAGCGCGATCAAAAGCGCGGCCTCCGCCTTCATGCGGCGGAGAACGCGCATCACGTCGTCCTGCGACAGCGCCGTTGCGGCGGCGATTTTTGTTTCGGCTAGTAATTCGGCGAGCGCCGTCTCCGGATCGTTGTCGAGCAAGCGCACAAAGCGCGCGGGATCGGCTTGCACGAGGTCCCAGAGAAAGGGCGCCGCTTCGGCGATGCCGCCGAGTAGCTTCGCCAATGGCGGATGGGCGAGTATGAGCGATTTGAGCGCCCTGCCGGCGGCATTGGCTTTGATGCTCGCCAGCCAGGTCGAGACGCGTGCGCACGATTGCGCCGCGGGCAGCGGCAGTGCGCCGCCGAGCCGTCGGATCAATGCCGCTTCGTTGCCCTGCTGTTTCGGCCGCTTTACGCGCGCAGGCGGCCTCATCCCGCCCCCACCGGGCCGGCGCGCGGCAGCGCAATCGTGCTGCGCAGTCCGGGATGATTATCCTCGAGCTTCAATTCGCCGCCATGCAGCCGCGCCACGGCGGACGCGAGGCTTAGGCCCAATCCGGAGCCGGGCTCCGATCGGCTCTGCTCGAGGCGCACAAAACGCTCGACGACGCGGCCGCGATCGGCGTCGGGGATGCCGGGGCCGTGGTCCGCGACGCTGAGCGTGATCCGCTCGCCGTCCTGGCCGGCCTTGACGACAACTTCGGTGGGCATGCCGTTCAGCTTGCCGTCCGGGCGCGCATATTTGATGGCGTTGTCGACCAGATTGGCCAGCGCCTGACTCACCAGTTCGCGATTGCCGCGCACCGGCGCTGCGCCGTTCGTCTCGACTTTCAGGGCAATGCCCTTCTGGTCGGCCAGCGGCTCATAGAGTTCGCCAACATCGCGGGCAATTTCGGCGGCATCGAATTCGATCATGTTGTCGCGCGCCTGGCCGGATTCGGCGCGCGCGATCATCAGCAGTGCGTCGAAAGTGCGGATGAGATCGTCGGATTCGGCAATGGTCGATTCCAGAGCGGCGCGGTAGGCCGCGTCGCCGGTCGGATGGCGCAGCGTCTGTTCGCAGCGATTGCGCAGCCTGGTCAGCGGCGTTTTGAGGTCATGGGCGATGTTGTCGGAGACTTCTTTCAGCCCGCGCATCAGCGCTTCGATGCGCTCGAGCATGGCGTTGAGGTGATCGGCGAGGCGGTCGAGCTCGTCGCCGGTGCCGGCGACCGGCAAGCGCCCGGCGAGATCGCCACGCATGATGGTCTGCGCCGTATCGGTCATGGCGTCGATGCGCTTAAGCACGCGCCGGCTGACGAAAAATCCGCCGGCGAGGCCGAGCACGATGACGAGCGCGAGCGACCATTGCCCGGCGTGGGCGATGATGCCGAACAGGCGCTCGCGTTCCTCGAGATCGCGTCCGACCAGCAGGTGAAAGCCGCCGGGAAGCTGAACCACGCGGATCAAAGCGCGGTGATCGCTGCCTTCGGGCGATTCAAGCCTGCGATAATTCGTTTCGAGCCAGCCCGGATGGTCGAGAACCCCGGGCTCCAGCGAACCGACATTGCCGGCAAGCCCCTCCCCGGTCGGCGTGGTGACCAGATAGAGACTCGACCCCGGACGCCGCGAACGCAGATCGACGACGATCACCAAGCGCCTGATGCCGCCTTGCTCGTATTGCTCGGATAACCCGTTGATCTCGCCATCGACGGTCGATGTGATCTGCTCGTCGAAGAGGCGGCGCGTATTGAGCGCGAAATAGCCAAGCAGCGACGCCGCGAACAAAACGAAAATTGCCAGGTAGACCAGCGTCAGCTTGAACGCGGTCGTGCGCAGCAGCTTACCGAGCGCCGTCATTATATTTTCTCAGCCTGCAAGGCCAATTCACCGTCGGAAAAGTCATCTTCCCAAAATTCGAGCACTGCGCGTTTGCCCGCCTCGAGGTTTGCCGCCTCGGCCCGCCGCAGCTCGACGCGGCGGATTTTTCCGGAAATCGTCTTCGGCAGTTCGGCGAATTCGAGCCGCCGCACCCGCTTGAACGGCGCGAGTGCGGTACGGCAATGGCGGAAGATCGACAAGGCGGTGTCGCGATCGGGCTTGTGGCCGGGCGCGAGCGCCAAAAAAGCCTTCGGCACGGCAAGCCGCAATGGATCGGGCGACGGCACCACGGCAGCCTCGGCCACCGCCGGATGTTCGATCAAGATGCTCTCAAGCTCGAACGGGCTGATGCGGTAGTCGGAGGATTTGAATACGTCGTCGGCGCGACCGACATAGGTCAAATAACCGTCGTCGTCGACCGCGGCAACGTCGCCGGTGCGATAGACCGGGTCGCGGTGAGCGCGCACGCCGCCGTCGTCACCCTGATAGCCTTGCATCAATCCGGTCGGCCGCGGCTCGAGCGTGAGGCAGATCTCGCCCTCTTTGGCGGGCGCCCCGTTCGCATCAAGGAGCGCGACGCGGTAGCCGGGCAGCGGCCGGCCCATCGAACCGGCTTTCAGTTTCTGGCCTGGCGTATTGCCGACGAGCGCCGTCGTTTCGGTCTGCCCGTAACCGTCGCGGATGGTAATGCCCCAGGCTGCCTTGACCCGTTCGATGACTTCCGGATTGAGCGGCTCGCCGGCGCTGATGAGTTCCTTGATGCGGACCGGCCAGCCGGAAAGCTCCTCCTGGATCAGCATCCGCCACACGGTCGGCGGCGCACAAAACGTCGTGACGCCGCAACGCACGATGGTGTCGAGGAGACCGCGCGCATTGAAGCGCCGCTGATTGACGATGAAAACCGCCGCTTGCGCGTTCCACGGCGAGAAGAAACAGCTCCAGGCATGCTTGGCCCAGCCCGGCGATGAGATGTTGAGATGCACGTCGCCTGGGCGCAGCCCGAGCCAATACATCGTCGAAAGATGGCCGACCGGATAGCTTTGGTGACTGTGCAGGACGAGTTTTGGCGTCGCCGTAGTGCCGGAGGTGAAATATAGGAGCACCGGATCGTCCGGCCGCGTCTCGCCATCCGGCGTGAACTCTGCGGACGCCTTGTAGGCTCCCTCGTATGAAAGCCAGCCCGGCACGTCCTTGCCGACGACGATTCGCGTGTAATCGCCGGGCAGGTCGGCGAATTTGGCCGCGGCATCGGCGCTGGCGATAACGTGGCGTACGCGCCCGCGCGCGAAGCGGTCGGCGAGATCGGTGCGCGTGAGCAGAGTCGTCGCCGGCACGATGACCGCGCCGAGTTTCATCGCCGCCAGCATGCATTCCCAGAGCGGCACGACGTTGCCGAGCATGACCAGGATGCGGTCGCCGCGGCGGACGCCGAGCGCGCGGAGCGCATTGGCGACCTGGTCCGAGCGCTCGCTCATAGCGGCGAAGGAAATCTTCGTCTCACCGGCGTCCTCGTCGACGAGCCAGAGCGCCGGGTCCGCGTTGTCGCGCGCAATGACGTCGAAATAGTCGAGCGCCCAGTTGAAACATTCGAGCTTGGGCCATTGGAAATCGCGATAGGCCGTCGCGTAGTCTTCGCGATGACGCAGCAGGAAATCACGAGCCGCGACAAACGGCGCGGCGTTGCTCGAGGTCATGGTGATCTCCCGTCCGGTCTTCACAATGCCTATACGCCACTGAACTACCGAGCGCCGTCACGGATCATGTAGCCCGCCCCGCGCACGGTATGCAGCAGCGGCTGCGCAAAACCCTTGTCGATCTTAGATCGCAACCGCGAAATGTGCACGTCGATCACGTTGGTCTGCGGATCGAAATGATAATCCCAAACGTTCTCCAACAGCATGGTGCGGGTGACCACCTGGCCGGCATGGCGCATCAGATATTCGAGCAGGCGAAATTCGCGCGGCTGTAGCTGCACCTCCTGCCCGGCGCGGCTGACTTCATGCGACAGCCGGTTGAGTTCGAGATCGCCGACGCGATACACGGTCTCCTCGCCGCGGCTGCCGCGGCGGCGCGCCAGCGCCTCGACGCGCGCCAACAATTCGGAGAACGCGTAGGGCTTGGCGAGATAATCGTCGCCGCCGGTGCGCAGCCCCTTGACCCGGTCGTCGACCTGGCCGAGCGCCGAAAGGATCAAGACGGGCGTCTCGACCGAGCCGGCGCGCAGCGCGCCGATGACCGAAAGCCCGTCGCGCTTGGGCAGCATGCGATCGACGATCAGCACGTCATATTCGCCATCGAGGGCGAGCTGCAGCCCATCCTCGCCGTCGCCGGCCTGATCGGCAACATGGCCGACCTCGCGGAACGCTTTGACCAGGTAGTCGGCCGCGTCGCGGTCGTCCTCAATGATGAGAAGACGCATGTTTTATCGCCGCACTCAAAAAGCGTGTGCCCACTACCGGATATATAATAATCGCGCACCGATGCCGGGGCCGCTTAAGCCATACCATCCGGACGATGGAGTCGCCACGCTCGGACCGCGGCCGGCCGACATTAAGTGAGGGGGTGGCTGGCGGCTGCCCGCCACCCCTCTTACCTACTCCACTCCGGCGGGGGCGACGGATGCCGGAAGGCAGAGTTGGCATTCGGCGGGGACGGGTCTTGCGACCCGTCCCCAGGGTACGCCCGCCAGCGGGGGCGACGGATGCCGGCGGATCGCCCCTTTCATTTGGAGCCCGCTGATTGAATCAGAACCGGACCCCATCATTTTGTTTGCGCATGATCTTCTCCGAAAACCGGCGACCGCCTACGGATCAAGTCCGAAGGCATGCTTTTCGGGATCATGCGCTAGGCGTTGCCGAGCGGCAGCGCCACGAACTTCGTGCCGTCGTTCGACTTCACCCGGAACAATACAGTGTGCTTACCTGACGTTCGCGCATCGTCGAGCCCTTTGCTGACGTCCGCCGGCGTCGACACCGGCTTGCCGCCGACATCCAGAATGACGTCGCCGACCTGGAACCCGTGGTCCGCGGCAACGCCGCCTTGCGCGACCGCGGTGACCACGACGCCATTGCCGCCGGCGCCCGAAACCTTGTCGCTGGGCGCGAGCGTCATGCCGAGCTGCGGCATTTCGCTTGCGGAATTTTCGTGATTTGACTTGATCGATGCCTGCTTCTCGGCGGGCAAAGTGCCGAGCGTCAACGTCACGGTCTTGTTCTCGCCCTGATGGAGCATGCCAAGCTTCACGGACGTACCCGGCGACATCGTACCGATCTTGCGCGCCAGTTCGCGGGCATCCTTGATCGGCGCGTCATCGACCGATGTGATGACATCGCCGCTCGTAATGCCGGCCTTCGCCGCAGGACTATCTTTTTGCGGCTCCGACACGAGCGCACCGCTCGCTTGCTTCAGCCCCATGCTGTCGGCGATGTCGGGCGTGACCGACTGGATCTGCACGCCGATCCAACCGCGCGTGACGCTGCCCTTGTCGCGAAGTTGCGCGATCACGCTTTTGACGGTGTCGGCGGGGATGGCAAAGGCGATGCCGACCGAGCCGCCGGACGGCGAGAAGATCGCGGTATTGACGCCGATGACGTTGCCGTCGACATCGAAAGTCGGGCCGCCGGAATTGCCTTTATTCACCGGCGCGTCGATCTGGATGAAGTCATCGTAGGGGCCAGCGCCGATATCGCGGCCGCGGGCCGAGACGATGCCTGCGGTGACGGTGCCGCCGAGGCCGAACGGATTGCCGACCGCGAGCACCCAATCCCCGACGCGCGGCGTGGCATCGGAGAGCTTCACATAGGGGAAGTCGTTGCCGTCGACCTTGATCAAAGCAAGGTCGGAGCGCGGATCGGTGCCGATGACTTTGGCCGTATAGGTCTTGCCGTCATCGGTGGTGACCTGAACGTTTTCGGCGTTCTGGACCACGTGATTGTTGGTCACCGCATAGCCGTCGCCGGAAATGAAGAAGCCGGAACCCTGACCAGTGATGATTTCATGGCCGTTCGGCATGCTGGGCATACCGAACTGCCGGAAGAATTTCTCGAACGGCGAGCCTGGCGGGAAAGGAGGATTGTCGTCGGTATTGTTCGATTCGGCCGGCTGGTCGATCTTGACGCGCACCGAAATCACGGCGGGCTTCACTTTTTCGACGATGTCGGCAAAGCCCACCGGCTTTTGCGGCAGCTGCTGAACCTTTTCACTCAAATTCTGCGCTTGCGCCGCTGGTGCGAAAGGACTCACCATGTTCGGCGACAGCAAGATCGCTGCCGCGCCGAGCCCGGCGATCGTCATCGCCAGAAGCGCAACACGCCGAGCCGAGGGAATGCGGCGTGATTGCAGGGAATTACCATTCATTATGTGTCTCCAAAAATCCATTGTTCCGCCTCGCGACGGAGGCTGATTAACGCGCAAGATGCGGCGGCGAGCCTTACCGCGCTCTGTCGGCCGCATTAAAAGTTTGTAATGTTCCGGATTACGAAATTAGCTTTTAAAAACAATCCGTTAACGTGAGTAATATTGGCGACTTATGAGTGATATTGCCGACTTAAGTGCCCACGGTCTGTGACCTGCCGCCAATCAGGGCGCGCCCTCGCCGCGCAGAAGCTCCGCCACGCGGGCTTCCTCGGCTGCAGTCAGGTTGGCCGCCCCGGCGGCCACTGACGCCACTCTGCGGCGCCTGGCCGCGATTATGAGCATGACGATACCAATGAGCAGCACGCCGGGCGGAGCGCCCCAGAGCGCCGCGGTCTGCCACTCCAGGCGCGGTTTGAGCAGGACGAATTCGCCATAGCGGGCGACGATAAAGCTGATCGCTTGCGCATCGCTGTCGCCGGCTTCGATTCGTTGCCGCACCAGAACGCGCAGATCGTGGGCGAGCGGAGCCTCCGACTCGTCGATCGATTCGTTCTGACAGACCAGGCAGCGCAATTCCTCGGAGATCGCTCGGGCGCGTGCTTCGAGTTTCGGGTCCGGCAGCATTTCGTCGGGCTGAACGGCCCTGACTGGGAACGACCAGACCAGCGCGACGAGAAGCATGAGAGCATGGAGATATTTCACCGATTTCACTCCGCCGGTTGCAGCGCCGCTCTGGGCTTGGCCGGCCGGGGCGCGCCGACGCGCAGTCGCCGATCCGACAGCGACAGACCGCCGCCACAAAACATGATCCCGGCGCCCAGCCAGATCATCAGCACATAGGGCTTGAAATAGAGCCGCACCGGCACGCTGCCGTCCTTATTCGGATCGCCAATCGAGATGTAGAGTTGGCTGACGCCGCGCGACATCAGCGCGGCTTCGGTGGTCGCCATGTTGCGATCCGGAAAGGCGCGCCGGCTCGGCTGCATGTTGCCGATCATTTCTCCATTCAGCCGGTGCACGGTGAAGCGGCCGACAACATCGCGATAATTGGATCCGGCGCGATTGAAGGTGCCGTCGAAGGTCACCCGGTAATGAGAGATGTCGAGACTGGCGCCCGGCTTTACCTCGGCGATCCGCTCGCTGCCCCATGCGGTCACGCCGACGATGCCCATAAGCGTCACGCCCATGCCGAAATGCGCAAACGCCGTGCCCCAAGCCGAGCGCGGCAATCCCAAGGCGCGCCGCAGCGCCGCGCGGAACGGCACGCGCAAGATTAGCGTACGCTCGACAATGTCGGTCACCGCTCCCGCCATCACGAAGACGGCTACGCCGACGCCGATCGGCGCCAGCACCGGGCCGCCGTGTTCGAGCGCAAAAGCCGCCGCGGTTGCCAGCGCGGCGAGCATTGCCGCCGCGAGTAGCCGTTGCGCGGCGCCCAGAAGATCGCCGCGTTTCCAGCCCATCAGCGGCCCGAACGGCATCACCGCCATCAGCGGAATGAACAGCGGGCCGAACGTCAGATTGAAGAACGGCGGGCCGACCGAAATTTTGGCCCCGGTCAGCGCTTCGAGCGCGAGCGGATACAGCGTTCCGATCAACACGGTGGCGCAAGCGGTGGTCAGGAACAGATTGTTGAAAACAAGCGCGCCCTCGCGCGAGATCGGCGCGAATAAGCCGCCTTGCTTGAGCAGCGGGGCGCGCCAGGCATAGAGCGACAGCGCGCCGCCGATGAACACGACGAGGATGCCGAGGATGAAAATGCCGCGCCTGGGATCCACCGCGAATGCATGAACCGAGGTGAGCACGCCCGAACGCACCAGGAAGGTTCCGATCAGCGACAGCGAAAAGGTCAGGATCGCAAGCAAGATGGTCCACACTTTCAGCGCGCCGCGCTTTTCCATGACCACGGCGGAATGCAAAAGCGCAGTCCCGGCGAGCCACGGCATGAGCGAAGCGTTTTCGACCGGATCCCAAAACCAGAAACCGCCCCAGCCCAATTCGTAATAGGCCCAGTACGAGCCGCCGGCGATGCCGAGCGTCAGGCACATCCAGGCGCCGAGCACCCAGGGCCGCACCCACCGCGCCCAGGCGGCGTCGATGCGGCCTTCCAGCAAAGCGGCGATGGCGAAGGAGAACGCGATCGAGAAACCGACATAGCCGAGATAGAGCATCGGCGGATGAAAGGCGAGGCCGGGGTCCTGCAGGATCGGATTGAGGTCTTGGCCCTCGAACGGCGCATTCGCAATGCGCACGAACGGATTCGACGTCATGAGAATGAAGAACTCAAATGCCGCGGCGATCCACGCCTGTACCGCGAGCGCGTTGGCCTTGAGCACCATCGGCAGATTGGCGCCGAACCCGGCGACCAAGGCGCCGAAAAACGTCAGGATCGAAACCCACAGCATCATCGAGCCTTCGTGATTGCCCCAGATGCTGGTGAGCCGATAGATCAACGGCATTTGCGTGTTCGAATTCTCGTAAACGTTGAGCACCGAGAAGTCGGAGGTGACGTAGCTGACGGCGAGCGCGGTAAACGCCGTCGCGACAAACGCAAATTGCGCAAGCGCCGCCGGCGCAGCGATGCTCATGAGGACGGGATCGTTGGTGCGGGTGCCGACGACCGGCATAATGCCTTGAATGAGCGCCAGCCCGAGTGCGAGCATCAATGCATAATGTCCGAGTTCGGGGATCATTTGCTGCCTCCGCCACCGATCGGCATCGCCGCCCGTTGCGCGTAATCGTCCTTCCAATGTCCCGACTTCTTCAAGGCGTCAGCGACCTCTTTCGGCATATAGGTCTCGTCGTGCTTGGCGAGAATCGTATCGGCGTTGAACACGCCACCGCCGTCAAGCGCGCCTTCGGCTACGACGCCCTGCCTTTCGCGAAACAGATCTGGCAAAACCCCGCTATAGGTCACCGGAATTTCGGTCTTGCCGTCGGTCACCGCGAAGCGGACGCTAAGATTGTTACCCCGCACAAGGCTGCCGTCCTTGACCAAGCCGCCAAGCCGGATGCGCGTGCCGGGCTCGACGTGCTTCTCCACAACGTCGCTCGGCGAATTGAAGAACACGATCGAGTCGCGAAATGCGTTGAGCATCAGCGCGACCGCGATGGCCAACACTGAAAGGCCGCCGCCGATCAAAATAAGGCGTCGCTGCTTGCGGGTCATTCTTTCCGTTTCCGTCTCATGTCAGCCCGCCAGACCAAGGTCTTTGATAAGATCGTCGATCCGCTTGACCTCCTCCGGGTGATCCGACAGCGCGCGCCGAGCGTCCGCGGCGGCATCCTTCGCTTTATCGCGATCGCCGAGCACGGCATAGGAACGAACGAGCCGCAGCCAGCCTTCCACGTCGCTGCCGTCGGTCTGCAGCCGGTCGGCAAGCCGCCGCACCATGCTACGAATCATTTCGGTGCGTTGCGCCTCATTCATGGTATCCGCGGCCGCGACGTCACCTGCTGCCGGGCCTTTTGCGGCGACCGGCGCGCCGGTGACGCGAGTCAATGCCTCGCGCACGAAATTCGCCCACGGCGCATCGGGCGGCGCCGCATCCAACAGAGCCCGCCATTTGGCGGCGGCGGCATCGCGGTTGCCATCCTGCTCGTCGGCAAGGCCGAGATAATAACCGGCCTTGGGATCGTGCGGATCGCCGGCGGCGGCTTTTTGGAACACCTGCTTGGCTTCATCGGTCACGACGCCATTCGCGGCGGCAACCAGCGCTTCGCCGAGACTGGACTCGCGTGCTGGACTATCGCCGTTGAGCACAATCGCCTTGCGCCAGGCCGTTACTGCCTCGTCGAACCGGCCCATCCGCAAATAGACCGGGGCGAGCACTTCCCAGCCCGCTCCATCATTTGGATTGCTCGCAAGATGCGCCTCGACCTGACTGATAAGGCTGGCGATCGATTGACTGTCCGAAGTGTTCACGCGAGTGAAGGCGGACTGGTCGGGAACGTCCGGCGAGCCGAGTTTGAGATAAAAACCGAGCGCGACAGCAGGCACGACGACGATCGCGGCGATTGCCGCGACGCGGCGGTGCCAGAGCGGCTGCGCCGCCGCGGGCGCAGCCAAAGCCGGCGCCTCGGCGTCCGCCGCAGCCAACAGCCGGCGCGATATTTCGACGCGAGCCGATTCCGCTTCGGGCTCGCCGATCAGACCGGCGGCGCGATCGCGGCCGATCTCCTGCAACTGGTCTTGATAGACGAGCCGGTCGCTGCCGCCGCCCGGGGCGCGCGGCTTCCGCCCAAGCGGCCACAGCACGGCGAAGACTGCCGCAGCGGTCATCACTGCGAAAATGATCCAAAGCATCATTGATTCAAAGCGTCATATCAAACTGTCGTCAGCGCTGTTCCATCCGCCGGGCCGAGCACTCGCAGCGATATTGCGGCCCGGGAGCCGCCGCCTATGCGCCGCGCGGTTACAACACGGCGCGAATGCGGCCGCAATGGGAACCGCGACGCGGCAATTTCGCACTCCGCCGGCGCGATTTGCGCGAGCGTCGTCCCCGCCGAGCACGGCCAAAGCTCACGCCCGAGCCGGCCTACGCTCGGCAGTTCCAGTCTGCACCGCAACCTCGGCGGCCTTGGCGAGAAGACCCGCATATTCAGAGCCGAATACGGTCCGGCAAAACCGAATCGCAGCCTCGACCTGGGATTGCCGGAACGGCCGGTCGGCAGCGTCGGAGTGGCGCAGCGAATCGAGCAGGGCCTTGGTGCCCGCTTCCAGGTAAAGCGTCAGTTCGGAATGCGCGCGCGTCGTCACTTCGTTGACGGCAAGCTCGCCGGCGTAATGCCGGCACGCGCCGACAAATTCGACCCGCATTTCGGCTTCGTTGACGTCGATGGCGTCGAGGAGCGAGCCCGGGACGATGTCCTTGGCCGGGCGCGGCCGCAACAGCCGCCGCACGAGGCCCGGCGTCGCTTCGATCTCCGCCTTCAGCATACCCGAAACTTCGGCGCGGATCGCCGCCAGTTGGCGGCTCCAGGGTGAATCGACGGATAGATCCATTTCCGTGCGCAGCCCGCGCGCGGCGTCGTGAATGGCCTTGAGCATCGACACGATCGGCCGTCCGGCCCTGAGTTCGGAGTGCAGTTCGCCGACCATATTTTCAGCCTCGCCCAGCACGAGCGTGACCGCCGTGGCATAGGGTGTCTCGACGACGCGCGCGGTATCGTCGCTCTCGGCGGCACGGGTTGCGATGCGGATCAGTTGCCACGGCGCCGCAAGCCGGTTCATCACCAGAATGAGGCCATAGAGGAAGATGTCCGATTTGCGTATCGCACCGGTCTCGCCCGACGTCTGCGTCGTTGCCGCGTCGAGTTGTTTCGTCACCGGATCGATCTGGTCGCGGTCGAATGCGCGGATGTGATTGGGCAATCGCCGAGCGAAATCCGCAAGCACGTCCCGCAGCGACAGCAAAGCGATCATCGTGCTGAGGTCTTCCATCGCCCGCGGCGTTCCCACTTGGACGGCAAGGCGGCGGCGCGCCCTTTCGTCGGAGCCGATTGCACCGACGGCGTCCGTCATACGCTGGATCGCACGCTCGTGCAGCGCGCGAACCAACTGATCGGCTTTGGTTCGATCGCGAGCGAGTAATGCGCGATTGATGTCCTCGCCCAGCGCCTTGGCTTCGGCGGGAATGAGGTCGCGGCCAATCCAGGTCCAAATCGGTTCGAGCGACATGCGCGCGATGCGGCCGATGCGCTTGTGATCGGCGCTGGCGTCGATCAGGAACGGCTCGAGCGGCGTGAAGAACAGCCGCGCCGCGTCGCCGATGCGCGGCACCGGCTGGGCATCAGCGCGGATCGCGCGACGCAATTCCTGGAGCACCATGTCGTTGCCGTCGCCTCCGTCGCTCCGCAAGAGGCTGCGCTCAAGCTCTTGGACAAGCATCGACCGCGCCGCCGGCTTGAGCGTCTGGAGATATTCCCGCAACCGTTCGATGGATTGACCATCGCTCGTCATAGGCGAATGACCGTTGCACTGAACCTTACCGTTAACGTTTTAATAGGACGGCGCTTAAGAAGGAGTTACGCAAAACGTCAGGAATTCAATGCGATAACGGTCCGCACCCGCGCTTGCGGGCGCGGCCGGTAGGGCCGTCCGGCGGCTTGGAATTAAGTAAAGCGAAGGCGGCGGCCGTTCACGCCGCCGCCGCTACGCCAGCGCCATTTATTTCGGTGGCCCGACGCACACCGCGACCAGCGGCGTGTTGGACGCCGACCCCGTGGGACCGCAAGAAGCCCCTTTTTCGCCGAGGAATTGCGCTTGATTTCGGGTCGGGCCGCAATAAGCCGTCACCAGGACTTCGTTGTCTTCGCACTGCACCGTGCAGCCCGATACGCAATCCGACTTGATCACCCGGATGCTCGGGCCGGGCGGACCCGCTTGGCCCTGTGGCCCAGCCGGGCCGGCCGGACCGGGCGGACCGGCTGGACCCGCGGGACCGTTGTCGCCTTTGGGGCCCTGCGGACCCGCCGGGCCTGGATCGCCTTGCGGACCTTTGCCGCAACCAGCCAATGAACCGGACACGGCCAACAGCAAAGCCGCCGTAACCGCCAAATGCGTTGCACGCATTTTCAGATTCTCCCAAGTTTTCGTAACGGCAAGTTCTCGTAAGGAAAGCCGTTCCCCGCGCCCCGGCAATAGAAGATCAAACTCGGCCCATTGGAGCAAGGACGATGCGCGAGCATAAGCGGCGCGCCAGGGCTCAGTTTTACCGTCGATTTAGATAGTCCACGTGTATTGCCGGCAGGTGACGCCGTCGGTCCGAGAGGCTGGCGGCACGTATAGTCATTGGCTAAGGTCCGCACCGATTTCGCACTCACGAGCAAAACCATGATCCCGAAAAAATATAGCGGCGGCGTTCGGCGGTGTAGCCGTGCAATGGCTGTTGCCCTCCTGATGTTATCACGTCCGTCCATGTTACGGTTGCATGTGACGGTCGCATGTGACGCTTGCATGTCACCCTTGATTGAGCAGCCATGAAACATAGCACCGATCGGATTCTCACCACGCATGCCGGCAGCCTGCCGCGGCCGCCCGACCTCCTTAATCTGGTCCAGAGCGGCGGCGCTGAGGCATTCGATCAAGCCGGCAACGCCGCGCGCTTGCGCAATGCCGTGAGTGAAGTAGTGCACAAGCAGGCGGAGCTAGGCATCGACGTCATCGATGATGGCGAATACGGCAAGCCGAGCTTCGTCAGCTACATCAATGAGCGGCTCGGCGGCTACGAGATCGATACCGTCGCGGGTCCACGCAATCAATGGATGAAGTCACGCGAAGGATTATCGTTTCCTGAATTTTATGCGCAGACCCATCCTGCTTCGACCCACACCCACATGGTCTGCACCGGCCCGATCACTTACAAGGGCCACGCCCAGCTCAAGCGCGACATCGACAATCTCAAAGCCGCGCTCGACGGCGTGAAGGCCGAAGAGGTTTTCATGCCGGCCATTTCGCCCTCCAATATCGAGGACTGGCAGAAGAACGCCTATTACAAGTCGCAGGAAGAATACGTCTTCGCCATCGCCGATGCGATGCGCGAGGAATACAAGGCGATTGTCGATGCCGGTTTTTTGGTGCAGATCGACGATCCGCGGCTCGTCACTTATTACATCATCCATCCCGAAGCGAGCATCGCCGATTGCCGCAAATGGGCGGAAATTCGCGTCGCGGCGCTCAATCACGCGCTGCGCGACATTGCGCCGGAAAAGATCCGCTTCCATACCTGCTACGGCATCAATATGGGGCCGCGCATCCACGACATGGAGCTGAAAGACATCGTCGATATTATTTTGAAGATCCGCGCCGGCGCCTATTCGTTCGAGGCGGCGAATCCGCGCCACGAGCACGAATGGAAAGTGTGGAAGACCGTCAAGCTGCCGGAGGGCAAGATTTTGATCCCGGGCGTGATCTCGCACTCGACCATCCTGGTCGAACATCCGGAACTCGTCGCCGAGCGCATCGTGCGCTACGCCGGCATCGTCGGGCGCGAGAACGTCATCGCCGGCTCCGACTGCGGCTTCGCCACTTTCGCCGGCTCAAAGGAAGTTCATCCTTCGATCGTCTGGGCGAAGTTCAAAGCGCTCAGCGACGGGGCGCGGATCGCGTCGCAGGAATTGTGGCGGTAGCTGGGAGATATGCTCATGAACCGTTTCGGCGACATCTTTGCCCCCGAGATGAAATCTTTGCCCCCAAGATGATGGCAGACGCACTCCTATTTCCGGCGTGACGGCCGCGAGCATTGCTCAATCTTGCACATGATCGGAGATTCGACATGAACATCACCCGCCGCGCCGCCGCAATCGGCGGTCTCAGCGTCCTCGCCGGCAGCGCGACGAGCAAAACCGCGCGCGCCGAATTCGGCGAGGGTTTGCGAGACATCGGCGAAGGTCTTGACGGCTTCGTCGTCGCCCAGGATGCCTACATCTACGGTTATCCGCTCGTCACGATGGAGATGACCCGCAGGGTTATTACCAACGCGGCGAGCGTTGAGGGCACCCACGGACCGATGGGCCAGCTCATCAAGCTGCGCCAATATCCGGATGCTTCGTTCCGGGACGTGACCGCTCCCAACGCCGACACTCTCTACACGACCGCATTTATTGATGTCGAGCAGGAGCCATGGGTGCTGAGCATCCCCGACATGAAGGATCGCTATTACCTTTTCCCCATGTTGGACGGCTGGACCGACGTGTTCCAAGTCCCCGGTAAACGCACCACGGGAACGGGCGCACAGACTTATGCGATCACCGGTCCGGGGTGGAAGGGAACGCTGCCGGCCGGCGTCAAGGAGTACAAGTCGCCCACCAGTATCGGTTGGATACTTGGTCGCATCTACTGCACCGGCACGCCGGAGGACTATGCCGCCGTCCATGCGCTACAGGACCAATGCTCGCTGGTACCGTTGAGCGCCTACGGCAAGGCTTATACGCCGCCCGCCGGCACGGTCGATCCTTCCATCGACATGAAAACGGCCGTGCGCGAGCAAGTGAACGGGATGGACGCGACGGCCTATTTCACCCTGCTCGCACAATTGATGAAGACCAATCCCCCGGCGGTAGAGGATGCCCCTGAGCTTGCCAAATTCGCCAAGATTGGACTGGTAGCCGGCCGGGATTTCGACGCGACCAAGCTCAACGCAGATTTTGTAAAGCGCATTCCGGAAATCGCTTTCGACCGGATCATGCTCCAATTCAAGGTCAACAAAGCAGTAAAGAACGTCAACGGTTGGGGCTATACGACCAAGACCGGGCTTTATGGAACGGACTATTTCATGCGGGCGCTTGTGACCGCCATCGGCCTTGGCGCGAACCGCCCGCAAGATGCGGTCTATCCGACATCGCTGAAGGACGCCGACGGCAACGCATATGATGGAACCAACAAATACGTCATGCACTTTGCCAAGGGCCAGCTGCCGCCCGTCCAAGGCTTCTGGTCGGTAACGATGTATGACAGCAATTATTTCTTCGTCGCCAATGCAATTAACCGCTATTCGATCAGCGCCAGACAAAAACTGAAATCCAATCCGGATGGTTCCGTCGACCTCTACATCCAGAACGACTCACCTGGGGCGGACAAGGAATCAAACTGGTTGCCATCGCCGGCCGGCAAGTTCGTCCTGATGCTGCGCATGTATTGGCCGAACGAGAAGGCCCCCTCGATCATCGACGGCTCATGGAAGATTCCTGCGGTGACAAAAGCAAGCTGAGTGGCGGTGCCGACCGTAGCCGCATGTCGGTGGGCCGGAGCGGGCGAGTGCGCTCGCCGTAACGCTCCGGGAATTCCTGCTGGCGACGCCAAGGCTGTGACCGGACATCGATCTCCGCGCCACGCGGTGTTCGCAGATCGCGCGCTGAATTCGATCCCGCTATTGTAAAGCTATGGTCATTCCGGCCAGGCCGATAGATACTTGAAAACCGACCTGGACTCCGTGCACTTCAAGAACGACATCCTTGTCGTTCTGCAGCCTTGCCACCTGTGCGCCGCCGACGAAAGTGGCGCCGGCGCCCGCCGCGCCATAAGTGCCTGCGATGTCAGAGGGCGTCCGCAAATTGTGCGCGGTGCCTACCAGGTCTACCGCCGCGACTCCAAGCGAGCCGACGCCGATGCCGCCGATGCTCAAAGGATATCTCCTCCCGTGGTATATCAAGGTCCCACTGCCACCGCCGACACCGATAATGAATCCAGCCTTGACGATATGCAGTCGGACCGTCCCGGTTTGAGCACGAGACTCCGTGGACGCTCCTGCCAGCATTGCCGCGGCGATCAATACTGCCGCGACAAATTTGATTGCACGAATGAAGTTGAGCATTGTCGTCCTCCCGGTTGTAATCTCATTTCGGTGGCGTGCACTCGAACATTTGCTGGCGAACCACCGGTTGGCCTTTGGAGCAGCAACTCGCTTTGATCTTTATTCTACCGGCGAAACTTCATGTCCGCTACAAGTCATCGACGCCTAACGCATATTCCGCAATGTCCGCCGACATGTACGCTTCGGATCACAAGCGCAAATTGCGGCAAATCCACGCGATGTTCGCCTTACCCCTAAAAGCGGACTTTCCGTTCAGATCGGAATGGCTTCGCGAAGCGTGGCGCGAAACTTTCTGTCACGCTTGATGTACCACTCGCGAGTCATGGCTTCGCTGCGGGTTTTGCAACGTTCAGAATGGAGCAGAATCCATTGTCGCCCTCGAGTCGACTTGGCGCCGAGTCCCGCATTGTGTTGCTGGAGTCGTCTCTCTATGTCGGTCGTCCAGCCGACATAGGTTCGACGGTCATTTTCGCGTCGGCTTCCCAGCACATAAACGAAAAAGAGCATTTCGTGTTCTGGCAGCGGTCTAATCGGGACGAGGCTATCGCACGTCAGCCATTGGCTACAAGCGTATTCTTGTACTGCAAAAAGTCGACGAGAAAGAACCTCCCTCGTTCGCGACTGGGTTTAGTTGGCAAAGTGGCTGGGCCGCCAGAGTGATTTTCCGCCGGCCATTCGCGCGGGCGTCAGCGGGCGACGACTGCGGAGTTTCACGCGATCGTTCGAACAGCGTGGCGCCAGCATTGCCCCCCAGCGACGTCAGATCGTCTTTTTCGCAGGTTGCCGCAATCGCCAATCCGATCGAAGCAAGGTGGGCGCGGCGGTAACAATACAATGCAAGCAAGACTCTTGCCGTCGGCGAGACCGTTGTGATGATTTGGCTTAGCCCGTGCGCGCTGGCGCGATACATCTCGCCCAGCGTTTCATCGGCGACCGGACAGGGTTCGTCCTCAAGAAGTACGCGGTGTTCGGGCAGCATCGGGAGGTCTCCGAAATGGTTGCTCTCACGGCGATCATCCAATGGATCGCGTTAACGTGGCGTTAACCCAGCGACGTCAGCTCCGATCATTTGCGGAAGTGATGCTTTTAAATTTTAAGGTCCGCTCTACCTGACAGCGGACCTCCCTCGGCGCCGCATTCGCTTCGCGGCACGGATGAGCATTTCACTCAGCCGCCCGGCAACGCCAGCTCCGCGCGCAAGCCGCCAATCGGCGCGGTGCCGAGAGTGAGCACGCCGCCGTAGAGCCCGGCGAGCTCAACGACGATTGAAAGCCCGAGCCCGGAGCCGGGCTTGGTTTCATCCAGGCGTTGGCCGCGCAGCGCCACCTGTTCGCGCTCGGCCGGGGAAAGTCCCGGCCCGTCATCGTCGACAATGATGCGCACACGCGACTTTGCGCCAACGGACGGCGGATGGTCCGCCGTCACTTCGATCGCCACCCGCGACTGCGCCCATTTGCAGCCGTTGTCGACGAGATTGCCGACCATCTCCTCGAGATCCTGTTGCTCGCCGCGAAAGCGCGCGTGATCGGGCACGTCGATATCGATGGCGATGTCGCGCGCGCGATAGAGCTTCTCCATGGTGCGGGCGAGCGCGGTGACGACCGGCGGAACCTCGGTCGAGGTGCCGACCACGGCGGAGCGGGCGGCAAGCCGCGCGCGCTCGAGCTGACGCGCAACCTGATCGCGCATGATGTCGGTCTGTTCCAACACCTTGTGCGCGAGCGGATCGTTGCCGCGCGCCGCCGCCTCGTTGACGATGACCGACAGCGGCGTCTTCAACGCATGCGCCAGATTGCCGACATGCGTTCGCGCACGCTCGACGATTTCGCGGTTGGCGTCGATCAAGGCATTGGTCTCGCGGGCGAGCGGCGCGATCTCGACCGGGAACTCGCCTTGCAGCCGCTCGGCGCGGCCGGAGCGAATCGCGGCAAGACTCTCGGAAATGCGCGTGAGCGGCGCCAGGCCGAAGCGGACCTGCAGCGCGGTGGTCAGCAGCAGGGCCAGGGTCAGCGCCGTAAAAGTTATGATGATCGTGCGCTCGAAGCTGCCGGTTTCATCGTCGATCTCCGAGGCATCGCCAGCCACTGCAATCAAATAACGGCCATCGGTGCCGAGATCGATATCGCGCTCGACGAGGCGCAGTTCCTGATCTTCGGGGCCTTTGGCATAGCCCTGCCGATATTCGGCGTCGGCGGACGATTTTTCGTCGAGCAGGCGCGGCAGACTACTGTCCCACAGCGAGCGTGAGGAATGCACTTCGGGCGTTTTGCTGTCGAGCCGCGTGACCTGCCAGTACCAGCCCGACAGCGGCAGTTCGAACAGCGGCTCGCCGATCGATTGCGGATACTTGTCGCTGCCTTCCTCCGGCGAAGCGACGTCGGCGACCAACGTCCGCAGATAAACGTCGAGACGGCGATCGAACGACCGCTCGACCGCGTGACGATAGAGCGTGGACAGCGCAACGCCGGTGATGATGAGAATGACCACCGTCCAGGCGGTTGCCCAAATGAACAGTCGAAGTGCGAGCGAATTAGCGCGCATCGGGTGGCGTGAGCAGGTAACCGAGGCCGCGCACCGTTTGGATCACATCGACACCGAGCTTTTTGCGGATGCGCCCGACGAACACCTCGATAGTGTTGGAATCGCGGTCGAAATCCTGATCGTAGAGATGCTCGACAAGTTCGGTGCGCGATACCACGCGGCCGGTATGATGCATCAGGTACGACAACAGCCGATATTCATGCGAGGTGAGCTTAACCGGATTGCCTTCGACGGCGACCCGGCCGGTGCGGGTGTCCAGGCGGACAGGCCCGCAGGTAAATTCGCTTTTGGCGTGGCCGGCCGAGCGGCGCAACAGCGCCCGCACCCGCGCCAACACCTCCTCCAGGTGAAAAGGCTTGGCGACATAGTCGTCGGCGCCGGCATCGAAACCCTGCACCTTATCGCTCCATCGGTCGCGCGCGGTGAGGATGAGCACGGGCATCGCGCGGCCGGCGCGGCGCCAAGCTTCGAGCACCGAAATGCCGTCCATTTTCGGCAGGCCGATATCGAGGATGACGGCGTCGTACGGCTCGCTCTCACCGAGATAATGGCCCTCCTCACCGTCGAAGGCGCGGTCGACGACATAGCCGGCATCCGTCAACGCGGTCGCCAGCTGCCGATTGAGATCGGGGTCGTCCTCGACAACGAGTAGACGCAAATAAAGCTCCGTTCAACGATCGCCCGCAAGCGTGCCTTTCACTGCGTCGACGGCAATCCGAGCCACTTTGCCATCATGCGCAAGAACTGTCAGCACATAGACGAGACCGTCCTTGCCGTGGCACAAGCGCGCCCGCACCACGGTGCCCGGCATCCGGCGCTTGGCGGCATGCATAGCTGTCGAAAGCCGAATGAGCCTGCCGCTCTCAGTCTCGGCCCGGCGCTCCTTCTGGTCGAGACACGTGTGTTCGGCCTCGACATGTGCGGGTTGTGCGGGTTGCGCAGCATCTTCGGCGCGGACCGGCGCGCCCGCAAGGACAAGCGCGAGAAAAGCGGCAATGGCAAAGCGCTCCGCGGTAGCCATGACGGGTGTTCTAAAGGCCTTGCAGTGAACCCCGCCTGAACGGCTGTTTTAGGGCGAACCGCCGCAATAGCGCGAAAACCTCGCTATTCTGGCCGGCGAAGACGCATGAGAAGAGAACGATGGTCAGACTGATGGCGCGACGGCTGCTTCGGCTAACCGGGCTTACCGCATTCGCGGTGGCAGGGGCCGTCGGCTTTGCCGTCGCGCCAGGCTCGTTACCAGGCTCGGCTCCCGCTTTGGCGATGGTCGGTCGCGCCCCACCGGCGGCCGACGGCGTTGGGCGTTCCGTGGTTATGATCCTTGGCTCCTATGGTACGGCCTGTACCGCGACGGTGATCGCGCAGGACTTATTGCTGACCGCGGCGCATTGCGTGCAGCCCGGAGCCGACTACAAGCTCGTCGATAGCGAGCCCGGACAGGAGCCGGTTCTCAAAGACATCGCGCGCATCGAGCGCGATCCGCAATTCGATCTGAAGCGGCTTTTCGCCCATCTTGCCACGGCCGACGTCGCGCTGATCAAGCTCGCCAAGCCGCTGCCCGCGCGAATTCCGCCAGTGCGGATCGGCGGCGAAGCCGAGACAGTTGCGGTCGGCGATGCACTGGTGGTTGCCGGCTACGGCGTCACCGTGCGCGGCGACGGCAAAACCGGCGGCACCGTGCGCGCGGCGACGCTCGTCGTCACGGGAGTACCCGGCACCCTGCAAATCCGGCTGTTCGACCCCGCGACCAAGGGCCAAAGCGCAGGGCTTGGCGCCTGCGCCGGCGATTCAGGCGCGCCGGCGTTTCGCGATACGAATGGGAAACTCACGATCATCGGCGTGGTCAGCTGGTCGACCGGCCCGAAGCTCAGTGGCGGCTGCGGCGGCCTCACCGGCATCACGCCGCTGGTGCGCTACCGCGACTGGATCGTCGACACCGCGCGGATGCTCGGCTCGCCGCTTGAGCCGTAACGCGAACGCTACGTTGCCGCTGTTATTCCGCAGCCTCTTCGGTTAAGCGAACCGGCCCGTGCAACGGGCGCTCTTCGACCGCGAGAATGCAAAAGAAGGAAATCGAAAGAAAGACGGCGGCGGCGATAAAAACCCAGTGAAAGGCCGGCGCCAAATCGCCGTGCGTCGCCGCGAGCTTTTCAAGCGTCATCACCCCCGACTGGCCGCCGACACCACCGAGCACGATAGCGCCGAACACCGCGACGATGATCGCGCCGCCAAGTGTACGAAAGAAGTTCAGCGTGCCGGTTGCGGTGCCCATCTGATGCGGCTTGACCGCGTTCTGCATGAGGATGGTACTCATGGGATACATCGGTCCGAGCCCGCATCCGAGTGCAAAGAGCAAGAGCACGAACTTCATGATCGTTTGGCCGGCCGGATCGGCCGCGAGTACGATGAGGGCGATGACCGCGATTGCCAACCCGACCATGGGCACCCGCAAATAACGCGTCAGCCGCACCATCAGCCGCGCCGTGATCTGCGAGCCGCACACCGTTCCGGCCATGAAGGCGATGAGCGCCAGCCCGGATGAGCTGGCCGAAACGCCAAGCACGGTTTGGCAGTACAGCGGCGTATAGATCGTGATGCCGATAATCGTGCCGATGGAAAAGAAAGCGGCGCAGGTGATCGTCGAGGTGACGCGGCCGTGCAGGATGGCCAGCGGAATAAACGGCTCGCGCGCCGTCAAGAGCCGGATCGCAAACAGCGTCCACAGCGCCACGGAGGCCGCGAGCAAAGTAACGATCCTCCACGAGCTCCACGGATAATGCGTGCCGCCCCAGGAGAGCGCCAATAAAATCGCGATCGCGGCGCTGACCATCAGGACGGCGCCGATCACGTCGAGCTCATGCGGCCGATCGTTGCGCGGCAGCCGGCGCAGCGCACGTTCGGTCATGAGCAGCGCTATGGCGCCGAGCGGCAGGTTGATCCAGAAGATCAGCGACCAGTGCAGATGATCGGTGAGCAATCCGCCGAGCACCGGACCGAGAATGCTCGCACTCATGAACATGATCGAAGTGCGGCCTTGCACAATCGGGCGCTCGCGCGGCGAAAGCATGTCGGCAATGATGGTCTGCGCAATCGGCAATAGACCGCCGCCGCCGATGCCTTGCAGCCCGCGCGAGAGAATGAGCATCCAGATATTTTGCGCCAGCGCACAGGCGACGGAGCCGGCGATGAAAATTCCGATAGCCCACAGCAGAATGCGCCGCCGACCGTAAATGTCGGAGAGCTTGCCGAACAGCGGCGTCGTTGCCGTCACGGCAAGAAGATAGGCGGTCACCACCCACGACAGGTCATCGATCCCGCCCAGGCTCTTGCCGATCGCCGGCAACGCCGGCGCGACGATGGTCTGTTCGAGCGCCGAGAGGAACATCGCCAGCATGATGCCGGCGACGATGGCGCGGACGGTGGCATGATCGAGCGGCGCCGTAGGCTGGCCCCGCGCCGGCGTGAGCGGTTTATCGCCAGCGATTTCGGGCGCGACTGTCTCGGCGTGCTCGGGAATGGCTTCGCTCGTCATATCGCTGGGAGGGTTCGGCTACCGGCACGTCATGCTATCGATGGTCGCTATCACTTGGCCGGCGCCAGGTGGCTTTGCAACCGCCCTATCCGCAGATCAGGGGTGCACGGCTTTTCCCTCGCCCGCAAAGTGGTACGCAGGGTCGCCGCGCGGCGGCGGGAGGGGAAATGACGGGCGCCGCGAAATATCACCGCCGCCTAGCCCGTTTCGGTAGCTTCAGCGGCCAGTTGACGATGTGGTCCTCAAGGGCCTCGTCAGGAACGTTGACCTCCGATGCGCCGACACGGCCGCGCACCGAGACGCCGGCAATGTGAACCGTTTCGGGATCGCCGGAGACCAACGGATGCCACCAGTAGAGGTCCTTGCCATCGGCGAGGAGCACATAGGCGCAAGACGGCGGGAGCCAGTTGATGGTTTTGAGGGTCTCCGGGGTCAAGCGCACGCAATCGTCGACCTGTTCGAGCCGGTGCGGATAATCGCGGCAACGGCAGGTTTCGCCATCCAACAGCCGGCAGCCAACGTCGGTATAGAAGGTCTCAGTCGCCCCCTCCTCCTCTTCGAGCTTATTGAGGCAGCATTTGCCGCAGCCGTCGCAAAGGCTCTCCCATTCCGAATCCGTCATTTCCTCCAATGACTTGCGTTGCCAGAATGGAACCGCTTCCGAACCGCCGCCGTTGGTTGCCATGTTGTTCTCCGCCAGCGCGACCCTATGCCAAAATTACCCGCAATTTCCATTCACCCCGTCGGCACGTGCGAATTGGCCGCTGCCTCGCGGTCGACTAAAGCAAAGAGGTGTAACTAACCATTGGCCCGAAAAATCCTCGTCGGCTAAAAGGGCAAGTCTCGTAAAAGGGCAAGTCTCGTAAAAGGGCAGATCTCGTGGATCCCAGCTTGGTAATCGTCGATTCCCGGAGCGCGCTGTTGTGACGGACATGTTCCCCGATCCGGGCGACGACTGGCGGCCAAAACTCAAGCGGCTGCTGCTCGATATTGACGCCCGGATCGATTTCGCGGTGTTCCAGAGCGGCAAATGGACCCGCGAGATTTACGAGCGCTTCACGGCATTCATGGACCGCGCCCACATCGCCGGCTGGCGGCGCTGGCTGCTTATCGAACCACTCTCGGAAATGGCGACGCTGGGGACCGGCGGCCTGTTTCTCATGCTGGCGCTTGCTCTTCCCTCCTTCCACCAGACGTCCGACGACGACTGGCTGAAAAAGTCCGAGCTCGCGGTCACTTTCCTTGACCGGTTCGGCAACGTGGTCGGCAGCCGCGGCATCAAACACACCGAATCGGTGCCGCTCGACGAAATGCCCGATAATCTCATCAAGGCCGTGCTGGCGACCGAAGATCGCCGCTTCTACGACCATTACGGCATCGACGTGCAGGGCGTTTTCCGCGCGTTTGTCACCAATACCGAGGCCGGCGGCGTCGTGCAGGGCGGCTCCACCATCACCCAGCAACTTGCCAAGAACCTGTTCCTGTCGAACGAGCGGACCTATCAGCGCAAGATCAACGAGGCGTTTCTCGCCCTCTGGCTCGAAGCACATTTAAGCAAGAACGAGATTTTGAAACTGTATCTCGACCGCGCCTATCTCGGCGGCGGCGCCTTCGGCGTCGACGCAGCGGCGCGATATTATTTCGGCAAATCGGTCCGCGACGTGACGCTGGCCGAAGCCGCGATGCTCGCCGGCCTGTTCAAGGCGCCGTCGAAATTCTCGCCGCTCGTCAATCTCCCGGCAGCCCGCGCGCGCGCCAATGTCGTGCTCGACAATCTCGTCGATAACGGATTCATGACCGAGGGCCAAGTTTACGGCGCCCGGCGCAATCCGGCGACGCCGATCGATCGCGCCGCCGAGGACACGCCGAATTATTACCTCGATTGGGCCTTCGACGAAATGCGAAGGCTCGTCGAAACGTTCCCAAAATCGGTCACCGCTCGTTCTTTCGTGGTGCGAACCGCGCTGGACAGCAATCTTCAGCACTACGCCGAGCACGAAGCCGAATCCCAATTGCGCCAGTACGGGCGGGATTACGGCGCCAGCCAAGTCGCGGCGGTGATCGCCGATCTCGACGGCGGGGTACGCTCCATGATCGGCGGGCGCGACTATGGCGCAAGCCAGTTCAACCGTGCGACCGATGCGCTGCGTCAACCCGGCTCGTCGTTCAAGCCTTACGTCTACGCAACCGCGCTCGCAAACGGCTTCACACCATCGACGGTCGTCGACGATTCACCGGTCTGCATCGGCAACTGGTGCCCGCACAATTATTCCGGTGGCTATTCCGGACCGGTGACGCTGCTCGAGGCGATCACGCATTCGATCAACGTCATTCCAGTCAAGCTCTCGATCATGCTCGGCAAGGGCAATCCCAAACTCGGCCGCGCCATGATCGTGCAGACCGCCCGCAATTTCGGCCTGCATTCGCCGCTGCCGGATACGCCCTCGCTGCCGATCGGCGCCGACGAGGTTTACGTGGTCGAACATGCCGTCGCCTACGCCACGTTCCCCAATCTCGGCCGCGCCGTCGTGCCGCATGCCGCGCTCGAAGTCCGCACCGACGCCGGTCAATTGGTGTGGCGCTTCGATCGTGACGGTCCGAAACCGAGGCAGGTGATCGCCCCGGATGTCGCGCTCAACATGATCAAGATGATGAACTCGGTGGTGGAAAACGGCACCGGCCGGCGCGCGCAGCTCACCGGCATCCCCACCGCCGGCAAAACCGGCACTACTAACGACTGGCGCGATGGCTGGTTCGTCGGCTACACGGGAAATTTCGTCGGCGCGGTGTGGATGGGCAACGACGATTATTCGCCCACCAAACGCATGACCGGCGGCACATTGCCGGCGATGACGTGGCACGACATCATGACCTTTGCACACCAGGGCGTCGAATTGCGGCAGCTGCCGGGCTTGGCGCCGCCCGTTCATGTGCCGACCGCGGTCGATGTATCGCTCAAAGGCAACGAGCTGCCGCACCCGGTGCTGCTGACCCGCAAGGGAACCGACGCGCTGATCCAGGCCGAGCATATGTTGGACGATGCCGATCACGCGCTCACGGCCCAGGCTGCGCCCGCCGGATCGCTCGGTGCGCTCGATAGCAGCAAGGAAGGCGCCGGCACCCAGACGGCCACTTTCGCGACAGCAGCCGATCGCGATGCTCCCGCTTCACCTGGCGGCGATTAGACCAAAGCCGTAACCGACTTCGCTCGATAGTCTTCGATCCGGTTTTTCCAATGCGCCTGCTGTTCGGTTCGTGCTTTACATTATTGATCGCAGCCGCTCTCGGCCTCGGCGCGACCTGGTTCACGCTGACGCGCGGCGTCGCCTTCGGCGCGCTGACCATCGGCGCCTGGACGGCATGGCCGAAGAGCGGTTCAGTCGATATCGATCCCTATGCGCGCGCCAGCATTGCGCGTAGCGGCGAATTGCCTACCGGAATGGGCGATGGCATTGCGTTCTATGCCCATACCGACGATGCCGGAAACAGTTTGGACGGCCGCTGCACATTCAGCATCAGCGGCATGACGCCGCCGGCCCGCTATTGGACGCTCGCGCTCTACGATCCGGAAGGCCGGCTCGTGGTCAACACGACCGATCGCCGCGGCTTCACCAGCGAGGAAATCCTGCGCGACATCGATGGCAGGTTCACGATCACGGTAGCGCCGCTGGCGCGCCCCGGGAATTGGTTGCCAACCGGCGGGATTGAACAGTTCGTGCTGGTGTGGCGGCTCTACGATACGCCGATCGGCGTCGCCACGCGGACGACCAAGGAAGGTCCGATGCCGGCGCTCGTGCGCAAGGGCTGCTCATGATCCGCGCCCTGTTGTGGATCCTTGCCGCCATCCTGCTCGGCGGGATCGTGCATCTCGCTACGGTGCTGGCGATGCCGCAAACCGCGACGGACGATGCTTATTCTAGGCTGGCGCCGCTCACTCCGGTCAACGCCGTAGTGCCGCTCGCGATGCCGACCGCCAAGAGCGCCATTATGCCATTCATGGATCCGGCATTTGCCGCGGCAGTCTGCCGCTACGATCTGACCGCCGGCTCGCTCAAGCTTATTGTGCCGGTGAGCCAAGCCTACACGTCGGTGACATTCTATACCCGCAAGAGCATCTCCTACTACGCGATCAACGATCGCGCCGCCGGGCGGCACTCCATCGAACTCGATCTGATGACGCCCGAGCAGCATGCGGCATTGCCCGAAGACGAAGACGTGACCGCGGCCGACCGACTGATCATCGAGTCGCCGAGCACGATGGGCCTGATCGTATTACGCGCCCTGGCGCCGGAGCCCGGTCTCATGCCGATGGCGCGCCAGTCGCTGGCCGCCGCGACCTGCGGCATCCAACCGGTGCAGTAAGCTACCTTGCGACCGCCACCGCGGCCGGGACGGCGGCAAAACGCGGCCCCACGACCACCACTTGGTTGGCCTCGATCTGCTGTTGCAATTCGGTAAGCACTCGATCCGCGTCGGCGGCAACGGACTGCGGTTCGGCGACCGCGAGATGTTCGAGCGCGAAGCGATAACTGGCGCAGCGCTGGTTCAGAGATTTGTTGACCCAGGCAATCGTCAAGCTGTTCTCGCCGATGCGCGCCTGGGCGTTGACACGCTCGGCGGGCGTCAGATCGGCGATCTGCGCCATGCTCGCCTCGCGCCGCCGGTCGAGATCGACGACGTGTCGCGCGATTACGAAAAACGGCCCGATCCGCACGATGTCGTTGCGGATGTCGTCGATCAACTGATTGTAGCGCGCCGCACTCGAGCGGAGCATTTCGCCTTGCAGATGCCGGTAATAAGCCGTCGGGTCGAAGGTCCACAATTCGCGCTGGAACGATCCTTTGGTGCCGTATTCATAGACCACGGCATCCCAGCGAACCCGGTCGTAAGGCGGCTCGATCAGCGGAAAGGCGAGATCGCGGAGCGTGCGTTCGTCTTCGGTCAGATTGTCGGCGGAGATCGGCGCGCCGACGCTGGCCGCGGCTTCCTCGCCGACCCAGGCATGAATATCGTCGGTGATCGGCGGGTCGCTCAGCCTGCCGAAATCGCCGATGCTGGTACAACCGGAAAGGACGAGCAGGGCAAGGACGGCAAAGAGAGGCGCCCTTGTATCGCATCGGCAATGGGCACGCGGCGACATTGCGGAAGCCCGTTCAGCGGCGCCTCACCCGTCGGCGGCCGCCGTTGTCCGCCGGCGGGTGCGTATGAGGTTCGGCCTCCCCGGCGCGCGGATCGGCGTACCGCTCGATCCGAATCACGGGCAGAATGATGATCGTTGCGGACTCATCCGCCGTATCACGGCCGAAGCGCACAATGCGCCCCTCGTCCGGAAATTTAATGACGTTGGCCACCAGCCGCTTTCCTCTGCCGCCGGCAAGGAGGCGTTCCGCCCCGCTACACGGAAATCGGCATCGCCGTAATTAAGCGGCATGCAAGGTTAACGCTCCGCTAACGCGCACAACTTAGGCTGACGACCGAATGCGCCTGCCCCGGCACCTGTTGCGATCGAGTCACGCGTTATGGAAAGCGCCAGCCTGTTGAGCATCGAAAATCTCACCCATCTTGGACTGCGCGGCGGTGTTGATATGCGCCCGACGCTGTTGCGCGTCCTCACCGACCTCTACGTGCAAAAGCTGACGCACACACCGGATGAGGAGCAGCATTACACCGAGCTCGCGCTGCGGCTGCTCGACGCCGTGGACGTGGCAACGCGCGCGGCCGTTGCCGGCCGGCTGGCCCGCCATCTGTCGCCGCCACTACGGGTCATCCAGCAATTGGCGGTGGATCTGCCCGAAGTTGCGGCGCCCGTGCGCGGGCATCCCGTGCTGCATGGTAAAGCGCCTACGAGCGAGCCCGCGGCGCCAGTCAAGCCGATTCCAGTTATGCCGATTCCAGTTATGCCGATTATGGAGGTCCAGGAAGCCGAATACGCTGAACCCGAAGAACGTGACCAAGAGACCCGTCCGGTCGCGGAAACATCTCACGTGATCGCCGCCGATATCGCGAGCGAGCTCAACGAACTTTTTTTCGCTGCGAGCGCGGACGAGCGCCGTCTCATTCTGCTCAATCTCGAAATCGCGGCTCCGATGCCGGCCGGCATCGTCCAACTCGTCCGCGATGCCGCGATTGGCCAGCGGTTGGAAACCGCAGCGCTCGCGCGCGCCCGCGAAGATTTTGCGCAGCATCTCGCCTATTCACTGCAAATTCCACTGCCGCAAGCGCGGCGCATCGCCGGCGATGTCCTCGGCGAACCGATCGTGACCGCCGCTAAGGCGCTCAATTTGTCGCGCGACGTCGTCTATCGGATTCTGCTGTTCGTCAATACGACGGTCGGCCATTCGGTAGAACGCGTCCACGCGCTCGCCGCGCTCTACGATGAGATGACGATGCAAGCCGCCGAGCACATGGTCGCGATCTGGCAGGCACTGCATCGCAACGAGCGTGCCGTTGCGAAACATTGGCCGCTTTTATCGAACGATGAGGCGCGCGCCCGAGCCCGCACCGCGACGGCGGCTGTGCGCCGCGCACCCGCGGCACAAAGGTCCAGCGAGCGTCGCGACGCTTCTTAACTTACGAGTTCGAGAAAGTTTCGGCCGGCGGCATCTTCGACCTCGACAATCCAGAGGTCGGGATCGAATTTCATCTCGCGCTCAAGCTTGGCTTCGACCGCCGCATCCGGCGCCGGCTGCTGGGCAAGGCTTGCCGTGAACGAGCGATCCGCACCGCGACTGGTATCGAGCGCGCTTTGCGGCGCCGGCGCGAACAGGTCGGACGTGCCATCGAGCCGGCTGATGCGCACGAATACGGCGCCGGCATCTTCCGCGCCGCGCCGGCGTACGACCGCGAATGCGCCCTCGACCTGACAACGGCGCAAATAGGCGGCGACCCATAGTGCGGACTTGAGGCGCATCGTTCGGCTCACATCGGTCGAGGAGATATGACTCGATCCGCGCGTAACCGCAAACAAATGCTTGTTGCTATTCCAGCGGTCGGCCGACCATGGCCGTAAGGTTGCGCACAAGGCGATCGGAGACCTCTCCGGTCACCGGCAGCTTGTGCTCTCGCTCGAATTTTTCGATGGCGCTGCTCGTTGCATCGTCGAGGATGCCGGACGGTCTGATCTGGCCGTAGCCGTAGTCGGACAAAACACGCTGCACCGCCGCTATGCGCGGCGACGGACCGATCAAGTCGGCGATCGGATCGTCCCGCCGCGCCGCGACGGGTTGCGGCGTTACAGCTGTCACGATCGGTCGAGGGAGAGCGGTGCGTTCCAGATGCGCGGGCGCATCGGTTGTCGTAGCCTGCGAGGGCCTCGGATTGGCGACGAAGGGCGCCGGATGTGATCCCGATTGTAGGAAAACCGCGTTGACGATGATGATAACGCTGGCAGCGACCGCGGCAAGAATGGCGAATGAGTCCACCGGATGCCGCGTCGCCTTGGCCCACAGCCGAAAGGCCAATGCTCCGCCGGCGCTCGCTGCGCGCGCATAGAAGTGTCGATCGGCATTGCGGCGGCTACGCACTTTTCTTCACCGGAAAATCTTGAATGCTTTGGTGAGGCGACGAAATTTCGCGCGCGGCCGTGGCGCGCGCCGGCAGCGTTATCTTGTTCGGCAAATAGCTCATCACGCCGAGCGGCTGCGGCGGGGTTCTCTTTTTCGCGGCCCGGGCCCGTTCGCAATCGAGCGGCAACCGCACGGTGACGCGCGTGCCCTCGCCGAAGCGGCTCCGGATGGAGATTTCGCCGCCGTGGAGCTGCACTAGCCCCTTCACGATGGAGAGGCCGAGCCCGGTGCCGCCATGGCGGCGGTCGTAGCAGCTGCCCGCCTGGAAGTACGGCTCGCCGACGCGCGACAAATCCTCGTCGCTGATGCCGACGCCATTGTCCTCGACGGCAAAGGCGATATGCGCCGCCTCGGCGCGGGCGCTGATCGTGACCGTGCCGCCGCGATCGGTGAAGCGGATCGCGTTGGACAAAAGGTTGAGCAGAATCTGGTTGAGAGCGCGCTTGTCGGCGACCATCTCCGGCAGGTCATCGGCCACCACTTTCTCGAGGTGGACGCCCGCCTCGCGCGCCCGCAGCGCCAGTATGCCGCAGCAGCCGGCGACGACTTGCGCCGGCGTGAAAGGCTCCGGCGTGATCTCGAAATTGCCGGTCTCGATCTTCGACATATCGAGTATGCCGTTGACGACCGACAGCAGATGATGCCCGGATTCGTTGATGAGGCCGGCATATTCGCTTCGGCGCTTGGCGTCGAACGCCAGCGTTTCTTCGTTCATCAGCATGTCCGAAAAGCCGATGATAGCGTTGAGCGGCGTACGCAATTCGTGACTCATGGTGGCAAGGAAGCGGCTCTTGGCGGCGTTGGCGCGCTCCGCCTCGGCATGTGCGTCCAGAAGCTCTTGCTGATGTCTCTTGCGCTCCGTCACGTCGCGCAATACGGCGACGACCTCGCGACGATCTGCTCCGCTTAAATCGCCACTCGTCTGCTCCAACGCGCGGCAGCGCATCTCGATCCAGATGAATTCCGTCGTCGGCCGGCCGGCGGCGTCGACGCCTTCACGCCGCATGCGGAACTCGACCGAGCTCGATTGCGCGAGAGCCGCGGCATCGCCCAGCGCGGTCAGATAGGCCGGCCGGTCGGCGACATGAACCCGGTCGAAAAGGCCGTGGCCGTGCAATTGCGCGATGCGCGAACCGAACAAGGATTCGGCGGCCGGCGAGACGAACAGCACGGCGCCATCGCGGCCGTGCCGCGTGATGACGTCGGCGATATTGCGCGCCAAAAGCCGGTAGCGATCCTCCTCGGCATAGAGCAACCAGAAGCTTGTCCGCGCCAGTGACTCGGCGCCGAGCGCAAGGCCGGTCGCGTAAAGCCCCGCCGAAACGATGCCCAGCGTCGCCAGCGCCTCGGGTGCGCTGGTGGTCGGCGCCGGCAGCACATGTTCAGCGTTTAGCAGCACCAAGAGGCCTGCGGCGGCAAGCGCGAAAGTCGAGGCGGTCGCGACGACGCGGCGCGACGCCGAAAGCGCCGCCTCGAGCGGCACAACCACAAGCCAGATGGCGGCAAACGACGCGATGCCGCCGGTCGCCGCGGCAAGCGCCGTCACCAATCCGGTCAAGGCGAGCGAAGACAAGACGTGCGCACTCTCATAGCGGCCGGTGCGCGACAAAAAATACGCGGTGAGAATCGGCGCGACGAGCCAGGCAAAAATCAAGAGTTCGGTGACGCCCGGCGTGCCGCGGACGAGCAGATAGACCGGAAACGACGCCAGCGCGACAATACTGCCGAGCAGACGTGGCGCGATAAAGGCGCGATGGCGCGCCGCGGTCAGCGCATCTTGCTGCGCCGACGGATGAACCAGCGTCTCCACATAATTGCGTATCGGCGCGAACAGGCCCACGTTCCCAGCGCACGCCCGGCTTTGCAGACGCGCTCCCCTTTTTCTGTGGCGCGGATCGTG
>Ga0210394_10000740_pt1 | contig 62058 bp, 59 predicted proteins | sample IncBWC12MmetaG_FD_160121 | JGI IMG/M metagenome (GOLD analysis project Ga0210394, IMG submission 160121) | Forest soil microbial communities from Barre Woods Harvard Forest LTER site, Petersham, Massachusetts, United States - Inc-BW-C-12-M | ecosystem: Environmental > Terrestrial > Soil >...
TGGATCTACGAGGAGCGAATACCCAGGAGCCTCCTAACATGACCTGGGCTGGAGAGCGCAGCAAACATTTTTGCTCCTTCCAGTCGCCGGAGATGTTTTTTCTCTTGACTCTCCCCTTTATAGAACGACGTAATCGCCGAAGTGGGTCCCGGTACCCAGACGGAGCGTAAGGACGCCAGTATTGATCCGCAGTATTCAATTCGATTTACTCGGCCAGAGGAATAGAGCGGGTGGTACAGCGGAATTGCCCCCGGCGTAGCGCAGCCGAGAGGCGCATCAGAAAGTGTGGACAAGAACCTAGCCAGCACGGCGACACTTCTTTAGCAGCTATTTCAGCTTCGCATATTCGGACTTGGCAGCGATGAGAATGGGAATGTCAGGATCGGCGTCCTTCCATAGCGCAAAGAAATCTTGAAATGCAGCCTTGGCCTTAGCGTTGTTGCCTTGAATGACATACGCGCGGGCAATCTGGAGATGCGCCAAAGAACCAAGTGGACTGTTTTGAACCATGCTGGGGTGGTCCAATAATTTTTGGAATTCAGCAGCGGCTTGTTGCGCTTGCTGGAGAGCCAGATACGCCTGCCCGCGTACATACGGAGGGTAGAGCGATGCACCTCCGCTGAATTGAGGTTGGGGGAAAGCGAGATCATATGGCAGTGCGTCCTCAAGCGATTTAAGCGCCTGATCAGGATGCCTGGTGTGAATTTCTAGGCGGGCGCGCACGACCGGTAGCCAGTAATAAATAAGCATGGTATTCCTGGAGAATTGTTTCTGCAGATCGTCAGCCAGAGCGCGAGCACGCACCTGATCGCCCACGCAAGCCAGGACTAGAGACGCTAGAATCTGCGCGTCCCGCGTGTGGGCAATTGCAAGGCCTGCCTCAACGTCCCCACGGGCCTGCTCGAAATTGCCAAATTCGGCCTCCCGAAGTGCAGAATTCAATAGCCAAACCGCTGCTCCTCCTTTCAGATCGGCCTGCAGGGCGGACTTCACGGCTTGACGGGAAAGGGCTCGTGCTTGTTGCAGGCGGCCGTGGAAGGCCGCTGTATCGGCCTCAGCGGAAAGGAGTAGGTCTTCGACACCCGGTTTGCCGGTTGCGCTAGCGACCTGACGCTTCATCTCTTCGTCATCCCCTTCTAGAAAGGCGATAGCGTACAAGTCGTCGTGCAAGAATTGGGCTTCGAGATGACGATCGAGAGCCTGGCGAGCGACCTGTTTGGCCTCATCGAGTCGATTGAGCCCAGTGTAGCCTTCCATGAGATTGGGATAGGCAGCGCCTTGTTCCGGCATCAAGCGAATTCCTTCCGACTCTTCCTTGACCTCGTCTTCGTATTGTCCTTCGTAGGCCGACTGGTATCCCAGAATGATATGGGGCCCAGCGTTTCTCGGGTAGGCTTGACTCCAGGCCTTAAGCGTCTGTTTGCTCTTGTCCAACTCTCCAGTAACGAACACGAAGTAGTCGGCAGTGATGGCAAACCTCTCGGACTCACTCACGCGTTCGCGCAGATCGTAGGCTTTCTGAAGGTATTTGACTGCAAGTCCGGGTTCCGCGAGGTTAGAACTATACAAATCACCCAATGAGGAATAGGCAAGAGCGAAATTGGGGTCGAGTTCGATCGCGCGTAGGTAGTAGGGAATTGCGGCGGTTGCTTCTTGTTCTTGAAAGGCCCTCCAACCCAAGCTGTATGCCTTTAAGGCCTCAAGAGAGGAAGTGGTGGCCGCCATGAGAGGAGCATTGAATTTTTGTACGCTGCCTAGCGACTCGCCGAGCCGCTGCCGAAGTTTGGTGGTGGCCGCGCCTAGCGTCTCGAGTACATCTTCTTTGCGCTTGGCCTGGAGCTGCTCCTGGGCCAGCAGGTCGCCGGTCTGGCAGTTGACAGTAGTGAGACCGAGGACATATTCACTCCCTAAGCTAGAAATGGAGCCTTCGATTACCGCGGTACTGCTGGTGCGCTGGCAAATCTCTCTCGCCACCTGAGAGGAAAGTCGCTCGCTCGGTGGATGCCCCATGAGACCTAGGGTGTCCTTGATCTTCTGCTCGGAGAGGAGATTCAAGAAGGGTGATTGCTGAAGACTGATGGAAAGCGCCTGTTTGAGCGTGTCGTCGAACACGGGATCGTCAGTCGTATTTGTGAAGTCAGCGATTACAATGGTGTCCTTATCGGTGAGCTTCGGCGTGCGGTGGAAATAGAAGTAACTGCCAGCGGCAAGCGCCACAACCGCTGCGGCAGTAGGGACAATCATCTTCCACTGGACTCCTCGTCGTTCCCCCACACCAACTACCGCGGTCGTTGCTGCGGGTGTTTTCGCCGACTCTGTGTCGCGCTTCAATCGGTGCAAATCGGTGCGAATTTCCGCCGCGCTCTGGTAGCGCAGCTTGCGGTCCTTTTCCAACGCCTTCCCTATGATTTCGTTCAACTTTGGTGGGAGTCCTTGATTAACATGCGAAGCCGGAGCGGGGGTTCTATTCAGAATCGCTTCGTAGATGACCGCGGCACTATTTCCCGGAAACGCCAACCGTCCTGTTGCCATCTCATACAGCACCGCACCAAACGAGAACAAGTCCGTACGCGAATCCAACTCTTCACCCCGTGCCTGTTCCGGCGACATGTACGCCACTGTGCCCATCGTGGAGCCGGGGCTGGTCAAGTATTCCGCCCCAGTGGCAGTCGGCATTTCGGAGACACCGAGGCTGATGCCAGCAGGGACCACTTTCGCCAGACCAAAATCGAGCACTTTGGCGTTGCCCAGTTTGGTCACAAATAGGTTTGCTGGCTTGATGTCTCGGTGAATGATGCCTTGGGCGTGTGCCGCCCGGAGCGCGTCGGCAATTTGGATCGCTAGTTCCAGCATCTCCTCGAATGGAAGCGGCTTGCCAGAAATACAATGCTTCAGCGTTGCGCCGTCTAGGAACTCCATCGCTATGAAATGCTGGCCGTCCTGTTCGCCGATGTCGTGAATGGTGCAGATATTCGGGTGATTTAGGGCCGAAGCGGCCTGTGCTTCGCGGCGGAAGCGTTCGAGAGCAGCAGATTCGTGCAGCATTTCGGCAGGCAGGAATTTCAGACCCACTGCACGGTGGAGCCGCGTGTCCTCGGCTTTATAGACAACGCCCATCCCACCACCGCCGAGCTTCTCGATGATGCGGTAGTGCGAGATGGTCTGGCCGATGAGAGAGTCGGTACCTGCCATTTGCCGCACATGGTAGGTTGCGCCAGGAGGCAAGTCAACGAATAGGGACGCCCTAACTGTGTCGTCATGCTAATGGCTCCGTCGCATTTCCTGATACATCCGCCGAAACTCACGGTTGCGATACAAAGCGTGAAGCTGGCTCTTATCCAGAGCTATCCCGATGCGCTGGAGCGCCATCCGCAGGGAAGTTCCGTCCGCCATCGTCGCCGCGAGTTGCCCGAACCAACTCGCCACAATCCGGGGCCTGCCACGCTTCCGTCTGCCTGGTTGCCTTTCAAGCGTTCCCTGCGTCCGCAGCACGGGCTCCAGCTGTGACTTGCTATAGCCACGGGGATGCCGGGGACCGGGGGCGGCAACGGCTGTAGGGCGGCTTGCTGGTTGCGGCGCTGGTGTTTTTTGGCTGGCGGCGTGCGGTTCGACCACTTCTGACAACTCGTCCGCTTTGGCCGCCTGTAGCCAGGAGCGGATGAGCCCCCTTGTGGCAGCTATGCCTAGCGCCATTAATGTCCGTCTTGCGTCCGATTCATCCATTTTTTACCTAACTCCTTTGTTTTCTTTGTCCGTTTTGGAAGAGTTTTGAGACCTCCTTCTAAGTTACTTGTATTCAGTAACTTCAGAGGCTGTGCCAGAAGATAATCACCGAATAATTTAAGCTGGGGAGCATCCGATTCCCCCCCTCCACCGGGTCGTGAGTTGGTAGCACGTTGCCCGGATTTCTTAGCCATCGCATCCGTCTAGGGCATGACTGCCCAGCTTGCTCCCCTCCCCAGCTCGACTTCCGCTACGAGGCGGAACCTTTCCTGTCCTACAAAGTTGGTCCTTGGAGCGTTCGAGACACGTGTCCCGCGGAATCGGGGGAGTCCCGCACAATTGAACCTACCCCAATAAAATGCAGGGCCCCGCGGCGGGCCGGGTAGCTTCCATTTTTAAAGTTCGAGGCATACGTTCATGGCGACCGTTCTGTCGAGGATGGCCGGGCTGAATACGCTCGATGGTGATGCCGAGCCTGAGCCACCAAACCGAGAGCCTGCTTAGGTTGAAGAGACTATTGGGTGAGGCAAGGGAACGCCGTTGTCGGAGCGCATGGCATGGGGCAAGCCGCGTTCTCTGAACAAGCGCTCAAAGGCGGTAAACGCAGCCTGTTCCTTGACGGACTCCATGGCTTCGCAGAGCAGAAGATAACGGCTGGCGTGGTCCGAGACGGTAAGGGGGTAGCAATATCTTTTATCTCCCAGCATGAACTCGCCTTTGTAGTCGGTGCACCACAAAGCATTGGGAGTAAGTCCTGGAGATAGAGGGGTACCTTCGGTTTTTGTGCGAGAGCGTCGTTGTCGCGCAACCAGGCCATGGCGGTCCAGGATGGCGTGGATGGTGCTGCGAGCGGGCACCCGGACATCGTTGGGCAACTTGCGTAACAAGCGATCCCTAAGCTTGCGAGCGCCCCAAGTCGGTTTTTCGCGACGCATAGAGACGATCATGGCTTCGAGCTGTGCCGGGAGCTTATTGGCGTAGCGGTAGGGGGTTCGCGCTCGGTCGGTTAATCCTTCCAGCCCGCACTCTTTGTAGCGCTCATAGATTTTATATCCGGTAACCCGGGAGATCCCGAATTCGCGGCACAAGGAGGCCATGCTCTCTCCGTCCTTCAGCCGCAATACGAACCGCATGCGTTCTTCCACGATAGACCGTTCCTTCCATGGCATGGACACCTCCGTGCTGGACTAGTCCAGCACGGAGGTGTAAACCATGTCTCCGGAACGTTTTGTAAAGGGATGATCCGACCGCTCACAAAGGACTTGCGCAAAAGCTACACGGCTTGACCTGATTTTCCGGCACTTTTCCCGAAACGCGGTATTAGGGAAAAGCAGGAAAGTCAATGCGCCGCAAGCCGAAAGCCAAGCTGTACCTTAGGTTTCGCACGCCGGCAGGAAAACGGTCCGCTTACTGTCCGGCCCTCTTCGACCGCAAGTCCCGTATTCGTCCTTTCCGGTGCCTCGTTAAAAGGAGTCGAGGTATTGCACCGCGAAGGAACCTACTATCGTCGCGTCAAGCGTGACGGCGAGTGGAAATGGGAATCGCCGCGAAATCGACAAAGCGCGGAGAGTTTACTGCTGGCCCAGCTTATTAGCTGCCTTCGGCGATCTGTTGCTCGAACTTCGCGAACTTCTCCCGAACGTCAACAGGGAAGTCGGTTATCTCAAACATCCGGCGAACTTCGACCATTTCGTTATCCTTTCCGGGGATGCGCGAGGCCCATTCGAGCGCCTCTTCGCGCGACTTCACCTGAATCACCCAGTAGCCGCCGACCACTTCCTTCGCTTCGGTAAACGGCCCGTCGGCGACTTTCGATTTTCCGCTTTTGAATGTAACGCGCGCGCTCATGGTCGAGGGCGGGGTCAGACCGTCGAGCGCGAGCAGCACGCCGGCTTTCTGCAGCTGCTCGTTGTATTTCCTCATGGTCTCTATGTCTTTGAGGTCGGGTACCGTGCCGGGCTTTGCATTTTCGTAGCCTTTCGGAAACATGATCATCATGAAGCGCATGGTGTTCTCCTTGAGTGTTGAGCCGACGCCATATCAGGGCCGCTACTTTTATATAGGAGCTTGGACAGTGCTGGGCCTGGAAAGTTGCAAATGACCTAGTGCACGGTGCGGCTCCACTTACGCGTCGAACGGCGTGGCCGAGGATCGACACGCGAGTTACGAAATTCTTGCGTGGCGTATCGCCTTGACAACACGTTATTTAGTCATGGGGCAGGGTGGAGCAACGATGATTCCGTCTCTCGAAACCGAGAGCATGTGGGCGCGACCAATGCGGCTAGAAGACGCCGAGCAGGTGCAGAAGATTTTCCCGCAGTGGGAGATCGTGAAGCACCTTGGCGCGGTGGTGCCGTGGCCGTACCGGGCCTCGGCTAGTGGACTAGTGGGCAAAGAAAAGCGCCGGAAAGCCAACGAAAAAGCGTCCCCCACTGCCTCCGCTTCCCAAGGAAGGGGAACAGCAGCAGACCAAACACTGAATCGTTTCTATGGGCGCTCCAACGTCAGCGCAACCTGAGCAACGACGTTTTATCTTTTCCTTCTTTACGCTGAAGCGCCCGTGGCAACGAGACAACTCAACGACCGATCCTTAAAGGATCGCCAGTCGTCCCGCAACCAACTGCTACCGTCGCACCGAAGAAGATTTGGGAAGAGGATTGGTATAAGTGTAGCCTGCAGGTCTTTCCATCGTTTCGCATTTTAACCGCACTCTTCCGCCCAGTGTGTTGCCGCCAAATATTCTGCGATCGGATCGAGAACGAAACGAAGACGATGGAGCGCCAGAACAGTTTTATGAATGATCACTCCGTTATCCAAAAGTCTCTCGATTCGTGATTGGCGGCGCCGCCGGCATCGGCCTCGAAACCGCCCGGCTGGCGCGTGCACAGGGCGCGGCCCTTGTGCTCGCCGCGCGGAATCTCGAGCGTCTTCAACAAGTAGCGAGTGAGCTCGCAACCGCGAGTACTGCAGCCTTCGATGTTACCGACTTCGAGCGCCTCGCGCAGTTCTTCGACGAACTGCCCGCCCCGATTGATCACCTGCTGCTCACTGGCCCCGGTCCGTACTCTGCGCCGCTCGCGAATTCGATTTTGAAAAAGCATGCCGCGACGTCGAGGCCCACTGGCTTCTCCCACTGCAAATCGCTCGCTGCGCCGCAAACAAGGTTCACCCAGGAGGAACCCTGCTCTTCATGGGAGGCACCGGTGGCCGTCGCACTGCGAAGGATTCGCTCTTATTTCGGCTCTCACGGCCGCGATGCCGGCCATGACAAAAAATCTGGCGCTCGAGCTCGCACCCGTTCGCGTCAACCTCATTGCCGCCGGCTTTGTCGACACACCATTGTCAGCGTCGATCCTCGGTAATCAACTGGACGCGCGTCGCGAGCAACTGCGCACCACCCTGCCGATCCGCCGGGTAGTTGGCCCGGCCGATGTGGCCACTCTAGCCGTACACATCATGACGAACGCAGCCCTCACAGGCGCCACCTTTGACATCGACGGCGGGCAGCAACTCGCCGAGGGATGAGCGTGTGTGAATGGGTCAAGCTGCGGCTTCAAGTCTCGCCGCTTCGTTCCGGGCTTCGATCACTTTAACGGAGTTTTCAAATGCCTTTTCCAAAACGTTCCTGCCGATGGTCCTGAGCACGAAGCCGAGCACTCGTCCCTTGAGGTTCTTGCCCTCGCGTACGACGACGTCAATGTCCGTCGTGCCATTGGGCTGGCGCGCCTGTCGACTTCGCGTGCTATCTAGTTCCGCTCTGCAATTAGGTATTTGAGATGGGCTGCCCAGCGGCAGCCGATTTTCTGGATTCCCGTTGGTAGAGTTGGTCAGCATCGGCCGAAATTGTTGCCGAAGGTATCGACGAGAGCAATGGGATAAGCCCCTCGACGAGAGTCGGGTGAGTTAGGATGGCGTCGCGCAGTGCGGTATAGGGTAAACCTGCGATCATCGCAATCTGCACCGAAGCCATGATCTCGCCCGCGCCGACACCGAAAGCAGTGAAGCCAAGGATGCGGCCGCCATCGGGCTCAACTAGGGCTTTTACGAAGCCTCGTGTTTCAGAGAGTGTGCGGGCGCGGAGTACCGCTTCCATCGGAACCTTAAACAAGCGATAGGCAATGCCTTGCGCTTTCGCATCCTTCTCGCTCAGGCCCACGCGGGCGAATTCCGGATCTGTGAAGAGGCAGAACGGAACTTGCCTACCCGTCGTGACGCGCTTACCGCCCGTTAGGCTGTCATGGACGACGCGAAAATCGTCAACGCTGACATGGGTAAACTGAGGGCTGCCTGCTACCTCACCGATCGCCCAAACACCGGGCGCCGTCGTCTCCAGCCGCTCATTTACCTTGATATATCCGCCTGGGGTCAGTTCGACGCCGGCCAGCTCCAGTCCGATATCCTTTGTATTCGGGATGCGGCCGACTGCAGCTAGCAGATGACTGCCTGTCAGCTTTTTGTCGACTCCGTTTTGCGAGAGAGCGATTGACACAGACTGACCAGATTTTCCGGATATCCGCTTGATGTGTGCATTCAGAACGAGGTCGATGTCCTCATCCTCAAATAGGCTGCGCAGAGCTTCTGTGGCGTCTTCGTCTTCTCGAGGCAGCAACCGCTCATCACGTCCGATCACCGTCACTCTGCTTCCGAATCGACGCATCGCTTGGGCCAGTTCCAATCCGACGTAGCCGCTACCGATTACAAGGAGATGTTCGGGCGTCTCATCGAGTTCGAGTGCCTCGATGTGCGTCAGCGGCTGGGCTTCAACAAGGCCAGGAATCGAATCTAACGCTGCGTGTGTACCGGTGCTGATGATCACATTGGTTCCACGGAGCGGCCGGGTCGTTCCATCTTGCACCGTGACCTCCAAAGTTTTTGGACCGATGAAGCGTCCCGAGCCGAGAATGAGTTCCGCTCCGGTCTTTTTGTAATTGTCGAGATACATATCGTTCAAGCCGGCTACCATCTGGCGTTTGCGGCCGCGCACCACGGACATATCAACTTTGAAGTCTTGCCTGGCTATGCCGAACTCTTCACTTCTGCGGAAATACGATGCCATCTTGGCACTGTGAATGATGTTCTTGCTGGGCAAACAGGCGATGTTCGGGCACGATCCGCCGATGTATTTGCGCTCGATCACAGCGACGCGCTGCCCTTCGCCAGCGAAGGTCCATGCTGCGATTGTCGATCCCGTGCCGCCGCCCAAGATTACAAGATCAAATTCTTCCGGCTCCCTATTTTTGTTAGGCAACCCAGCTGTTGAAACGTTTCCCAAGCTCTTCATGTCACTTTTCCTTTCTCGGCGACGGGCTCAACATTAGTGTCCATGGACTTAACGAGGTACGCCGTCGCACCTTCGAACGAGAGCCCGTAGCCAACTTCTCGTATGATGCGCTCCTCCGATGGTTGGATAAAGTGCGTCCCAGTGTTGCGCCGTGTCGTTACTTGACGATGGCCCGCAGAAGGACGCCAGCAAGCCCGCCTCCAATGAGTGGCCCGAGCAACGGCACGATGGCGTAGCTCCAATCCGAGGCCCCCTTTCCCGCAATGGGCAGTACGGCGTGGGCGAGGCGCGGCCCGAAGTCCCGAGCGGGATTGATCGCATAACCGGTCGTTCTGCCGAGAGAAAGCCCGATGCCCAGACAAGCGCCGCAACAAAATAAGGACCAAGCCCCGACGCCGGACCCGAAACGGCGACCGCCTTCCGAGAGGATAGCGCCGACGACAAAAACCAGAATGAGAGTCCCGAGAATCTCGCTGATCAAATTCGCGCCAAATCTGCAAAACGTGCGTACCCATGAACTCTCAAAAACACTTCGCAAGCATGCCAGTCTCCTGATTCCGGTTCAGGCTCTGTTCTGAATTAGCTGACCCAATCGAATGAGCGAGTGACCGCGCGCTTCCAAAGGTTGTACATCTCATCGCGCTTCCCCTTTTTCATGTTAGGCTGCCACGTGTGGTCAACCGTCCAGTTCGCGCGCAGATCTTTCAGATCTTTGAAATATCCGACGGCCAAACCGGCTGCGTAGGCGGCGCCTAGCGCAGTCGTCGCGTCCTTCGTTACTGGACGAACCACCGGCCTGTCGAGAATGTCGGCCTGAAACTGCATCAGCAGATCATCTGCCACCATGCCGCCGTCCGTGCGTAGCACGTCCAGCCTGATGCCCGAATCCTTCTCCATTGCCTCGAGCACGTCCCGCGTTTGAAACGCGGTGGCCTCCAACGCCGCGCGCGCAATATGCCCCTTATTGGCGTAGCGCGTCAAGCCAGTGATCACGCCACGGGCACTATCTTTCCAATAGGGAGCGTACAAACCAGAAAATGCGGGAACAAAATAGACGCCACCGTTGTCATTGACGGTTCGTGCCAGCGATTCGATGTCAGAGCTTTTTTCGATCAAGCCCAGGTTATCGCGCACCCATTGCACCAGGGCGCCGGTGATGGCGATACTTCCCTCTAATGCATAGTGAGCTGGCTGTTCTCCGAATTTATACCCGATCGTCGTCAGCAAGCCAGATTTGGAATCCACTTTTCGCGTGCCGGTGTTCATCAGTAGAAAACAACCGGTACCGTAGGTGTTCTTTGCTTCGCCGGGTTCGAAGCAGGTCTGGCCTACGAGGGCAGCCTGTTGGTCCCCCAGGATGCCGGCGATAGCCACATCTTTCACCGCAGGCTCCTGCGCGAGTCCGTAATTCTCGCTACTCGAGCGAATTCTTGGCAGCATCTTCTCTGGAATTCCAAACATATCTAGCATTCCCTTGTCCCAGGACAGGGTCTTGAGATCAATCAGTTGTGTGCGGCCGGCGTTGGTGACATCGGTAACGTGAACGCCCCCGTTGGGGCCGCCAGTCAAATGCCAGACAAGAAATGTATCGATGTTGCCAAAGACAGCGTCACCCGCCTCGGCCATTTCACGGACACCTTTTATGTGTTCGAGAATCCAGCGGATTTTCAGCCCGCTGAAGTAGGTGCTGAGTGGCAGGCCAGTCTTGCCGCGAAAACGGTCCTGTCCCCCGGCTTTCGCCAGCTCGCTGACGTAGTCCGCAACCCTCGTGTCTTGCCACACAAGCGCGTTTGCGACTGGCTTGCCGGTGTTGCGGTTCCACACGACTGTGGTCTCACGCTGATTGGTGATTCCAATTGCTGCCAGGTCTCCGGGCCGAAGACCCCCTCTCGCCATAGCTTCTGCGATCACGTCACGTGTGCGCTGCCAGATCTCTTCCACGTTATGTTCAACCCATCCGGGTTTGGGGTAGATCTGTTCGTGTTCCCTCCGAGCGATTGTCACGACGCGCCCCGAGCGGTCAAACACGATGAACCGCGTGCTGGTTGTGCCTTGATCAATTGCTCCGACGTAGTTTGCCAACTTATACCTCCTGCAAAAACCGTCCTCGGCCGGTGAATTCTCATTGCTTTTCAGGGCTGGAGATTCCAACTCTCCTGCATTAGCCTGCTCGTGCTCTCTTTACGTGCACCAACGATCGTCTGCGAGCATGGGATGCGTGAGCACAGCGTTTTCGCTTCCAGCGCGCAAGCCGAGCCCGTGGACCACCGCCAATCACGCACCGATCGAACTCCTCGCCGGAAATATTTGCCAGCTCTTCCGCTCGGCTCCTCATAGCGCTCCCAACATATCAAAACGTGACTCCGGTGCTGAACCCAAAACCAGTACGTTCGGCAAAGCAGCATTGCGGTCTACGTCGAAGGCTGGGGATAGATTTTCGCCCCTACGCGCGAGGCTCGCCGCAACCGTGCAAATAGTTTGCCGTCCTACTGCCATCACCCTCGCTATTTGAGTGAAATTCGGAGATCGCGCAAGACACTTGTTCCCGCATCGCAAGAAAGGCTCTCGCTTCTGTCGGCGCGGTTCGCTAAACGGAGAGGAGCACGTTAAGCCCTTCCGCCACTGTGGGATGCGTCAGGGTGGTGTCGTGTAGCACCGAGCACAGTTAATCCAGCGAAGCGCCTTTGCTCTCTGTTCGCTGCCACTTCTGCGGGTGCCTATTGTCTTAGCATTACTTTCAGCCTCTGCACCGCCTCCGGAATCTCGCTGGCAGGTGTTCCGCCAAAACCCAAAATAAATCCCTGATGGGTGGCTTCCTCAAAGTAGTAAGGGGAAAGAGGCGCTAGCCAAAGTTTCTCTCCAGCTGCTCGGGTCGCAATCTCTATATCCCGCATGCCCTTTGGCAGAGTCACGAGCAGGTGCATCCCCGCTTCTGCGCCTTGCACCTGCAGGGTTTGGCTAAATTGTTCGTGCAAGCTCTCCACAAGAGCAGTTCGCCTCTGGTCGTACAACAACCGCATTCTGCGAATGTGCCGCGCAAAATGCCCTTCGCGCATAAAGTCGGTCAGCACCGCCTGATAGAAATGTGGAGATGACAAATCCATCGTTCGGCGAGCGGAAACGAAATATTCAATGAGATCTGGCGGGATCACCACATATCCGATTCTCAACGATGGGAATAAGACCTTGCTGAACGTCCCGATATAAATGACGCGGGCGCTCGTATCGAGTCCCTGCAACGAGGAGATGGGCATGCTGTCATAGCGATACTCGCTGTCGTAGTCGTCTTCAATGATCCACGAGCCCGATTTGTGCGCCCAGTCGAGCAGCTGCAATCTTCGCGAAGCGCTCATCGTTACTCCGAGAGGGTACTGATGAGATGGAGCAACGAAAGCCGCTCGCGCTCTGCGACACCGCTTGATCCCTGCCTCGACGTTCATCCCCTCGCTATCAACAGGAACGGCGATGAGCCGGCAGCCGGCCGACTCCAGCACCCGCCGAGTCAAATCGTAGCCCGGCTCTTCAATCCACACGGCCATTCCAGGCTCAAACAGAACTCGTGCAGAAATCTCAAGCGCCTGCTGGGACCCCGAAACAATCATCACCTGTTTGGGGTTGCAGTGCACGCCGCGGGCGGTTCCGAGATATTCGCAGATAGCCTCGCGTAACGGCTCCGACCCCAATGCGGCACCGTAGTGAAGAGAAGCCGCATGCGGATTCCGGGAATGACGAACGACTAGATTCGACCAGAGCTGAACGGGAAACTGATCATAAGCCGCCTGACTTACACTGAACGCTCCTAGTCCGAACCAGGGAGGTGCTTCGTACCGGGCTAATCGCAAAGCGCGCCGTGCAACGGGCCGGACCCCGGAATCGGGAAGCTCTGGTTGTCGAGCATGGCGATCCGGCGTTGTCCTTTGGTCCGGCAGGGAACGGCATACGAATGTTCCTGACCCCTTGCGCGTTTCGAAGTACCCTTCGGCAATAAGCTGAGCGTAAGCCGTAAGAAGGGGAATGCGCGAGATCTTCAGTTCCGAAATGAGAGCCCGCGTCGATGGAATTTGCTGCCCCGGCTTCAACACGCCGGAAAGAATCATTGTGCGATACGCACTATAGATTTGCTTGTGCAAAGGCACCGGAGCCTTGCGATCGATTTGAATGAGAGGCGAAAGCGCGCTGGCGGTTCTTGTCATCTGGAACGGCTCAACGGTGGTTATACCAGATTCCGACGTGCCGGCCTGTTTTCATGGCCACCTGACGAAGGTGGCACGGCGCAACGCCGTCCGTCGAGAAGTCGCGTGCGATGAGATTCTTTAGCCCTTGCTGCGGTCGGTGAAGCGGAAGAACAGCGATTGTTTGGCGACGGGAGCAGCAAGTTGGTTCAGCGCGGCCATCTGCGATTGCGAAAGTGGAGTAAAATCCCGCGCGATCTGCACGTTGTCTTCAAGCTGCGCAATGTTGTCGCATCCGACGATCACGGTGCTCACGGGATGCGAAAGCGTGAAGTTCAGCGCGTCGCACATGTTCATCACCCCTGAACGCGTCGCGATCGCCGAGCCCTCCCACGAATGCTCCTGCTGTTCGAGCGGTGGTGGTGTCCATGACGAGAGCAATCGGCCGCGCGCGGGCACTTTCATCCCGATAATGCCCATCTGCTTTTCCACTACTAGCGGCAACAGCTGATCGGTGAAGCTGTGAATGTGTGCATCCGCAGCGTTCAACGCCATCAAAATCGTATCGAAAGGATGCCGGTTCACCATGTCGATCAACGCCTCCGGCCGGTAATGCCCGGTGACGCCCAAAAAGCGCGCGACCTTCTGTTGCTGCATTTCGAGCAGCGCTTCCATGGCTCCGCCCTTGGCAAAAACCGCGTTCACGTCCTCCGGCAATCCAATATCGTGCAATTGCCACAAATCCACATGATCCGTATTGAGCAGTGCAAGCGACTTCTCGATCATTCGCAGCGAGCCGTCGCGCGTCCTCTCTTTCGTTTTGGTCGCAATAAAAGCATCCTGGCGGCGCGTCCTCATCACGCGGCCGACATACTGCTCGCTCCAACGCTCCGGCCCTCCATAAATCGACGAAGTGTCTATATAATTCACACCCAGGTCGAGAGCACGCTCAATGATCGGTATCGTGACCTCGAAGTTGTTCGGCTTCTCGAGCGCTGCTTGTCCGCCGAGACTGAAAATCCCCACCTTGTAGCCCGTCTTGCCAAGGTTGCGTGTGGGCATCGCCGCCTGGGTGTTCGGATTCGCCGGCAACGGGCGAAAGCCGGATGTCGCGGTGGACCTAAGCGCGGCGCCGTTGGCGAGAAGTCCCGCGGCTACGGCACCGCCGGTCTTTAAAAAGTTGCGACGGTCAGAGGAGGTAGGCCGTTGACGCTTCATAGCAATTGCCCCTCTAGAGCAGCTACCTGAGTCTCGCGGTGATATTAGCACACGAGACTCTACCTAAACCTCTAACGAGTCCTGGCATCCGCCGTTGCTTGCGAGCTATGCTGTTCCCTGACGGCAGGGAAAATCCTTGGCCTCGATGAGGAAAAAATGGTCACCAGACGTGAATTTCTCGACGCACTCGCGGTGGGCACAGCCGGCCTGGCTGTGGGCCCAACGGCAAAAAGCTATGGCCGGATTCTTGGCTCGAACGATCGTCTCAACTTTGCGGTAATCGGTCTGAACGGGCGCGGCTATGCCCATCTCGACGCGCTCAAAGCGAACAAAAGTGCCGCATGTATCTCGCACGTTTGTGATGTGGACGGCAATATCCTCAACAAGTTCGTCGATGCCACAAAGCGCGAAATGGAAGAAACTCCTGTCGCCGAGAAGGATTTTCGCCGCATCCTCGAGCAGAAAGATGTAGATGCCATCACCATAGCCACACCCGACCATTGGCACACACCAATGGCCATCGCGGGTTTGCAAGCCGGCAAGCACGTCTATGTAGAGAAGCCTTGCAGTCACAATCCAGCTGAAGGAACGATGCTGGTCCAGGCTCAGCAGAAGTACGGAAAGCTGGTGCAGATGGGTAATCAGCAGCGTTCGTCACCGTACACCATTGAACTGGTTCAAAAGATTCACGAAGGGCTGATCGGCAGGGCCTACTATGCGAAGGCCTGGTACAGCAACACGCGGAAATCGATCGGTGTCGGGAAAGAAGTTCCTGTCCCCGCACAGCTCGATTGGGATTTATGGCAAGGCCCTGCGCCACGCAACCCGTACAAAGACAATGTGCACCCGTACAACTGGCACTGGTTCAAAACCTGGGGAACCGGCGAAACGCTCAACAATGGCACACATGAAGTCGACGTTTGCCGTTGGGCGTTAGGTGTCGACTTTCCGAAACGAGTCACTTCCTCGGGCGGCAGGTACCAGTTCAAAGACGACTGGCAGTTTTATGACACGCTGATCACCAGTTTCGAATACGACGACAAACTGCTGTCTTGGGAAGGGAAGTGTTGCCAAGGAATGAAATTCTACGGCCGAGATCGCGGCTCTGCCGTCATGGGAACGTCCGGTACCGTAATTGTCGATCGCGATGGCTATGAAGTTTACGATCTGGCCGGCAAGAAAACCAACGAGTACAAAGTTGGTAGCGCCACTTCGTCTTCGGATACCGTAGGCCGCGATTCCATGACCGATGCGCATTTCGCAAACTTCATCGCGGGCATCCGCAAGGGCGAAAAACTCAACTCACCTATTTCCGTTGGCAACGTTGCGGTTACGATGCTACAACTTTCCAACATCGCGTGGGAGGTCAATCGCGAGCTGCATCTAGATACAAAGGACGGCAAAATCCTGAACGACGCGGAAGCAATGAAAATGTGGGGCCGCGAGTATCAAAGGGACTGGGCGCCGAGCCTTTAAGCGCTCTGATTGGCAGCGGTGAGCTCACTGTGAGAAAAGAAGCCGTCCTGGTCGCCAGGCCTCCTCTCCTGCGTCAAACAAACGCTCAACTCCTGTTGAAGCTCCTGCGCGCGTCCGGCCCGTGCTCCAAAGCTGACCTGGTTCGTGCTTCAGGCCTAAGCGCGCCTACAGTGACGAATGTTGTAGCTCACCTTTTCTCCGCCGGGCTGGTCGAACCCATCGGCGAAGGCGACTCTACCGGCGGCAGGCCTCCGGACATTATTCGGTTCCGGGCAGAACGAGGTTGCGTTGTCGGTGTCGATATCGGCAAGGACTTTCTGCGCTTTCTCCTCACCGACCTGGACGCCCGGGAACTCGGAAGATCAAAAACTACGCTGCCGTGGAGTATGTCGAAACCGCAGGCCGTTTGTGCACAGATAGCAAAGGAGGTGCGGGGTCTGCTCCGCAAACACAAACGAGCGGAAGATCAACTCCTGGGCCTCGTGGTTGGCGTGCCGGCCATCGTGAATCTCAAGGAGGGCATCGTCTTTTCGCTCAGCGCCCTGAAAGGATGGAACAATGTTGCCCTCCGATCGATGCTGGGCCGCGACTTTAAGTGCGAGGTTGTTGTGGAGAATGACACCAATCTCGCAGCGAAAGGCGAATATCATCGCGGCGCCGCTCAAGGAGAAAACAATTTTGTCTTTATCACCATTGGTAGAGGTGTTGGCGCTGGCATTTTCATGGACGGAAGTATTTATCGTGGATCCCAGTGGTCCGCGGGCGAGATTGGCTATCTCCGCGTGCCCCATGTTTCGAAAGCCTATCCGACTCTCCGCGGATATGGTCGCCTTGAAAAAATCCTCGGCGCGCCTGGAATTCTTAGAAGCTGGCTTGCCGGCCGCAAGGCAGGCAGGAAAAATCCCAAGGCAAGCCGTGCCAGCGAAGTTTTTGATCTCGCTGCTGCCGGTAACGCTCAGGCCAAAAAGATTCTGCAGCAACGAGCCACAATTCTGTCTGACGTCATTTTGGATCTCGCGCTTATCCTCAATCCGGGTGTCATCTTGCTGGGTGGTGAAGTGGGTAGCCATCCGCGGTTGCTGCAGGAAGTAAAACTATTGCTGAAGGGCGATGAGTTTGCCGTGGTGCGCGTGGGCTTGAGCGCGCTTGGCTCTTCGGCCGTCTTGTGGGGCGGCGTCCATACCGCGTTGGAGTTTGCGGTCCTTGGCCTCTTGCAACCGGACGAGCTGCCCGGCTGAAGCCGGTCATCGTTCTCCTTCGTTTCCCTTCTATACCTCAATTGACGCACTTTCTAAACAGAGTTAACTTAGTGACGGTTCCATCACTTTCTGCCCATGGCCCAGCACAAAAAATTCCGGTCCTCGCGCTCGTGCCGGTCGGCGAAGCAAGCCACCGCATCGATGGAGACCTGCGACGCACGTAGTGTCCTGCAATTGTTGCGGAGCCGTGAACGCGACCCCGCCGAAGTAGCGCTAGCGGAATTCTCCGACTTCAGGCTCAAGGCGGCTCTCGACATTCTGCACAGCCGGGGGCTGATCGTTTCAGCAAGCCCCACCAACTTCAAGATAGGCCGTCGGTTCCCATTGCCGCGAATCAACGCGACTTACGGCCATGTGATTGGCGTCGACATCGGTGGAAGCAATCTTCGCATCGCACTTGCCGATTTGCATGGAAGAATAGTCGCAAAGTGGACCGCCTCGACGAGAAGCACCTCGTCTCCCGAAATGGTGATCAACCAAATTTGCAAAGGCGTGCACCACTTGCTCCGGCAGGCTGGGATTCCGCGCGGTTCCCTTTTGGCCGTGGCCGCCGGTGCCCCTGGCGTGACCAACAAAAACACCGGAGTGGTATTCGCAACCTCCTACCTAAAGGGCTGGAAGAATGTTCCACTGGGGCGTTTATTAGGATCCGCGCTGCGCGTCCCCGCGCTGGTGGAAAACGATGTGAAGCTGGCTGCCATCGGAGAGCACTGGGAAGGAATTGCGCGTGGCGTTCCGGATTTTGTTTTTCTGGCGATTGGTACTGGCATTGCCGCCGGCATCTTCGTCAACGGCCAATTGGTCCACGGTCCTGACTGGGTTGCCGGAGAGATCGGCTATTTGATCGTACCGGGCACTCCGGACGCTCCTGCTAAGCGGGGTTCACCCGGAGCACTTGAGAGCGTGATTGGCGGCGAGGGAATCCGGCAATATTGGCTGCGTTCCCACGACAGCAAAAACGCCGGGCACCTGACTGCAACCGGAATCTTTTACCACGCCCTTGCTGGAGATCGGCGCTCCAGGACAATCCTCCTGAGATCGGCGCGCATCCTGGCCTACGCGATATATAACATCTCGACCGTCCTGAATTCTTCGCTCTTTGTTCTGGGTGGAGGCGTTGGAACGAATGGGCCACTTCTTGCGGAAACGCGACGCATTCTGGAGCCGTACACGCAGCCCTCGCAGCCAAAGCTTGTCACCAGCTCTCTGGGGTCGGATGCCCAACTGATTGGAGCTATTCGCCTGGCGCTGGACAAGGCGGAAGCCCGCATCGATCTGCAGTTGCAATGAACCTCTAGGCCGACGGCGCGCTCAAGCCGGGTTTTCGCGCGCTGATACTCTCCAGTTCGCGGCCGCACGTTTCTGGCACCGCAAATCGAACGAAAATCAAAGTGACGATGCTCATTAGTCCATAAAGCGCAAAAGTCGAAGCGCTCCCCGCAGCCTTGATCAGCGATAGAAATGTCAACGAAACTGCGAAATTGGAGATTCCCGAAAACAGCGTTGCAGCCGCCACGCCGCGCCCACGCACTCGAAGCGGGAACACCTCCGAAACGAGGATCCAAGCAATCGCCCCCAGGCTGAAGGCAAAACACGCAATGTACAACACAAGGCAACCAATCGCGATTGCTCCCAAGGACGCGCCAAGCACCGCCTGATGACTGAACGCGTATGCCAGCGAAAACAGCGCAATGGTCATCCCGCCGACGCCCACATACAACAGCGGCTTCCGCCCGACACGGTCGACGAGCATGATCCCCACGACGGTCCCAATCACATTCACTACCGCGACCAGTAGCGTCGCAAGGATCGAATCCGAATGCGACGCAATCCCGGCAAGCTCGAAAATCTGTGGGCCGTAATAAATAATCGTGTTGATTCCCGTGACCTGCTGCAGCACCGTGAATCCCACGGCGATAAACAGCGAGCCTCGCACGGCGGGGGTCAAAAGCGCCCTCCAGCTCTGTTCGATCGGCGTCTTGAGGCCGTCACGAATATCCGCCAGAAATTGCTGGACCCCGCTGGCGTCCGTGTATTTCAGGAGTACTGTTTCTGCATCTTTTTCGCGGGAGTGCGCGAACAGCCATCGTGGGCTTTCGGGCACGGTGAGTATGACTCCCAGGAAGAATACAGTCGGTACAGCCGCGATCGCGAACATCAGCCGCCATGCCTGTTCTTCGGCAAGCCAATAACCCACTAGATCCGCAAACGCGATCCCCAGCGTAAGAGCAAACTGGTATAGTCCAATTAGCATCCCGCGCGATTGTGGAGGAGCCAACTCCGAAACATAAACCGGAGCGGTAACCGACGTGAAGCCGATGCCAATCCCGATAATCGCTCTCGCAATAATCAATGTCGCCACATTCGGAGAAAGCGGCGCAAGCACCGAACCTACGATGAAAATCGCTCCGGCCCACACGAGGGTGGCCCGACGGCCAATTTTGTCCGCGACGGCGCCCCCGACCAGCGCACCGGCCATGGCCCCGATGAGTACGATACTGACGACCAGCTCTTCCATGATGGTCGACAGCGCAAAGGTGCGTTTTACAAAAATGACCGCCGCCGCGATGATGCCCATGTCGTAGCCATAAAGGACGCCACCAAGTGCCGCAATAAAGGAGATCCGTGCGATAAATCCGCGATTTACGCATGGCTTTGGAGTAGGTAGCGATTCCGTCATGTACTCACCTGCGCCTCATGATATCGTAATCTTTCTTATGATTCATGAAAAAGTATCCCTTCGGCTTGGAAAGCCTGAATGCTTCGGCCATCTATGAATTTGAGGAACGACGTGCAGGACAGCGCAAACAACGGGCCTAACTGGATCGCCGGAGTCGAACCGCCGAGCGAAATGCTCACCATGAGCATGACGGCGATCTACGAAAAAGAGTGCCGCGAACAGCCGGAACGTCTCGCTCATCTACTCCGCGCCTATGGCGACGACGAGTCCATCCTCAAAACGCTAACGAATCTACAGCAAGTCGCCCTCGCCCCCGGACCAATTCTTTTTCTCGGAATGGGCGCTTCCTACGGTTCTTCCATTACTGCCTCTATCTGGATGCAATTGTGTGGAAGGTCTTCCTTCTACCTCGACGCAGGTGAGTGGCTTCACTACGCGCCGCTTGTATGGGATCAGGTCGCGGCGTCGATTCTCACAACCGCTTCGGGCGAGAGCGCCGAACTGGTCCAATTATGCCGGGAAAATACGCGCAAGCCCGTGGCGCTTCTTTGCAATAACGAAAAAAGCGCTTGTTGGTCGCTGTCCCAACACAGACTGCCGATTCTTGCAGGCCCGGAATACGGCAATGCCACTAAGACATACACAAATTCAACTGCGGCAGGTATTCTGCTCGGCTCTCACATGGTCGGACGAGCTTGGCAAAATGACGCGGCGCAAATCCAAGCCACTTACTCCGACACTCTCGACGAGGTATTTGGCCGTCGCGCTGAATTGGAGGAATTCTGCCGTGGTGCCAAGAACATCGAACTCATCGGACGCGGCGCAGGTTACGGTGCCGCAATTATCGGTGCTCTGTGCATTCGCGAAATGGCCGGGAATCGTGCCGCCGCCCATACCGGGGCCGGCTTCCGGCATGGGCCGCTGCTCGACGTCGACGCATCGCACGTCGCTATCATTTTTGCCCAAGGACGAACGGCCGAACTCGGCGTAAAGCTGGCCCAGGACTGCAACGCGCGAGGCGGCAGGGTAATCCTAGTCAGCGCTGAAAAGCACGAACCCTCTGAAAAGCTGTTGCCCCTTACAGTGAGCCGTGTGCCTGAGCCTTGGGAAGCTTTAATCGCTGTCTTTGTTCCTCAAGCCCTGACGCTCCGTTTGATTGAACTCTACGGCGCAAATCTGCGCCCGCGATTCCAATACGGAGATATGAAGGAATAGAAAGACCCTCTAGTTGCAACAAATCAGTTCGTATGGCGTATCTTCTCCGCCAGAGCCCGCGCGCGCTGGCGTGCAATCTCGACGAAGCGAGAGTCCCCGGAAATTTGGTCTAAGAGGGTCAAAACTCTCTGCGGTTCCGGAAGCACGCCCTTGGAAATGTCGGTTTCTACCTCAAGAAGCGCATCATTCACGCCCAAACGATCATACTTCATCCTTCGTTGCAACAAATCGATGAGCTCCTGCTGGCGCGCCAGTCCTTCACAGATTTGCAGCAACTGCGTCGCCTCCGGATTGATCGTGTAATTGAATTTCACCTCATGAGCTTCCGGGCCACGTTCCCAGCGAAACGTCTTCTCCCCCAGGTTGGCGATCTTTCGATGTACGTCCAAATCCAACCCGTTGAAATGATTCAACTGCGCGCTCAACTCAAAAATTTTCGCTCGCAAACTGTGGCTGATCTCGAACGACGTTGCGCCCGGGTCCTCGTCCAGTTGTCTGATCTCGTACGATCCCATATCCGAATCTTCCTTAATCTTGATTTCAATGAATTCCGGCGTGCTGGATTTGAAGATTCGGCGGTACGTGAAGACGCTTGAGCCGGCCGGCGAGGCCTCGGCGCTCCCCGCCAACGCCAAACAGAAGAGCATTGCCCATGCCAGAATGGGGCGCAACGGTGCTCTCATCGGTCTGATTGGATGTGAACGCGGCGTTCCATTGTCGTGTGACGGGCAACCGCCGGCCGCATTTGCTTCTTGGGCGTGCCGCCGAGGTCCGTCGCCCTCACACCAAAGCGTCGCTCCAGTTGATCGGTCTGCAGGTGGCAAAGTGCCACCGCCAATGCATCCGCCGCGTCCGATGGCTCGGGCACCTCGCGCATTCCTAATTGCGCCTTCACCATGGCTTGCATCTGTCTCTTGTCCGCGTGACCATAGCCGGCCACGCACGCTTTGACTTCGCGCGGCGAATAGCTGCGAACTTCGACACCGAGCTGCTCGCCGGCTAGCAGCACAACGCCTCTCATCTCCGCAAGCCGCAAAGCCGTCCGCATATTCAGTGCCGTAAAAACGGATTCCACTGCCATAACGTGGGGCTTAAATTGGGTGATCAGGTCACACAAAAGTGCGTGTACATCCTGTAGCGCGGCGCCTGACGAAGATTTCCGTCGCTTGGCTGCAACTTGGAATGCTCCATAGTGCAAAACGTGGCATTCTGGGCCTTGGCGTTCAATGATCGCGTATCCGGTTGGCCCCGCAGCCGCCGGGTCGACGCCGAGCACGCGTAGTGAGCCCGACCGGTTCGCCCTCTCAGGATTCTCGAGCATGCCTGTTAGTCTAAGGCGAAGCGCGTGCCCGTTCCAATCAAAAGTCACGCAGCAACTACAAAAAGGAAACGGCCATCCCGCACAAAGGATGGCCGTTTTCGATAATCTGATTTAGTTTGCGCTGACAGCTGCCTGGATCTCGGACTCGTCGATATCGAAGTTAGCGTACACATGCTGCACGTCATCGTGCTCTTCCAACGCCTCGACAAGGCGCAACATTTGTGTGGCTTGTTGTCCTGTCAACTTGATGTAATTCTGCGGCACCATTCCTAGTTCCGCCGACGCCGGCGTGATGCCAGCCTTGCTCAACGCCTCTTTCACCGCTTCGAATAACTCCGGCGGCGTCACGATATACCACGCAGACCCGTCATCCTTCATGTCCTCGGCGCCGGCTTCCAGAACCAGTTCGAGCAACTTGTCTTCGGATGCGGCTTCCTTCGGTACACTGATTTCGCCTTTGCGATGGAACATCCATCCCACTGCCCCCGCCTCGGCCATATTGCCGCCGTTCTTGCTCATTAAATGTCGAAATTCGCCCACGATCCGGTTCCGGTTGGTGGTAACAACCTGGATCAACATGCCAACGCCGCCCGGTCCGTATCCTTCAAACATAGCCTCTTCGTATTGCTCGCCTTCGAGTTGGCCCGTCCCGCGCAGGATCGCCCGCTCGATATTCTCGTTCGGCATGTTTTCGTTCTTTGCCGCAAGAATGGCCGTCCGAAGCCGCGGATTCGAATTAGCATCGCCTCCGCCAATGCGCGCAGCAATGGTGATTTCTCGGATGATACGCGTGAAAACACGGCCGCGCTTTGCGTCGGTGGCGGCCTTCTTGTGCTTAATCGTGGCCCATTTTGAATGCCCAGACATGACAATTCCTCTTTTATTGCTCGTGGCCTATGCGGCCATCTGAATTTGGATAAATGGCACTCCGCCACTGCCATGGAATGGACTTGTGGCTCATTCTGCCCGCATTGCGGAGTTCCCTGTGCGGAGACCTTCAGTCGTACTTTGAGGACCGCGCGCTACCATACCTAAGGTCCTCGAACTTATGGATTCTAGCATAGTTAGACGCGTGTCGAAACCGTGTATACTTTTTGAGGAAATCTTTTTTGTCGAGTGTGCCCCGGCGCTTTACTCTCCCTTGAAGCGTTTGCCCGCTGAGGTTAGCTTTGCCTGATCGCCGCTATCGGATCCTCGCCATTGCCAGCCACCCTGTTCAGTATATGGCGCCGTTGCTCCGGCGCATGGCCCACCACCAGCAACTCGATCTCTCGGTCGCGTATTGTACCCTGCGAGGCGTCCAGCCAGCCCATGATCCGGAGTTCAACACCACCGTCCAATGGGACGTTCCGCTGCTCGATGGGTATCCGTGGCAAGAAGTGCCCAACCGGGGGTTGCGTGGTGACTCCCCTCGGAGTCTGTTTAATCCTGGTCTCTCGAGTCTCATTCGAAAAGGAAAGTTTGATGCTGTCCTTTGTTACCTGAGCTATCTCTCCGCATCCTTCTGGATTGCGTTTTTCGCTTCGCGGCTTTCCCGAACCGCATTCGTCTTCGGAACCGACGCTTCCAGTATCGTTCCCCGTAGCGGCGCGTCTTGGCGGCTCTCCCTGAAGAAATTGCTTTGGCCTCGGCTATTTTCGCTGGCAGACCAGGTGTTCGTCCCATCAAGCGTCTCTCGTGATTTAATGCTCTCCCTCGGACTGCCGGAGGAACGAATCACGCTCACCCCCTATTCGGTGGACAACGATTGGTGGACGGCACAATCGCAAGCTGTCGATCGGGACTCTGTTCGCGCAAAGTGGGGAGCTGGCCCGGAAACTTGTGTCATCCTGTTCTGCGCCAAGCTTCAATCGTGGAAGCGCCCTCTGGATTTGCTCCGCGCTTTCGCCTACGCAAATCTTTCCAACGCTCGCCTTGTTTTTGCCGGCGAGGGAGCGCAGCGTCGCGAATTGGAAATGGAGGCGTCGCACCTCGGTGTTAGTGACCGCGTGCGGTTCCTCGGTTTCCAGAATCAATCACAACTCCCAGCCGTGTACACGGCCTCCGATCTACTGGTGCTCCCATCTGAATACGAGCCATTCGCAGTGGTCGTGAACGAAGCCTCTTGCTGCGGCTGCGCCGTAGCCGCAAGCGATCGCGTCGGAGCAGCGCGCGACTTAATAGCCCCAGTAGATCCACGTCTGGTGTTTCCCTGTAGCGATCTGAAGTCTCTCTCCAAGCTCTTGGCCGAGTTGTGCGGCAATCAAGACCGGCTACGCCTGCTCGGGCGCGCCGCGAGAGACCGGATTGCCACTTGGTCGCCCAATGAAACAGTCTCTGAAACCGTAGGTGCTCTGACTTCCGCGATCCACCGTCGCTACCGTTAACTCAGAGAGAATCGATCGGCAAATACCGTTCGGCGGCGGTATGATCAAGGAGCGCGAAAATTGCCCCCATTCTTTGGTATCGACATGGAAAGAAGCAAGACCACCAGGGGTCTGCGGACATGCTGAACCACAATACTGTTGGCCCTAGAGGCCTGCTGTGACGAGAGTTCTCGGGGCGATGCCGTCCTTGCGTGGTTCGCGAAATCCCCTGGTCGCGGTCGGCTTGTTCATCGTGGCCATTTTTGCCGCTTACAAGGCCGCTCAGGCCATTGTCTCGAACGATCTCACGAGCCTGATCGTCGCGGGGCTGATCGTTATTGGTGGAGCGATCTTTATCGCCATCATGAATGACTGGCGACGCGGGCTTTACCTGCTGGTTGCCTGGATTCTTTTCGAGGATCTCGTTCGAAAATACCTCGGAAACAATATGGCCATCTACTTCGCCAAGGATGTCTTGGCGATCGTCGTTTACGTTTCTTTCTATAAGGAGCGGATGGACAAACAGATCGAAAAATTCTCGATTCCGTTCAGATTCCCTCTGCTGATTTTCTTCTGGTTCTGCTTACTTCAAGTGTTCAACCCGGCTTCCAGCAGCATCTTTTACGGCATTCTGGGTATGAAGGTTGACTTCCTGTATCTCCCCCTAATTTACATTGCCTATGCCTTCGCTGAATCCGAAGAGAGTTTGCGCCGTTTCTTCTGCTTTATTTGTGTTCTGATTCTGATTGTGGCTGGACTCGGACTCGCTCAGTCCATCATTGGGCCGACGTTTCTGAATCCTCAGACCCTTCAAGATGACATTCGGGACCTCAGCACTCTTTACCGTGCGGCGCCAATCTCCGGCCTGTTAGCCTACCGTCCCACTTCCGTCTTCGTCAGTTCCGGTCGCTTCCAGGATTTTCTGATCGTTTCGTGGCTGATTTCCCTCGGGTTTGGTGGATATCTTCTGCTGCAAACCCGCAGGGGCCGTACTCTCGCGTTCACCACCGTCGGGGTCGTCGCCGCCGCCTCCATCATGAGTGCCTCCCGCGGCGTCCTTATGTGGAATGCCGGTATCACTCTCATCGTCGTCGCAGGGTTTCTTTGGGGAGCGCCATGGCGCCAGCGCGAAGTGGTCCGGGTGGTTAGGGCCATCCAGAGGACTGTGCTCTTCGCAGGAGTGGCGATCCTTCTCCTCCTGGTCTTCTTTCCGGATGCCCTCGGTTCTCGAGTAGCGATATATTCTGAAACGCTTTTGCCGAGCAGCCCCACAAGTGAACTCATCCATCGGACCCAGACTTACCCTATACAGCAACTGGAGTACGCTTTTGATTACCCTCGTTGGCCGTATGGTTATGGTCTCGGTACGTGCACCTTGGGCGGACAGTACGTGACGCGCATCATGCACGCTGCCCCCATGTTCATTGGTGTCGAAAGTGGCTTCGGCAATTGGATTGTTGAAACGGGAATCGTAGGCCTAATCCTCTTTTTGATTCTGGGCGCGGCCATCGCGCTTTCGGCATGGAGAGCTGTTGTGAAGCTTAAGGGGTCTCGCTGGTTTCCCACTGGCTTTGTGATTTTCCTGTTTTCGATGCTGCTCTTTTTCCCGATGACCTACGTCAGCTTTGGAACCTATCAAGATTTTATAATCAACTCCTACCTCTGGATTTCACTAGGGATTCTGTTTCGCCTGGTAACATTTTCTACCGACGCTCCGACGCTTCACGGGTCGGTCGATTCCGGGCTGGCCTAAATTGCGTCTCGTAGTAGTCTCTCCGTTTCTGGATCGTCGCCACGGCACCGAACTCTGCGTCATAGAACAGATCGAAAGACTGGCCCGGCTGGAAAAGTGGACAATTGACCTCTATTCCCAGCGCGTCGAACAACTCAGTAGTGTCACCCTCCCTTCGAATACCTTAGAGGAACAGCCAGGCTCTATCGTTTGGCATAAAGTGCCCGGTATTCCAGGACCACATCTACTAAAGTACCTTTGGTGGATTGCAGTCAATCGATGGCAAAGAGGCTGGGACCAGCGCTTGGGCCAGCGCACTCCCGATCTGGTCTATTCGCCTGGAATCAATTGCATGGACGCGGACGTAATTGTTGTCCATGTCCTGTTCCACGCTCTCTACGAGCGGGTTCGATCGGAATTGGCACTACGCCGTGCGCCTTTGGCGAGCTGGCCTCGGCTCATTCACCGCAAGCTATATTATCGACTGCTAATGCTACTCGAGAACAGAATGTATAGGAACCCTCGCGTCAGTTTAATAGCGGTTTCCACCCTGATCGCAAGAAAACTGGAAATCTATGTTGGCCGCGGTGGTGTCACGGTTATTCCCAACGCAGTGGATACTCGTAGATTTTCTCCGGAAGCGCGCCTGGAGAAACGCGCACAATCACGAAAGCAACTGAGCTTTGCGCAAGACGACTTTGTTGTATTGCTGATCGGCAATGACTGGAAAAATAAAGGGCTCGAAGGCCTCCTTGGCGCTGCCGCGCTGCTCCACGATCTGCCTATACGACTGCTAATCGTTGGCGAAGATGCCCCGGAATCATACACATCTCTCATCGAACGTCTCGACTTGCAGCACAAGGTTGAGTTCTCCGAGCCTTCCGAGGATGTCTTGCGATTTTATGCTGCTGCGGATTTATACGCGGGTCCTTCTATGGAGGATTCCTTCTGTCTGCCAATCGCGGAGGCTATGGCTTGCGGTCTTCCGGTGATCGCCAGCGTGAACGCCGGAGCCAGTGAACTTATCCGCCACCAGGACAACGGTGTATTGTTGCACGAGCCGACAGATGCGACAGAGCTCGCCTCTCTCATTCGGACTATCGTCACCGACGGAGAACTTCGCGAGCGCCTGGGACGTGCCGCTGCGCGGACAATTCAGGCGTCCTGCTCCTGGGACCAGAATGCAGAGCGCACCCGCGAATTCTTGCAGAATGTTTTAGGCTCCGACAAAAGTCATTCCTGATATATGTAGCAGGGAAATTGCGAGGTTGACCTTTGAGCGCACGCAGCTTCTTCCGCCGGGCCAAGATCGCTAGCCAGGCGGTCAGGGACATCGCAAATTGGCGTGAAGTTCTCCCCCTTGCGGCCCACGGCAAAGATGTGACGGAAATCCGCCTGCGCACCGGAACTGTAATTACCGCGCCAACGGAAGCCTCTCTTTGGCCTCATTTTAGCGACATCTGGTATCACTCCTCCTACACGAAGTATTGTTCGATCCCATCTGGGGCAGTTGTGATCGACGTGGGGGCTAACGTCGGTGTCTTTTCCCTCTTCGCCGCCCGCTTGGCTCGTCGGGTTTACGCGCTTGAACCGGCTTCTTCAAATTTTTCTCGGCTCGCTCGCAATGTCAGTCTGACGGGGAACGTAATTCCTCTTCAGTTCGCCTGTGGAGCGCGCGACGGCGAGGCAACTCTCGACCTGAGTGGTCTTCCGGTAACTTTCTCTCTAAAAACTCTGAGTTTAGGTACGTCTGAGGCGGTCAAAGTGATTAGCCTGGACACTCTCTTCAAGAGATACAACATTGCTCAGTGCGATTATCTGAAGCTGGACTGTGAAGGAGCCGAATTCGAAATCATTTTGGAGTCGCCGGCGTCGCTCTTCAGTCACGTTTCGCGAATCGTTATGGAATATCACGATCATCTCTCGAACGGCATTTCTCATCACGCTCTCGCAGAGAGACTCCGGAGTCTCGGGTTCAAAACCAGTGACTATAATCCAAACGGAACCCACGGAATGATGGCTGCCGTAAGAGCCTAGCTGCCTTACCGGTCAGTCGCAGAACGCTTGATCAGCCATCGCCTCGATTTGCTGCTCACGCCGGACAGTAATAATCTGACGTCTGGCCACAGATCCGTGTTCGCAACTTTGTGCCAGGAGATTTGCGTCGATCCAGATCGCCAAATGCGCATCGCTCTCTTCACTCCTTACTCTCCCGAAATTGGCGGCGGCTCCGTCCAGCTCAGAAGCCATCTTGCGCAACTGCCGGAACTCAACGTCGACTGGCATTACCTGGCGCCTTCCAAGGTTCCCGGCGAGCGAAGGCACTGGTTGGGCGAATCTCTGCCTGCGCGTCAATTTGTCGCGGACCTTTTTTCGCGAAGCGGTTTTCTGCCCGGGTCCGTGCTGCCTGTTCGCAACATCGTTGCTCAAATCGATGCGGACCTCTATTGGGTCGTGGCCCACTACGAAGGCATCTCGGTGGCCGATGAGCTCATCTCCTTGGGCAAACCTGTTCATCTCACCGTTCACGATGAACCCCTGGCCATGTTGATTCGTTCCCGCCGCTACCGTCCCCTTTGGCCCTTCATGTCTCACATTTTTCCGCGCGTCTTGCGCGGTGCCCGCTCCGTGGACGTGACCAGCACGAAGATGCGCGATTACTTCAAGCAGAAATACGACGTCGACTGCTTTGCACTTTATAAGTTTCTTTCCGAACTTCCGAGCGTAAATTCCCAGCTCTCAAAAGACACACTGACGGTCGGCCATATCGGCTCGCTCTATCACCCCGACGCTTTTCGAAAGTTCATTCTCGCATCTCGCCGCTACGCCGCAGCGCAAAATCGCTCTTTGAAGATTGTGCGCATCGGCGATTCTCCGGAGATGAGCAAACTCGACTCGGAAAATCTAGCCACCTTTGAAAATCACGGCGAGCTGCTGGAACAGGATGCACTGCCCGTACTCGCCAGATGCGATTTTGTCTACTCCATGTATCCCAGAGGATTTCGCTTCCAGGGCTTTCGCAGGACGAGCTTGCCCATCAAACTTTCCACGTATATTCAGGCGCAACGCCCCATCTTTGCGCACACGCCTCCGGACAGCGGACTCGCCGAGCTCATCTCCAAACACAACGTAGGCGTCGTTTGTTCCAGCAATCGAGAGACGGACATTCAGAGTGCTGTTAAGACCATACTGGATGCCACCAGGACCCGCGACAATTTCGAGTCTATTCGACGCGACCTTATGGGTCCTCATCAACTGCAACAACTCCGGGATGCTCTGAGCAGTCGCGTGTCGATCCGAAATTCGTGACCGAGCGAGCCGTTTCCGCGTCGGTCTTGTAACTGCAGGCCAATAGTTTGGTTTTTTGACTGGATCAATACGGCCTTCCGTGTTGCCCGCAGCGTGAAGTCCAGTGCTTCCCTCGGAATCTTCGTGATGAACGGCTCGATCAGCCACGCAAGTCCGGTCGGAATATCCCGAGTTAGCGTCACCACCTGATTCTGCACATAGACGCCGCCGTCTCGCTCTTCCAGGCGCCACCAGGTTTCCATTCGCCACAAATAACCATCGTCTTCGCCGGGCTCTTTTTCTTTCTCCCTAGGTCCGTCTGGGTCTTCCACCTGTGCTATGCGCGTCGCCGAGCTCCGGCTGTGAGCCCTGGCGGATGAATCTCGAAAATAGGTCACGGCGTGCTCGGTATCGAGGACCACGGTTACAAGTTTATGCCGACGGAATCGCAGAAAGACGCGAAATTGATCTCCGTTTCGCGATTCGATCCAGGCTTTTTCCACGTCCGGCGCGTAGTATGTGGCTTGATGGTTGTAGTCCTGCAGGACCTTGAGGACCTCATCGATCTTCACTCCCGGAATGAAAATGATGCCTTCCCAGTCGTGAATCATTCCGCCGGGGACATCTGGTTTTTCACCGGACGACTCTCCACTGAGTCGACGCGACTCAACCTCCCCGCTTTTCAATCTGCGCGTGGTCGCCAAGCGGTCCTTCTCCGGCAGTCCATCGATCCAAAGGAACGGACCTTGGCGGAGGCTTTTGGCATTCTGCGCCTCGGTCTGAACGATGTACTTCCCAAACGCCATGATCGTCGCCTCTCGGAGCGAGAATAGGTGCAGGGACCGCACCTCCGCTCTGAGTGTCAGAAGGGCCGGCGAACCCAAGCACAGGGCACACACCACCGTCTTAGCCGTAATACGGGCGAGCCTAAATGCTGAAGCTACAGTGCGATCCGGTCGCATTCTGAACTTGATGCGTAGGTCGATCGGAACGGTGCGTCTTCGGGGATGGCGGGGCTTGGAAAGAATGGGGCAGATTCTGGCGGGTTGGGTGGCTCGCACACGGCCCCTCGCGGGACCGTTGTCCCCGCGCGGCCCCCAACCCGTCGACTTTCAGAATGCCGCTCTCGCCCGAATGCCTCAATGGGCCGATAGCCCCACTTTTGGAGGTACGCGGGTTGTGGTACCGTCGCAGCATAGGGACTACCCGGCGTTCTCTTCTAACACATTGGATTTAAATAGATTAGAGTGGGTTGTTGTTGCTCCGAGAGTTCGCGAAGTACTACGTTCACCGGCGGCATTGTCGATGCAGAAGGTCGTCGTCCATTCGCCTAATTCTGCTCTTTTGTCGGCAGCATTCCGCTGATCGCCGTGTTGCCATTTAAGAGGTGCAAGGTAATCTCTTTGGTTTGCCCTTTGCGCAACGGGATGTTTTTCTCCCAATCCGAGTAAGCGCCTCGGGACGTAGCCCGCAGGTCGTAGGAGTCCTGCTTCAACCCCGAGATTAAATAGCGGCCTTTTGCATCCGTGTGCACGACGCGCGGCCGGATACCGGCAGAGGATTGGCAGGTTATCGCCGCAGCGGGCACTGGCTTTCCATCCGAACCCAAAACAATTCCTTTGATCGTTGATTGCGACGATTTCGTCGAGGTCTGTGCCTCCGCTCTCGCTGCAACGAGGGCCAAGACAATCAAGAAAATGGATGGATACAGTTTGCGATTCATGAGTGCGGCGCTCCTAACGAGACCAGTCCAGTTTAGACCTACCTCGCACAAGGGGGGGACGCTAACCGGAAGGGTGTGCCTCGGAATCCACCTGTCATCCTGGCCAGGAAGAATATCTTGTGGGGTAGCTAAGGAAGCGTCAGATCGACGGCGTACACATCCACGTCGCCGTGGTCGACCGTGACGTACACCGATCCGTCGGGACTTAACCCGGTGAAAATGCCGCGAGCCGCCCCTCCGCTGAGAAGATCACCCAGCCCGATAACCCTTTCGGTTTCGCGCTTGGCCATCGGAACGCGGAAAATGCTTTCTTCCACTTCATCAACGTCTTGATAGTAGAGCGCATCACCACTCGGCGACCATCGCAAAGCCGCTGGGAAATTCGCCTCAGCCAGGACGGACCATTTCTCCTGCTTGCAGTCGTAGAGAAGCACTTGTTTCTTTTTCGGATTCAGAGCGGCAATGTATCGCCCGTCGGCGGACCACCTGGGTTCGATGAGCCCGTCAGAGTCGAGCAGCTTGGTTAGCTTATTGCTGTCGAGATCCAGTATCCGGATATCCGGTTCTCTGTTGGACTCCATCTCTTGAAAGTCCAGCACAATCTGTCGACCATCGGTCCGCCAATCGCCAGAAACAGAAGCCCATTTATTATTCGACGGCAGAACACTCTTCGGAGCGCCCCCATCCGCGGAGACAACGTAGAGCCGCGGCTGACTATCTAGTAAGAATCCCGTGAAGAGAATTTGCTTCTGGTCCGGAGACCAATGGGGAGCAAATGCTCCCGTCGCGCCTGCGGTCAACTGCACTTTGCCGCTGCCGTCAATTCTGCTCTTCCACAAAGTGCCGTTTTCCCGTGCGGCATAAACCACCCATTGCCCGTCAAGCGAAAAATCCATATCCGTGGCGCCGGATTGGGCGAGCATCGCGGTTTTTACCGAGGTCTTCGGATCGATTCGCAACAATTGGTACTCATTATGCGAGCCGATCACAAAAATTCGGCCGCTGTCTGTCATCGCATTCGGGTGATCGAACGCGATTGGACCTCTTGTGAGCTGGATAGGATCGCGCGCGTGCCTGCGGAAGAAACTGTGTGTCTCGTCCATCAGCCACAGACTCGCCTGAGTATCGACTGCAAGGCTGGCACGAAGATCAACTCCGGAAGAAAACGCAAAATAGTTCCCGCCACCGAGCCACGTCCCACTGCCTTCATGGGGTCCATGTTGCCCTTCGGGCAACACGCGCCGCGGAGTGCTGTTCTCTAGATCCAATTCCCACATCGAGTCGGTGGCTTCGAGCAAGTTGGTTTGCGTAAATCGAAGGCGCTTGCCGTCAGGCGACCATACCAGCGAGTGAGGCGCGGGGTGGAATCTCGCTAGTTCGCGTACATGGTTGCCTTGCGGGTCCGTGAGTTGAATGCTTTCACCATGAACATACGCGATGAGGTCCCCAATCGGAGACCACACCGCTTCCTGAGCTACGACGTCGCCCAATCGTCGCGGCGCCCCTCCCTGAACCGGCCACAACCAAAGCGCTGTCTCTTCTCCGCGGTGCGTCAATTGGCCGATCAGAAATTGCGAGTGATCCGGAGAGAGATCGAAAATCCGTGTATTGTCGAAAGGGGTGGGGGTTCTCTGGACGGCTCCGCCTTCGACCGAAGTCTGCATTAAGTTCCAGCCCGTCACGTCGCGCACGACGAAATAGATCCGGCTGCCGTCGGTAACCAGCTTGCCCCAGGGATCAACCTGCCCAGAGTGGGTGAGTTGCTGAACTTTTGCGACGCGAGGTTCGGGCCTTGGCCATAAACTGTAAGTAAGCAGCGCGATCACCCCAGCCAGAATCAGCAAAGCCTCCCACCAATGAGGACCCAGTCGCCTTTCGTAAACCCGTTTCGGCGAGACGCGCTGAGGTTGTGGCGTCGGGCCGATCTGGAGCGGGACCTCCAAGTCCTCCAGTGTCGATTCCCCCGACTCGATGCGGATTGCAGTCGTAATAACGGGTGTTTCGATTTTCGAAAGTTCCACAGGCGCGATAAATCGATAACCCTTGCGTGGTACAGTCTCAATGAACCGGGGATTGTCCGCGCTGTCATTTAGCGCCGCCCGCAGTTTCATTAGGGCCGTGTTCAGGCTGCCATCGAAGTCTACGTATGTCCCGTCGGGCCAAATGCTTTTGCGCAGCTCGTCGCGGCCGACGATTTCTCCGGAGGATTCAAGGAGCAGGGCGAGAATGCGGAACGGTTGTTCTTGAAGTTTTACGGGCGTACCCTGGCGCGATAGCGTTCCGAGTTCGAGATCCGCGTCGAAGAGACCGAAACGAAAGAGGCGACGGTTTGTCGTTGACTTCGTGTCCATGGCACCTGCATACCTGCGGTGGCGAGCGATATTACACCAAAATTGTAGTTGATATAAAGCCATAAGTTAAACCAGAAGAATGGCTTAATTGTTGATGAACGAACTAGACGGAGTTCGTTTGACGCGTCGGCCTATTACCCTCATCGTTGGAGCAGTTACCTTCTCGTCTTGGGCGGGTACCCCAAATTCCGGCTCAAGGCGACCCCAAAGTGGAGGCAAGCTTCATTCCGATGAAGTCGGCTTCCCCTCTGAACCAACGGGATTGACCGCGTCCGATGTCCACCGTCAGAAGCAGCGGATACGGACGCGGCGACTCCCTGTCGGATACCACTACAGTTTAAATGGTATGCTTTAGAACGCGGCGGGCGTCCATAATCCATAATTGAGCATGTAATATGTCCATGGTTCAGTACCCAGTGATGCCGCGTAACTCGGAGTATGATGCTCGCCATTCTATTGAAATTATGTATCTTGACGGGCGGAATGGTAGCACGCCTAGTTTGGCGGTGAGCGTGCGGGTCCCATAGGCAAAATCATCGCTATTCGCTGTGGAAAAGGTGAAAGCGTCTTGCCAATGGCTGATGTGTAGGGTATACGCTCTTGCAGGGTTAGGTGCCGCTACTTTACATTTGTTTCATACCCGTAGCCCGCACCGCCAGTTCCTTATCCGAGGTCATCTGCACGAGCAACGGTCGCATGGTTGATAACGCACTCGAGAAAATACCGCAGAAGGGGGCTTAGCACCAATTCGGGACTGAGATGCGTACCACCCTCAAACTCGTTTTTCCGTTGGCGGCGAGCGTCCTGATTGTCTCCTTGCTTTATGGTTTCTACCAGGTTCGTCTGGTGCGGCGAAATTTACGCAACGATCTCTCCCATCGCTCTTCGGTACTTGCGGAGAGTTTGCAGGAGAGCCTGGAGTCCACGCCCGGCCGCGCAAATGACAAGAACCTCAGCCGCTTCGTCGAAAAGTACGGCCAGCGGGAGAATCTTCTGGGAGTAGCGGTCTACGACAACTCCGGGAAGGCAATCGCCATTACGCAAGGTCTTTCGCCGAACTTCACCATTCAGCCGGCGGTTGCGGCCCGCGCTGCAAAGTTCAACAAAGGCGCTTCAGAATTCCGCGACAATGGCGCCGGGCCTTTGCATCTCTATGCTGTGCCGCTCCATCACGAAGGTGATGTGAGCGGTAGTCTGATGGTGGTTTACGACTCAAGCTACATCGAAGCCGGGGTCATGCGTGCCATTCGCGATTCTCTTCTGAGCACGCTGGTTCAAACCTTGTTGATTACCGGACTCGGATTATTCCTGGTCCGTTGGGCTTTCACGTCGCCCTTGGCAAAAACGGCCAAGTGGTTGCGGAGCTTGCGCGCGGATCCTAGCGATGTACCCGCTGCGCCTCCACAAGGCGAGATGTTCGACCAAATCCATGCGGAAGCCCGCCATCTTGCCCGCGACCTGAGCACCGCTAGAGCAGCAGCCCAGGAAGAGGCTCAGTTGCGCGAATCGCAACTTTCGCAATGGACTGCCGAGCGCCTGCGCGTGAGCCTGCAAACGAAATTGCAGGGTGACGCGCTGTTCGTTGTCTCAAATCGCGAGCCCTACATGCATGTATTCGACGATAAAGATAATTCCATTCGCGTGCTGGTGCCGGCAAGCGGCTTGGTGACCGCGCTGGAGCCGGTGCTTCAGGCATGCGAAGGCACGTGGATTGCAAATGGTTCGGGGAGTGCCGACCGGGAAGTAGTAAACGACCGCGATCAACTCCGCGTGCCGCCGCATCATCCGACCTACACCTTGCGGCGCGTGTGGCTCTCGGAAGAGGAAGATCGTGGCTACTATGAGGGTTTCTCGAACGAAGGGTTATGGCCGCTGTGCCACATCGCCCACACTCGTCCGCTATTCCGTCCTGGCGACTGGATGTACTACCAGCGAATCAACCGCCGCTTTGCGGACGCCGCATTGGCGGAGATGGAAGGGACGCAATCGCCAGTTCTTCTGGTCCAGGACTACCACTTTGCTTTGCTGGCCCGCATGGTCAAGGAATCCCGCCCCGACGCCCGCGTCGCGGTTTTCTGGCATATCCCGTGGCCCAATGCGGAAGCCTTTGGAATCTGTCCGTGGCAGCGTGAATTGGTAGACGGCTTGCTCGGTGCGGATCTGGTTGGATTTCACATTCAGACGCATTGCAACAATTTCCTGCAGACGGTCGATCGGGCTGTCGAAGCTCTGACCGATTGGGATCGCTTTGAAGTGAGCCGCAAGGGCCATATCACGCGCGTGCGGCCTTATCCAATCAGCGTAGCTTTCCCGCAGGAGCGTCCCGGTGGTCAGGTCATTCGCATAACTGGGGAGGGTCGCGGCGCGCTCTTTGCTGAGTTGGGAGTCGAAGCGTCGCTCCTCGGCATCGGCGTGGACCGCCTGGACTACACCAAGGGAATCGTCGAACGCTTTCGCGGAGTGGAACGATTCCTCGAACTGTATCCGACCTACCAGAGACGCTTCACTTTTGTGCAAATCGGAGCGCCAAGCCGCACTGACATTCCTCGCTACCAGCAGTTTATGGACGAAGTAATTGCCGAAGCCGATCGCATCAACGCGCGGTTCCAGGCGGGCCGTTGGAAACCGATCGTGCTTCTCAAGCGGCATCATTCGCACGAAGAAATCGAACGCTATTTCCGCGCCGCTTCGGTCTGCCTGGTTACCTCACTGCACGACGGTATGAACCTCGTAGCCAAGGAATTCGTGGCATCGCGCGACGACAATCGAGGCGCTCTGATCTTGAGCACCTTCGCAGGAGCGGCGCGCGAACTGGGCGATGCTCTTCAGGTGAACCCCTACGATGTGGACCAGGTTGCTAACGCGATCTATCAAGGGTTGGAATTCAGCGAAGAAGAACAATCCGCTCGCATGTCCCGCATGCGCAAGATCGTTTATGAACGCAACGTATACCGCTGGGCCGCTAGCCTTCTGTCCGATCTGACCGAGATCCGCGTCGAGAACGGGGAGAAGAGCGCCGTAGCCCGCGCTTCGTAACTCAACTGCTGAAATTGAAAAATCCAATCATGCCGACAGTCTGCGCAGAGCCTCCTCCAGATCAGCAATAAGATCGTCCGTGGTCTCAAGCCCGATGTTCAACCGCACAATGCGATGCTCATAAGCCGGCCGGCCTGGAATCCGCCCAATATCGTAGGCTACCGCTAGACTGGCTACTCCTCCCCAGCTATATCCCACCCGAAACAGCTTGAGCGTATCCACAAATTCGTGAACCTGCTGCCGCGTCGGGCCGGACTTGAACACAATCGAAAACACACCCGCAGAACCAAGGAAATCGCGTTTCCAGAATTCATGTCCGGGGCACGAAGGTAACGCCGGGTGCAGCACAAATTCGATCTCGGGCCGCGTGTACAGCCAGCGGGCAATCGCCAGGGCAGAGGCTTCGATAGCCGCAAGTCGCACCGCGAGTGTCTGCAGGCCCCGAAGCGCCAGGCTGCACTCGTCGGGAGAAACGGCGCAGCCGATGACTTGCTGAGCCGAGCCAAGCCGTTGGTACAGGCTCTCGTCGCGTACGGTAGCCGAACCTAACAGTAAATCGCTGTGCCCTCCGATATATTTCGTTATGGCTTGCATCGTGACGTCGACGCCGTGTGAAAACGCGTCCAGCAGCACGCCGGCCGACCAGGTGTTATCCAGAACAACGCGAACGTTCCGCGCATGCGCTGCCGAGACGATCGCCGGAAGGTCCTGCACCTCCATGGTGATCGACCCTGGACTTTCGCACCAGATCAGGCGTGTGTTTTCCTGAATGAGTGAAGAAATATTCGCGCCGACGGTCGGATCGTAGAAATCAGCGGTAACACCGAAGCGTGACAGTAAACGAGTGGCTAGCTTGCGATTCGGGTAGTACACGCTAGCAGGCACGAGCATATGATCACCCGACTGCAAAAGCGCGAGATTGATCAGCGAGATCGCGGCCTGGCCGCCCGGCGTCAGGATGGTGTGTGTGCCGGATTCAAGTTCGCAGATTCTTGCGGCAAGTTCCAGCACAGTGGGAGTGCCATAAAGTCCGTAGGTGTACCCGACTCGCCACTGATCCCACGTGTCCTGGACAACGGACGCGGAGGGGAACACAGTGGTTGACCCGCGGAAAGTGGGGCTGGCAAGAGAGTGGTAGTTCTGCGGAATCTTGGTGTCTGAATGAATCAGCCTGGTCTTCCAACTCTTTGCCATCTCGATCCTCCGCCAAAGCCGCTTTGGCCCCTGTCCACTGCAATCTTACCGCCTGCAAAGCAGACTTTGGCTCCGAATAGCGGAAACGACGACGCTCCCGCTGCGTTGACGGAAACTTGTGGCGAATGGTATATAATGATGGTTCTGTAAGGCAGCGTCAGGCCCACCGTATACTCCTACCTGACCGGAGAACGGCAAGGCTGCCCTGAAAACTTTAGGCGAAACAATTTAATTTAATGTCAAATCTGGTTCCCCAAATCGGCGAACTGTTCCTTCGGGCTGTGCCTGTTGCCCTCATCGTCATCGTTTTTTACTTCGTGATGCGATCACTGTTTTTCAAGCCAATTCTGGCTGTGATGGCGGAGCGCGAAGCCCGCACACTCGGCGCGCGCAAATCTGCCGAGGCCGCGCAAGCGGCGGCGGCTGAAAAAGTGCGCCAGTACGAAGAAGCTCTGCGGCAGGCGAAAGCAAAGGTCTACGCCGAGCAGGAGGCTGAGCGCAAGAAATTGCTGGACGAGCGCGCCGCCGCTCTCAAAGATGCGAGAAACAAAGCTGCGGCGGAAGTCAGCAAGGCCAAGGAGCGCGTCGCGGTCGAATTAACGGCCGCAAAGCGGGACGTGGAATCAATCGTATCGCAACTCGCCTTGGAGATTGCGGGCCGGATCCTCCGCAACCCGTCCGCGCCAGGCGGTCCTTCGAGAGAAGCACGATGAAGCCGGCCCGGGCAGCACTTCAACGATGGATCACCTCGGCAATTGTTTTGGCGTTTACCACCGGGTCTTTGGCTGCGGCGGAAGGAGCAAATCCGGCGGAAAAATCCGCTGAGGCCGTTTTCAAGTGGATTCACTTCGCCATTCTTGTCGTGGTCCTGATTTGGTTGTTCAAAAAAGTCTTACCTCCGTATGTACGCCGCAATGCGGACGAAATTAGTGCAGAGATCACCAAAGCGGCCGCCGCAAAAGCGGCGGCGGAGAAACAGCTGAAGGAAGCCGCGGCGAAATTAACTACTCTCGAGCAAGAAGTGGCGCGATTCCGTGAGCAAGCTCAGAAGGAAGCTGCGGCGGAATTGGAACGGCTGCGTGGAATGACGACGATGGACATTAAAAAACTCAGTGTTGCGGCAAAAGCTGAAATTGACGCCGCGGAACGGGCTGCCCGCGAGGTATTGAAAGCGCTGGCGGCAAAACTAGCCGTGGATCGTGCGCAATCGCTGGTGGCGGGTGAGATGACGCCCGCGGTGCAGGACGCCATGATCAGCAATTTTGTCCAAAGCCTGCAGGGGAGACCGAATTGAAATCCGCCAGCCTCCAATACGCCACTGCTTTGGCGGACATTGTCCTCGAACAGGGGGCCGCCGACCCTGCCCGAAACCAGTTGGAGGACTTTCGCGCCGCCTACGAAGAATCTGAGGAGTTGCGAAACTTTCTCATCAGTCCGGCAATCCCGCGAGACGCCAAGCATGGCGTAATCGAAAAACTGGTGGCGCGATTGGGCGGCAGCAAAATCATCCGGAATTTCCTGTTTGTGATGGCAGACAATCAGCGTGTTCATCTCTTGCCGGAAATCGTGAAAACTTTTGAGCTAGTTCTTCGGAAGAGGCAGGGAGTTGCGGAAGCCAATATAACTTCCGCGTCCGAATTGAACGGCGGTCAGAAAACAGCTCTGATACAGACGTTGGAGCGCCTTTCGGGCCAAAAAATTCAAGCGAAGTACTCACTTGAGCCGGAATTACTGGGTGGCGCCGTGGTCAGAATCGGTGACACCATCTACGACGGTTCAGTGCTCAACAGGTTGAATCGATTGCGCGCGCAGCTCGCCGCGGAATAGGCATTCGGAACGGAGCAGGTATGGCACAAATAAAGGCAGACGAAATTAGCAAGATTCTGCGTGAGCAGATCGCAAACTATGAACAGACCGTGTCGGTCGACGAGGTCGGTTCTGTCATTAGCGTCGGCGATGGAATCGCCCGCATTCACGGATTGGAAAAGGCCATGTACGGAGAGATGTTGGCTTTTCCGCACGACATATTTGGAATCGCGCTTAACCTCGAAGAAGAGGAAGTCGGCGCCGTGCTCCTCGGAGAATCTTCGGAACTGAAAGAAGGCGATACCGTCCGCCGCACGAACACGATTATGTCTGTGCCGGTCGGTGAGGCGCTCGTTGGTCGCGTTGTCAATCCTCTTGGCGAACCGGAGGACGACAAAGGTCCCATCCAGTCCAAGGAGCGCATCCCGCTCGAGCGGCTCGCTCCGGGCGTGTTGGATCGCCAGCCAGTGCGCGAGCCTTTGCAGACCGGTATCAAAGCCATCGACTCCATGATCCCCATCGGCCGTGGCCAGCGCGAGCTGATCATCGGCGACCGTCAAACCGGGAAAACCGCCGTCATTCTGGACACCATCATCAACCAGAAGGGCAGCGACATGATCTGCATCTATTGCGCGATCGGGCAAAAGCGCTCGACCATCGCGCAGGTGATCAAGACGCTCACCGATGCAGGTGCAATGGACTACACCATCGTTCTGGCATCGTCGGCCTCGGAGCCTGCCTCACTACAGTACATCGCTCCCTATGCTGCTTGCGCGATGGGCGAATATTTCCGCGACACCAAGCGCCACGCGGTGGTCTTCTACGATGACCTTTCGAAACACGCTCAGGCCTACCGCGAAATTTCTCTACTACTCCGTCGTCCGCCGGGCCGCGAGGCGTTTCCAGGCGACGTATTCTATCTCCACTCGCGTTTGCTGGAACGCGCCGCGAAATTGAATGACAAACTTGGTGCCGGCTCGCTCACAGCTCTACCTGTTATTGAAACTCAGGCCGGCGACGTTTCGGCCTACATTCCTACAAACGTGATTTCCATCACCGACGGCCAAATCTATCTGGAAGCCGATCTATTCAACGCAGGTATCCGCCCAGCGATCAATGTGGGAATTTCGGTCAGTCGCGTCGGAGGAAACGCGCAGATCAAAGCCATGCGCCAGGTCGCGGGAACGCTCCGATTGGACATGGCGCAGTTCCGCGAACTCGCCGCCTTCGCGCAATTTGGTTCGGATCAGTTGGATAAGGTCACCCAGGCACAGTTGGCGCGCGGCCAGCGTCTCACGGAAGTCCTGAAGCAGGATCAATACGTTCCTCTTTCTGTCGAAAAGCAGGTTCTGGCTCTTTATGTAGCCACTAGCGGTGCCCTCGATTCGATTCCCGTCAACGAAGTGCGCCGTTTTGAAAAGGAATTCCTCCAGTTTGCGGAAACCAACTACGGCGGCGTCTTGAAGGAAATTGCTACGAAGAAAGCGTTGGATGACAGCATCAAGGCAAGCATCAAGACCGCTCTCGACGCGTTCAAAGATCGCTTCTCAGCGACGATTGCAGTGGCTGCGCACTAAAAGGAAATAACCGGAGTTCATGCCTACCTTACTCGATTTCCGTCGCCGCATCCGATCCGTCAAAAACACGCAACAGATTACGCGTGCGATGAAATTCGTTTCGGCGGCACGCCTGCGAAGGGCGCAGGAAGCCGCGCTCGCGGCCAGGCCTTACGCAAAGGAACTGGCTCGCGTCTTGCGCTCGACAATGGCACGCATCGAATCACCCGAACACCCGCTGTTGGCGAAGCGCTCCGAAGAGCGCATCCTTGTACTGGTGCTGGCGGGAGAGCGCGGCTTGGCCGGAGCGTTTAACTCCAACATTCTTCGAGAAGCTATTAAATTCATCAAGAGTAAGCAGGGCAAAAAGGTTGTGGTCATTCCCGTGGGGAAAAAAGCGCGCGATGCCTTCCGGAAAGCTGGCGCCGAATTCGCCGGCGAGTATGTGAACGTCTTAGCGCGTGTGGATTTTGGAGTTGCCCGCGAAATCGCGAATTTGATCACATCCTTGTACTCCGAAGATAAGGTGGACTCAGTTTACGCCGTCTTCAGCGAGTTTAAGAACGTGATTGCGCCGACTCTGCTGACAGAAAAACTGCTGCCCGTGGAAAAAATTGAAGCCCACGAAGAGGGCGAAGAAAAAGCTGCTGAAACGGAAGTGGATTACATCTACGAGCAGCCCGAGGAACAAATTCTGAACCGGTTGCTGCCGCGTTATGTGGAAACACAGATCTTGCGCGCGCTTCTAGAGTCGTCCGCCGCGGAGCACGCCGCGCGAATGACCGCCATGGAAGCCGCAACTAAAAATGCCGGCGACGTCATCGAAGCGCTGACTCTGCACATGAACAAGGTCCGTCAGGCAGCCATCACTAAGGAAATTATCGAAATTGTCAGCGGTGCATCGTCGACCGCTTAGGAGAAGGCATGGCCGAGAAAAAAGCAGCCGCCGTAGGACACGTGGTGCAGGTCATCGGACCTGTCTTGGACATTCAGTTTGAGGAGGGCCACCTTCCTTCCATTTACAACGCCGTTCAAATCACGAGCGAAGGCTACAACGTGCCTGAGCCGCTCGACGTGACCGCCGAAGTGCAGCAGCATCTGGGTGAAGGACGCGTCCGCGCGGTAGCCATGGAGCCGACGGAAGGAATGGTCCGTGGTATGAAAGCCGTCGATACGGGCAACTCGATCGAAGTACCCGTCGGGCGTGCAACCCTGGGCCGCGTGCTGAACGTTCTGGGCAAACCAGTCGACGGACTCGGACCGGTTCAAACCCCGACGCACTACCCGATTCATCGACCATCGCCGGCTCTGGACGATCAGTCCACGACCCTCGAAATGTTTGAAACAGGTATCAAGGTCGTCGACCTGATCCAGCCCTTCTTGAAGGGCGGAAAAATCGGCCTATTTGGCGGCGCGGGCGTCGGCAAAACCGTTTTGATTCAGGAATTAATTCATAACGTCGCAATGAAGCACGGTGGCGTATCGGTCTTCGCGGGCGTGGGAGAGCGCACGCGCGAAGGCAACGACTTGTATCAGGAATTTCAAGAATCGGAAGTCATCGTCCCCGGTCACCCAGAAAAGTCGCGCGCCGCATTAATTTACGGCCAAATGACGGAGCCACCCGGCGCCCGCCTCCGCGTGGGTCTGACCGGTTTGACCGTTGCCGAATATTTTCGCGACGAAGAACATCTCGACGTGCTGCTTTTTATCGACAACATTTTCCGTTTTGTTCAGGCGGGATCGGAAGTCTCCGCGCTGCTCGGCCGAATGCCCTCGGCTGTCGGTTACCAGCCGAACCTAAACACTGAAATCGGCGAATTGCAGGAGCGCATCACTTCCACAAAGACCGGATCGATCACCTCGGTGCAGGCCATCTACGTTCCTGCCGACGACTACACGGACCCCGCTCCCGCCGCGACCTTCACGCACTTGGACGCCACGACAAACCTGAGCCGTCAAATCGTGGAGCGCGGCATTTATCCGGCCGTCGATCCTCTCGCCAGCAGCTCTCGAATTCTCGATCCGCGGGTCGTGGGAGAAGAGCACTACGCGGTGGCTCGCGGCGTCAAGTCCGTCCTGCAACGCTACAAAGATCTTCAGGACATCATCGCTATTCTTGGTATCGAAGAACTTTCCGACGAAGACAAACGTACCGTAGCGCGCGCGCGTCGCATTGAGCGCTTCCTCTCGCAACCCATGTTCGTTGCCGCCCAGTTCACGGGTCTGGAAGGCAAGTATGTCAAGATCGAAGACACCGTGCGCAGCTTCAAGGACATCGTTGAAGGCAAATACGACGAAATTCCGGAGCAGGCGTTTTACATGGTCGGCACCATCGAGGAAGTCCTGGAGAAAGCCGAGAAGATGAAGGCGGGCGTCTAAGGGAAAATGCTTCCTGGAGCGATTGAACTAATCGTGGTCACGCCGGAGCGCCAGCTCCTGCGGCAAACCGTCGTCGAGGTAGTCGTCCCGGGGCTCGATGGAGAATTGGGTATTCTTCCCGGCCACGCGCCGCTGATCACGGAGCTGGGCAACGGCGAGCTACGATATCGCACTGCCACTTCGAGCCAGCCGATCTCGCTCGCAATTTTAGGCGGATTCGCGGAAGTTTTGCCGGATCGAGTAACACTGCTCGCAGAAACAGCGGAGCGAGCGGAGGAAATCGACCTGGCGCGCGCGGAAGCAGCCAAAGCTCGCGCACAACAGCGCCTCGCTTCAAACGACACCAATATCGACTGGGACCGCGCAACAATCGCGCTGCAGCGCGCCGTAATCCGCATCCAGGTCGCCAGAAAATATCGCGGCGTCCCCGTCGAGACTCGTTAGAGCAGCTTTTCACTGAGCATGGAAGCGATCACAATTTACAGCACAGGCTGGTGCCCCGATTGCCGGCGCGCCAAGTCGTTCCTTAAACAGCGCGGCATCGAGTTTCATGAGATCAATATTGAGAATGATCCCGAAGCTGAGGAACTTGTTCTCCGTGCGAATCATGGCCGCCGTCGCGTGCCCACGCTGAAGGTCGGAGACCGCTACTTCGCCTGCAGTCCCTTCAATGCCGAGCGGCTCGCCGACGAACTAAACATTCCTTTAAACCCGTAGGGCCGAAGCACATACAAGATTGGCTTTAGGCTCTGAAGAACTATTTTTCTCTTGAGACGAAGTTTCTAAACTGCCAATCCCCGAGTGTACACCTTCGTGATTTCCAGGCCGTCATTGAGCAAGATTATGTCGGCGTCCGCATTCGGTCGCAGCATCCCCTTCTTATGTTCAATCCCCAGCAGCTTTGCCGGATTGACCGTCAACATTTGGAGCGCATTTCCAAGTGAGGCTCCAATGCTCACAATATTGCGAAGGGCGCGATCAAGCGTAAGGGTGCTCCCCGCCAGTTTGCCCTCCGAGTTCCGGCAAATTCCCCCGCTCACCGTGACTTCAAATCCGCCAAGAAGGTATTTGCCGTCAGGCATCCCTGTTGCCGATATGCCATCACTAATCAGGATCACTCCCCCAGCGCCCTTGGCCTGCAGCAGAAGTCGTATCGCGGTTTCATCGACGTGCACGCCATCAGCGATGAGCTCCGCCGACATCTCCGGCGACGTGAGCACTGCTCCAATCACCCCCGCATCTCGATGCGAAAACGGCCGCATAGCGTTATAGGTGTGAATCGCGTGGTGCGCGCCTCGCGCCAGCGCAGCGCGGGTTTGTTCGTAAGTAGCGTCCGTATGGCCAATGCCGACAACCATCCCCGCCTTCCGCGCCGCATCAATACACGGCATAGCGCCAAAAAGTTCCGGAGCGATTGTCAAGATTAAAGCGTTGCCGTGCGCCGCAGTGACAAATTTCTCCAGCAACTCTGCAGACGGCAACCTGATCCATTCCGGAGGATGCACGCCGCGGCGGACAGCACTGATAAATGGGCCTTCAAAATGAATGCCGAGCACTTCCGCGCCCGGCCTCGTCCTGGCGTGCTGCTGCGCGATATAGCGGGCAATATCTTCGCTACTGTTGCAAATCGCGTTGGGATCTGCCGTAACAGTGGTGGCCACAAATGATGTAGTGCCATGCGCTCCGATCAGCGAAGAGATCGCATCCAATGCATCCTGCTTGCCCTCCATAACATCGTGTCCGCCCGCGCCATGGATATGTACGTCAATGAAGCCCGGCGCGGCGATTTTGTCGGTGGCAACAATCTCTGCAGCCCCCGCGGGCAGGCTCATAGAACTGCGAGGCCCGACGGACTCGATCACGCCGTCTCGGATGAGAATGCCAACATCGAGTAGTTCATTGGTGGGAGTAAAAGCGCGCCCAACATGCAGGAGTTGTGTGGTCATCGGTGAGAGATCATCGTAGCGGAAATGCAAGCATCCATACAAACCAAATGGGCAGGACCAAAGTCCCGCCCACAGGAAAAATCGTGTCGCGAACGAGGTTACTTCGCCATATCAATACTGGCGAGCTTAAGGTTGTCACCTTCGACGGTGCCGCTCACAGTAACGTGGTGTCCCGCGTGTGCGGCAACCTTGTCCTGTGCATCGATCGCGTAGACCTTGTGGTCCGCGTCGTTCACGAACACGTACTTTGCATCGTGCTCTTTGACGCACTTCGTGGCGCACTCTTCATGACCCGCCTTCGCACCTTTCGCCCCGCAGTGACTATCGGAAATATACCCCGTCATGGTGCCGTCGGCTGCGAACGCGAATGTCGCTGCAGAAAACAGTAAAGCAAGACTTGCTACGGATTTGACTTTCATAATTTCCCCTTTTGCGAATCCTCTCGAATTGCCCCGCTGGTCGATACTTAGCATCGCTCATCGTTTTGCTGGCGTCCAGCCATCCGAAAACGAAAAAGGGAGGATCTCACGACCCTCCCTTTCCCATGTGCTCTCTCAAGATTATCGACAAACCTTGCGCAATCCCGGCGTCTTATTGAGCGTTGCTCGCAGCCGTGGCCGCGCCAGCAGACTTGGGCGTCGACAAATACCCGGTCACCTGATTTTTGCCGACGTCGAATACCACGAGTTCGTACGGAGCGTAGTGCGCCGTGCCCTTTACGTAGAACTGCACCGGCTCACCCGCGGTCTTATCCTTCTTCTCGATAGACTTGTCGTCTGCCAGCACCGTCACAGTGTATTTTGACCGCTTCTGGTCGGCCTTGTTCAACGAGATTTCGACCGGTCCGACACGTGAAGGAGTCTTGGACTTCTGCAACGTGAACTCGAAGTAGTTACGATCGCCCTTGCGCTTCAGTTCTTCGACATCGTCATGATTGCGCGCAATCAGGCCGCTCATCACGCCCATATCGCCGGTAGCGCGTTCCAGCTTGGACTTGGTATCTTCGAGGTCGCTCTTCACGCCCGTCACGTCGCCGCCAAGCTTGGTCACGTCGTCTTGGCTAGCCTTTGTCGCGAGCTGCGTGTTGACGTTGCTTTGAAGCCCGGTCAACTTCTTGTTGTACGCCGCCACCGACGCCTTGGTCTGCTGGCGCGCTTTCTGCAGATCCTCCTGCGTTACATTGAGCTTGTCGGTCACGACCTTTAGGTCGCTCTGTAGTTGCAGATTTTGCTCGTCATCTTTGGCCAGGCGCTGAGCTAGTTGGTCGTTTTGCTGTTTCAGCGTGGCTTCGGCGGACTCGATGGACTTCGACTGGTTCAACGCGCTCCAGCCGACGCCTAGTCCGAGCAACGAAATTCCCCCAAGAGCTGCTACGGCAAGGCCGACCCAACGCGGGGCGGCGGCGCTGCTCTCAACCGTTGTTTCTTGGTACTCACTCATGGACATCATCTCCTTTGGGCGCAATTGCGCCCGGTGCTGTGGAAAAGAGGCATCTTGGGAGCCAAAGTCTGTAAAACGGCCAGCTGTGTGACAATGCAAAGAAAGAAAAGGGGTTGGGAACCATTCCAAGCGGAATCACGAGCAGCCTTATACGTACTAGTACTAGTAAAGATTACTTCCTACAGGTTTTCAAAGTAAATATTGCAAGAAATCGCCGGCAACGACGCTGTCCACGGTCTGGCAAAGCAGAAGGTGCGAAGGCCTTGACGTCCGCGCCTTTAAACCATTTACAGTCAGTAGATTATGTATGAGCTTCAAGCGGCCTGTGAGTTCGCCGACGCCTTGGTCGTGCTGAAATAGCGATCTAGAGTGCTCGTAGCCGCTTCGAGGACCAGCCTGCAATCTGCGCAGGTAGTCAGGTGATGCTCAATCTCGGCTTGCACTGGGGCGGAAAGCTTTCCCTCTAAATACATGCAAATCAAGTGAATAGTATCCCGACAACTCATACCGCCTCTCCCTCAGTCCCGTACCATGAAGACTATATGCACTCAGGTTTGATGCATTTCATGCTCCAAATGGCTTGTCTTTCGACAGTCGTTCTAAGGTGCTCATTCATAATAACTTAATTCATTTGCGACTGCGAGGCTTTTTGCAGATGCAAGGCTTAGGACCGGAAAAGTTTACCGCAGTGTGAATGAACGAAGACGGTGAGCTCGGCAGAAACAGCCTTCGCTCACCGCAACGGCAACACCGTCATCTGTCTCAACACAGCGATCCGGTCTTCCAAGGGAGGATGCGTACTGAACAGCGAGCTGAGCGTCCCTTCGCCGAAAAAAGGCTTCACAATGCATAGAGCCGACGTGCTCGGAGAGATCGCGGAAGTTGGAATCCGCTTATTGTACGCGCCTAGTTTCTGTAGCGCGCTGATCAGCCCTTGCGAATGCCCCACCATGCGGACACCTGTTTCATCGGCCGCATATTCGCGAGTTCGGGAAAGAAAAAGCTGCAAAAGAAGCGCGGCGAACGGCGCCAGAAAGATCATGAGCAGCGCGGAAAGGCCTCCCCCGCCTCGATCGTCGTCGCGATTCCCGCCAAAGCCGCCGAACAGCATGGCCCATTTGCCCATCTGAGCCATATATGTCACGGCTCCCGCAATTGTTGCGGCGATCGAACTTGTCAAAATGTCGTAATTACGCACGTGAGAGAGTTCATGGGCGATGACGCCTTCGAGTTCGTCGTCATTCATGATTTGTAGTAGTCCTTGGGTCACAGCTACAGAAGCATGGTTTGGACTGCGGCCCGTCGCGAACGCATTGGGCGCCGCATCCGGAACAACATACAGCTTCGGCACGGGAATGTTGGCTTTGGCGGCTAAGCCCTCCATCACCTGATAAAGACGCGGAAGCTGCTCGCGTGAAACAGGCTGAGCGCCACTGGTCTTCAGCGCGATCTTATCGGAAAAGAAATAAGAGATGAAATTCATCACTACGGCGATGAGAAGCGCGATCTGCATGCCTCCGCGCCCGCCCAAAGCACCCCCCGCGACAACGAGGACGACACTGAGGAAGATGAGAATGGCACCTGTACGAAGAACCTTCATAGGAACAACCTTCCTGGCGGACGAGTAGTCTAGGAGTCAGGCCAGAGAACGTCAAGCCGCCGCGCTCTCCCGCCGAGTAGTTTTCTCATTTTGTTGCAGCGGCCGCCGGCTTCTTGGCCGGTACCGTCTCAAATTTCATCGCGTCCTTCTTGCTGTCCCGGTCTACGTGAATATGATTTCCTGGCAAAACCTTGCCTTCCAGAATTTGCAACGCGAGGGGATCCTGAATCAACCGCTGGATGGTGCGCCGCAACGGCCGCGCACCATAAGCTGGATCATAGCCCTCGCGCAACAGCAGCTCGTTAGCGGCGGGCGTAAGCTCTAGGGTAATCTGCCGTTCGGCCAGCAGTTTCTCGACGTTCTTCAGCAACAATCCGACGATGCGTTCCAATTGTTCCTTGCCGAGCGGATTGAAGATCACAATCTCGTCAATCCGGTTGATGAACTCGGGCCGAAAGGCTTGCCGCAATGCCTCCATAGCTTCCTTACGTGCCCGTTCCGGGTCCTTGCCCGCCAGTTCATAAATTGCCGTGGATCCAACGTTACTCGTCATCACCAGAACTGTATTTCGGAAGTCGACGGTACGTCCCTTGCCATCGGTCAGCCGACCATCCTCCAGAATCTGCAGCAGCACATTGAACACGTCCGGATGAGCCTTTTCGATTTCGTCAAAAAGAATGACGGAATATGGATGACGCCGCACCTGCTCCGTGAGCTGCCCGCCTTCTTCGTAGCCGACATAGCCCGGTGGCGCGCCGATCAGCCGGGACACGGTGTGCTTCTCCATATATTCGGACATGTCGATACGGATCATCAGCTTTTCGTCGTCGAACAAAAATTCCGCAAGCGCGCGCGCAAGCTCGGTTTTGCCGACACCTGTGGGCCCAAGAAAGATAAATGAACCAATGGGCCGCTTTGCATCCGAAAGACCTGCGCGACTCCGGCGAACGGCGTTGGCAACCCGCGCAAGAGCGTCTTCCTGGCCGACCACTCGCTGCCGCAGGCGCTCTTCCATGCGAACAAGCTTCTGTGCTTCACCTTCAAGCAAGCGGCCAACCGGAATTCCAGTCCACTTGCTCACGAGCTTGGCGATATCCTCCTCGTCGACCTCTTCCTTCAAAATGCGCGCGCCCTTTTGCATAGCGGCGAACCGTTCCTGTGCCTGCTGCGCCTCCCGCTCTACCTGCGCAATCTTGCCGTAGCGAATCTCCGCCACTTTGGCCAGCTCTCCTGTGCGCTCATAGCGATCGGCCTCTGCTTTCAGTTGCTCGATCTGCTCCTTAAGCTTGCGGATTTTAGAAATGGCTTCTTTCTCCGCCTGCCAGCGCGCTTTTCGCCCGCTGGAATCCTCCCGCAGTTTGGCCAGCTCCTTCTCAATCTGCGCCCGGCGCTCCACCGAGTGCGCGTCCGTCTCCTTGAGCAGAGCCTGCCGCTCGATTTCGAGCTGCAGAATGCGCCGCTCAATGTCGTCGATTTCCGTAGGCAAAGAATCGATCTGCATACGCAAACTCGCAGCTGCTTCGTCGATCAGATCGATGGCTTTGTCTGGCAGAAAACGGTCGGAAATATAACGGTGCGAAAGAGTGGCCGCGGCAAGAATAGCCGCGTCCTTAATTCGCACACCATGGTGCACCTCGTAGCGATCCTTCAATCCCCGGAGAATCGCGATGGTATCCTCCACCGTCGGTTCATTCACCATCACAGGCTGAAACCGCCGCTCGAGAGCAGGATCCTTTTCGATATATTTCTTGTATTCGTTGAGCGTCGTCGCGCCGATCGCCCGCAGTTCCCCTCGGGCAAGCGCGGGTTTCAGCATGTTCGAGGCATCCATCGAGCCTTCGGCCGCGCCGGCCCCAACCAGCGTGTGCAACTCGTCGATGAAAAGGATGATTTGACCGTCAGCCTCAGAGATTTCCTTCAGCACGGCCTTCAGCCGGTCCTCAAATTCTCCACGGAATTTCGCGCCCGCCACTAGCGCCGCCAAGTCCAGGGCGACCAATTTTTTTGTCTTCAAAACATCCGGTACATCGCCAGAAACAATCCGCTGCGCAAGCCCTTCCACAATGGCGGTCTTTCCGACGCCGGGCTCGCCGATAAGCACCGGATTATTCTTCGTGCGGCGCGCAAGAATCTGCATAACCCGGCGAATTTCCTCATCGCGTCCAATCACCGGATCGAGCTTCGACCGGCGCGCGAGATCGGTGAGATCGCGAGCATACTTCTCCAGCGCAGCATAAGTCGTTTCCGGATTCTGTGAAGTAACCCGCTGGCTTCCACGCACTCCCGCGAGGGCCTGCAGAATGGCTTCGTGAGACGCACCCAGTTTTGTCAGCAGCTTTCCGGCAGGGTCGCGATCCGCTCCCGCGATAGCCAAAAACAGATGTTCCGTCGAAACGTACTCATCCTTGAATTTCGTGGCCTCTTCAAACGAATTTTCCAAAACGTCATTCAGCGGACGGCCCAGATGCTGTTGGGCAAATCCTTGCACCTTTGGCAGACGGCCAATCTCGCGTTCGATCTCCCGTGCCAGTTGTTCAATGCGAATGCCTAAACGAGCGAGCAGCGGAGGCACAACTCCATCCTGCTGCTCCACGAGAGCCTCGAGCAGATGGACAGGCTCAACGGCCTGATTTTCATGCCGGGCCGCAATTTCCTGTGCTACCTGAAGCGCCTCCTGCGCCTTCACCGTCATTTTGTCAAATCGCAACATAAAACCCTCTCTTGAACGAATCCCAACAGAAAAGGGGCTGGCAGGCCGCCAGCCCTTTATGCTAACCCACGGCGTCTCTCGCCGCCCGCTACTTTCGCGGTATTACTTGGCAGCGGCAGCAGCCGGGGCCGGAGCCTCTACGTGAACCTTGATCTGTTTCGGCTTGGCTTCCTCCCGCTTCGGAATGCTCAGCGTGAGAACGCCATTCTTGTAGTCCGCCTGGATCGACTCCGTGTTCACGGTGTTCGACAGCGAGAAGCTACGGCTGAACGAACCATACGAGCGCTCCACGCGCAGGTAGTTGTTCTCGTCCACCTTTTTCTCAAACTTCCGTTCACCGCGAATCGTCAGGATGTTGTTCTCCACGCGGATGTCGAGTTCCTCCGGTTTGAGGTCCGGAAGATCGGCCTTGACGACAAGGTTTTGTTCGGTCTCGAAGATGTCGACCGCAGGCGCCCAAGGCGTCAAGTTAGCCTCATCCGAAGCGGGATCAAAAGCCCCGTCAAAGAGGCGATGGATTTGATCCTGAAGCGTAGAAACCCCGCGAAAGGGTTGAAAGTGCGTGAGAGTAGTTCTCATGAGAATCCTCCATAAGTGATATGAGCGCAATAATAAAATCTTAGTGTATTAATGTCAAGCATGATTTTGAGCCCTGAATACTAGTCATAATATGTCCAATTTGTGTAACATACAGACAGATACCCACAAGCGTCGCCACGCGCTGGGCACCTGCAACCTTCGGTTCCGGGGGCACAGGTCTCCTGTTTTGCTATATTTGAGTTCGAATGCGCGTCGACGAATTCAGCTACGACTTACCTGAAGGCCTGATCGCCCAGCGACCTCTCGCAGAAAGAGATGCCTCACGTTTGCTGCTCTTGAGCCGCGAACGTGGGAACGTTGAAGATCGCCAATTCACGGATCTGCCGGAGCTGCTCGGTGGCGACGAGCTTCTGGTGTTCAATAACGCTCGTGTTCTGCCGGCGCGTCTGTTCGGACATCGCCTCGGGATCCACTCCGAGGCTCCTTCACGCAAATCGTTCCGAACCCATTTGAGCGGAATCGTCGAAGTATTTCTCATACGCCAGCTAGGCGAGGATCGATGGGAAGCGCTCGTGCGGCCCGGCCGAAAGATGACCGTCGGCGAGCGGGTCATTTTTGGCGACGGCGAACTCGAAGGTGAAATACTCTCGCGCGGAGAACTTGGTCTGCGAACCATTCGCTTTCAAACCCACAACGAAGAAACTGTCGAAGCCAACATTGAAAAATTAGGTCACGTCCCACTGCCCCCCTACATCGATCGCGCCGACGAAGAGACGGACAGAGAGCGCTATCAGACCGTTTTCGCGCGTCGCCCTGGCGCAGTCGCTGCACCAACGGCCGGTCTCCATTTCACACCCGAAATTCTGGCGCGCATCCAGGCGCGCGGTTGTGACACATGCGAGATCACGCTAGACGTAGGCTTGGGAACGTTCCAGCCGATACACACGGAAATTCTCGAGGAACACAAGATTCACTCCGAAGGCTACGACATCAGCGAAGAAGCTGTGGAAAAAATCCGCAAGGCAAAAAGAGAGAAGCGGCCGGTGCTGGCCGTCGGTACCACCGTGGTGCGAGCTCTTGAAGACTCGACGGCGCGTCGCGCAGCCATGGAAATTGGAAGTCTGGTTTGTGCGGGGCGTGCCGAGGCACAGATCTTCATCGTTCCCGGCTATACCTTCCGGATCGTCGACATGCTCTTAACCAATTTTCATCTGCCGAAATCCACGCTGCTGGCGCTGGTGGCGGCGTTCACTGGCAGAGAGAAAGTTCTGGCGGCTTATCGTCATGCGGTGGAGGCGCGCTATCGCTTCTACAGCTACGGCGATTGCATGCTGATTCGTTAGCGGCGAACTAGGAGAGGTACAGCAGATCCAAATACGGAGCGAACTCCGAGAACAACAATCGCTAACTTTTCAGATGCGGCGTCGATCGGGAATTGCCACTTCAACACTTCGTTCGAAAGGAGGAAGAGGAGGGAGGCTGAAATCGTAAGCAGCCTCCCTGGATGGTTGTGGGTTAAATTCACGGAGTCTCCTCTTACTGAGGCAGTACAAATACGCTCTTCTTTCCTTCAAAGCGCAGTTCGATGACTTTGCCGTCCCCATTGGAAACAACGCTGTTGTACTGCGCCTTCGCGTCGCGATCTTCCCAACGGCCTTCCGCTTCGGCGATGGTTTTCTTTCCGTTTAGAATCGTCAGGTGATTGCCATCAATCAAGAAGCGGTAGTCGCCGGCTTTGACTTCGGTCTGTCCAACTTTCACACTGTGGGTGATCGGGAGTGTAGTGGACATTGGTTTTGCGAACAGCGGAACAGCCGCCGTCAGAGCGCCAGCCAGTACGAGATTCGCAAGGAGCGAGTGGTTCTTCATGTGAGTCATATTCCTTTCCACGTTCGAGTCAACCGGAAGCGTGTGCCTGAAGGAAGAGTTGACACACAGTTAGGAGAGGAGTAGCCTCACGTTCGAGACACCTCTTCGTCCTGGTCAAGAGCCGGAACAACTGAGTGTCATTGACCCCGCGGCTGCCACCGCGGGGTTTTTCATTACAAATCTCTGTCCGTCCTGCTACAGCTTTATTGTCGGCTGCACTGGTATAGACGAAGAGGGTTGCTTATATGTTTCGCGACGCAATGCACTTTTTTTGTGTCATTTTTACATGGAATAATTTGCTGTGAGCCACTTTGGACGGTTCACTTTACGTGCATCGTCCCCCCCGTTCATCTATACTCTTGAGCGCGGTCCGGAAGCGGGATGCGAACTTTAGTCCTTAGCGATCTCCATGCTAATTTGACGGCTCTCGAAGCCTCCCTTAACGCAGCGGAGGGCAAATGGGACCGCGTCGTGTGCCTCGGGGACGTGGTCGGTTATGGCCCGGATCCGAACGAGGTTACGTCGCAGGTCAGGGAACTTGGTGCACTGACCATTCGCGGCAATCACGACAAAGCGGTCGCTGAATTGATGCCCACGGACGACTTTAATCCTGTCGCAAAAATGGCTGTGGATTGGACGCGCGCGCAACTTTCCAACGAAAATTTGGATTGGTTGGCCTCTCTGCCGCAGGGACCTTTGGAAGCAGACGGCTTCATGCTCGTTCACGGCGCAATCCAGGATGAAGATGAGTACGTGTTCACGCCTTCGCAGGCTCTCGAGGGGCTGCTCGATTCGACTGCGCAAGTTACCTTTTATGGTCACACGCACCATCAGGGTGGATTCGCATATCTTGATTCGCAATTGGAAGTCTTGCAGCTCCACCCGAGAAATAGTGAGTTGTATTGCGCACTGCAAATTGAAAAAGACAAACGCTACTTGCTGAATCCCGGTTCAATCGGTCAGCCGCGTGACGGCGATCCCCGAGCAAGCTTCGCAATCGCGGATCTGGATAATCATGCCATTGAATTTTGGCGTATCGCTTACGATATCAAACAAGTCCAAGCGCGGATGCGATCCGCCCGACTGCCGGAACCGCTGGCCCACCGTTTGACCCTGGGCCGCTAGAGCGCGCCGTCGCCGCAGATGAAGTGAGACTTCTCATGCAGCAGCCATTCGAGAACCCTGAAGCTCAACAGAGCAAGTCAAAAAGTTCGAGGCTCACGATAGGTATGGCTGTCCTCGTCGCTGCCGCGATTCTTATAAGCCTCTGGTTTTTGTTCGAACCCCTACAAAATCGCCGCGCGACCTCGCTTCAGGAAACGGTTGCCTTAAAGATGAATCCGGCGGAACGGGAGTACGCGCAGAAAATAGAAATCGGAAACATCGCCATGAGCCGCGCGGAAAACTTTCTCCATCAGGAAGTGACTACGCTAAAGGGAGAACTTTACAACGGCGGAAGCGAGCGTGTTCTCGGCCTCGTCCTCACTACCGAGTTTTCCGACGATATGAACCAGATTGTTCTGAGAGAAACGCGTAAGGTGCTTGGAAGTCCGGAAGTGGCACTATCGCCAGGCGAACGGCGCACTTTTGAGATTTCATTCGAACATATCCCCAATTCCTGGAACAGGCAAGCCCCGACGGTCCGCATCGCACGGCTGCAGCTCAATCTGCAGAAACCGTAGTACGATAATTATATAGTTATCTTATCGAGGAATTGAAGAACTGCGGACGCGCCTTGAAGGTTTAGTTTCCTTCGGCTCAATCGAAATCTCGCGAGCACGGAGGCCGCACGACTCCGCAAGCGCCGTTGTCTTGGGAGGTGCGGGGCGCAGCCGATAAGCCCTTGCTGCATCTCGGGGCGGGAAATTGCAACGTAACGCGTCGCCTGATCGCCATCGCCGATCCGACGAGAGAATCATGCTCGCAGTGGAGCGTTTCGGACGAACGGCGCCGGAACGAATGGGAACTGTGTGCTTGAACTTCAAGCGAAGCGCCAGGGCAATCTCCCAGTCATTCGCGTCGGTTGGACCCGAACCTGACGGCGCGGATTGCGCGTCGTCATGCGTCGACGAGTCCTTTTCACAAACTCGTAATCTCCCGGTAAACGAAGAAGCTTGCCTTCCGCGGGATTCACGGTAAAATTCCTGTACCCTCAGGATCGGGTAGGTTCTTGTGAATTTTTCCGTCAGCGTTCGGCAAGCAGATGGCGTCTCCCTCGTCGATGTAAATGGCAAGCTCACTTCGTTCGAATCAAGAGCGTTCCAGCAAATGATCAATGGCCTTCTGAAAAAAGGCCAGACCAACATCGTTCTGAATCTTACCGGCCTGGATTACCTCGATAGCTCCGGAGTCGGCGAACTAGTGCGAAATTACTTGAGCGTCGTTAAGAAAGGCGGCGCCATGAAAGTAGTGGGTCTTGCGCCAAAGGTAGAAGCCATTCTGAGAGTCACGCAACTGTACCAGGTGTTTCCCGAATTTCCCGACGAAGCTTCCGCGCTCGAAAGTTTTTCCGCCGTACGAAATACAACGATTTAAAGCTTTAACTCCCCGGCGCCGCAACTCCATATTGGTCATCTGCTGATTCCCGTAAATTCGTCGATTTCGCCAACCAGCGGAAATAATCGGCTCTGAAAAGGAGAGAAGCAGCTAGGGTGTGGACCCTAGCTGCCTCCCGGGGTGTGTCCTCGAAGTGGTTGTTATTAATTTAGATGCACGACAGCGAAAAAGGTTTCTTAAAAATGAAGTGGGCTTTTTTCCTGCAAATTTGGCGCAAGAAACGAACGTTTCGAGTGCCGTAAGTTTCAATAAAACAAATATTTACGCCAACGTTCGTCGCGGTGCCCGATCAGCCGCATCAGCTGTCTCGACGTGTGCAGTGTGAAAGGCCGCGGACGGCGTGCCAGCTTCAGACCCGCTTCTTCCGGAGTGCGGTCGCCTTTGTTATTGTTGCAGCGATAGCAGCACGCCACCAGGTTCTCCCACGAAGAACGGCCGCCGCGAGACCGCGGGATCACATGATCGAGCGTCAGTTCGGAACTCGGGAAAACCTTTCCGCAGAACTGGCAGGTATTACGATCACGCAAAAGAATATTCTTGCGCGAAAGTGCGCGGCTCTGCTGCGGAATGTGTCGATAGGCCAGCAAGCGAATCACCGAAGGAACTTTATGCGAGTGCGCGGAGGAATGTACTTCCGCGTTGTGCAGCTCTTCGGCCTGGGCAACGCCTTTCAACAGCAGCACCATAGCCCGCCGCACAGCAGTCACATTAATTGGCTCGTAAGTGGCGTTCAGAACGAGTACCGGTTCCTGCATAAGGGAAGCGCGGGGAGGAATCAACGGAGAAACGTGGCGGCCCAGGCTCCCCGAAGCGTTGGACGCAAGCGTTCCGAGCGCTTCGGGGGAATGTCGCCCCCGGTGGTCTATCGCCTCTGGTCGTCTGGCGTTCATCGCCGTTCCTTCCAGTTACGGGTGTCCGGCAAAGGAACTCGGCAGACGTCCCGCCCGGGCAATAGTAAGGCCCACTACCGACTTGGCGCCTGCTTCGCGTAACGCGCGTGCACACGCGTCCAGCGTCGCTCCTGTCGTCATTACATCATCTAGCAGCAGAATTCGTAAATTGTCAACCCGGCCGCCCTGCCGGATAGCAAAAGCGCCACGTACCGCCTCCTAGCGCTCCTCGCTTCGCGGCAGGTGCTTCTCGGGTCGCTCTCGCTCGCGCATCAGCAGCACGGCTTGATAGGGCAAACGGAAGCGTTTGGCCAGCGGGCGCCCTATGAGATCCACGGGGTTAAAGCCGCGCTCTCGTCTGCGCTGCCGGTACAAGGGCACCGGCACAATGGCGTCCGGAGCCAATCGGGCGGCGGGCAACCTGTGCTGAGGCAATTCCGATTCAAACACACCGGGCAGTCCGCAACCCATTGCAGCTTCCTGGCGAAATTTCTTGAAAACTGGACAGGCCGTTGTCGCAAACCGGCAGCCGGCTAGCGTGGAACAGAATTTCTTTGCAAAGCCGACATTGCGCAGGGAAAGAAACGCTCCACAATCGTGCCAGACAGATTCCTTAGCACCTCTCACCACCAGTTGCGACTTGAAGTCCGAGGCATGGCGGCGCACCCCGGCCCTGTCTATTATAGTTCTATAATTCAACTGATAGGTAATGACCCCCGCGGGGTTTAAAGCAGTCCTTGCTCCATCTTTTCCTGGCAGGAAATACAATGCTTGGCCCAGGGCACTGCTTCCAGTCGCTTCTGTTGCATTTCCTCGTGGCAAATTGCGCAATTCCCGTATTCGTTTCCGCGGATGCGCTTCAACGCCTCGTCGATCATATTCAGGATGTTTCGGTCGCTGCTGGTTTGTCCGAACAGAAATTCCTTCGTGTACGAATTGGCGGCCTTGTCCGCAAGGTCCACGGTGGGATCGTCGTCGGCCTGCCGTCCTTCTTCTTCCGTCCGGGTAATGGTTTTCACCAACTCATCACGGCGCGTCAACAGCTTCTTCTTGTAGTACTCCAAACGCTTCTTTTCCATTTGCACCCTCCCCCAGATGGCTCCAGGGGCCACCTAAAAACTCCATAGTCTAGGCCGACCGCAGAAAAGTGTCAAGATTACGCCGACAATCTGTGACCTACCTGGCCGACCACGGTAGTTCAGGTGCGTCTGATGAGAGATATTTCGTCCGCGTTGCATTGCCGGGAAGCTAAACGCAGCCGTCAACCGGCGGAGACCGAAGTAGTGTGGAGAACAGATCGTGTTCAGTCACACGCGAGACAAACGTCCAATCGTCGGGGTTCATTCCGCTGAAGTGGAAACGACCGTCCTCAATCTCCGAACGCCGTAAACCGTCTCGAACCCTCCGAAGGAAAACCTCTAAGACAAGACAATCGAATCCAGCCTTCTTTGTCTTGGCAGGTCCTCGTCGCAGGTCCTCGTCGGAAAGCCGCGGGTCGAGTTCTGACTCACTTAAATCCTTTTTACGCAGATAGTTAGGCGTTGAATGAGCAGGCCGTTTGGCACCAACCCGCGATTTTACGGAGGGACCGAGAACAAAATTTCTAGCCAAGCGTCTAAGTCCGTAACAAGCGGGGTGTGTACCGCGATGATTGCCGGCATAGCCAGGGAGAATTGTCGAAAGCGGTCGTCGCCGGGGGTCGGTGTGTTGTCAGACTGCAAACTGAAAAAGGAGATTGAAAATGAAGCGACTGTTGATGATCGCGTTGACTTTGGGATTGCTGGCCGGGCTGTCCGCGAACGCGGCGGAAAGGAAGCAGCCGCAAGCGCAAACCTCCGCTTCCGAAGACAAAACCGCGCCGAGTTACGACATGAAAGCGCAAGCTTTGCTTGACCTCCAGCAGATGCAGAAGAAATATACAGATTTGGCCCAATCGATTCCTGCGGACAAATATACGTGGCGTCCCGAGGCCAACACGCGCTCGGTGAGCGAATTGTTTCTTCATGTGGCAGGCGCAAACTACGGAATTCCAACAATGATGAGCGGTACTGCCCCGGCTCCGGGTTATCAGCGAGACGGATTTGAGAAATCGACAACCGATAAGGACAAGATCATCGAGCAACTGAACAAATCATTCGCCTACGCCGTGGCAGCCGTCCAGAAAATGTCAAACGCGGATTTTGCCAAGGCGGAAAAGAAGCTCGGGCCCGACGCGAACGACGGCGACGTGATCTACATCCTGGTGACCCACAATCACGAACACCTTGGACAGTCGATCGCCTACGCACGCGTGAATGGCATCACCCCGCCGTGGACCGAAGAAGCCCAGAAAAAAGCCAAGCCGGCGGCGGATTAGTCGGAGATTTAAGATCGGCGAAGGATCTTTGACAAGGGTCCAGGCCGTTGAGGCTTGGACCCATTTTTCGTTTAGGCCAAGACCCTGTTATGGTTTGCGGATGGATATCTTTCCGAGAAACACGCGACAGCTCGGAACCCCGCTGCTCGTCGTAATCGCGCTGTGCGCCGGTTTCCCGTTACTCGATCGATCGGATCCAGGCGAAAAGCGCGAGGTTTTGCAAGTCGTCGCCGACATACGCCTGCCGGGTCCCGCGGCGCGTTTCGACTATCAAAGCCTGAATCCTGCCGACGGACGACTCTACATCGCCCACATGAACGCCGATCAGCTCGTGGTGTTCGACACAAAGAAACGTGAGGTCATCGCGAATCTGGACGGTTTTCATCGGGTCCACGGAGTCCTCGCAGTTCCAGAATTGGGCAGAATTTTTGCCTCGGCAACGGGCGACCACCAGGTCGTCGTCCTTGATCAGGCGACTTTGAAAACGCTAGCACGCGTCGGAGAGGTCAACTATCCAGACGGGCTCGCCTACGCTCCCACGGTCGAGCGCGTTTTCGTTTCGGACGAACACGGAAACGCCGACGTCGTGATCGATACAACCACAAACACACTTGTGGCCAAGATTCAGCTAGGCGCGGGCGCAGGTAACACGGTCTACGACCGGGTCACTGACCGAATTTATGTCGCCGTACACGGAAAAAATGAACTGGTGACGATTGATCCCTTACGGACAAGAATCACGGCACGAACGCCACTATCAGCGCTTGATGATCCTCACGGAATCGCGCTGGACACCGAGAATCGTCTCGCCTTCGTCGCGGGTGAAAGCAACAGCAGGCTCGTCGTCGTCGATCTGAAAACCATGCAGGTGGGCCCGCCCGTTTCCGTCGGCAAGGATCCCGACGTTCTCGCATTCGACAGCGGAACAAAGCGCTTGTACGTGGCCGCGGAGTCCGGCCAAGTCAGGATCTTTCAGGAAGCAAACCGCACGGTGGAACAAATCGGAGAGCTGGATCTGCCTCATGGCCACACCGTGGCGGTCGATTCAAAAACGCACCTTGTTTATTTTCCCTTGGAAGATTTGAACGGGAAGCCAGTTCTGCGAATCATGCGGTGATCGCTGGCCCGGGCCAACGGGGGAATCTCCCGATCGGTGGGCTTCGGCGCGAGAACAGATGCTACGAAATCCGCAAAATCATGCAAATCCCAAGGTTTTTCACACCTTCCACAGGGGTGTGGAAAGCTCCGAAAAAACCCGTTGTGAAGGACTTGACACGCCCAATGTTTATAGTAAGATTACAAATGGTTCGGGGCTTCCCTAAAGCGTCGAGCCGTGCAGGGGATTCACAGTCGGGTCTGAAGTAATCCAAGATACAGATCCTATAGTGAGGCGCCTTATTAGCACAGGATAGAATCGTTGAGCATCGCGCGGAATCACTCCTGGTGAGTGATTGTGCCCGGCGCTCGGCGCCGGGTTTCGTATTTTATGGGCACTTTTTCGTGAGAGGAAGAGCCCAGGTCCTCCGCAAGGAGGACGCTTCAGCGCAAGCTGAGGCCCCTGAAGGACTCAGGGACCAGGTTCTTTGACAACAGTAAGGCTGGCAATTTCATGCCGATAACTCTGGGCCGATTACGGTCTGCTTGGGGGACTGATGGCATGATTTATTACAAGTTCTGCTCGAGTATGTTGAGCAGTACTGTGGATTTACAAGGCGAACTCTTTCAAGCACCTGCGATTACAGAGTCGACAGTCCCGGCGCCGAGCAATCGGACCACGGAATAATGGATCTGTAAAAAACAGGGCGGACGAACCAGTGGAAAGTTGCGGTATAGCCACCGCGGCGAGGTTTGTAGTAGCCGAACTTTAGATCGGCCACTGCAAAACACCCTGGGAAACGACGTATTGAGTGAGTTTTATGATTAAGCTACTAAGGGCGTACGGTGGATGCCTTGGCGCTAGAAGGCGATGAAGGACGTGGCAAGCTGCGATAAGCCTCGGGGAGCCGCAAGCAGGCTTTGATCCGGGGATTTCCGAATGGGGAAACCCGACGGGATGAACTCCCGTTACAGCCGGCTGAATACATAGGCCGGTATGAGCTAACTCAGGGAAGTGAACCATCTCAGTACCTGAAGGAAAATAAATCACAGAGATTCCGAAAGTAGCGGCGAGCGAAATCGGAAAAGCCCAAACCCATGTGTTTACACATGGGGGTTGTAGGACCGCATAAGTAGAGTTACCAATCCGGACACTACGCGAACCCGAAGGAAAGCGGGACCATAGAGTGTGACAGTCACGTAGCGGAAAGTGGACCGGACTCGAAGCGGCATCCTGAGTACCACGAGACACGTGAAATCTCGTGGGAAACTGGGGAGACCACTCTCCAAGGCTAAATACT